>Ga0154020_10002067_pt1 | contig 24447 bp, 20 predicted proteins | sample Klosneuvirus_201_FD_109709 | JGI IMG/M metagenome (GOLD analysis project Ga0154020, IMG submission 109709) | Active sludge microbial communities from wastewater, Klosterneuburg, Austria - Klosneuvirus_20160825_MG | ecosystem: Engineered > WWTP > Aerobic digester > Activated sludge | place...
CGCTGAGGTGGGCTCGCGGCGCCGGGACCGGCTTCGCGCGTCGCCACTGGAATACCGGAACGATGGAATCGTGTGGCTCCTTGCTCGCCTCGGGCCGCGCGAACTTTACCGACGGAGCGCGGCGACTCGCGCGGCACGTCCCGGCCGCCAGCGACCCACCTCAGCATCCGGCCCCGCTCCATCTCTGGGTCCAAGCACCGCCTCGAGACACCGCGCGAAACGGGCTCGGCGCCGAGCCGAGCGTTCATCAGAAGGCGTAGATGGGGAGCACGAACATCACCTGCTACTACGAGAATGTGGTGTCCGGCCCCGCGACCCCAGATCGCCAGATCGCAGCCGATTCGGGGGCGGAAGCGGCGCCAGCAGCCACCAGGGTCATGAACAACGCCAAGCAAGCCTGCAACATTTCCGAGGACAGTGCCATGCTGGTCGTCGAAATGCATTCCTATCTCGAGGATCAGAACCCACCCTCTGGGGTTCGCGCGCGCGATATCCGACGCCGATGCGGTCCTTCAAGGAAGATCGCGGAGTATCTTCTTCTACGATCCCTCGGGAAAGAAGATTGCGAAGGCCTACACGACAAACGGAGTGCGGCTGGAGAACTAATGAAGGCCTGTCGCGAACGATGACCAAGCGCGAACGCCAGATCCTCTTGGGGCCAATCCGCGAATTGGTGCGCCGCAATCGTGACACTTGGAACTCCCTGAAACACGAAACACAGCATGGTCCATAGTTCGGCGACTTTCCCTACTATCCAGCCGCCATGGAGTTGGCCCCAGCTGCGGCGACAACAGTCCAGCGCTTGAGCGTCGATCAGAAGCAGGCGCTCATCGAAGAATGGAAACGCGTTCCGCGACTGGTCGCGCTCTCCAACGAGGAGGCGATCATTGAGCGCTATGCGATGGTCGTGCTTGGCGTGGTGATCTCTCGTGCGAGAACGGCAGGCGCACGAACGTCAAACTGGGAGTGAAACACGGTCCACGCGCGGGAGATCTCCCCACCTCTGCCCGGCGCACCTCGGTGGTTAGCCCTCGCTTGGCCATCCGTGGGGAACTGCGGCCCCGGGCCTGCTACCGGCTACCAGAACGTGATCACCGGGGCGATCGCCTCCGCTTTCGCACCGATCCGCGCTTCGTTGGCTCGCCAGCAGCCGTCGAAATTCGCGGTCTGCTGATCGTTCCTATCGCAGTGTGTCTTGGATCCTCTGAGGCCGCTGACACGCCGCCTCGCAGGGCTTTCCTCCTTGTGCGAAGTCCCCGTCGCTCAACCTTCTTCAGCGGTTTTCCATTGCACATGCACTTCTTGGGATCCGCCTGGGGGATGCCGCAGTAGTTGCACTTGAGTTGACGGGGCGCTTGGACGGGCGGCGCCACTGCTCGCGTGTAACCGCCGTGGTAGACGGGGATACCCGGAAAGGCACCACCGTCGAAAACGCCGCCCGTGGGCAATGAAGCCTTCCTGCTCGAGGTGGTCCTTGCTTTGCAGGCGTGCCGCGGCCAATCGCCTCCCGGTCTATCGAAGAAGACTTTCGACCCGTGGTCGCAATGGAAGTAGAACACGTCGCGCCGACAAACTGCGCAAACAGTGTCCCAGCCCTCTCCACCGCATTGTGGTCCGTGGGTGGAGGCCATCTACAACCCTCGGTCGTGGGTGCTGTTCCCGCCAGCGGGGAGGACAACATCTTCGGCTAGACACACACGGCCCACTCCACCCTCGCCCAAGAGGCTGACGAGGCGATGCCTTGGAACTGAAGGGAAGCCAGTCATTGTGGATGGCGGGGACGATAGCAGGGGAGAAGTTGGACGAGGCGGTGCGGCCCGCCTCAAGGGGGTTTGAGACCTGCGTACCCGGCTAACGTCGACGCGACGGGGGGGAAGCAGACGAAACCAGACGTCGAATTTCGAGCTATCCGTCGAGAAACTCGAAGGCAGTAGGGCAACGCATATTGAATCAGCTAGACGGGCCGAGGTGCCAGAGAGGTCGCCCTCAGACGTGAGGGCGACCTGAGCGACGACGAACAAGTAGGACAGCCGGTCGCCCCGCACGACAACAGCAGTAATCCTGGGGGCCCGCCAGTCAGGCCAAGATCGACGCGACCGAGGGTGAGAAGGCGAACGAAGCCAGTGAGGCGAGACTCGGGGAGTTCTCCCGAGGCACAGAGGGAGGAAGACCGGGGGCATGAGCCGAATGCATCCCCGGATCCGTGTTTATGCCAGGGCTGCTCGGGCTACCCCACGAATATCCAGGGAATGAGCAAGAGGGGTCGACCCAGCTGTGCGAACCCTCGCCTCACTTCGTCACCGGTTTGAGTCCGTCGTAACTGACGATCATCCCGTGTCCGCGCCAGAGCGGCATCGGGGGGCCTTTCGACGGATCGAAGGGGTCCTTCGCGTTTGCAGCTGCAACGGAAGCGAAGTGCCCCAACCTGCCGATATGGGAACAGTATTCGGCGATCGCGGCCCAATTGGCTGGCGGACTGGCCGCCTTCTCCGGGTATCTCGCAGCGCGGACAACTACCCACTCTGGGCCCCGATCGCCAACGAACCAAAGGGACGGATCGACGTCCGGGTTGCCTTGCCACGACATCAGTTTTCTGCCCTCCCTTTCGAGCTGCTCCCTTACGATCTGAACCGCGAAGTCCTGTAGTTCCCACGCCGACATCTCGATCTTCTCGCCGGTGCAAAGCGCGGGCGGATCGACGGGCCGGCTGGTGACCAGATCGAGTAGCCCCCATCCCGGCGCCGCGGCTTGCCAACCCTTCGATGTCTTTCTCATTGGCATCAAACAGGCGTGGCCCCGACAGCCATCGGCGATTGTACGTAGTGCCCTGGCGGTGGCGGCGGAGAAGGGCGCAAGACGCTCGACATCCAGGCTGACGAAGAACAATTGATTCCCGAGCCTAAAGGAAAGGTCCTCCAGGATCGGGGGGTGAAGGTGAGCGCGCAACCAACTGACCTCACCCTGTTGCTGGAGGTGCAGGCCGGCGGCCTGCCAGCACTCAGCGAACTCTGGCGACACTTCGCGCATCGGGATTTCGCGCATCGCCGTCTCACGACTGCGTTGCGGCTGCATTACCTCGGCTAGGCTCGGCGCCGGAGGCCAATCCCTCGGGCGTCTGGATACCTGATCGCGATATGCAGCCTTCCCGTCGATCCCCTGACGGTCCAGGGCCTCGATCATGGCTCTAACTTTCGCTGGGTCCACGGTCAGCGTTGTCATCACCACCCCCAACGTTGCCTCGATCATCACCTCGTCCCTGCCGATTGGATGTCTTGCCATCTGCCTCCCTGCTGCACCCTCTCCCGATGGGACTATACGGCGCGTTCCGGGAGCGATGCCGTACCGGCGAGCGAGGGGCCTCCTGGGAGAGGGCGGTCTCGGTCTGCATGTGGACTTCGGCTCCTAGACGAAGCACCAGGCTCTTCCGGTGCGGCGGGCAGCGGTCGGTCCCTGGGCTAGGCCCGATCTTGTGGATGAATCGATCAATAGACTGCTGGGCACTTCCACTTCGCTCGAACGAAGGAAACCCGTGTCGGTTGAATCGGCCCGTCCGCTTCCGGCTCGGGAAAGTCGGTCCACTTAACCTCAATCAAGGAGCGAGCCTCGGCACGCCTCGCTCGTTCCTCAAACTCTCGCGCAAGAGAGCGAGCGTCGATGTACGCCGAGCGCGTATCGCCGCCGCCGCCCCAGAGCGCGCTGCGCAACTCGGAGCAGAGCTGAGTCCGATAGGACGACGTCGTTTCGCGCAACGTGGCTGCCACCTTCCCGTTCTCGCCTCGCCACAGGGTGGCCTTCGAGCGTTCCTCTTCGGCGGTTCTTCCAGACTCACCGCGCCGGGGAGACCGGGCCGGGTGTGCGAGCGACCGCTACATCCTTGAGTCGTGGGTGCCGTCCCGGTCGGCAGCCAGGGCGTCTTGTGTGGCTGTGACCGAGGCGAGTGTGTCCTGGCGAGAGAGGGTCGCGTCGTCTCGCAGGTCTGGGTGATGCTGGCGTCGCGCCCGTCGCACGGCCAGGACTTGAAGAAGGATCGCGGCCAAGGCTGCGGTCCCGACCCAACTCCAGTAGGCCACCGCTCCAGGTTGAGCCCACAACGCGCCCCAGAATGAGTAGGCCGGCATATTTACGAAATCCAAACGCATGAGGGATGCGGCGACAGGGCCGGATGCGGGCGCTATCCGGCTGGCATAGACCGCGAGACCTAGCGCCAGGAGTGGCAAGGCTCCGAGCGAGAGCCCGAGTTGCCCGCGGAACGGCGAGCCGAGCCAAAGATCGGGAGCGCCGGGTAATAGGATGCTCCAGCCGATGCGCGACGGGCCAGGACGCTGCGCTCGCGGGTAGGGGATTAGCGACCAAAAGCACGCGGCGATGATCCCGAGAGTGAGTGTTATCAGGAGGGTGGTCAAGACCGAGTTGGCGATGCTGCCGCGAATCTCCCCTGTCATCTGGCTCAGCACAAGAGTTTCGGAAGGGGTTACCTGACCAACCATTGCTAGGACCACGTCGGTGGCTGTTATCGGTACGGGTGGTATGCGTTGGCCCTGGGACAAGGCCACAAGGTTTGCCTTCGCGCGCGGGTCATCGCTGATGGAGTTGTAGAAGTCACGCGCCGCTGCTAAATCGCCGGCGAGATGATGCACCACTCCTGCCACGAAGGTAGCCGGCACCTTGGCTTGAGAGTCCTTGGCAAGGCCCTTGGCCCAGTGCACAGACTCCACCCCGCCTAGAGAATCCGAAAGGTACATGGGTGGTTTCCGGGCCGCAAGCGTGCGGTTCGCTTGAAGTGCCACGGGTGCGAACGAGACGACCGCGAGAACGAACGCCAATGCGGCACTGCGCCGCTCGCGTCCAGAAATCTCAGACACTGCCGCGCGTACATTATTGGCCCCCCGGCGTCGCGCCCGCTGGCGCCCAATGAGCATCAGGGTCCCAAGCCCCGACCAGGCTGCCGCATTTAGGGCGAGAAAGAGGGCAATGGCGAAGTCGAGGCGTGTGGGCAGCATGTACTGATAGAGGGGGTCCTTCGCGATTTGGTGCCAGACCTCGCTTTCGCCAGCAGCCATGACCCGGTCCCCCCGTTCCTTGAAGAATCTCTCCCAAGTGGCTGCCGCAACCGCATCCTCCTCATTTAACCCCGTGAATTCGCGAGCGCGCGACAGCCAGAGGTGAGCGCGAATCGGGTCGCCGCCACGCTGAAATGCTTCGCGGGCCCGGTAGTTCAGCCCGGACATCAAGAAGCGATTTCCGGTTACGAAGTGCAGATCAGCGGCTAGCGTCTTGTGGCGGGAGACGGCTTCCCGGTACGCTCGGTCGGCCCAAGATTTGGCGCCGAGTTCCTCGAGATCCTCGGCCACCTTCAGGTATTTGGGGAAAGGCAGGCCCGGGAAGGCTCCGTCGAAGAGTTCGCGCCACCGCGTCTCGGCCTCGTCTTTTCTCCCCTTCACCCACGCCTGCCGTCCCAACCAAAAGAGATACTCCGGCTGGGTCGGATCGATAGCATGGGCGCGAAGGGCCATTGCCTCCGGATCCCTCCTGTTCTGTGGGGAATCGGGGCGGGTCCAATCGATTGTGCAAAGGTCCCGCAAGACTCCGTCCCCGCCGCCCCAGAGGAGCCTGTACGGTTTTCCTGGCAGGAAGACTGGCCGCGAAAACACGCCTTGGGCGAAAGACGTCTCAGCCTCCTCGCCACCAGCCCCCGCATACGTAATTGTGAAGCCTGACGCATTTGGAGTGAGCCCCAAGACTTCACCCGGGAGGAGGTGGCGCTCAAGAACCCGACCGCTCGCAGGGTCCAAGCCAAGCATGTACAAGGTATCGACCCAACGAATTGCGCTTCCGAACCGCTCGCGATACGTTTCTCTCCGATAGAGCTTTCCATCGGAAATTATGGCCTCGCGGCTACGGTAAGGGCCTCCCAAGCGGGAAGCTGTCGTGTAGGCCGTTACAGCTTCCGAGAAGCGGTCTGAAGTGAGAAGCAAGTCTCCCAGGGAAGCGTGATTTTGGGCCTCATCGGGCCCAAGCCTCACCGCCTCCGAGAGAGCTTGACGCGCCTCCTCCGTCTTGTTGAGCATGAGAAGAGCATCGGCACGCCGGCGGAAACTCTCGGGGGTTCGCGGGCCCAAGCTAAAGAGGTCGAGTGCCTTCTGCGCCCGACCTTCAGTCAAGGCATAACTGCCTGCCAGCACCAGCACCAGATCAGAAACGCCGGCGGCTCCGGTCTTGCGCAGCTCGATTTGCCTTGCTGCCTGCGTGCTCACCAGCAGCGAGGTGCTGGATCTTTCCGCGAAGGCCTCGAGGGGGTCTTGAGCGAGTTCAGTTCTTCCACCGTTCATCTCACCCACACTTGGGCGGCGTGGCACAAGAGTCAGATTGGGCTGGATCTCGGTTTCTCCGCGCAGTACGAATGCCTCGCCCCAAACCACGGCGTTCGCACCGAGCCGTTCCCCCAACGCACGAGCGCCGGCATGGTCGCGCACAGGGCCCCAGGTCTGGTCACCGCTGAGTACCCGGACATCCAACCTGCCAAGACGCTCCTCGATGGCCTTTTCGACCAGCCTCGCATACACCTTTCCTTCGTTCGCGGAGTTGTCGTCCGGCCCGGAAAAGGGCGTGACCGCGACAACCAGGCGGGTTTCAATCGGCGGAGCTCGATACTGATAGGCCCGATATCCGGCGCCCACCGCACCGAGGAGAAGGGTAACCAAGACGGCCAACTGTGCACGGACCAGAATAGGACGGTGCGGTTCCGCCCTCTTCAGCGTACTTGTTGGTAAGGGGGTGGAGGTGCCTTCGTCACCAAGCGTCCGTAGCCGTTCGCGCAATGCGGCATAGGACTGCGGTCTCCGCTCCGGTCCCTTCTCGGTCATCCAGTTCACAAGTGCAATCACGCTTGGAGGAAGATCCGCGCGAAGAGCCGCGATCGATGGCAGGGGCTCGTGAATGTGTTTCGCGACGACGTCGAAGGGCGTCCTCCCCTGGAACGGGCGCTCTCCGGAGAGCATTTCGTACAGCACAATGCCGAGCGAGTAGATATCGCTGCGAATGTCCGCGGGATGCCCGCGGGCTTGCTCCGGCGACACGTAGTGCGGCGTGCCCAGGATCTCCCCCGCTTGGGTGAGATTGGCGTCCGAAGTGCTCACGCCGAGTGGCTTCGCGAGACCGAAGTCGGCTACCCGAACCATGCCCTTCGTATCGAGCATGATGTTCGAGGGCTTGATGTCGCGATGGACGAGGTGATGCTCCCACGCCGCCTCGAGCGCCTCGGCAACATGGCGCGTGATTTTGATGGCCTCTGTTGCGTCGAGCCGTCCAGTACGCTTGAGCCGTTCCGAAAGAGACTCGCCAGCCACGTACTCCATGACGAGGTAGGCGCTGCCGTCCACCTCGCCGAATGAGTAGACCCGGACGACATGAGAGTGCTCGACGGTTGCCATCGTGCGCGCCTCCCTGAGGAAGCGCGCACGGGAGTCAGGATCGCCGCTCATTCGCTCAGAGACGAATTTGATGGCGGTGCGGCGGCCGAGAACAACATCTTCGGCCAGATACACACGGCCCATTCCACCCTCGCCCAGAAGGCTGATCAGGCGATACCCTGGAACCGAAGGGAAGCCAATCATTGTGGATGCCGGGGACGATAGCAGGGCAGCAGTTGGGCGAGGCGGCGCCGCCCGTCCAGCCCTTCCGAGCCCAGCACTTCCCAGTGGCAGGTGCGCTCGATCGGGCGTAGCCTTCACGCGTCGTTGGGTTCGTGATGTGAGAGGCGCGGCACCGGTGACAGAACCGGACCGAGAGTGGATCTACCCTGTTGATGGCGAGTGTGTGGACATGCCCGTCACTGAGAACCCACGAACGGATGGGCGCGCCAAGGTGAGGAGGAGCTCATGGATATCACGGTCGTTGGAGCACACCGGTTTGCGGCCACGCCTGAGCGAGCGAAGTTGAGCCTCTCGGCGGGATTCGAATCCGACGCAAAGGAGGAAGCCATGCGGATGACGACTTCGCTGGTCACTGACTTGCACGCCGAGCTTCAGGCGTTGAAGGCCATCAAGCCGAGCCCGATCACGTGGTTCGCTGTGCTGCCGATCCGGACGCGCTCGTGGCGCCCGTACCACGACAAGGGGAAGATCCTACCGATGCGCTACGGAGCCGTCGCGGCGCTGAGCGTGAAGTTTCGCGACTTCAAGGCGCTTGTACAGCTCGCCGGTGAGCTTGGAGGCCGCCCAGGTGTGACCCTAAACGGGGTAGCCTGGACTCTGACCGAGGTGACCAAGGCCAAGGTCGAGGCCAAAGTGCTGGCTGACGCCGTGAAACGGGCGCGCGAACGCGCGTTGGTGATAGCGAAGGCCGCGGGCGCGACAAGCATCGTCGCCGTCGAGATCGCCGATCCCGGGCTGCTCCGCGGCGACCTCGTGAGCACTGCCGAGAGCGGCTATCACGCCGCCGTCACCAGGGACAGCACGGCGGGTGGTGGCTCCGAAGACATCCAGCTGGTGCCGGAAGATATCGAGGTCAGCGCCACAGTCCACGCGAGGTTCCAGACGGCGGGGTAGTGTCCTATTTCCGACGAGACTGCGTGAAACGGGTGGGCTTGTTCATGTCCAGGTTGAGGAGAAGAGGAGCCTGTGAGCGCCTCACGCGGCGCCCGGGCCCCGGAGGACTCGCGCTGGCAGGAAGATGACGGCCTTCGCGAACGCGAGGACGCCGCCAACCGCGATGCCCAGCAGCCGGAAGGGCAGGAGCAGGAGCCAGACGAAGGGGTAGAGCACCAACGCGAAGAGGGCGAGCGGCCAGCACAGGACCAGCAGGATCAACCACAGCAGGAACTTGGCGACGGCGGACCTCCTTTCCGATGAGCGCGCGCGATGCCGAGCCGCCCGCGACAGAGTCTGCCCCTATACCCCCGGGAATCGATCAGTAGACAGCTGGGCACTTCCACTTCGACCGAATGAAGGAAATACGTGTCGGCTGAATAGGGCCGTCTGCTTCGGGCTCTGGAAAGTCGGTCCACTTGACGTCAATCAGGGAGCGCGCCTCGGCACGTCTCGCTCGCTCCTCAAACTCACGCGCAGAAGAGCGAGCGTTCATGTACGCCGAGCGTGTATCGCCTCCGCCGCCCCAGAGTGCGCCGCGCATCTCGGAGCAGAGCTGGATCCGATAGGACGACATCGTTTCGCGCAACGTGGCTACCACCTTCTCGTTCTCACCCCGCCACAGCGTCGCTTTCGAACGCTCCTCCTCGTCACGCCTTTGTCTTTCGGCCTCGAAGCGTTTCATTTCCTCCTGCTGGCGGATGTCGTCTTGACTCGGGTGCTCCCCGGGCACTGGAGCAGTCTCCGTCTGACGGTCCGGTTGCATCTGCCCTGCTATTTGCCCGCTCTCCGACCGAGCGCGTTGCGCGGCCATCTCAACCTGCTCTGCTGGTGTGAGAGCTTGGAGACCCGGCTCCGCCCCCGCCTGCTGGGCCGGCGGTGAGCCAGGAGGCAACTGCAAGAGGTAGGCCTGCGGTCCGATTGGCTTCTCGGGAGGCTCCTGCAGCACGGTCGCGGATTGCGGCCCCTTTGGCCCTGGTTGCTTCGCCGCCTTCATCGACACATATAAGGCACCAACCAGAACCAGCCCACCGACAATTATCGTGGCGATTGCCTTCCAGGGCGTCGGCTCTCGGAGCTCCGCGACTGCGAACTGTGGCCCAACGGTGGCGGCGGGCCGGGGGCTGACCACAGGCACTGCGGCTTTCTCTGGGCGAACGAAGCCGCAGAGGCACGAACTCTGGCGAGTCGGAACGTGTTTGCCACAGGACGGACACCGCCAGAATGAACTTGTCTGCGCAGCCGATGCGGCGCTTCCAGCCCCGGCACCGGCTGGCTTTTGTGTGCCCGCGGAGGGGTATCCACACCTGGGACAAGCAGTCGCCTGGTCTGAAACCTGATTCGTACACTCTGGACACTGAACGAGGGCCATGTCGCCTCCCCACCACGTCGCCGAGCGAACTATCTCACACATGGTCCGCTGAAGTGGGCGTGCTTGAGGCGCCAACTTGGGGCACTTGCGTGAGTTCCCGGTACCGCAGGATGTAGACCCTTCGAAAGAGCTCATTGAAATCGTTGAGGGTCTCCCACAGAAACAGAACGTCTGTCGAGACCGCTTTGCCGTTGTTGGCGTCAGCGTCCAACTCAGTTAGAACACACAGGAGGCTAAGCACGGCCATGGCCGTTGCGCTACTGCGGGCCTCCTCCATGTAAGCGGCGTTATCGAAATCCCAGCAACCTGTTGCGAGCTGGAGGGCTCTCATTCGCTGGTGTGTGAACGCGGACAGGTTTGAATACCAGAAGGCGTGAAGCTGTGCGAAGACAAACCTCCGGTTCCCTTGCAACTCCAGTTCCGGCTGCGACTGCCGAGATTTGCCTAGCAACACTCCCGGCGTCGGCAGTTCCTTCAGGCTCTCGGGGTTCGCAATCTCGTCTTTGGTCAGCTTCGTGAGATGCCCGGCAAGGGCTAGTTGTTCCGCCTCTTTTTGCAGCAGCTCTTCGGTTCCGAACCCATACTCCACGTTCTTCCCCAAAATCCGTGCGGAGTATTTGTAGTCGTCGTGAGCCAGGCGCCTCGCGAAGAGGTCTGGGTGGTCCAGAAAGGCCAAGAACGCCCCAACATTCTCGAGAAGGGCTCGACCAAGAATGGCGGTCGAGAGAAGGTGCTCCTCTCCCCACTTATCCGAAGCCATCATCAGACGGCCGACTGATCGCTGCAGCTGCGCCGCGGCGAGCAGAAAACCTCGGGCGAGGTCGGGTCTCCGCAGAGTCCGTGGCCACATAGGAGGTGACGAAGCGCGCTCCAGACGATCTAGCGCTTGCTTTATGGCCCGAGTAAGGGGAGTTTGAATGGTAGACGCATCGACAGGTTTGAGGCGCGGATTGAGATCCTCGCGACGGCGGCCGTTTTTGTCGAAGCGCCGCCGATCGGTAATTGAGAACGCCGTTGCGGAGTCGCCCATCGTCCCTAATCGTAGGCGGAATCTAACTGCCTTCGCCCATTCCAGAATGACTCATGTCCCTTCGGCTCCGATTGCCGGCGGGGCGTACCCTGAATAAATCGGAGGCCCGCACAATGGTCAAGAGTGCCCTAGCGCAAATCGTCGGACGCCGCATCGTCAAGGAGGCCGTGGAGGCCCACCGTGGACAACCGCAGAGTCAGGTCTTCTTGTGTTTCGAAGACGATTCGAACTACTCGTTGTTCTCGTCGGAGGCGATTCATACAACCGGTGGCATTGATCGCGGCGGAACCGCTTTGCAGTGCAGGGCGACGAAAGACTTCGGGCTGTTGTTCGCGGCGTTCGAGGATACGGCGCTTCAGGAACAGGCCGCTGCGAACATCATCATCAGCCGGCTCGTGGAGGATCTCGTGCATCACCGTCGCGAGTGTCTTGTCGACTCGCTTCGGGTTGCGTTGATGGAAGGGCTCAATTGGGCAGGTTTGTACGAAGACGCCAGAACAAATGACCTTGCTACTGTCGCCTTCATTGCCCACGGCAGATGAGCTCGAGGCCGTTCGTTTCTGAGCACTTCGCCGATCACGGGGATCCCACTGCCCAGTACAACGTGGGCCTCATCTACGACCTTGGTCGAAGCGTTCCGCAGGACTACGAAAGGGCTAAGGAGTGGTATGTCATGGCCGCTGACCAGGGCCACGTCGATGCGCAAGCGCGGCTGGGCGTCACGTGCCGCGACGGCATGTTTAGCGCCGAGGGCGACGAAGTCGTCCCTCAAGACTACGTCGCGGCAGTCGATTGGTTCGGACGGGCGGCCCTTCAGGGACACGCGGACGCACAGTTCTGGCTCGGCAACATGTATCACTACCTCGGCGATACCACCCGCTTCCGGTTCACTCGCGCAACCGACCTCAACGAAGTTCGGCGCATCTGTCGCACCTCGTACGAAACGCTGGTCCGATGATCGATCCCGGCTAGCGGTCGTGCTTTCTTGGCGCTGACTTGGCTTGGCACGGAGCCGAGAGACACAGGGGTCTCGACCGTTTACACTTCAAGAACGAACGGTCGGAAGGGCCGCGAGAAATGGAGCGGTCGAGCTTCTGAGAAGGGGTCTTTTGAAGACGATTTTCCAAATCTGTGAGCCCAGAGATGACGTGCGATCTGGCGTGGTCAAGGAGTCCGATTTCGCAGCTGACTTGGCCCAGGTTCTGAGAGGCGACGCCGCCGCCGCTGCATACACGGTTCCAGCCGTCTTCTTTGCGAACACACACCCGACAGAGGGCCTGAAGCGCCTCCTAGAAAACGTTGCCAGGCGGCTTACCGGCGTGGGCGGCGAAGCTAGTTCTATCTTCCGCCTTGACACCCAGTATGGTGGCGGCAAAACGCACTCGCTCATCGCCCTCGCTCACATGGCCGCTGGAATGAAAGGCGTCGACACCGTCGAAGAATTCCTCCCCTCCGGCCTTGTGCCCAAGAAGCCGGTGAGGGTCGCGGCATTTGATGGAGAAAACGCAGACCCGCTCAACGGTCGAGACGTGAACGGCGTGCGCGCATTCACCCCGTGGGGAGAACTCGCAGCCGCGCTCGGCGGAAAGGCCGGGTACGACCGGATCAAGAGCAGCGACATCGACCGAGTCCCCCCCGGGGCCGATACCATTCGCGAGCTCTTCGGCGGCAAGCCGGCGCTGATCCTGCTCGATGAACTGTCGGTCTATCTCCGCAAGGTTCGCGAGCGACCAGAGGCCGCACAGCTCACCCCATTCTTGACTGGCCTCTTCAAGGCTGTCGAGAGTTCGCCCGGCGTAGTCCTTGTCTTTACCTTAGCCATCGGGAAAGGCGGACGCGCGAGCGACGCATACTCGGAGGAGAACCAGTTCCTCGCCGACAAACTCGCTGAGGCAGAGAGCGTGGCCGCGCGAAAGGCGACCCTCCTTGACCCAACCGCAGAGCACGAGACGCCCCAGGTGCTCCGCCGTCGTCTCTTCAAACGCATTGACGACAAGGCAGCCGCGGAGGTCATCGAGGCCTACCGAGCACTCTGGTCGCAGCCCGGCAACGAACTCCCGCAGACCAAGGTCGGTGAAGATCGCGCGGCCCTGCTCAAGGCAGGATATCCGTTCCATCCGGCGCTCACCGCCACGCTGACCGACAAGCTCTCAACGTTGGGTACCTTCCAGCGGGTTCGCGGGATGCTTCGCCTTCTCACTCAGTCCGTCACCCGGTTGTGGGACGAGAAGCCCGCTGAGACCTATGCCATTCACCTCCATCATCTCGATCCAGGCTTTGGCCCGACGCGAAACGAGATCAATACGCGCCTCGGCCTGAGCGCCTTTGACCCGGCGATTCACTCAGATGTTGCGGCCACGGATGGCGGCTCGTCTCTTGCGAGAGAAATCGACGCAGCGAGCTACGCAGGGGTCGCCCCCTACTGCACATTCGTGGCGCGTTCCATTCTCTGGAACTCATTCGCGTTCAATGAGCAACTCAAGGGCCTGACGCCTGAAGAGCTTCGCTACAGCATTCTTGCGCCTGGCCTTCAGACCGCGTACATCAACGACGCACGCCAGAAGTTCGTTGCGCAATCCGCATATCTAGATGACCGGCCCACTGCCCACCTTCGGTTTCTCACCGAGGCGAACCTCAACCAGATGGTCCGCCGACAGGAGAAGGAGGTTGATCGCGAAGAAGCCCGCTCTGAAGTAAAGGACCGCATCCGACAGATCTTCCGCTCGGCCGAGTTTCACCTGATCGCGCCATTCCCCTCGGGGCCAGAAGAGGTGCCCGACGATGTGGGCGATGGAAGGCCTTACCTCGTGCTCATCGGATGGGAAGCGGAGGCCGTCAATCCAGCTCAGCGCGTCGTCGTCCCGGCCCTGGTGGAGAAGATCCACCGGAGCGCAGGATCCCAGGGCGGATTCCGCCAGCTCCAGAACAATGTGGTCTTTCTCGTCGCCGATGAACAATCGCGCGGCGGAATGATGGCGAAGATGATGCGCCGCCTGGCCCTCACCGCACTCCAGTCGCCGAAGCGGCTTGAACAGCTCGCACCTCACCAGCAGGACAAGGTTCGTGAGTTGTACCAGCGTTCGGAACAGGAGGTGGCACTGGCGATACAGCAGTGCTATCGGCACCTGTTCTATCCGTCGCGCAACAATCGCGCGGACGGAGCTACCGTGGACCTGGCTCACTCAGTCATCGATGTGCCGACTGCATCGGATCGCCCGGGGCAGGGCCAACAGCAGGTCGTGCGCGTCTTGGTCGAGAACCAGAAGGTGCTTCGGGCATCCGACGCTCCGTTGGCTCCCGCCTATGTCCGCGACCAGACCCCGCTGAAGAAGGGGCAGATAACCACGGCAGCGTTGAGGGCCGAGTTTCGGAAGGATCCACGTCTGCCGATACTGCTCTCCGACGACAACTTCTTGACCCTCATCCGCAAGGGCATGGAGGAAGGCACCTATGTCTACAAGAGCGGCGAGCTTCTCCGTGGCGAGGGCGACCCGTACTCTGAGGTGAAAGTCGACGAGAATTCCTTTGTCTTCACCGTTGCCTACGCCAAGCAACAGGGCCTCTGGCCACGAAAGCCGGCCGCACCTCCGATTCCAGAACCTGGCACCAGTGGAGAAACTGGCCCGGGTTCGGGTCTCACCGACGGAGCGCCTGGAGGTGGAGAAGCACCGTCCGCGCACGTCTTCAGGGCTGAGGCGCCCCTGCGCGAAGCGCTGAGCCGGATTTGGGACCAAGCCCGTCAGGCGAAAGCCCAAGCCATTGCTCGGCTGACGCTGCGAGTGTTCAATCACGACGACGCGTTCAAGCTCCTTCCGGCGGTGACCGCGGTCCGTGACGCGCTCAGGACCGTTTCCTTCAATGCGACCTATGAGACAAAGGACGGAAGCGCTCTTGAACTTCATTTCTCGGGACGACTCGAAGAGGCGCCTCCTGTTCGTGAGTTTCTGGCCGCCCAGTTCCGTGCCGCGAGCGACAAGACCTTCGACTGCCGCTACGAACTCGCCTTTGATGTGAGCATGAAGCTTGACGGCGACGAGCCGGAGAAGCTGACGGAGAAATTGGCTAGATTCGTGACCGGCGCTGCCCTGGTTGAAGCCACCGCGGAAGCCGAGCCCCCCACACCGCGAGGCAAGAAATGACGCGCACCACCGCGAAACGTGCTGCGGATGTCGATCGCGATGCCGCGCCTTTCTACGAACTCAGGCGGGGCAAGACGCATACGGGCGAGCTGATCTTTGCTGTCTGGCAGCGCCCGAGCCCGGCCACACCTCATCTCACCGAAGCCAGGTACATCGGGGGTCTCCAGGGCCGAAACGTCGCGCTCATCGAACACCGGTTGTTCCGTCGCCTGCGTGCTCTCAGCATCGAGGCGACTGGCCTCCTCCCCGGGGCCACGCGCCGGAGCCGACTCCCGGAAGATGAAGCGTTGCGATTGGGCCTTCTCTTTCGGCTGCTCGCGCCAATGAGGAGCAGGCCGAATATGCGAGCCTGTCTTGATGGTGTCGAGAGTATGGGCCGCGAGGAAGCGTCCTATTGGCTCGGCATGGCCATGAACCGCAAGAACCCGCGCCGGGTCCTAATGGCGCTACGATTCCTGCTGATCGACCCGAAGGCGTCATGAATCGGACCTCGCTCGCACATAGTGGGAGTAGGCTCCCCGTAGCTATGGGAGGAACGGAATTGCTTGGTGAGAGGCATCGCACCGAAGACCTTCTCCGAACGCTGAACCCTGTCGAGCGCGCGAACGCTCCAGAGAATCTCTACCTGCTCGGCGACCGTTCTCTTCTTGGCCTGGTGCCCCGCGTTTCGATCGTGGGGACGCGAACACCCTCGCCAGACGGGATCAAGCGGGCGCGCAAGCTGGCGCGCGAACTTGCGGAGAACGGCATCGTAGTGGTGAGCGGTCTCGCGAAGGGAATCGATGCGATCGCACATCGCGCCGCGATTGACGCGGGCGGGAGAACAATCGCGGTTCTGGGAACGCCTCTCGATGAGTCCTACCCTGCTGAAAACCGGGCGCTACAACGCGAGATCGGAGAGCACCACCTCCTCGTCTCGCAGTTTGAATCGGGCTATCCGACCACGCGCACAAATTTCCCACGGCGCAACCGCACCATGGCCTTGATCTCACACGCGACCGTGATCGTCGAGGCGGGCGAAGGAAGTGGTTCGCTCTCCCAAGGATGGGAAGCGCTGCGTCTCGGGCGTGAACTCCTCATTCTTCGAAGCGTGGTCAGCGCCAAAGAGCTCAAGTGGCCAGCGGAGATGGTGAAGTACGGCGCGCAGGTGCTGGAGAAGACTTCAGAGCTTCTGGAGAATCTACCGCCCGTCTTCGGCGCGCCCATTGAGAGCCTTGCGTTCTGAGCTTCGCTTCGCGGCCTTCATCGCTTACTCGCCCCGAGGGCAGTCCAAGACGTCAATTCGCTCGCAGCAGATCTGCTACGGCATCAAGACGGATGGACCGAGCGCGGAGAAGGGCGTTTCAATGATCTCCTACGCAGTGAGGAGGCTCGTTGAGAATGCCCCCCCCGAGGTTTTGAAGATCTTGAGGAAGGACAGCGTCTTGGTGCCAATCCCGCGCCACGCACCGTTTGCTCCTGGCACCGAGGCGAAGACGCTCTGGGTTGCACGTGAGATTTGTGGCACCCTGGTGAGGGCTGGCCTGGCCGCTCGAGTATTGCCCTGTCTGCGACGAGACACCGCTGTCACAAAATCAGCAGGAGCCGATCACAGGCCACCACCCGAGACGCACCGCAGGTCCTTCCGCGTAACGAGGGAAATCGGCGAATCTCCCGAGAGGATAGTGCTGGTGGACGACGTCGTGACGCGCGGCTCGACGTTCATGGGCGCTGCCTGGGCACTCGACGCCGCGTTCCCGGGCGCGCAGATAGACGCTTTCGCGCTCGTCCGAACCAAAGGGCTGATACCCGACGTCGACCAGGTGCTCGAACCAGTGACCGGAAAGATCTTCATGCGAACCCCGACGGCTTGCGATCGAGAGCCGTGAGCGTATGACCCAGAGGCTGATAGAGAAATGGCTGCCGATCGCCGCCCTGGGAGAGGAGTCCGTCCGCGAGCGACGCTCAATGACCTCACTGCCTCCGACCTACTATCTTCACGTCTGGTGGGCGAGGCGGCCCTTAGTTGCGTCCCGGGCGGCGATCCTGGCGTCTCTTCTTCCAGCCGATGCTGACCGAAGCAAGTTTCTGCACGTTGTCGGAATCCACGGAGATCCGGCGGAGGTTCGGCGACGGATAGACGCCGCAAAGCGAACAGGGGAGGACTTAGGCCCAAACGTCTATGGCTATCCCAGGGCGTTTACCTATCAGCCGTCTCCAAAGGAGCTCTCGTGGCTCCAGGGAGAGGTGGTTCGCGCCGGAATTGATGGATCCATCGTGTGTCTTGATCCCACAGCCGGAGGCGGCAGCATCCCCTTTGAATCGGAGCGCCTTGGGCTGAGGACGCTCGCCAACGACCTAAACCCGGTGGCGGCCCTCGTCCTCCGCGCAACGGCCGAATGGCCGATCCAATTTGGCAATGACCTTGTGGTGGCGTTCGATGCGATCGCCAAGGAGTTCATGGGAAGGGCCCAGCGGAGATTCGTGGGAGTATTCCCAGAAGAATCCGACGACATTAGGGTCGATGGATACGTTTGGGCTCGCACGATTGTCTGTCCGCACTGCGACGGATTGATTCCCCTCTCTCCCAACTGGCGGTTATCGAAGCGCGGCACTGGAGTGAAACTTCATCCCGATGAGGCGAAGAAGAGATGCCGCTTTGAGATCGTGGACAAGCTGAGTCTTCAGAGCCCGGGGACCGTGACGGGAGGCAACGCCAAGTGCCCATACGCGGACTGCCTTCGCGTTGTGGCCAGCGAAGAGATACATCGCCAAGCTCAAACCGGCTCCATGGGTGACCAGCTGTACGCCGTTGTCTACAAAAAGCGCATCAAGACGGTAACGAAGACCGGCAAGGTCCGACTCAAATGGGAGCGGGGTTACCGAGCGGCCGCTGCAAGCGACGACAACGCCGAGAGCGTCCAGCGTCGTCTCGAAGAGCGAGCCGCCGAGTGGGAGGCGCTCGATCTCGCCCCGTCCGAAGCGATCCCGATCGGGCTGAAGACTGCGGAGCCTCTCAGGTTTGGATATCGACAGTGGAGAGACCTCTTCTCCCCGCGCCAACTCCTGGGCCATGTGATCGGCGTCCAGATCTTCGGCGAGCTGGCCAGCAAAATCGACCCGAAGGACGAACTCGGCAAGGTCGCGCTCACATACCTCAGCCTCAGTCTTGACAAGTTGCGCGACTACAACTCAAGAATGACTCGCTGGCACAGTGGCCGGCAAGTGATCGTGAACACGTTTGATCGTCACGATTTTGCGTTCAAGTGGTCCTATGCCGAGATGGCTCCTCTCATCGTGGGAGGTGGATACGAGTGGGTCATTAAACAAACGTCCAAGTGCATCAGAGAGCTTGTTGGCTTGGTACGGCCGAACGAGCAGAGGGACGGTCGGCAACAAACGCTGATCGTCGAGCATGCGCCTTCGGCAACGACCACCCCAGAGGTAACGATCACGTGTCGTTCGGCGACAAACCTAAACCACATTGACGACTCCAGCGTTGACGCCGTCGTCATGGACCCGCCCTACTACGACAATGTGATGTACGCGGAGCTCTCGGATTTCTTCTATGTCTGGCTTAAGCGCACGGCGGGGCAGCTTTACCCTGAACTGTTCACTCAGAACCTGACCGACAAGGACAATGAGGCAGTCGCCAACCCTGCAAGGTTCCAAGGGCAGAAGGGGGCGAAAGCCCTCGCTGGCCGCGACTACCAAGAACGCATGGCGGAGATCTTCACTGAATGCCGCCGGGTCATGAAGACGGACGGCATCCTGACGGTGATGTTCACGCACAAGGCCACCGGCGCATGGGACGCTCTTACGACAGGATTGATGAAGGCTGGCTTCACGATCACTGCATCATGGCCCGTCAACACTGAGGCCGAAGGATCACTCCACATCAAAGACAAGTCGGCGGCGAACAGCACGATCTTTCTCGTCTGTCGTCCCCGAAAACCGCGCCAAGGTGGCGAGGTCGCATACTGGGAAGATGTCGAACCCTTAGTGGCCGCGGCCGTCCGCACACGCATCGAGGAGTATCAAGTCGCGGGAATCGTAGGCGTGGACCTGTATCTCTCCTGCTTCGGCCCGGCTCTTGAGGAGTTTGCGAAACACTGGCCCTTGCGCCGTGGCCAGCCGCGGCGCGTTGCGGAGCCCAAACGAAGGACCCAAGCGGCCCTCTTTGCAGAACCCCTCGATCCCTATGCCGTGACTCCCGAAGACGCTCTCAACGCCGCCAGACGCGAAGTGAAGAACTGGCGAATGGAAAGACTTTTGCGCGCGAACCGTCTTGGCGATGTCGATGCGTTGACAGAGTGGTTTGTTCTCGCCTGGGACGCATTCAAGGCCCCGGAATTTCCATACGACGAAGGTTTGCGCCTTGCGCGAGTCGTGGGCCTGGATCTTGACCGAGACATCGTCGGCCACCTGGCGGAGAAGAAGGCTTCGGACATCGTCTTGTGGGACAGCGAAAAGCGTGCAAACAAGGCGGTCCTCAGTGCTATAGACGGCTCGCGAGGAATGGTCAACGCGCTACATGGCATCGCCCACCGCGTTCGGTCCCAAGGCCTTCAGGCCGGAAAGGATCTGGTGGAGCGCGCCGGCCTGCACAAAGATGCCGCTTTCCTCACCGCGCTCACCGCCGTGTTGGAGGTCTTGCCCGTGTCGAGCGCCTTCACTCAGATCAAGGCGGAGAAGGGGGCGGTCGCTGACGCAGCATCCGATTTCGAGGCTCTGGAGAACCTGAGACGGCTTATGTTCACGGACCGAATCCCCGAACCCGAGCAACTGAAGATCTGGAGTTGATTCGTCGTGAGCCTCCTGACCGATACTCAGTGGAAGACAAAGTACGACTCTGACGAGATAAGCCTCGTCTCTGAGTTCTACGTGCCGGCGCTCGAAACAGCGGTCCGTTACGACCGCACGACCGGCTACTTCTCCGCCCGAGTCTTGACGCTTGCCGCGCGGGGCGTCGAGGAACTGATTCGCAATCACGGTCGGATGCGGCTCATAGTGGGCTGCACGCTCGACCAACGCGAAGTCGATGCCATCCTCAAGGGCGCAGCGCTGCGGTCCACGGTCGAGGCGAGACTGATGAAGAATCCCCTCGCAGCGGAATCCACAGCCGAAGAGGCAGCGCTGGAGTTCGTGGCTTGGATGGTCGCGCGCGGCTTGCTGGAGGTAAAGGTCGCGGTTCCCTGCGACGCACAACGCCGGCCGCGAGCTGCTCCAACCGTCTTTCACGAGAAGGCGGGTGTCGTCGAAGACAAGACCGGTGACCGCCTGGCCTTCAACGGAAGCGTGAACGAAACGCCACAAGGATGGAACGGGAACTGGGAGAGTTTCCACGTGTTCACGTCGTGGACTGGCCCGGATGGAGCAAAGCGCGTTGGCGACGAGGAAGAGAGCTTCGCCAGACTCTGGAACGACAAGGCTCGCCACTCCCTGATCCTCGACGTTCCGACCGCTGTTCGAGAGGACCTCCTTCGCTTTCTACCGATAGACGACGCGCGCCCCCGGCGACTCGATACCGAACCAGTGCCTGACTCGCCGTCGTTGGCGTCAGAGCCCGTGCCATCGGTGTTTGGTGCGCAGCCCGAGGTATCTGACCTTCGACGCCTGGCTTGGGGGATCGTCCGGCACGCGCCAGCCCTCGCTGGCGGCGGTGATCGCGTAGGTGAAGCGACCGCCAACGTCGAGCCATGGCCACATCAAGTGCGCGCCTTTGAGCGCCTGTACTCGGCCTGGCCTCCTCGCCTTCTGATCGCCGATGAGGTCGGCCTCGGAAAGACCATTGAAGCCGGGCTGCTTCTCCGGCAGGCGGTCCTCGCAGGCCGAGCGCGCCGCGTTCTGGTGCTCGCACCGAGTGCGGTGCTCAAGCAATGGCAGCTTGAGCTTCGCGAAAAGTTCAACCTCCATTGGCCGATCTACACCGGCAGCCACTTGGCATGGCCATCCTCCCCCGGCCGCGTTGGCCCTCGCGAGGAGAAAGTCGGCCGGAACGAGTGGCATCTCCAGCCTTTCGTGCTCGTATCGAGCCAATTGATGCGCCGCGTCGACCGCCGCAGCGAGCTCGTTGAGGCCGCGAGCGGCTGGGATCTCCTTGTCCTGGATGAGGCACACCATGCTCGCCGCAAGGGTGGGGGTCAGACGCGGGATCGCAAGCCGAACCAGCTGCTTGGCCTCATGCAGTCCCTTCGAGACAAGGCCGCGGGTCTTGTACTAATGACCGCGACACCGATGCAGGTCGATCCAGTCGAAGTGTGGGACCTGCTCAACCTGCTTGGTCTTCCACCGAAGTGGACGGAATCAGCCTTCAAATCCTTCTTTGAGAAGCTGGGCACGGCGAACCCGTCACACGAGGATTTCGAGTTTCTCGCCTCGCTTTTCCGAGCGAGTGAGGGTCACTTCGGCCCAGTACTTGCGGCGGACGCGGCCCGCCACGCTCAGGGCCTTTCAAAGCTGGCGCTCAGCACAACCCTTGAAGCGTTGCGTGACCAGGCCCAGACGGTGCGAAAGCAGCTTTCAACGGAAAGGAGAAAGGCCGCCCTGAGGGTGATGCGGGCCGCCTCGCCCGTCGGTCGACTGATTTCGCGCCACACCCGTGAGCTCCTCCGCCGCTACTACAAGGCGGGCAAGATCACGACCCGGATCGCAGACCGAGATGTTCAGGACGACTTTATCGACTTGAGCCCGGCAGAGCGGGAGGTCTACGAGCTTGTAGAGGACTACATTTCTACGACCTACAACCAGGCCGCGGCAGGTGAGAAGAACGCCGTTGGCTTTGTGATGACGATCTACCGGCGGCGGCTCGCGAGCAGTTTCTATGCCCTCGCACAAACGCTCTTGGATCGGCAACAGGGCCTCAGCGATCCCGACAAGCTGCGGCCAACGGATGACGACCTTCCCGATGACGAGGCCGCGGACGAGCAGTTGGATGCCGATGAAGTGAGCGTCCTTGAGCGCGAGGCCCTTCTGCTGGAGGAGTCGTCCGATCTGACGCAGCTCTTGCTCAAGGTGAAGCGCTTGCCCGACGACACGAAGGCCGGCAGGTTGATTCACCATCTCCGCGACCTTCAAGCGGGAGGGTATTCGCAGGTCCTTGTCTTCACGCAGTACACCGACACGATGGATTTCCTAAGGGAGCGCCTCGCGGCCCAGGGCTTCAACATTCTTTGCTTCTCGGGACGAGGTGGAGAGCGCCTTGCGGGAGGTCTCTGGTCGTCGGTCAGCCGCGACGACGTCAAGCGCCTATTCAGAGAAGGGAAGGCGGAGATTCTTCTCTGCACCGATGCCGCGGCGGAGGGGCTCAACTTCCAGTTCTGCGGCGCGCTCGTCAACTACGAGATGCCATGGAATCCGATGCGCGTCGAGCAGCGCATTGGGCGTATCGACAGGTTGGGTCAGAGGTTCGAGCGCATGCGGATCATCAACCTCCATTACAACGACACCGTGGAGGCCGACGTCTATCGCGCTCTGCGCACCCGAATCGCGCTCTTTGTCTCTTTCGTGGGGCCGTTGCAGCCCATCCTCGCCACTCTCTCGCGGGAGATCCAGCGAGTCACCCTGGTGAAGCAGAACGACCGTCGGCGGGACACCGATGCTCTCGTGGCCCAGCTCGCCGCGGCTCCGCCCGCCGGGTTCGACCTGGACGCGGTGATCGATGCGGACCTTGACGAGCCGGCGCGCCCTCCGGCGTCGTATGACCTGCGAGACCTCGGTGCCCTACTGCGGCGCAAGGATCTCCTTCCGCCCGGGATCGAAATCACGCCACTCAACGAGGCGCACGGAGAGTTCAAGTACTCAGCCCCTGGCCTTCCCGGCTCCATTGCGGTGACTACGGACGCGAAGTATTTCGACGAGCACGCAGGCAGCCTGGAACTCTGGTCGCCCGGATCTCCGATCTTCCCGGTGCCCGATGAGATCGCCGAGATCGAGGAGGTTGCGGGTTCGTCACGTCGGCTACGCGAGATCGCGGGATAGACGAACGCGACACCGTAAGGGGAAACAGCGTGACCCGCCGGGAGACGTCGAAGCTCGCTGAGCGTCGTTGGGGTGTCAAAGGGAGGCGCATGATCTGTGAGATGAAGACAGTTGGAACGGGCCCCGAACTTCCCCAAGAGAGTTACGTAAGGGAACGAGTCACGCTCGTCTACAAGAAGAGCCTCGTGCAGCTGGACGAGGCACTGCTGCTCGGTGTGAAGCTCGTCGAGGCGTCCGCCGAGATCAACGCGATTCCAGGACTGCCGCCAAAGACCGTCTTCATCGTCATGGGGCTCTATTCCAAGGCTCTCAAGACAGTTCGGGCCGTCCGTCTGGGTGTCGCAGCGGGCTTGCTGGAGGATGGGAATTCACTGTGCCGATCACTTCTTGAGACGTGTGTCGCCATCCAGTATCTCTTGCAGCAGGACTGGGCAACGCGAGCCGATGAATACGCGGCATATCCAATTCTGAAAAGCCTCGGCGTTGCGAAGAAGTGGCAGGGGACGCCGGGTCTAGAGGAAGACGGCAAATGTCTCGAAATAGACGTCAACAGAGAAATCGCGCGCCAGCTAGGAAACATCACTCCGGATCGGCAGAAGACACTACGTAGAAGCTCCTACTCCGGTATGAGTCTCGAAGACACGTTCACGGCCGTTGGGATGGGCGTCGCCTATCAAACGGTCTATCGGCACATGTCACCGCATGCGCACGCCAGCCAAGTAGACACTCACTTCGATTTCCAAGCCGCGCGCGGTCTGGCGCTCCACCCCGGGACGTGTGGCGGACCGGAGCTCCGAAAACTCATAGACACAACGAGGTGGTTCTTCGCCGGAATCATGGAAATAGTCAGTAAGACGATGGGGTTTGGGTATCTGGCCGCCATCGACAGGTTCATGCCCGGGGTCGATGACCCCACGAATGAGGTCGTGAGGGCCTGGCACGCTCGGGTAGAGGAGAGAGAACAAAAGGCCAGAATCCTCACCCCACCGCAAAGCCCCGCCCCTGGGATCCCTTGAGCCTCGACCGGTCGGTAGGCCTTCCAATGGACCACGCGACTCTCAATTCGGAGAATTTGCCCCCGATGGAAGCCAATCCGACACCCTCGACTTTATAAGCAAAATGTGGGATGGAAAGAGGGTTAATCAAAGAACACAAGTCGACAACCTCTTTATACTCATCAGCTTCTATAAAGAAGCTGGCGGAGAGAGGGGGATTCGAACCCCCGGTGCAGGAAACCCCGCACAACAGGTTAGCAACCTGGCCCGTTCAGCCACTCCGGCATCTCTCCGCGATGAGTCGACTCGGCCTCTGGGGACCGCTTAGGATGGGCTCTTGAAGACCGAGGAGCGTATCACGAAGCCC
>Ga0154020_10002068_pt1 | contig 24445 bp, 26 predicted proteins | sample Klosneuvirus_201_FD_109709 | JGI IMG/M metagenome (GOLD analysis project Ga0154020, IMG submission 109709) | Active sludge microbial communities from wastewater, Klosterneuburg, Austria - Klosneuvirus_20160825_MG | ecosystem: Engineered > WWTP > Aerobic digester > Activated sludge | place...
ATTATCAATAATATCAAATCTTTCAAGATACTTGAATAATTGACCAATATTAAATGTCTCTGGACAAATGTTATTATATAACCCAGATTTAATATTTTTTAATATAAGCTTTATAAATTTAAGATTGTGCCCCATATATTTTATCATGTATTTTACCAAATCTACGAATCATAATGCCGGCAATTCTATTAGCAACACCTTCTTCTTTGGAAGTATCGTCACCGGATTTTTCATTTAACATCCCCAACTCATTTTGTTTATGGTGAGCCAATTCATGTGCAATACTTCTTAATATGTCCACCAATAATAGTCTATCTTTAACATTGATATGAACATCACCAGTGCTTGGTGAATAACAAGCTGTTGTGGTAATAGGCGTTTTTCTACCATTTACTAAATGTAATTTAAATGGTGTTGATAATTTATATGACTTTATAACGTATTTAATAAATTCTATAATTAAAGATATTTTATTATCATCAATAGAATCTATATTTTTCTCAACATGTAATGTTACCATATTAGTATTTTACCTGATTAGTTATTTGGAACTTAACAACTTCTGTATATTGTATCGACTCCTGATTCGTCACATACTTTAAATCTAAGTAATATGTTGTTGGTATCATCCAAGAAGTGTCTAATAAAAAATAGTTATGATTATTAGCCATATTGACATTATCCCAATCTATAACATCTATTTCACCCTTACCTTCTTTTATATATAACCTATATTGTAGCCTGTCTAATATTTCAGTTTTATTGATAGTATATGGAACTCTGGCAGAAACAAATACTTTTTTTACATCACCACGTTTAATTCTTTCATCCCTTTTTATACCACTAACCGAAAATCCATAATTTTTAGGTGTCCCATCAGTGTCTCCTATATTGAAATATTCATCACCATTCCTTGGTGAAAATTCTAAAGTTATGTCTGGTCTTGTTATTCCACTAACACTAACACTTTTCCATACGTCATATAATATAGTGCAGCTAGAATACGTTGGTATTGAATAATTTACATAGTAAACTCCTTGATGTGACATAGTTACCGCCGAGCTTAGTATCGTATCTACCAGATTATCATCACTATCATGTATTTCAACATATAATCCACTATCTAAATTAGTGGGTATTCCACCCACATTTGAATATAGGTATAATCTGTTTGATTTGCCGGTATAAAATGAATACCTATCATCTCTTATCACTTCACTATAGTTAGTCTCCAGGAATGGTTCAAAATACGTCTGGGTGTGTCTGGTAAAGAATCCGACATAGTTTAAGTCAGTATTACCTGTTAATGACTCATATTGGTAGTCGTATGCTAACATAAACCCATAATTTGGTGTTCCACCACTTATCATATCATTAATTACTTGGGTAATATTCATCGATATATTCTCATTACCATTATCAAAATGTTGTGATTCAATGACATATGATGTGGTGTCACCACTTATAACCCCCAATTCGTTCCACGGAATAAGTTTTTTAGCATATGACCAGTTAGATTCATTATCCACATTTATCGCACAATCTAGAGGGTTTAATAATTTAAGACAAGAATAATCATATCCAATACCCTCATCCCAATCCATATCTACGGGTAATAATACTAAATCAAAGGATGATGCCCTTAATTTATCATCAAAAATTAATTGACCTTTAGTGTCAATTTCAAATGATTGCGTATTAGTTAATCTTAATGTATGGGTGATATTAGATAAATTACCTAAATTACCTTTATTATATTCAGAAATTAATTTTGATATATCAAAATGTAATAAAAACCTGGTATAATAATGATTATTACCAGTTCCACCATAAACAAGTTCAGTAATTGGGTTTTTACCAGTATTTACTAAACTACCATTTATTATAGTATTATTTTTGTCAATATAAGCCCTAGTTATCATTAATATTTTTTATTTATAAATATCGAGGTTTTACCCAGTTCTCACATTTTGATTTAACAATGACTGCAAATCGTAATTTAATATTTTTTTTAATAATGGGTAAGGATCTGGCACATCATTTGGGTATCCATGAACATGTGTGGACATATATAATCTTACCATATCTAAAAATTCTACTAATTTATCACCATATGGTACTGGGGAAGCGTCACTATTTATTTTTATCTGATCATCAGGCGTTATAGTAGACTCAGGGTTTAGTAATGTTACACCCAATTTATTTCCATGAGATATCAAATTTATTTTATTGGCCACTATGTTAGCCGCAGATCCTTCCGAATCTTCAAATACGGCTTCTTTAACAATAACTTCTTTAGTTACTTTCTTTTTTTCAACGGAATTAAATACTTGAAATCCTTCTAACTCTTTTATTTTATTCTCATTTTTAAATTCATATTGACTATAACCATCTTTACCTGTTATCCCATGTAGTCTAAGAACTTCCTTTTTTATGGTAGATATGACTTCTTCTCTATTATTAAGTGGTGTTGTTAAATTATTTATATTTTCTTTTTCCACACCATTTCTATCTTTGGCAATTATAACATACGATCTATCGCTATACGTTATTTGGGCGGTTATAAACCCTTTAGGCTCAATTCGTTTAGTTTCCGTAGTGGTGACTAATTTTTTAACATCTTTTAACTTAGGATTACCGTATCTTAATTGCATGTAGGCAGTGTCCTTATTATTAAATTTTAATGGATTTTCCTGTACAAATTTACCTGCTCGTATTAAAACTTCCTGGTTTTTAAAAATAATATCACTATTATTTCTACCCTGTATGGAAACTTCATCACGTTTAGGGTATACCCCAACATCAGGTAATTTTTTAGAATTTTTAACTATAGGTATTTCTAATGGAGAATTTGGCTCAGCATCATCTATATCACTATACTTAAATGATCCAAAAGATGATATTATTGGCCCGAAAAAATATCTTTTATCACCATTATTATTAAGACTGTTAACATCTAACATCTTATAAAACATCACATAAACATATTCCCCAACTTTAGGGTATATGTGTATTAATCTAGTGGTTAATGGATATGTTGGCGGTAAATCTTTATCAGATTTTCCTTCGTCAACACCAACGATTTTAATTTTAAATCCCGAACCATTATCTAGATCATCTGGTACGGATATTACCTTACCAATATGTACTAATGGCGTGTCCCCTACGGATAATAGTTTAGATAGTATTGTCATGTTTATTGATATCGTACGATCTTTTATCTAATTCTTTTCTTAATAGTGAATATTTTTTTTCCATAATATCTAGATTGTCTAACAAAGATGAAATTTTATGTTTAGTATTACTAAACTCTATTTCCATAAGTTTTATTTCCGTTAAAATATCTTTTGTAGATTTATTACTAATATCCATAATTAATTATTGTATTACTGCGTTTCCTGTTTGCATATACGTAGTTGCTCCGACAGATACTACCGGGCCACCCGCATTAGCCCCTAATGTTGTGACATAAGATCCTGGTGGGATAACTACAGTTATTTTACTATCTTGCTGTAACGCTTTAATCATTTCCTCTACTCTAATTAATTCCATCTTTTCAGAAATATTAGGCTTACCACTAGGTAGTGGTCCCGAAGGGGCCCCGGCTTCTTCCTGTCTACTAATTATTCTAGCAGCAATTTTTCTTGCTGATAATCCAGGATTTTGGCCAGACAATAACACTAATGGCGGTGGAACTGGTGGCGGCGCCACATCAGGAATTTTAAATAGTGATAATACTGTTAATAGTATATCATTCATATTAATATTGAATAAATTATCATTTGCCATAATTATAATAGTCCATCTAATTTGTCAGTTATTTTACCAACCGTTAATGATTGTATTTGAGACGCGTAATTTAATAATTTTTCCTTAACTCTATTACCTTTCTCTATTAATGATCTTTGTTTAATTTCTTTTATGATTATAGGAATCAATATTGTAGTTATTAATGTTTTAATGATTATTTTAACAATACATTGAAATATATTTTTTATCTGTTTTAAAAATTCTTTTATATCACCACCACTCGGTAATGATTTACTAGCTAATCTAAAATATAACATCAGTGATATTAAAAATCCTGGTGAGAATACTGCCTTAACGAAGGCAAATATTAATTCTTTAAATATACTTGTATTGAAGTCTATCTTAAACTTTAATCTATTATTACCTGGAATTTTAGTAGATATGATATTTTCAATTTCATTAAATCCTCTGGTTATTACATCAATTTTTTCATTATACGTACCAGCACTCAGTAATGGTAAAAACAATGATTCTATGTCGCCACTAGACATACTAACACCTATATTATTACAGGAAACCATTTTAACAATTCCGGTAGTTTTTTTAATTAGATCATCCTCAATAGATTTTAATTCTTCATTATTAAATGAAAAGAATGAATCATCTATTTCTATATCATCACCACCCACCATCATTTTCTCAACCAATTTCTTAAATTCAGCATCACTTCTTAATATCCCTATATCCATATTAAATGATGAAGAAAATGATCCAAATATATTATCTATAATTGTTGATAGCATTCTAGTATTTGGTAACAATTCAATTTTTTCAGACATGTCTGAAAAAAATACTATTTTAGGTTTATTAAAATAACCAGCGTCAATGCGTATACCAATACTTGGTGAAGATCCTGGTATATATGATATCTCAAATAGATTTTGCCACACATATGGGGTACCACTATTTATAACATGTTTTATTGCTGATGTTATATCAGTTTCTTTTTCACCAAAGACCATTTTGTTAGACTCTTTCAATTTTAATATACCGAAAAAATCTATTGCCGATATTGGTATTGTAAAAAATTGGGCCTCTAATGATGTCATTTTATCATTCACATTACAAGCCACATGTGTTTTAAAACATTGGAATATGTATTTCTTTAAAAGGTTTTCATATTTCTTACCCTTACCAATAAATTTATGGATACCATTTATAAAGGATTCTAACTCACCAAGAGTTACTAATAACTGCATTAAAAATCCAGACAAATCATTTTTAGCATCGGCAAATTTATTAAAAATATTAGAATTTTTAATATCTTTCTCAAGTGCAACTAGTGACGCCAATTCACCATCTATTTTAGTGAAAACCTTATCTAATGCCATTATTCAGTATCGTAAGTTACATTATTTTTTTTGGCCTGATTACTAACCAATTCTCGCATTAATTTCTTATCTTCTTCTGATAAGAATCCACCACCGTTTGGTTTGGATTTATCATCTTGAGGTTCGCTAGAAAGTAATTGTGCCTGTAATTTGGCCAAAGATAGTTTTTTATCTACAGCAGAATCGATTATTTTTAACGATTCATTGTTAATCTTACCAATTAAATTGGCGTCCACCGGGTTGTTAACTTTTATACCCTTTCTTTCTTCTATATCCGCCCTAGCCTTCTTTTGAATACTTTGTGTGTCGTTATATATTTCTTGAAGAAGAAATTGTAAACTATCAGTGTTTATTACTATTTTCTTTTTTTTCGGTCTACCTGCTCCCATAATATTATTGTTTATTTATAAATATGGTGAAGTGGATGTTTTTAATGAAAATACTATAACAAACCTTTGTCTATCCTATCTATTTTGATTAAAAAATACAATTCTTTAAATTTTTTCATAGAATTTCTAATATCTTTAGTGTTTAATAAAGTATACTCCCTAATATGTGAAAGTATTAAGTTCTTATTTAACTTATTGCTACCACTATCATCTATAAATAGATTATTCCAATTACTCAATATATCTATAAGAGCCTTGGCTACCTTAATCTCATTTTCATTTAAATTACCAGACACCAATTTTTTATCAATTTCTGCCGATATATTAACCATAAATTCGTCTAAACACTTTTCATTATGGTCTAATTCGTAAGAAAATTGCCCATCATTATTATATGTGTCATCATACGACACATTTTGTTTCATTTCCTTATCTTTTTTCAATACTTTACCTAAAAGATAATTTTTAATGATAGTCCCAAAATAAGAGTACGCCCTTTTATTTTCACCAGGGTCAAACTTACTCATTTTAGTGACTAGGAATGATATTGTATCTGTATGTAGCTCAAGAAAAGTTTGATCCTTAACTTGAAGCTTATATCGTCTAATAATACTTTCCGCCATCTTATCTAAAGGGGCTTTTAAATCCCTATTAAATATTAAGTCTTTTTCACCCTGATCAGTAGATTGTAAAAATTTTAATACTGCTTCCTCTTGATATTCTCCGAAATACATACCACTCGTACTACCACTTTTAGCTTTTTTAGGCATATACACTTATTATATAGCATCATACGTTATCTTCCTATCATTTTCTTTAAAATAATATTCTTTTTTTGCTGAATTAAACCAAAACTTAGCTTCATCTTGCGACATAGAAGATTGATACTCGACGAATAATGATCCCTCTCTTTGATTAGTATGTCTATATCCCATTTTAGGAATTACCATGATTTTAGAATCGTAGTGTGAAAGTCTCAAAAGAAACTCATACATAAATGTTAATTTAACATTCTGCTTTAATTGCCCCAAACTAACAAATTTATCTTTCTTAACTACCATACCAGCAATGTTGAAGTTGGCAAAATTTTGTAATATACTATTATCCACCATACCTAACTCTTCCGAAAAATCTTTAGCCCACACAGGTTCATTAGTGAACGACATAAAATTACCTAAAGGATCGGTCTCGACTATTAACGGTAAAAACACATCAACTTCTGGATATGCACTAATATATCTATTAACATTTTTAAACCATATTTTAGAATATTCATCATCATACTCTAAATAAGAAAAATATTCCGTATCACAATTACTAACACCGAAATTTATTTGATCACAAAATCCATAATTTCCAGTATCGTTAATTAAAAATTTTAGAATGTTTTTAATATTGGAATTGTTTTCATTGGTTAATAATTTTTCTAATTTACTACTAATTTCCTTTGGGCATACTACTAAGACACTACTTGGCAATTCTTTCTGTTCGTTTATACTTTGAATGGATAGCGGAAACCATTTTTCGACCTGATCAGTAATTTCATGTACTGGTAATATAACTGTTACTTGCTTTGATTTCATATTTATTGTATCGTTTCTTCTTGTTTTATTATTAATGAATCTAATTCTATGATTCTATTCACAATTAAATTATTGTAATATTCTACCACTTTATCCTTAGCAGTAGACTCATCATATCGTTTATCGATAAATGTGGATACTTTGTCATATGCATCATTGGGTATATTATCTTCTAACCATAGTTTAATAAATGTGGCAATAACATCTGGCATCTTTAGAATATCATTTAACCATATTCCATTGTCATTGAATTCTAATCCATTTTCAGTTTCACTTCCCATCCATTCAGGAATTAGGTTCGGGATTTTACCAATCACCGGCACACCGCATTTCATAGCTTCTATTGGGAATGTTCCAAATCCAGATATTTGATCTATCCATACTGCCAAACAACTTTTAGATAATTCATCAGCAAACGTTGTTCTAGGTAGTCCCCTTAAATCTCTAAATGATACCCATTTAAACTGTGGGAACTTTAAATAAAATGATTTAACTAACTTAATAGTGTCCCTAGGGTCTCTAGAAAGTATAGATATCACAGGTATTTGAGGCTTATCACTACGTTTAAAAAATTCTGGAATACCAATAGGTATCACATCTACATTAATGTTTTTAAATATTTCTTGAATATGATTTTTTTGAACATCAGAAGTTGTTATCACATCTTTTATACCATAATCTTCCCATTTAGATCCTAATGGTAGGATTTCAAATATATAATCATAGCTTTGGCAAAAGACAATTCTTTTACATGGCATATTTTTAGTTTGATCCATTACATTAGAGAATATCTCAGGAATAATTAAAAAATCCTGTGGGGTGATTTTAACATCTTTAGATTCAATAGATATGTGAGGTATTTCCATATACTCCTCACCCATCCAATCAGAAACTCCTGTGTAATCATTTTTCTCATGTAAAATACTAACATTTAATCCCTTATCTTTAAGTGTTTTTGCGTGGTCATATATACACGCCATAGCACCTGTCGGATTTCCTTTAGTGTCCATAACAAAAAAATAGATGGTATAATTACCATTTTTTAAGCTATCGATAACATCGTTTATTTGTTTATTCTTTTCTTCCATATTAAATTATTTTTTTTTAGTCAATTATTTTTAGTATATTATATTTTAGTAATGTATTAAATGCTAATTTAAACCCAAATGGTAATTTCTCAATAGATTTATACCCTAATGCCGAATCTATTTCATCATTACTATTTAATAAAGTATCAATCATTTTATTTATAATTTCCCATTTAGATATGTCTATGGATATTTCACCATATAAAGCGTTTAATCTTTCTTCCTCATCATTTCCCTTTTTAGATTTTTTAGACTTAGTAATAATAACATCATTACCTAAATCGTCATAAGTGGACTTCATTTTAACCACATCTAACACTCCCCCTAAATCTATAACATAATAGTTACCATTAAATTCTATACACCCACTATCTGATATCATTTTATTATCTCGTAGTCGGCCATCTTAGTGTTATTAATAGTATCAAGTATTTTTAAGTCTATAACATCTTTTATTTGCTCAATATCATAATCACATTTTAATTTATCATTATAAGTTGTGATTATTTTGATGATTTTTTTATCGTTATTGGGCTTAGATAATATCATACTAGGATTAGCGGTGATTAAAAAATCTACATATTCCCATACTTCCGCATCGGAATTTATAAATTTATAATCTCTTAGTTTACATGATGTTTTACTAAGAAAAAAAAGTGTTGCTGGTATGGAATTCCCAAATTCTTTGGATATGATTATAAATTTATATTTATCTTTATACTCATCATATATCTGATTTAAATAGGTAATAGCATTTCGACTAGCCTCGTTAGCATATCCAAATATTTCAATACTAGATTCTTGATATAAGAAACTATTGAAGTCTATACCATGTTCCTTTGTAGGAAAGTAGTGTTCAAGATCAAAACTTTCCACAGGGGAAATATTATCTTTATTAAATTGTTGTTTGTAAACAGATGTAAGTTTTCCCAGGAAATCCCTTAAAACTTCATCAATAGATATACCAATCACCATAAAATAATTTTACGGAAAAAAAGTGGTATGTAAACTCTAAATATCTAAAAATATTATTTTTTATCAGATTCTTTCTCAATATCATTAAAAACATCATCAATAATGCTTATTAATCTATGTCTAACAATATCTTCCTTACCCAATCTAACGATTCCGAATCCATCATGTGGTTCAAAACCTTTCATTATTTTTTCTAACGAACTATTTTTCTTATTCTTAATATCGATTTGTTTACTATCCCCAAGTACAATATATTTTGAATCGTACCCTATTCTGGTTAAAATAGTTTTCATATTGTCAACAGATATGTTCTGACACTCATCAATTATAACAATTGCATTATCTATACTAACACCCCTTACATATGCCAATGGTTGTTGCTCTATTAACCCACTATTGGTTAATTTTTCTAATAAATCCTTACCTATTAGTTTTTCAAAATTACCCGTAAATGAGTACATAATCGGCAATAATTTATCTTTTAAATCACCTTTTAAAAACCCAACCTCTTCATCCTTTAAGGTAGTTACCGATTTTACCAATATTATTCTATTATATTTCGGGTATTCACTTTTTAAAAGTTTTAATGCTTCATAACAACTTAGATATGTTTTACCGCAACCGGCCATGCCTTCGCATATCGTTATTTCATGATCCCTAATAGATTTTATAAGTTTTTTTTGATTTTCAGACTTACATTTAACATCAATTTGAATTTTATTCAATAATGATGTTGGTGACGACCCGTTTTGGGAGTATTTGTCCGTAGGAGGATAGAATTTGACTAATTCCTGCACCTCTTCGTCACTTAAATTTTTCGATACCCGTCTTTTATTCATATATTAATACAATATATAAATATCTTAAATATTGGTAAACTACTTAACCCCGGTTGACCCAAAACCACCATCGTTCCTACTAGTTGGGTCTATTTTATCCACACTAATTAGATATCCCATTTCTGTTGATAATCTTGGGGATACAACACCTTGAGCAATTCTATCACCATGATTTATAACAAAATCTTCACTACCTAAATTTATTAATATAACCTTAACTTCCCCAACATATGCCTGATCAATAGTTGCTGGTGTATTCAGTACCGTAATACCATGATTAAGAGCTAACCCACTTCTTGGTCTAACCTGTAACTCATATGATTCAGGTAATTCAAAATAAAGCCCTGTTGGTATTAATTTCCTTTCAAGTGGTTTTAGTCTAACACTTTCAAGGCCAATAATCCCTTTTAAATTTGCCCTAATGTCAAACCCAGAATCGCCTTCATGTTCGTATATAGGATCTTTATTATCTGATTTATTTATAAACCCTATCTTAATTTTAAAATTATTTGGATTAAAGTTAAACCCATCTTTTTTTAAAATTTCACCTAAATAAGATGTTGATGGATCACTAAATCCATCCCACTTGGTATCGTTACTATTATTCTCGTTATACATATTATGTTAATTTATGATATTATATGATATTTTTTTTCCACTTCAATTACGTTTTTATTTTCTAATAAATTTAAGTAAATTTCTTTCCTTAATTCACAAGTGGCATTTATACTATATTTGTCTTTAACAGTATCATATAGTCTTTCACCAAGTTCAGTAATCATCGATGGATTTTTAACTAACCTCTTAATATGGTCATACCACTCATTATGATTTCTGGTAGACTCAACCAATAATGAGTTACCCTTATCATTCCACTTTCCTCTATCCCAGGCATTTATACAATCAATCTTATACGGACCAAAATTTTGGGCGATTAAAGCCTTTTTATAAAAACCAGCTTCTACTACCTTTAGTTGAGATTTTACACGATTAAATAAATTCTCTTTTAATGGTGATAGTGATATATCAAAAAAATTATAATTTGTGGCATATGTAGATATTGGTTTTGTCCATACCCTCCTATATCCCTCACCCGTACTATCATACGAACTATTTTTATCGAATTTCATTAACCATTCCTTATACTTTGGCGATAGTGCGCTATAATCATTAGTAAATAATCTTTCATATTCATACCACACAGATTCTTTTGGTTTAATTGGTCTTTGTGTTTGCTCATTAGTTTCTCTATTAATTATAGTTACCGCGCCACGAGTGTCGAATCCACATAGATAGAATTTAATGTTATCAGTAATATTTTCGGTATATAACCTTTTAAAACTAGTGGATAATAAATTTAAATCTACTTTATGTGATGACCCACCTAACCATCCTATTCTAATTCTATCATTAGAATTATCCCCCATATCTTTTGGTTGGAACTGTTCTTCCTCAGGATTAATAGCGTTTGGTATTACTACCACATTCTTATTTAACTTCTTAATCTCATCGGCAAATGCTGGTGTGGTGGTAGAAACCATCTTAGATATTTTAACACTATTCGCTATTAACTCATCTAACTTATGTTGCTTTATTAAAAGATGTGCTGGATGATGATCACCAGGTGCCCAATAATCATCTATGTCTAACATTGTTTTAACACCTAACATTTCTATAAAATTTAATAAATTTTCCATCTTATCATAATCACCCAAGTTTCTGTGATAATGAATAAGTGAATATTTTTTAACTACGTTAGGATTCCACAGATCAGGGGTATAGTCAATATCTATACTAAATAAGTCTGGATATAATTTCTCTAACTGCATATGAGGTGCTATTGACCTAAAATGTCCTACTCCAGTTCGGTCCGACGGAACCACTAAAATTTTATATTTTGCCATAATCGTGATCTATATTACAATGATATTAAAATATTATCCATATGTAAACTATAAATTTATCATATAAAATGGGTCAACACCTACTTTATCCCAAAAAATTATTTCACTTTCTTCCATTTCCATAACATCTTTTTCTAACTCATCTTGATGTTTTTCCTCTAACGGAAATCCTGAGCATAATTTTAATTGCTCTTCTGTAAAATATTGCCTGTCTTTAGGTGATGTAATTATTATAGAATCTCTTATATCAGGTGAAAAACACCCCATTAGTGGTAAAATTTTCTTATTGAACATATCAATATATTTTAACACATTATAATCACCAAAATCTTTTTTATTAGATTCGACATCTTCTTTAGGTAGTAGAACACAATTTAATATAGTCTCACTTTTACCAGTTTCTTTATTCATTTTTCTTTGAACATCCCCATTAGATTTTTTACTTCCAGTATTTATATAATATATTACATCACCTAAACTAGGGGTAATACCTTCTTTTAATAACAATTCCATATGAGCCTGTTTAGCCGCCGCACCACCACTTTTATTTGTCATTAACATTTTTTTCTTATACTCTTTTAAACTTATTTTTACCTTAGCCTTTGATGCTATATCAATAAGTGATATTTCTTTATTATATATTCTTTCTATGGTATCATAATATTCATTAACAAATCCTTTACCATCACCATTTAATAACATAGTCAAACCTACGTCTATAAATTTTTCAATATATCTAGGTATTTTCTTAGACTTAATACTATTACCAGTTAATATAACTTTACCATTAGATAGATTCGCATAATTTTTACGACCAAGATTTATAGTGGCATCATAAAATTTATCTATGTCCAATCCCATAACACCCTTCATATATTTTTCATTAAACTCAGAAACTAAAGCTTCTATCCCAACATATTTCTTACCTTTAATAACCACCCTATGACTTCCTTTGCCGGTATATTTATATTTTTCAATATCATCAGGTATTGTAAAGTTAACACCATCCGTATCTAAAAGAACCGGTTCCATACCTTTTTTCATAAAAAATTTAACCATAAGTCTCAAGTATTGTCTACCCGTACAGGTTATCATTTCTCCAACATCTATATCACCCCAAGGATAAACCTCTGGTGCTGAAACAGACCCAAAATTACTATTATTAAGAATTTTCAATGGTAATTGCTTTCTATCATAGAATGCGGCTAATTTACTATTACCTTCCTTATCAGCTTTATTCATTAGATCTTTATACATAATTCTACTATCATAGATGTATGTTAACATACCTTTTAATGCCCCAGTTACATCAGCAGATGGGAATACATCATGAGTTATCTGTATTGATGGATATAGAGAGTTGTAATCTAGTTTAACTATATTTTTAGAGAATCCTATTTTTAATAATCTTGACAATCCACCTGTAAAATCTCTTTTTTCACCATGCTCGGGAATTGCTAAATTATTTTCATATGACCAGGCTAACATCATTATCTTCCACGATGCGGCAGTTCCCATAGTAGACACTCTATGTAATGTTGATGGTAATATTCTTGATAATAAGAAAGTGGCTTGATTATACATGTTATCAACTTGCTCAGTTTCCCATAAATCATCTATCAAGTATCTAGTCACTATTTCTTTACCAGTCATCTCTTCACACTCACCATCTATTGTGTGATCATCTTTTTTAAAATATTTTCCATTAGAGTTATAAAAAATATATGTATCGTCAGAGTTCCATAATTTTGATATGTTCTCATGTTCGATGTAAACACGATTAGGTTTATTTAATTTTGAAAATTTTGTGATGTATTTTAACCCAGTTTCTTTAATACTAGAATTAATTGCCCCGGCTCTTCTGACCGAATGCCACACATCTAATATACTATACCCCCACATAATTGTTTGATCATAGTACTCCATTTCTGCACCCATTTTTAAAGTGGATTTTTTGCGATATAGTGGCATACCACGTTTTAATGTTTTAGATACATACTTCACATCCAACCCCAATATCTCTGCTCTCTTTAGAATAAATGACCAGTCGAAGTTTTCTGAGTTATATCCACATATAATAGCCGGTTGTAATTCATTTATTATGTTAAAAAATGTCTCTATAGCCATTTTCTCTTGATCATCGTTTTCCATAGTCAATACGTGCTCAAATCCTTTATTATCTTTCATACCTATCTGAAACATAACACTGGTAGTAGGATCTAACCCGGTAGTCTCGATATCGAAAGTGAATCTATGTAAATCATCATATTCGTCAAATCCTTTAAATAATCGTTTTCCGGTTTGTATCAGATATTGCTCGGTAGGATTTATTGCCATAAAAATATGTCTATTTTCATAAACATCTAACCCACCTTCTTTAAAGAAGTCTAATAACTTATTATAACCAAATTTAGTATGGGCAATGAATCTATACCCATTGTATAACCTATCCACTTCATTTCCATCACTATCTGAGTAACTTAATTCAGATATTTTGATCCCATATTCCCTCATTTTTCGTTTGACAATATCTTTTTTACCTTCATAAAAAGTTGACGTATCAAATGGTGTGAACCATAAAAAGGGTTTAAATTTATCTTTTTTAATCATTTTCCCATTTTCAGGGTCATGAATGATTAAATGAACAAAATTTTCATAATATGACGATTCAATATTTACAATATATTGCTGGTCATCATGACCTTCTAAAAACGATTTTATTATAGCACTATCCATAGTGTATAATATAATGAACTTTTACCTAAATAACAATTATTCTATGATATAAATAAATAGGGTTTCTTTAATAGGGGCTTTTAAAGTGCCTGTTCCATCTAAAAAATCGATATTAAACTCCCCAATAAACTTACCCGACTTACTGGTGTCTTTTAATCTCCACTTATAAACTATGTAATACTCATCTACCACATTATCATCACAATTATCAATTATGTGGGCTAATTGACATGGCATACATGATACCTTAACCTGCTCAGTATCATAATGTCTCATGGTGAACGTAATATCAGCATTTTGTATGGATTCATGAAATTTTCTAAAATCATTAATTCCATCATTTATCAATTCTACTTTAAGTATTGGTAATTCACTATTTTTCTTTATAAAGAAGTTCATATCACTTTTATAGTATAAATATGTTATTGAACATTATTATCCACAACAATTGTGCTGCCGGTAAATCCCGGTAATAAATTTGTTCCGGGTGCCAATGGTGTTGGTTGGGTACCGTTTGTAAATAATTTATATACTTTATACCCACCTATATCATAGAAAAAGTTTGGTCCGGGAGTATTAAATACCAAAACGGCGTTTTTAAAGATCGTCACACTGTTAGTGGCAACATATTCGTTATAGTTTATAACTTCACCAGTTCCACCAAACGATTTTATTTTACCATCGATAATTAATTTTGCGTCTACACCAACAATTATTGTTCCGTCAATACCAGTGACACCATAATTTGGTTTGGTGTATAGTATGCCATTAATAATTAAGGTACCATATATTGTCATCACACATGTTTGTGTATCGTTAAACCCTTTAAATATTATTTTACTATCCTCAGCGATGAATATACTCCCATAACAATCATCTGACATTACCATATTATTTATAACAACAATTGATACTCCCACAATAGACCAATTACCCAAACACTCAACTTGGTTATATAAGTTAAAATTACCACAATTAGTAATTGTTAAATCATTTATATTCCCAAATATCGTAGACAGTTTGCTCACATTAGATATATCACAATATCCTATATGGTTAGACACTATATTAAAACTAACTGTTGATAGACTATATGAGTCTACTATGGACGTTAATGTATTAATATTACATCCATTAATATTAAAAATTTCATTACCAATACCATTACTAAATATGTTAATATAATTAATATTAGTGCTATATATATTAATCGTCACATCATTATACGAATTTTGAGTTGAATAAATGTAAATAATGCCAGGTATATTATTAGATGTAATGTTTATATCACCATAATGAGATGCCAGCGCTAAAAATATTGTCGTGGTACCTACAGTAATAATATCCCCAATTTTTAAATTAATGTTCACTTTATTATCGGCATCACCAAAAAAATTGTTAGTGGTGGTAAATATTTCATTACCATTTGAGTATATTATATCACATTTTATGTTTATATCATAATCTATCCTTGAACTAACTAAGAATATGGCATTACTACCATTAGATATATTAAAATTACCACTAAAGATAAATGGTGATGACATAATCTCACTACCATTATCACCAATATTAATCATTGGGCTAGCATTATTATTTAAAGTAACTACCCCAAATGTTCTATAACTAACATTTTGTTTATATAAAGTATCATTAATATCATATTCTCCGGTGCATATTAAAATGGTATCACCATCGTTGGCAGCAGCATGGGCAGCATTCACTGTTCTATAATGTCTATATATACTATCAGCGCTCGCTGTTACATCACTACCACTATAGGATACTAATATTGTCTTACTAGCAACTATATCAGTTAGTATTGGTATAAACACGGAAGGTGATATTGTTGTAGATTTTATAGATCCATCTTCATACACAAAATTTATATCATCACCAACAGTATTTGCTGAGGTGATATCCCTATTTTTTAGGGATATAAAATTATCGTCCAATTCTTTATATGATAATATGGAACCTTTTGTTGTGGTACCTGAGTATGTTAATGTTCTTAAATTTATCCCCATATTATTCTATGTTTGAATCTACCTGTAATGTTGTTCCTGTTAATATATTTATTAAATTGGATACGTCTTTATTTGCAAATCCTGAGTAGACATAATAATTAGTACCCGGAGTTGTTGCCGACATAGATACGGATCCGGTAGATGTTACAACACCTTTATTAAGTATTAATTTACCATCACTAACATTTATTGCTGGTCCACTACCTCTATTAATTACACTACCTTTAATTTTAACAACCGATTGTGAACTATTTAATGATATTAATGGGGTGTTAGTGATATCACTATCTGATACTAATGCCCCATTAATGTATAATGTTCCGCCGGAAACATTTATATTAAATGCGGTGGAATTATCACAAATAATATCATAATCCAATATTAAAGTCCCTGCCGATAATAACATATTAATATTATTACTATTACTCGGATATATGTCACCATATATTTTTACTTTAGATGTGGTAGATGTTATAAATAAGTTATTTAAATTAACCTTACCAAATATTGATGTTATTGTACTATTAATAAATATTTTACCGATAACGTCACCATATAGTATAAATGGTGATTCCCCGGCAATAATATTATTATCACCTATTAAATTACCGAAAACAGTGGTTGAAATGTTTCTATAATCAATTATCTTTATATTCTTAATTGTTCCATATATTTTTGCTGGATATCCCTGATTAGTTATGGACATTCCATGATAATTATTAGTATAATTTATAGCATTACCGCGCAATGTTATTGATCCATAATTAAAATTTGAATATATCGTATCGGTAGTTCCGGAAGACGAATAATTACCAATACACGATACCCACGATCTCTGTAAATTAAAATATAGGGCGTAGGAGTTTTTTGAGTACACATCACCAATTATGGATACATCACCAAACTCAATTTCTGGGCGTATACCACTTGCCGGTCTAAGATGTCCTAACATGTAAATAGATAATGAATCACAACGTATTTTACTAAACTTAATATAAATATTGGCATACGTATCCCCAGATATTCCGGAGTTGTATGGCATATCTAATCTAAAAAATCCACCAGTTGTAGATGTCATGCTAATATTAGTATCAATTACTATATCATATATTATATTGGAATAGTTAAATAAATAACTTACTCCTGTGTACAATATATTAACATTTCCATTTGAGATCACTCTAACACCATCTTTTGTAAATGAACTACTGGTTGTGTAATCACCACCCCATATGTATATTGTGTCGCCAACAATGGCGTTTGTGTGAGCGGCGGATAATGTCTTATAAGGCTTACTAATATTATAGACCGATGCCGTTCCATCATTACCTTTTGTAGATACAAATATGGTATGCTCAATATCTACATTTGTGTATCCAGTTAGTGTGGCAATATTTATAACATTAGCACTGTATGACACATTATCCTCAGTAGTTAATGATAGTGTTGTGCTGGTTGAGATAATATCAATAATATCTTTCTGTTTTAAAAAAATAAAATTATTGTCCATATTTTCTAAAGACAAAGAATTGTTTAGTGTAGTATCACCAGGATTTGTTAACTCATATAAATTTATAGACATATATTATATAACATTTGCGTCAATTATTATTGAAGTATCGGCACTTAGAGTATTAGTCGGAGCACAATGGAAATCCTGTATAACAACGGGATTAATACCCCAAGTCGTTAATAGCCCAACAGTTGTTGTGCCTGTATGGTTAATATCAGTATAGTGTGCTCCACCACCATAATCTATCCCATTAAATGTTCTACCATACGCAAAAAAACTACTATTAGTGGATGAACTAAATTGTATAATATTAGTAGATATTTTAGTGGCGATAATGGTGCTAGCAAATGTGGTTGCAGTATATGCGTCATATAATCCATCCCTAATATCACTACCATTAATTGACCATGTTAGTGCTGAATATGTGAATGCACTAGTGCCGTATCCGGATGTAACATTACCACCAATAACAAATCCCCACGTAACCGGTTCACCAGGTACAGTTGTTGCTGTAGTAGACCCTGTAGATATTACCATATTAGTAACTTGAGCAATATTATTTAAAAAATCCCTATTAGCATATCCAGAGTAAATTGTATAATCTTTACATGTATTACACCTAATAGGTAGGGCGTTTGCGTGTGACGTAGTTAACACTGCACCATCTAATATTAGTTTACCGTCCCATAAATTTATTGCGTGAGAATATGGTGTGGCACCAATATTATGTAATTCACCACGAACTGTGACTATTGCTGATGTTCCATACATATTTAATATTCCCCCATTAGAATTGAGATATGCGTTTCTATAATTCCCTCCGGTTATTGTATTTCCTTCTGAGTATATTACCCCATTAATATTTAATTCCCCACCATATACGTGAATTCCAAGATTTTCATGACGGTCCCTTCCATTGATATTGCCGTTTAGATTAACTGTTCCTGAATAAACAATTAATGTGTAACCATTTGTAGTGTTAACATTATTTTCAATATTAAAAATCGCCTTTGGGTTGTTTATATAATATGTGGCGGACCAACTAGACCCACCCATCGCGTTCACCGTACTTGGGGCGTATAACTCCATTGTGGTTAATTTAGAATATATATTGTAAGTTGCTCCCACCGGATTTATGGACACTAACTGATCGGGATTAATATATAATCTAGCCACATCGTTATACATATTTATCACACTATTAGCATCACTATCCTGCGACGATATGGTGGTAGTATATCCATAAATATTTATATTAGTTCTATAACAATATTTTATAAATAAATTATTACTATTAGTAAGATTAGAGATAGATGAGTTTATGAACACATTAGAATCAGTTACATGTAACACCATACCATAATTATTACCCACAGATGATATCGCTCCAGACACATTTAAAGATGTTCCGGTAACATTATTAACATTTAGTGGTACCCCACTAGACACTATAGACGTGTTTAAATTAATGGTGGCACCATTAAGATTATTGGATATTGTTACACCAGTTTTATTAGTATTATATAACATAATTTTATTTATATCAATATTAACCGAACCATCTGCGGTCACACCATCTATGTTTATAACATTACCGGTATTTGAGCTTAGTATGAAATTACCTGAAATATGAAAATTAGTGTCAATATTAGATAAGTTAAATAAATAAGTAGTCCCAGTATATATTATAGTAACAACCCCTAATGTTGAATAATTGACATCACTTCTAGTTATGGTATCGCCGATAATATATGTCCCACTACATACCATTATAGTATCACCCAATTGAGCATCTACTAATGCTGCCGATATAGTCTTATATCTTAAATCTAACGCTTCTCTGGTAGAGTATAATACATTACCATTTGTAGATACGAATAATGTATTACCCACGTATATGTCGGATAATAAAGTTAATCCGGTTAAAGATGGTATATTAGTTTCAATAGTATCACCACCATATTTAGTTAAAATTATTTTTCCTGTCGCAGTATTTGCAGTAACGCCAATAATATCACTATTTCTTAATGATATGAAATTACTATCCACTTCGGACCTTAACAAAATAGACCCCTTTGTTATGTCCCCACTATTATACTGTTCTCTTAATATTAATGACATATATTATTTATACACATTTTTTTCACTATTGTAATTACATCTTATTTCTGTAACATCTAATGGTTTATTATAAAATCTAAATTTAGATATTCCACCCATAAATGTTCCTGCAAAAAATGTTTCTATATCTAGCCCACTATCTTCTATGTCTGGTCCATTAAACGTTTGAGTTTCTAATAATCCTATAGTTCCACCACCAATTGACATATTGAATGCTACCCCAACAGATTTTTCTTTTATTTCATCAATCCCTTTAAATAATATCTCATCAAAGTTATGGACAATATATTTTAAATATCCATTTACGAAAAACATTAATTTACCTTTTCTATTTTCATAAAATTTATCACAATCATCAACAGGTATTTTAAAATATCTTTTAAACACTATAGTAACGTGTTCCCATGTATCAGATTTTACCGTACCGGATACCGAATATCCTTCATTAACGATAAAAGTGTTTATAGTAGTATTACCAGAGCACTCAGCAGAATATGTTAAAAATCTATACCCTATCGACCCATCATCTTTTATTCTAATACCAATATTATTATCAATAATATCTTCTCTATGCGGTTTATCATATACTGTATATGCACTTAGTGATGTGCAATCACATTTACAATTACTGGCACATGGATAATCAGATTCGTATACACATCTACAATCGCCACTAATGGATGACCCACTACTACAATTTTCAACACATACTTGTTGGTAACACGAGTTCCATTTTAAGAATGGATTTATACTATCACCAGGATCTATTGTATTTCCAGATGGTGATATTGTATATATCCCATCACATGTTGTATATCCAGTTTCACCAGAGAATAGGTTCCAAAATTTATTCTCAGACCTAACCCCCATGTAGAATATAAACCCTTTATTATCAGGGTAAAGATCATTTACCGTATTAGTAGTGTCCGCAGTAGGTGTATGGTTTATCCAAAATTCGGTAGACCATCCTTGTAAGAATTTATTTGGCACTACTTGATATTCATACCCTTGTAGTTTCCAAAATCCTTGAAAAAATCCACCATATAAATTTATATAATTACCAATTGTGGTGGCCGATTGAGTGTCAAATCCGTATAAGTATGTTAACCCACTTACAGCCGTTGCCGAAAATGCTGTGTCTGATGACATTATTATTAGGGTGTCACCAGTCAATCCTGTTACATTTAATACATCTATTTGTGTTATCCCATAGTCACATATGGATATGCCAGATGATACTATTTCAGCACCTTCCCACGACACCAGGCTCTTCACTACATTGTTAAGATATGAATTTGGGTCATTAAAATCTATTAAAATAGTTAAATTGGTGCCGGTCATTACAGATTCACAATATAGTGTGCTACCATCATAACCAGTTTGGTCGGATGTTATAAATAAATCCCAGTATTCTGAATTATTTAGACGTATTTTTAAATTATCAAAATAATAATTCTTAATATTACTCATTTTATGTAGTTTATAAGATAAATATCAAAGTTAACTTATATTTATAGTGTAAAATACTATTATGCAAAAAATAATACAATTAATTATTAAGTATATGCCGTTAATAATTCCATTATTAACAAAAAATGGGTCAAAAACTGACGAAACTAGTGTTATAGATGAATTAGCGCGTAGAATTAAATCTGATTTTGAAAAAGAAGGTAAAAAAGTTAGTAATGAAGAAATACATAAAGGAATTTTAATGGGAATAAAATCGTTAAAATCCAAATCTAAGATATCGTCTATGGATGAATTTATAAATTTTTATGGGTCTAAAATATCCGGTGATTTGAACCACAGTAAAATGGGTATAGGCACTGGAGAATCTACCCCAACTACTACAGATCAATTTGCCAAATTAACTGCACAAGGCCCTAGATTTTATAACAATATGGGATATGGTACTTATGGTAATGGTAGGTCTAGAATTAATGAATATTCTAGTTTAAAAATGAAAGAATTGATGGAGGTTATTGTTACCAATAAAAAGGATAAAGATATTGTCGATAAATATAAAGATGATTATGAGGTATCTAAAACTAGTATACCAGATATTTCCGAAATTAAGATTAAGTATCATAAACCAATAATTTTAAGGAAATTGAATCATTTGATAGAAATGATGTCGGGCGAAGTAGTGAGTGGTGAAGAATCGGCAATAATATTAAATCATATTTTAGATAATATTAATTTAAGTGATATTAATGGTGATTATAAAAAAATATTAATGGACAAATTAAATGGCTAATTCTGACTTAAAAGATAAAAAATATGAATTACCGCCGACCTTAGCTAAAATATCCGGTAACAAATATATTAGTTATCATATGTTAAAAAAACTTAAAAATTTTTTTAAAAATAATGATAAGTCACACCACCTATATAATAGTAAAGGTGGTGAAGAAATGAAAAAATTCGTAGAATCTAAATTAACGTCCGAAAGATCTAGTTTAAATCATAGTAAAGATTTAAAGTCCGATTATGGACTTAGTAATGGTCATATAAAAACTCATAATAAGAATAATCAAACAAAAAATATATCATCCATAGGTAATTTACCAAAATTACATAAATCTGCGGGATCTAAAAGGTTATCTAAAGGTGAAGTTTTATATGAAAATAGTGATAAATATCTAATGGAAGATATTTATAAAGAAATAGAGCGAATAAAATCGTTAATAACATACGAAAGTAAAATATAAAAAATGGCAATTGTAACTAAATTAAGAGAAATTGGTAACGCTGAGAAAAATAATCAAATTAGAGTTAATCCATATAAAGAAGATCCTAGCTTAAACTATAATGCAACGCATCCTAATGCAGTTGCCTACGCCAATGGATCTGATGATCCAAATAACGTTAAAGGTAAAGAGCCTTCTCCGTCTGATGGTCCATACACAAATGCTGGGGGATCAATAGATATTAATGGGTCATTAACATTTCCTGGGTCTGGTAGAATTAATAATTTAAGAGTTAATTCGTATAACCCTGATAATCCGTATCCTTGGGGTAGTATTGAGTAATATTCATTAACAGAATATGGATCTTTACAATTTATATAAAGAAATTATATTAGAAGCTATAGGGGCTAATGAAGTATTAACCTCAATAGGTAATAGACAAGTAATTGACATATATTACGCAGGTGATAAAACTGTAAATAAAGGTAGAAGAATAATAGAAGTTTATACATACGGACTATCTAAGGCCGGTAATCCGGTAATTAGGGCGTATCAGTTAAAGGGCGCTACTGATACTGAAATTCCTGGTTGGAAAATATTTAGGTTGGATAAAATTAAAAATTGGAAACCTATAAAGGGATGGAGGATTAAAAGACCGATTTCAGATAGAAAGCCCGGTGTTCCAAAATTTAATCCATTAGGTGATAAAAGTTTTAAAAAAGTGTATAGAATTATAAATTTTAAAAAGAAAAAATAATATGGACGCTAATGAGCATTTAAGGGCCATTTTACTAAAGGCTAAAGCAGTAAATGATAAGGTAGATGAATTGGATCTACCGGGTAAAAATTATAATAGACCAAGTTCCAAGAATAAGGAATATTCAATAAATGAGAGTATAGATTTAAGTCCAATATCACCATATGATGGTATAGGATCAGCACTAGATTTGGATGATAATTTTATTGCTAGTATAAATCCTAACCATATTGTGGAATCTCAAGAAAAGGAAATCCCATATGATAATATGCTATCCAAATCATTATCGAAATATACTAATACTGTATCTAAAAAAATGGCCAATTCTGGCACTATGTTAACTGAAAGTCAAATTAGAAAAATAGTTAGAGAGGAAATGGAAAGTATTGTTGACGATTATTTTGATAAGAGAGTTATAAAAGAGGACATACAACTTAAAGTTGGTAACACCATTTTTTCTGGTAAAATTAGCCCTCTTCCTGCTAAGAAAAAAAGATGATCTAATAAAATATTATTTTATCACCGGTAAATTTTACCCTTAATTATTGCATCAGCAGGAATTTTTTTAATTTTTGTTCCACCTAAATCTAAATATCCACCAACGGTTAACCCGTCAGGAAGGCTTGTTATATTTGTTCCATATAAATTTAAATTCCCACCAACGGTTAACCCGTCAGGAAGG
>Ga0154020_10002069_pt1 | contig 24443 bp, 20 predicted proteins | sample Klosneuvirus_201_FD_109709 | JGI IMG/M metagenome (GOLD analysis project Ga0154020, IMG submission 109709) | Active sludge microbial communities from wastewater, Klosterneuburg, Austria - Klosneuvirus_20160825_MG | ecosystem: Engineered > WWTP > Aerobic digester > Activated sludge | place...
GCTACTTCTCTCCCTCGCGTCCTGTGCGATCCCTCTCAACACCGAGTCCAAGCTCGACAAGGTGGGCGAGAAGATCAACGAGGGCGCTGGTGCCATCAACGGTGCCTTGGCGCTGCTCAAGCTCTCGGTGGAGCAGATGCGGGCGGCGGATACCAACAAGGACGGCAAACTGTCGTGGACCGAGCTCGCAGCACTCCTAGCGGGCCTTGGTGGGCTTGCTGGCGCAGGCCTCTCGACGCGAAAGGCTGGGATCGCTCAGACCCAGGTCGACCAACTCTACGACGCGACGCACCGCCCCAACTTGCCAACGTGAACAAGATCGCGAAGACCCTGGTTGGTGCTGGCGTGATGCTCCCGCTCACGTCGTGCATGACCGTCGACGCGATTCAACAGCTTCCTTCCTCGTGGTGGTTGGGCCTGGCCACCGTGATCAACGCGATCGTCGAGGACGTGTGGAACCTGGCGAGGTTTGCCCTGTGAGCACGGAAGAGGAAGTTTCCTACGCTCGAGACCGCGCTCTTCGCGACACGGGCTACCTGGCGCGTGAGTTCCTGGGCTTCAACTACGACAAGCACTGGAAGACCGGGGAACGGTCCCCTGGTGGCCTACGCGAAGACGGGCCGCACAAACTGATGATCGACGTGTTGGACGCGCCGACGCAGAACAAGCTCATCATGGGACCGCGTGGATGCCTCAAGACCACAGCACTCCAGGCGTTCTGCGTGCGGAAGATCGTCGAGAACCCCAACATCCGCATCCACTACGTGATGGCCACCTACGACGAGGCCAAGAAGACGGTGGAGGCGGTCAAGGAGCACTTCGAAACCAACGAGAAGATCCGCGACATGTTCGGGTCGTTCAAGGGCGTTGGAACCGAGAAGCGCAAGTGGGCCGACAATGGGTTCACGGTCAGCAAGCGGACGGCAACCGGGCTTCGCGAGCCGACGATGTGGGCTGGCGGCACGGACAAGAACAGCACGGGCGGTCACTGCGACATCCTCATCCTCGACGACCTCGTGAACTGGCAGAACGTTCGCACTTCGGAGGGCATCCAGAAGTCGATCGACTGCTTCCGCGCGAACCAGCCGCTGCTCGATCCAGGTGGCATCCTCATCGTGACCTGCACGCTCTACGATGACGCGGACTTGTCGAGCTTGATCCGCAACGAGCTCCGCGACATGTTCGACATCCTCGTGCTGGACTCGGGGGTGGACATCGTTCGCAGCAACGACGGCAAGCTCGAGCTGATCGGGGAGCCGGTGTTCAAGCACCAGCCGATGGAGTTCCTGCGGCAGAAGTTCGCGACGATGTCACCTGCGGACTTCTCGCGGCAATACCTGAACAAGTCCCTTGCGTCTGGCATGGCCTTGTTCCGCCGCACGCACTTCCATCCCGCGCGTTGGGAACGTTGGATGGAGTCGCTCTCGCTCTACATCGTGACCGACACGGCCACGGGCGCGAGTGATGAATCGTGCTACAGCGTGATCGGGGTGATCGGTCTCGATGTCGAGAACCGCTCTTACCTGTGCGACCTTCGCGTGGGCAACCACACGCCAGCGGAGTTCGTGACGACATTCGTTGACGTGGTTGCCAAGTGGCAACAGAAGGCGAATCTTCGGGGTGCTCTCTTGGAACGGATTGGGCTGAACATGGTGTTCCGCCCCCAGATCATGGATGCCCTTCGTGTTCGTGATCTTCGAGTTCACATTATCGACGTGGCTCGCGGGGGCGGTGGCCCGTCAAAGGAGCAGCGAATCAAGCGGCTTCATCGTCGGTTCGAGGACGGCAACTTCTTTGTGTTGGACACGGTTCCGCGCACCTACAACGACCTTGGCGATGTCAAGTCGCTGTGGGACCCGAGCGGGTTCGTGGACCCTGACGGGATCGCGATGCCTGACGGCGAGTTGGTTCGCGAGTTCATCCGGTTCCCGGTCTACCCCAAGAACGACATCGCCGACGCGATCGCGGACATCGACGCGATGGACTCGGAAGGTCAACGGCTGTGCGTGGGAACGTCGCGGGCTACCTACGACAGGCTTCAGAACGAGCGCAAGCGTCGGGGGAACGTGGTCCCGATGCACATGATGGTGAATGGGCGTCCCGAGGTCGTGAACGCCATCCAACCCAAACAGGCCAGGACATCAGGTGGCAACATCTGGTCGGACCTCGCCAAGAGAATCCCAGGATGAACCCAAAGGTCGCAGAGATCCGAGACATGATCGAAGGCATGAGGCACGCGGCTGCACGTCGCGGAGATCGTCATGCTTCGGAGTATTTCCTTCGCCTTCGCGAGCTCTACGACTCGATGGTCAAGGAGACCGGGATCGGCGTGAAGGTGGTCGCGAAACCCAAGCTCGAGATGGTTTCTGTTGCGGCAGAGGCTCCTCAGCCAGTTGCGAAGCCGAACGGCACACCTACCGAGTACATCGTTGCGGCTCCCCGCCGCCATCGTGAGAACAAGACATGACGGTCGTCTACGGGAACACGCAGCAGCCTATTCGCAGGTCGATGCCGACCACTGGGGAGTCCATGGGCTCCACGGCGATCGAGGGGACCGACACGATTCGGGATTCTCTCGAAGGCAACGACCCGGAGGCGCTGCATAGCTGGGTTGACGCCCAGATCCCGTATCGCAACCTGGCCAGTGACCAGACCATCGCGGATCGCGCTAGGGGTTTCGTCACGACGCTGTTCAAGCAGTTCGAGCAGAAGACGGCGAACAACCGCGACAAGTGGCTCGTGATCGAGCGGCTCTTGCGCGGGGAGTCCTACACGGAAGCAACCTACGCGGGTAGGCCGGTTCACGTTCCTGAACTCTACAAGGCGCGTGAAGTCCTCATCCCCAGGCTTCGCGAGGCAGTGCTCGACTACGACCCGCCTTTCGAGGTGGTCGGTCGCGAGCAGATGGACGTGCGTCAGGAACTCCAGATCAGGGAGACCCTGCGTTACCAGTTGGACAAGGCGGGATTCGATCGCATGGTCGAGCCAGCCCTTCGGTTGCTGTTGACCTACGGGTTCTGTGTTGTGAAGACCTGGTGGTCATCGCAGACCGAGAAGCGCGTTGTTCGCGAAGTGAAGCGGACGATCGACAAGAACGGCGTCAAGCGTGTTATCACGCGCAAGGAAAAGGAGGTGATCACATACAACGGACCGAAATGCCGTCTTGTCGATCCTTTCTCGTTCTTCGTCGACACGAACTCCTCATCGGTCCAGGAGTCCACGTTCGTCGGCGACTCGTGCGTGATGACCTACGACGAGATCGAGGCGCTCGGAAAGATGGGCGTCTACGAGAACTACCAAGAGCTTCTCATCGAAGAGCCCAAGAGCGACCCTTACCGGACGCGAGCCCTGGTCGATCGGTCGCAGGACCTCACCCCCAACAACGACACAGGGCATCTCGACGGTGGACCCAAGAAGTTCATCGTGAGCGAGTTCTGGGGGCTCTTCGATCCCGATGGCACTGGGCGGACCCGCGAGTTCGTCATCACGATCGCGAACAACAAGACCGTTCTTCGCGTCCAGGAGAACCCGTTCGACGACAAGCATCGACCCTATGCGGTGGCTAGGTGCCAAGCGGAGGCGTTCACGTTCTTCAACGTCGGCCCGCTCGACCATGGCGTCCACATCCAGTTGCAGATGGACGATCTGCGGACGCTGTTGTTCGAGGCGCAGAAGCTCGCCATGTGCCCGATCGGTGTCGCGAGTGACGATGCCGAGATCCCCGAGTCCTTGCTTGGCATCTTGCCGGGCACCGTGTTCCGTGGTCAGCGCGTGGACTGGATGAAGGTCCAAAGCCCCATCGGCGAAGCTCGCTACATGGAGGACATCCTTCGTCGCGACATCGAGGAAGTCACTGGTGCGCCTAGGATCTTCGAGGGTGGTGGCGAGAACACGACCGCGACCGAGGTCGAACGCAAGATCCAGGAAGGCAACAAGCGCACGCGCGGCTTGATCTTCTCGTTCACCGGGTTGATGGAGTCCTTGCTGCAACAGATGCACTCGCTGAACGCGCAGTACATGACGCAGTCGATGAAGTTCCGCATCCTTGGAACGGCTGGAGTCCACCTTGACGCCTACGAGGAAGTCGGTCCCGAGACGTTCAACTCGGAGATCGACTTCAAGTTCGTGGGCATCGCGAACCTTGGGACGCTTGGGCTTAGGGCAACGCAGCTCCAGCAGTTCCTCACGATCATGGCCCCGTTCCTCCAGGCTTACCCCAACGTGGTGGACGTGCCCAAGCTGCTCCAGCAGCTCTACAAGCACCTGTGTGGCGATCAGCTCGCCGAGGACATCGTCAAGGTCCCGCCGACGCTGGACACGATGATCCCGCAGAAGGAGGAGAACATCCTCTTGGCGCAGGGCCAGCGCGTGCAGACGCACGACATGGACGACGACAAGGCGCACTTGAAGGACTTGGAGCCGATCTTCCAGAACTTCGAGCGTTACTCGGTTGCCGTCCAGAACGTGTTCATGATGCACGCGCAAGAGCACGCGACGCAGATGCAGCGTAAGGCTGTGCAGAAGAAGGCGGTCAACTCCGCGACGCCCAAGGTCGCGTCAGCGCAGAACCCCGACGAGCTCGGTGACTCGCAGCGTGGCACCCAGGAAGCACGTGGTCCGCAGGGACCGGCAACCATGGGTGGTCCTGGCCAGTCCATGTCAGGCGAGACACCTGGTCCTGAGCGTGGAGGTGCGGTACCATCGGCTGATCGACCAGGCGGTATGTTCCAAACCCAGAACATGGCATGAACGAGCTCGAGTCCAAGATACTGCTGGCAGAGGCGCTGATCGCGCTCACGGAGGACCCGCGTTGGGACCGTTTCGTGAAGGCGATCACGAATCGTCGCGACTTGATCGTGCGAAAGTTGCTTGCCGAAGACCTGGCCGACGCGACCAAGCTCGGGCGTTACCAGGGCGAGATCAAGATGCTCGAGTGGCTTGCTGGCAACAAGGAAAGCCTCAAGCGCGAGTACGAGGATCTGAAGCGCAAGCTCCAGGTCGAGAGTCTTACACCGAAGGTTGGAGCTCCAGGGGTCTCCACATTCGGCGTTGGGGTCCCGTTGGACCGCAGCGCAAACGTCAACCCCTATCGCGTCACATGAGTCAACCCAACGAGAACTCGAAGGATCGCAAGAAGGGCGACTCTTCGGCCATGGGGAGCCGCCCGGCTCCTGCGCCGAAGAAGGGCCTGAACGATCCGCGGGACCCGAATCCGGGTTCCTTTCCCTCCAACGTCAAGCGATGAGATCCTCGCGTGCCCACGTCCTGCATTCCGTGGTCACGCGCGAAACCCTTGAGTGCTGCGCTGATGTAAGGTGGCTCATCACACCATGACAGACATGAAACGAGAAATGGTCCCTGCGGATACGTTGAACGCGGTCAAGAACATCCTCCGCAAGGGAACCCCCGTAGCCAAACAGGATGTAGCAGTGGAGTCGTCCCCCAAGGCAGCGGAGGAGCCAGAATCCAAGACTGAACCCGAGGTCAGCGCCAAGGCGCAAGAGACCAAGGGCGAGGGCGCGGAGGAAGGCGAGAAGGGTCCTATTCCCTACGACAAGTTCGTTGCCCGCCTCTCGAAAGAACAGAGCAAACTCAAAAGCGAGAAAGAGCGCGGTGACAAGCTTGAAAGGGAGTTGGCCGATCTGCGAACCAAGGCAGAGAAGGCACGCGATTCCAAGGAGATCGAAGAGCTCTTGGCTCCCGAAAGGAAGCCCAAGAACTACGACGACTTGAGCGTGGAAGAGCAAGTGGTTTGGATGGCACGGCAGTCTGCGAAACAGACCGTCGCGCAAGAGCTTGGAGACTACCTCCCCGACGTGAAGTCGGTCGCCATGCAACGTCGCATCGCGAAGGCGCTTGGTTCATCCATCTCACAGGATCAGGCGGAAGCGATTTCGAGTGTGCTTGACGAAGCCCCTCGGCTCTCTCCGCAAGATGCGCTCGTCCTCGCGAAGAACCGCAACCCGGAACTGTTTGGTGAGCAGAAGGGGAAGGCATTGCCTCCCTCGCATTCCGTGAATGAGCCAAAGGGTGGACGTACGGAGCCACCTGTGCGCGATGACCATGGGCGATACGTGGAGAGTTTCAACAAAGCCCGGAACGTGCACGACCGCATGAAAGCGGCTGCGGCTTACGTCAAAGCGTCTCTCAAGAAACAAACCTAGTCATGGCATACACTGCAAATCCGCTGCTCGCCGATACGAGTAGCACGATTCGTGAAGACCTCACGAACTACATCACCAACCTCTCTCCGACTGACACGCCGCTGTTCTCGATGCTCGGCACCGAGAGCGTCAGCAACATCACGTTCGAGTGGTTGATGGACAACGTTCCGTTCACCGCTGAGATCCAGTCGGCGGGCGAAGGCGCGGAAGCTACCTTCGACATGACCTCGAACGCCTCGGCCTACCGGCGCACTCGCGCTGCCAACCAGACGATGATCACGCGCAAGACGGTCGATGTGACCGGAACGCAGCGTGCGGTCAACGAAGCTGGCGTGGAAGACGAGTACTCGTTCCAGGTCATTCGCCAGGGTCTCTCCCTGATGAAGCAGGCCGAGTACAACCTCCACTGGTCGACCTACGTGGATGGCGTCACTGCTGCCTACAACCGTGGGACCCATGGTCTCGCGGCTTGGTTGCTGTCGACCGGTATCGACGAAAGCGCGGTCACGATCGCCGGGCGCGCGATCCCGAACACGTACAGCTCAACGGTTCTGTATCGCGCAGCCATCATGCCTCTTTCGGGCAGCGCGAATGCCGTCAACGGAGAGTATCTGCAAAGCTCTGGGTTGGTGACGGTCGCTCCTGTTTCCAAGTGGTACAGCGCGGCTACGGGAACCATCGTTCCTTTGGAAGCGGCGTCTTCTCTCCGCATGAGGATCGTGACGACCGGCGTTGGTACGACTCCGTTCACCACGGGAACGTTCACTGGCACCATCACCTCCAACACGGGTGACGCGGCGCTGATGAACCTCGGCACTGCCGTGGACTACTCGGCGAACGCTACGGCGACGGGATACTACGGATCGGATCTCACGCGAGACGAGCTCTTCGATCGTTTGCTTTCGCCCGCATGGGGCAAGGGCATGAACATCCAGGGTGCCGTCGCGTTGTGTGGTGTTCGCGTCAAGCGCATCATCAGCAACTTCGCCACGGTCTACTCGGGCAGTGGAGCAACGCAGACCGGTTACCCGCTCAACGATCGCAACATCGGCGTGGACGCCAAGATGCTGTCAGACACGATCGACGTGTACGAGAGCGACCTCGGCAAGATTTACGTCAACCTCGATCGCTACATGAACGGGGCTGAGGATCTGGTTGCCAACGGCGGCAGTGCTCGCACCAACACGGCTGCTGCTGGGTGGCATGACTCGAGCTGGACCAACAACCAGAACTACTTCATTCGGCCCAACGCGACGCTGTTCATCATCGAACCCGAGTTCTTCAAGATCGGGCTCTTGCGTGGTTTGACCCACGAGCCTCTCGCGAAGACGGGTGACTCCAACGAGGGCATGTTGCTCATGGAGTACGGTCTCAAGTGCCTCAACCCCATCGCTGGCATCGCTGGCTTTGGCGTGGCGAACACCTGATGACTGCCTACGTGGGACGCTGCAAGGGGTGCGCTGAAGACACCATCGTCCAGTGTTCACAGGAGGAGCTGAACGCTCTTCCTGTGGACGAGAACGGTGACGCTCTCATGGGCACCTGCGGTTGTGGTGCGGACGTGCGCCAGATCGGCCAGGTCCCACCCAACGCGATCTCCTACGGTGAGATCACGTTCAGGAAGCCGGGGTTCAACATGGCGAACGGCGTGCGGACCCCGGCTCAACAGGAAGCCTACTACGGCAAGATCGTGCAGAAGGCGCGTAAGCAGGCCCTAGCGGTCAAGCGGGCGCGCCATCTCACCCGTAGGCAGGACAACGAGATGAGAAGCATCGCGAAGGTCCCTCGCGAGTTGAACCAAGCCTTGGTCAACGAAACTGGGGACAAGCAGGCGTTGCGGAACGGTGGAACGAAACTCCTGAAGCGCCTGGGGCTTCACTTCGACTCGTGATCTATGGCAGACCCAATCGTGTTCTTGGATTCGTTCGAGCGAACGGACGAGTCCCCGCTAGCCACTGGTGGATGGACCTCGTCGAACGTCCAGATCACGAACGGGTCTTGCACGGCAGTCGCGGCAAGTGCTGCCTACGCGATTCAAGCCACCACGGTTCCGTCTACTGCGAATCAAGTGGTGCGTGCTCTAGTCGCCTCGAACGCCGAAGGAGCATCACAGATCGTGGCGATCGCTGGCCGATGCGCTGGGACTGCCGCGAGCCCTTCTTCGGGGTATCGACTTAGCCTCACCTGGGGCGCGGCTGGGGCACGCACTGCCAAGCTACAGAAGTACAACCGCGCGAGTCCTGGCTCGGTGCTCGACCTCACGTCGGCAACTGTGACCCTCGTGACGAGCAACACGAGCGACCTTCGCGTGATGCAAGAGCTTCGGCTCACGATCACCGACACCCCTCGCGGTGTGCTGCTCAACGGCTACGTCAACCAGGACAACGACGAGACGCCCACGATCACGTTCACGGACCTTGGACGCGACTCGGGCGGTGCAGGCTACACCCCAACGCACAAGACAGCCGGGTCGTGGATGTTCTTCTTCACGACCACGGGCGTGTCGCTCGAGCTGTTCGAGGGCAAGGACTACTTCACGCTCGAGAAGTACAACCCTTATGCGGGCAGGACGCTCAAGCAGTTGCGCGACTCAGTGCTGGTCCTCGTGGATCGCACGTCGAGCTCTAACTTCCAGGCAGCGTCCCTGAACCAGTTCATCAACGACGCGCAAGAAGAGGTCTTGATCGAGTTGGGTGACCTGGCGTTGTTCGCGAGGACCGAGGAGACGATGACGCTCTCGTCGGTGACCAACGATCGAACGTTCTTGCCAAGCTACGTGGAGCGTGTCGAGCGCATCGCGTGGCCGTCCGATGGTTCCCCCGTGCGTTGGACCTATCGCGATCTCGACGCCTCTGGTTTGCCTTCCATCCAGATCGACCCTGCCCCTGGCTCTAGCGGGTCAAGCTATCTGGTGACCTACTACAAGAGGGCCACGGAGCTCGTGAGTGACACAGACCGAACGATCGTGCCGCGCTGGCTGGACGAGGCGGTGGTGGCGGGGGCTGCGCGCCGTGTTGCGGAGCAAGACTCGGATGCACGCTTCTCGGCGGCGATGGAGAAGAGGTTCGCGGAGTTGATCCATCGTGGCAAGAAGCATGGCAACCGGCTTTTGCGGCAGTCGGCAGGACGGTTCCACGTCCCGATCAACAGGCGGCACCCAATGTCGCGTTACGCCCCGACCTGGCAACTTGGTTCCTACTGGCCCTACTGATGACCGGCAACCCTGAGAAACTCGAGGTCAGCCTCAAGGGTGGTGCCCCCAAGTGGACGGGCATGTCGGACCAGTCGACGTTCTCGCCCACGGGTGGATCGTTCGCGACGCTCAAGAACTGCTACGTGAGCCAGGACGGCACCGAGATCCGAAGGATGCCGCCGCTCACCGTGTGGGCTGATCCCATCCTCGCGGAAGTCCCCTACGGGATCGACGTGATGGCGTTCGGTGTGGGAACCGAGGTCACGCTTGGGTCCGAGCACTACATCGAGGACACCGGGACCACGTTCACTCGTCGCGTCTACATCCTCAACAACGCTTCGATCCCGAACGGTTGGTATACCTGCTATCGGATGGATGACCTGAAGATCAAGGTCAACGTCACGACTGTCGGAAACTCGACGGCAGGATCGGTGTACGTCGAGCGAGGGATCACGCCTGTCGGGATGCGGATGGTTGGGAACCGCTTGTGTGTGGTTGCCGAGACGCTCACGACTGAGGTGTTCAGTGGCGTCAACTCCAGCAAGAACTCGATCGCGACGTGGGTGCAGCAGGGGGCACTGAACTACGCGAGCACGGTCAACCAGTTTGAGTACTGGGCGAGTCCGTTGAATCAGCGGTATGTGAACAGCGGAACTGCCGTCTACTCTGCTGGACCAGCAACGTTCACCATGAGTAGCGGATCGTCGCATGGGATGGCGGCGGTAGGGACGAAGTTCAAGGTGACGTTGGCAGCACCTTTTGATTTTCCGGGGACCTATGACGCTGTGGTTTCCAATCCATATACTGGGTTCACATCTGCGTCGTATACGGCTTTGGTTCCAACGTCTCAGGTTGGAGTTGCGTCGTTCCCAAACGTCACGTTCGATCGCCCGCCGCGTCGCAAGGCGCAACTGGACATCGCGGATGGTAGGCTCCTGATCGCGGTTCCTGGACACGGTGTGATGCTGCAAGCTCACCTTCCTGGCGCGGACTACGGGTCTTACTCAAGCATCATCACGAAGAAGACGAGGGCGCTTGGCGTGCCCAAAGGCGTGCGGTGGAGTGCGTCACCCGTGTCGGGAACTGGGAAGCTCGCATCGAGCGCGACCTACTACTACTCGGTCGGCTATAAGGATCGAGTCACTGGGGAGTATGGGCTCATCAGCGATCCAGAGCCTGTGACGCTTGGTGCGGGCGACAACTACATCGCGTTTCAAGTGTTCACGCCAAGAGCTGCACTTCGCGAAGTGAATGGGTGCTCCATCATCATCTATCTGTCAGAACCGAATGCGAGCCAAGGGACGATGCGCCCTGTGGTGGACGTGTTCGTGAACCAGGAGACCATCAACCACAACGTCTTGATCAACGTGTTGGAGTTGACGCCGTTGTCGGCTCGTGTTCCCGAGATCGAGAACATGCCGATGGGTGGGTCGATCGTTCGCACGGTCAAGGGAACGACGTTCTTCGGTGGACTGATCTCGTCGGTGTATGACAACACCGTCCTGGGATCGGAGAGGATCTCCGTCTACCACCGTAACGCGGCATCAGACCCTGGGTTTGGGGTCAAGCTGCTCAACAACGAGATCGTGATTTCCCCGTTGGGCACTGGCTACGCGACGAGCGTGACCGGCTCGATGGCAGCGGACTACCAACTCCCGTCGTCCATGGGTGGGCTGCTCATCGCCTACGAGAACTACCCGGTGATGCCGCTCAAGAAGCGACTCAACGCGAGGACGTTGACTTCGCTCACGGGTGCGCCTGGGGCAACGCAGGTGTGGGAGCTCGACGGCGTCCATGAGAACATCTTCACGGGAACCGCGTCGATCGACGCCCTACTCGTGATGCCCAAGGGCATGTACTGGTGGAGCGAACGCGGCTACCCTGGAATCTCGCCAGCAACGAACCGCGCACCCTTGGATCGCATTCGCGGCTACGACCTGACCGGGTTCGGGCGCATGAACGACACGTTGATCATGTGCACCGACAAGGAGACCTACGCGCTCCAGTGGGATCGTTCGCCATTGGGCGCAGACCCTCGCATGGTATCCAGCGAGTTCGGGTGCATCGCGGCGTCGTCCATGATCTCCTACGACGATGGGTGCGCTTGGCTCTCCGAGCGTGGACCTGTCGCGATGATCGGGGGCGCGTTCTCGTGGATCGGTCAGCCCATCTACGAGCGGTGGAAGACGACCTACAAGCGCGACACTCGCGGGCAGATGCCACATGCGTTCGCGGCACACGACCCAACGCGCAAGCTGCTGTTGTTCTTCGTGCGTCACGACCTCAACTCGACGACCTACGTGAACACGGCGAACGACGACCTCAAGTCCAAGGTGCCGTGCGATGAGGTCCTGGTCTACAACTACGCAGCGGGTGCTTGGTCCTACTGGGAGTTGACCTCGACCCAAGAGTGCGTCGATGCCGAGATGATCTTGTGCAACGACGGCAACTGGCGTCTTGGCATCCTGACCTTCGACAAGCGCATCCTCGCGTTCGATGAGACGCTCAACGTGACCACGTCTGATCCGCTCACGGTCGAGATCGTGTCGCATCGTCACGTCATGTCGAACGTGGAGCGCAACAGCAAGATCGGGGCGGTCATGCTTCGCAACGAGACTGACCCACTTGGCCCCGGCTTCATCTGCCAGGCATCGACATATGATGACGCGAACGCGGAGACGTTGCTCACCAACAACAACGAAGTGAACTGGGTCAACGGAACGCGTTCGCGTTATTGTGCTGGCGCATCGAGGGCTCACGAAGCCAAGTTGCGCTTGCTGTTCGTGGGCATCGGCCCGCTTCGCATCAAGGACATCGTCGTGGAGGCTAGTCCAGGTGGCTAACGTCACGCAGTCTCACGCGATCACGCTAACCGGGCTCAACGTCATCATGCCCACGGGAGGGGTGTGGTACACGCTGGGGGCGTTCCCACACTTTGTGGACACGCAGATCACGCAGATCGTGTTCACGTTTTTCAACGACGACTGGGGGGGGTTCGACAACTACACGGACATCAAGATCCAGTGGCGGATCTTCCAGCCGCAGTCGACGCGAGAGAACCTGTCGGTCATCGCGACGGGTGAAGTCGAGAACATGTATGCCTCCGTTCCGATGTCGGACACGGTGGCCAGTGGGCAGATCAAGTACCAACGACCAGTGTTGTTCGCGATGCAGACCATTAAGGGAAAGGCAACGTCCCTGAGGAAGTGCGTTGTGACGATCCAGACGAGGCAAGCATGACAAACTCAGGAAACTATCATCGTCTCACTCGCCTCGGAACGCATTCGGGCGGTGCGGACATCTGGCTCACAACCGAGGAACTACGTGGTGCCGACAAGATGCCCGCGATCTGGGGCTACCGTCGTCCTGGGCGCGCGACTCTGGCACCTGTTGAGCTCTACGTGCCAGGCAGTACGCAGGACAACCGCATTCGCATCGCGTTGGATGGTGGCGGTCACATCTTCGAGTGGGACCTGACCGTGGGTGGGACGACGCGGCAGATCATGAACCACCAAGGTGGTTATGGTCGCTCGCTGCAACACGCGATGTTCTTCAGCGAGGACGTGCAGTCGCTCCCGATCACCGCGATCACGAAGGGAACCACGACGTTGATTCGGGTGTCGTTCCCCCATGGGTTCGACATTGGCACCAAGGTGGCCTTGAACATCTCGGGCGTGAACGTGCTCGCGACCGACATCAACGGGACCTACGGGCAGCAGGAGGTTGGAGCTGAGAACCCCGCTACGGCCTACGACCAGGGCGATTACTACATGCAGACGTTCTCGTTGCCTGTGGACACGAGCGCGGTAGTGGGAACCTACACGGGTGGGACGTGCAAAGTGCGAATACTGCACAACCCGACGCAAGCCGGTAGCGCCTATTGTGGGCAACCGCAAGGGCAACCGGTGGGCGGTCGGCACATCGTGGACCCTGCAACGCAGCAAGGTTCACCGTTGCTGAGCTACGAGATGAAGCTTCTCGCGTCGAACCAGGGCTACATCAAGACGGTCTCGATGCCGCTCGAGTGGAACCCGGACGACCCCGAGAACGGTCACGACCACGGTGGCGGGCGCTTGAACCCGGTGATTTGGGACGCGATCACGCTCACTAACGAGTACTGGATCAACTACGAGGGCAACGAGGGCATTCACAAGTGGACGACCACGGTGACCTGCCATCGCCCGATCTGGGTGGGCATCGACCAGTTGATGAGCTGCCAGTTCAGTTCGCACATGCGTTGGGGCCTTGGCGTTGGGACCGGCGACCCGATCCATCGCGCGCACACGTTGACGGACCTGTCGCCCTACACGGTGGCGTTGTTCGGGACGAACGGTAAGTTGACGGATACGGTGTGGCCCGAAGGCGGTCTTGGTGGCAACTACTCCGACGTGACGCAGGGTTTCGGCCCACACACGACACTCGGCCTGACCTATCGCGACCTTTCGACCGAGACTACGGACGGCATCTACCCTGACCTTGGCGCGAACATATTCGGTGGGTGCGCGTCAATGTCCTCACCCAGTGACGAGATCGCGTTCGGGTTCTGGAACGTCAGCACGATCAACCCGTCGTTCATCGCGTACTCGTGGTGGCCGTACCTGGGGGATAGTGGGTATGGTGCCTACAGTTCAGCAGGCAACCAGTTGAGCTCGTGGCATGGGCTGCGATCTACGAACGGCTACGTCACGGCGGGCGATCACCCGATGACGACGTGGGTTCTGACTGGTGCTTTCGCGGACTTTGGTGATGCCGACTCTGGCCTCATCAAGACGATGCTCGACAACTCTTGGTGGTGATCTATGCCCTACGACGCAAACGGACAGTGGTACTCGAATGACGGTGAAGAGACATGGCAAGGAGGTTCCTATGTTTCTCCTGTTGCTGATCCCAACATCGGTCCCGACTATCGGAAGTTTTCCGACCTCTACCGCGAGGACCTGGCTAGGCTGCGTCAAAAGAACGATGCGAGGATGCGGGACTACGGTCCTGTCGATGCTTTCGGCGGTTCTCAAGACTACCTTCCGCCCACTGAGATCGCCCCCGACGTGCAAATGCAGCACGACCGGGCGGTGCAGAAGTACAACGCAGACCTGGCTCGCCAGGCATTCGGCACGTTGCAGAAGGGCATGGAGAACTTCCAGTACTACCGACCAGGTGGTGCTGCAAGCCTCGCGCAGGGGCTCTACCAGGGTCAGGCGCAGACGCTTCTGGCCGGGAGAATGGACCCGCTAGACCTGATGTACAACGCGAGGGCTGATGCCTCGTTCAAGGCGCGGCAGAAGGCGCGAAACGCTGGCCTTGCCACTATTGCGGGCACGGTGATCGGTGGTGTCGCGGGAGCCGTGATCGGTGGTCCCGTAGGAGCTGCGGTTGGAGCGTCTGCTGGGGGAGCCCTTGGTGGAGCTCTAGCAGGAGGGCAGGGTGGTGGGCAAGGTGGGGGCGCGCAACAGCAACAAGGTGAACTGCCTCAGACCACGCGATCAGCCGATGGCATGGGAGCTGATGTCGGTGCCGACGTGGGCATGGGGTGGCAGTCCAAGTCAGCTCCGGGCGGTGCCATGGGCGGTGGTGCTGCTGCAACTGGCGGGCAGAGCGCGGGCATCCAGAGTGCTGGCGGGATGTCTGCCGGTGGCCCGAACGTGAACCAACAGGGCTCTAGTGGTGGAGGCAGGGGTGCATCACCACAGGGTACCAAATCCGTTGGGGGACCCGGCGCGCAGGCTATGCAGTCTGCCGCCGGTCCTTTTTCGCCCTCGGGCATGGGACGCATGGGGCTCAGCACAGGAGCCGTTGCCGACACCTACGAGATGCGAACAGGACAACCGATCGACGTGACCTACGCGGCGTGGGCTGCGGATGAAGTCGTCGGGACGATGGATGTGATGCACGCACGCTTGGACCGACTCATCGCGACGACCTAACCATGGCAGACTCCTACCTACTCAAGTCTCAAGAGCAGACAACGCCGTTCGAGATGTCGCAGGTAGAGTCTGCTCGTCAACAAGGCGCTGCTCCCGTGCAGGCTGGCATCCAGGCTTACCTTGCGATGCAAGAGAACGCGCGCAAGAACACCGAGAACGCGACGATGGTGGCGCTCGAGGAGGCCAAGCGGCAGGATTACGTCGCGAAGATGCAGGCGTTCCACATGGAGTTGGACACGCGAATGAAGGTTGGTGCGCTTCACGAACAGAGCTTGAGACTCGACGCGATGAAGAAGCAGCTTGACGTGGACAAGGAGGAGTTCCAGTTCAACGTGCAAGGACTGAACGACCAACCGGTTCAAGATCCTGAAGGTAAGTGGTTCACCTGGATGCCCGGCAAGAACAAGCAGCCATCAAAGCGTTACCTTGGTCCCGATGAAGTCAAAGCGCAGAACGCGAAGACTGAGGCTTTGCGAGCTCGTGCATCTCACGATCTTGCGTTGACCGACGAGTATGGCAGGCGTTCCAGTTCGGAGATCACGAGAACCAAGGTTTTGAAGGACCGATCCGCTGCCCTGTACAACATGCGACGAGCCGGCGTTCCCCAGGATTACATTGATCGCGTGATCAACAGTTGGGACGACGAACCATCAACACCGTCCGATACTGGGTTCGGGAAGATGTCGCAAGCTGTTGGCGATGTCGCTGCTGGGCAAGTTCAAGCCCCGAAGCCGTCGCGACCATCCGATCCAGCTCAAGTGATCGACACGTTGGAAGGACCCGAACGCGAACAGGTCACGTCCTTGATGAATGACAAGGAGCTTGGGAACCCGGCTAAGGTTCGCAAGTACCTCGTGGACGTGATGAACACGGCGAGAGAAAGCGGGTATTCACCCTACGCGGCGTTGCAGATCGCGTTGCGTAGCAAGGACCTGAAGAAGCTGATCAAGGAACGCCAGTGAGTGACCTCGAACTCTTTGGGTATGGAGAAGGCTCCTTCTCCAAGCGAGACAGCCTGGGGAGATCGTCGTCATCCAAGATCCTTGAGACTCAAGAACCGTCCAACGTTCCTAGCGGACCAACCGAGTTCGAGAAGCTTCAGGCTGGTGTTCTCAAGGACACTGGTTTGTTCACTGACGACATGGTCTCCGAGCTTCAGGGCAACCAGAGGCAGTTGACCGCGAAGCTCGGTCGCATCAACAGGAACATGCGGCTGGCAAAGGAGGACTTCGAAAGCGTTCAGTCGTTCTGGAAGCCCATCGCGACAGGTGCAACCATCGGTGAGAAGATCACCAAGGGCATCGCTGAAGGTGCGGTCTTGTCCCCGATTCGTGGGATCAGCAAACTCATCGTTGGAGGCGTCGAGTCCATCGCGGACGTGGCAGGGTTCGATCATGTCTTCGGGCTCGAGGGTGTGCAGGCATCAGCGCACGAGCTCAAGAAGAGGCTGGACTACATTCGACTCGAGAGTGCTCAAGCTGCACTTGAAACCGTTGGCAAAGCGATCGTGGAGCCTGGTTCGGTGGGCAGCGATCCCTTCGCGTCCATCGAGCAACGCATCCAAGAGAACAAGGCGAACACGGATCGCTACGTCGCAGGTTCCACAGCCCTTCGCGTTGGCGCTAGCGTCTCCGAGATGGCTGGGCACACCGTTGGGTTCATGGTGGGGATGCCAGCGAAGATCATCGGCGGCGTGACGAAGATGTTCACGCCAGTTGGGGACATGGCCGTTGGCGCAGCAGCGATCAAGCTCGCGGAACGTGTTGGCATGTCCACTGACGAGATCGCGACGGCTGCGGCGGGTGGCAAGTTGTTCGCCGAGTTGAGCACCAAGTTGTCTGGCACGGCCAAGGTGACGGCGGCATTGCTCAAGGCGACGCAGAAGTACGGTCCAACGGCACTTGGGTTCGGTGTTGAGGGCGTTGTCGCTACCGAAGGAGACTCACTCGATCGACTCAAGGCTGGTGGTGTTGCCGCGTTGTTCGCCCCAGCCTACGTGATGCTTGGCCACTGGTCAGAGAGGTTGCGGACTGGACAAGTCGCTGGAACCAAGACGGTCGTGAACTGGCTCAACGGCCAAGAACCATGGGGTCCTCGCGTAGCTGCGTTCGCGGCTGGTGCTTTTGAGGGTCTTGGGTTCTCGATGCTCGACATCGAGTTTTACAAGGACGCTTGGAAGGGGATGTACCAAGGCGACCCTGCGGCACTGGAGTCTTGGCTCGTCAAGATGGCCGGGTCAGCAGTCGGTATGGGGGCATTCAAGGGGATCATGCCTAGCGCGCAAGGACCCTACAACCGCGAGCACGCTGGGGAGATGAAGCTCCCGACCGCACTCGTGGATCAGTTCTCCAAGAGCAAGGTGTCGCCTGATGTCAAATACGACATCGAGGGACCGAACCTGACCGACACCGTTTCCCATCTTCAATCGCTAGGATGGAACCCGATCGGTCAGCAGAAGGATGGCGCTTGGGAGTTCAGTTTTCCCGGTTTCCCAGGCAAGTTCCGTGTAGGGACTCGCGACGGGGAGCCTTTCGTTGTGATGGACAAGGAACTTGGTCATGGGAAAGAAGAAAAAGGGCAAGAAGGGCTGTTAGCCCTTGAGCGACTCGTGCTTGACACTGCGATGAGCAACGTTCAAGCGCGAGACGTGTTCCCCGTCAAAGACTTTGGCGAGCCCGACCCATCTGGTGTCTACTCGGTGGGCGGGCGTCGCCTTGCATTGCGGTTTGGTCGCGTCTACGTTCAAGAAGGCGAAGGTGAACCGTGGCTAGCCGATCCAAGGTTGCCACCTGATTCGATTCGCGACTGGTCCAAGGGTGTTGGTGGAACGGACCCTGAGATCGGGATGCGACTCAAGGAACTCTCGCAGAAGGTCACGCATCTCAACGCACACACTGACGAGTCAGTTCGTGATGCTGTTGACGCGATCCACAGGGTTGTCGCGACGTTGGGTGGCATGACTCATGGTGAACTGGCGACCAACGCCACGATGCGAAATGCTCTTGAGCTCATCACCAACCCAAACTTCAAGCACGTTCTCGCTGAAGAGATCACCCCAGAGATCGCGAAGACAGCAGCTAGGTGGCTTACGGCAACGGCTGCTGGAGCATCAAGTCCCAAGTACTCGATTCTGAAGATCCTAGAGAAGAGGAAACTGCCCGATGAAGATACTCCCGAAGAAGTTGTTGAGCGTCCTGCCCCTGGATCTAGCGATCAAGGAGGCGTCCTCGGATCCCCAGAAAGAGGCGCTCCTTCGCGAGAGGGTGAGGTTGCTCGCTCCGAGCGTGGAGAAACTGATCAACGAGGCGCTGGCCAAGGAGAAGGAGAACTTGGAAGTCCCTCCGGTGTCTCCAACCAACTGACCATCGCGAATCGACCAGGCGATCTCAAGGGACGCAAGGCTGCTCGGCGCAGTGAGATCAAGAAGGCCATGGAGGAAGCCACTGGCGATTTGATCAAGTCTGGTCGTGGATGGTTCAAGCAGAAGAAGGCGCTTGGATGGTTTAGCCCATCAGGGCACCAAATCAGGACTGCTGGGGATCTTGATGCTTCCACGTTGGCCCACGAGTTTGGCCATGCGATGGACAAGAAGTTGACGGGCTTGGACGCGACACGATTCCCGCAAGATGTTCGAGCTGAACTCGATGCGCTTGGCAGGGCGTTGTATGGCACTCAAGTTCCTGCGGTTGGGCATTACTTCCAAGAGGGGGTTGCGGAATGGGTCGCAAGGTACTTGTGGTCTGACCCAGCCCTGCAAAGGCTCGCTCCTCGCACTTCGGACTACATGCTCAACACGTTGATCCCAACCGACGCGAAGTTCGCCAAGCAGTTCGCCGCGATCAAGAAGATGTTCGACACGCGGACTGGAGGGACGGCCTACCAGTTGATGCGATCTGAGCTGCACCTGGTAACGGACCCAAGCTCAGAGAAGAGTAAGTCGATATGGCGTCGGTTCAACGAGGCGTTCATCGACGACTCTGATGCGTTGATCCATCTCGTGGAGGACCTGTTCATCAAGAACGGTATCGCGCCACACGAAGCGCGTAAGCTCGCTGCGAGCGACAACCCGATCAAGATGCTTGAGGCTCTGCGCGGTTCAGCGCCACAGACGGCGATGGACTTCGTGATGAATGAAGCTGTCGACGTCCACGGTAGAAGGATCGGCCCATCGCTAGCGTCCGCGTTGAAGCAGATTGAGTGGAAGGACTACGCGCAGTTCTCGGTCTACCTGTTGTCGCGTCGTCTTGCCGAGGTCTATCACGAACGGGGCCTCGAGTCTGGTGTTGAGCGTGGGCGTCCTGAGTTCGTTGTGCAAGAGCTCGACGCGGCATACCCACACTTCAGAGAGGTAAGCGATCAGATCCACGAGTGGAACAGTCACTTGTTGGACTACCTTCAGTCGTCGGGTGGCTTGTCCACCGAGATGCGCGACAAGATCGACGAGTTGAACCCGTTCTACGTTCACCTAGCCAGGTTGATGAACGAGAACCAGTACCTGAAGGCGGAAGCTGGTCTTGGTCTTGGCAAGGCGTTCGTGAACCGTGGCACCAGTCTGAAGAGTTTGACTGGTGGTGGCCAAGAGTTCGACGACATCATCAAGGGCGCTGTTGCCCAAGCCATGACGATGATCAACCGCGCGAATCGGATGCGCGTAGCCAACGGCATCATCGACTTCGCGGAACGAACCACGGGTATCGGTGATGGTGAACGATTCGAGTGGGGTCAGCATCTAGCTTGGAGGGTTCAGCCGAACACTGAAGCCGTCAAGATCAAGGTCGAGGCGGCGATCGAGCAGCTCGAAGGCATGGGGATCAAGGTGGACACGTCTGGTGTCAAGGACCCATCGAAGTTAGCTGAGGCGATGATCACGACGTTCTTTACGAACGAGAACGCTCCGCGTGACAACTCGACCATCGCGACCGTGATTCGTGATGGGAAGCCGGTGCTTTACGAGTTCCACCCCGACGTGTTCCGCTACTTGACAGGCATGGACTCAGAGCAACTGGGGTTCTGGTCCAAGATCGCAATGCCGTTCACTCGCGCTGTTCGCTTGGGAGCGGTGTCTACCAATCCAACGTTCGGGTTGATCGTCAACCCGATCATCGACGCGCTAACCTACCCGATGTACAGCGAGGCCGGGTTCACGTTCCCTGGTTACTCGATGATCAAGGGAGCGTTCAAGGACATCTTTCCCAAGGTGTTCCCAGGAGCCGTTTCAGGTGGGGTTGCCAAGCGGGCCGAGGCTCTTGGAACCATGCTTGCGACGCACTTTGGTCAGAACAAGGCGCATGATGCTGCCCAGATCAAGGGCATGTTCAAGCAGTCCAAGGGGGAGAAGGTCGTCGACCTGTTGACGAGCCCGAAGAGCTTGCTGATGAAACCCATCCAAGCGTTGGAGTTCATCGTGGGTCGTCCCGAGCGTTGGCTCCGCATCGAGGAGTTCGATCGGGTGTACAAGCAAGCCAAGAAGAACGACTTCAGCGAGTCTGACGCGATCTTGGAAGGGCTTTGGGCATCCAAGGAGATCATGAACTACACGCGCGCTGGCTACTACGGTCGCGTGTTGAACACCATGATCCCGTTTTGGAACGCGGCAGTTCAGGGATCGCGAAAGTTCTGGCGGGTGTTCAGTGGCGTGGAAGGCACCGACAAGCAGGCCAGGGCATTCATCTACGCGATGTCGGCGATCACCGCTCCTACGATCGCGTTTTGGCTGCTCAACAAGGACGACGAGAGATACCGGCGCTTGGATCGGAAGGATCGCGATGAGCACTGGTTCATCTACTACAGCAAGGACCATCCACCGATCCGCATTCCAAAGCCGCGTGAAGCTGGCTACGTGTTCAGTGCAGGCGTGGAGCGCGTTCTCGACTACATGCACGACAAGGAACCGCGTGGAGCTTCCGAGTACGCTTACAACCTGGTGAGCCAGCTCATCCCGTTCACGGACGTGAGCCGAATGCTCCCGGTGTTCCTCAAGCTTCCCTTCGAGGCGATCTCGAACTTTGACACCTACCGGATGAAGAACGTGGTGTCGTCCTACGCGATGGATAGCAAGGAACCTTGGGATCGTTCCACGGTCTACACGACTGAGTTCAGCAAGATGCTTGGGGGGATGCTCAACGTGTCCCCAGCCATGATCGACCACACCTTGAAGAACGCGACGGGGAGCATGGGGCTCGAGGTTGTTCGCGACCTGGAGTGGATCACAGGTGGCAAGTGGCGGCGCAGCGAGGGGCTGGCAGGAGCTCCAGTAGTGGGGACGTTGTTCGGACGCGAGGACTTGAGCAACACGCAGATCACCGAGGACTTCTTCGAGATTTGGAAGGAACTCAAGCAGTCGCACGGGTCCAACACCTTGAAGGGCAAGATGGAGTTCGCGTGGATGGAAGCCAGCCGCCTCAAGGGCGAGATCGACGACATCCGCAAGCGCCGTGACGCTAGCCAGGTGGACAAGCAACAGGCCAACCTACAGATCGAGGGCCTGGCCAAGCGCGGCATCGCGACGTGGAAGGCTGCGAAACAGTAGAGAAAAAGTTTCGCGCACCCCTTGACTGCTTCGAGGACTTGCGCTACAAGTTCTACCAGTCATGGATAACTTGAAAGAGAAGCTACTGCGCGACATCCGCTACCTGCCCAGCAAGAGGAACGACGACAGCGAACTCGGGCAACTGTTCCGTTGGGCCATCTGGGTGAAGGGCGTCTCGATGACCGAGGTCGAGAGCCAGGTCAAGTCGCGATCGAACATCTACATGGCGATGCGCTTTGGTGCGTCGCGGAAGATGGCGTTCGACGTGATCGGCTGGATCATGGCGCAGTTTCCCAACGCGACCGTCGCGGAGGCGGACATCTGGGAGCTCGCCGAGAGGCAGTGCAAAGACTACCAGTGCAGCGATGCCTGGGTGCAGATTCGAACGGCCCTGGCTCAGAGTGCTTTGCTCGAGCTGGAAGCCAACAAGTAGGAGGACGAAACATGAGCTACAAGATCGCACCAAAAATCTTGGTGTATGGCGGGTCCGCGTCTGGGAAGAGCTACGGTTTGCTCCAGATCCCGGCCACGAAATACATCATCGACGCCGAGGGGGGCACGTTGCCCTACCAGGACCGCTTCCCGTTCCAAGGACCAGAGATCGTGACCGACGATCCGTTCTTCGTGCGCGACGACATCGCTCGCGTGATGGCCAACCCCGGTGACGTGACGCTCATCGGGATCGACCCGTTGACCACGATCTGGAACCAACTCGTCGACATCGCGGACAAGGAGGTGCGCGACCGCAAGAAGCACGACCTGTCGCAGTTCCAGCAGGCACTGGACATCGGCTCATGGGGACCCATCAAGCGCATTTGGCGTGGTCTCATCGCGGATCTGCGCCGGACTAGCGTGCCGGTCATCGTGACCTGCCGCGAGAAGATCGACTCGGTGACTGGCGCACGCGACCCGGACTGTGAGAAGAACATCCGCTTCGAGTTTGACACCGTGTTGAGAACCGAGCTCGTGGGCGACAAGCGCATCACCTATTGCGATCGCGACAGGTGGGGCAAGATCCCCACGGGTTCCTCGACGTTCCTGCCCTGGAACGAAGTCGTGACCAACGCCTTCCGCGAGTGGTGGGGACACACGGGTGAGCCGATGCCGCGTCCGACGCCTTGGCTGTGCCAGGAGTTCGAGCGGTTGACGGCAAGCTACAAGCAGGAAACCGTGATCGCGTCGTTGCGGTCGCGTGGCGTAACCAAGTTAGAGGATCTCACGCTTACCCAAGCGGAGGCCCTCATCGTGAAGCTCGGCGGCAACATCACCCCACCGCCGGCTCCTGAAACAACCAAGGAGGGGTAGGAGCAGCCATGGTCAAGATTTTCGTTTCCGAGATTGCGGATTCATCCAAAAACCCCAACCTGCCTGAAGGCGAGTACGAGTGCATCGTCACGAAAGTTGCCGAGACGGTGTCGGCTGGGGATCAAAGCGTGGGATCACCCATGTGGACGTTGCGACTTCGTGTCACGTCTCCCGATAAGGTGGGCGATGTCGTGACCCAGGGGTTCGAGTTGATGACATGGATCACGTTCTGCAACACCGGCAACCTTGCCAGTATGTGGCGGGAATCCGTCGAGATCCTCGGGTTCACGGTTGAGAAGGGCAAGGACTTCGTGGGCGACCCCAAGTTGGCGGAAGGCCGCATCATCAAGGCCATCGTGAAGACCCTCCCTGACAAGAAGAAGGTGATGCGCTCCAAGGTCGTCAAGATCCTCAAGTCCGAAGCCCAGGACGACATGGGCAAGGTGCCGTTCTAATGATCCCTCTCGTCATCGACATCGAAACTCGCGCAGACCGCCTCTTCCTTGATAGCGAAGGAGTGGAGGAAATGCTGCGCGACACCGTCAAAACAGGAAACGCGAAGAAGCTCGACGTGGTTGCCGAGAAGCGTGAGGAGGGCGTGCTCAAGATGATCGAGCGAGCCGCGCTATCACCGCTCACCGGGCGTGTTGCCGTGATCAGTGCGGCTCCGTTGCATGGCAACCTCCCCGTGCGTTCGTTCTATCGCGACACGGGCAACCCGACCGAGGACGAACGCGACACCATTCGCGAGTTCTTCGACCACATCCTCACCCTCAACAAGTCGGAGGGTCGTCCCGTGATCTGTGGGTTCGGGGTTCGCACGTTCGACATCCCGTTCATCACCCAACGCGCGTGCATCCTGGGCCTTGAGGTCCCGTTGTGCTGGCCTACGGCGCGGGACTACAAGTCGGTGTGCGACGTGAACGAGGCGCTCAACCCGACGTTCGCGAAAGGCTTGTCCCTTGACGTGTGGTTGCGTAGGTTCGCTCTAGCTCCCAAGACGGCGCACGGTAGCGACGTGGAGCGCATGAGCCAGGAACAGGCAGTGGCCTACTGCGAGAACGACGTTCGCGTAGAGCGTGAGCTCGTGCTGCGGTGCCTGGCGATGTTCCCCACGTTGCGCTACGAGGACGACGTGTGAAAGAGGTCCCGCACCTATCCTTGACCACTTGGTTGAGGTTAGCGTTCGGTGCGCCGGTAGAATGGCAGCGCAAGTTCATCGAGAACGTCAGGCTACGCATCGAGGCTGGCGTTCCCGAGGAGCTAGCTGAACTTCAGACCTACTCCGCGATGCGGGGTGACCGTCACTTAGGAACGATCCCAGAATGAAA
>Ga0154020_10002070_pt1 | contig 24441 bp, 18 predicted proteins | sample Klosneuvirus_201_FD_109709 | JGI IMG/M metagenome (GOLD analysis project Ga0154020, IMG submission 109709) | Active sludge microbial communities from wastewater, Klosterneuburg, Austria - Klosneuvirus_20160825_MG | ecosystem: Engineered > WWTP > Aerobic digester > Activated sludge | place...
GATGATGCTGAGAGATGATGCGAACGCCCGGACTCGAACCGGGATGGGTTACCCCACCAGCTCCTAAGGCTGGCGCGTCTACCAATTTCGCCACGTCCGCGAGAATAGCTGCAACTTAGGCGCTGAGGAGGGTGGCACAACGCCGGGCCCAGACGCAACCACGCTATCCGTTAAACGCGATCGGCGATCAGCCACCGTAGCTGATCGCCGATCGCCTTTAACCGATGGCGACGTTCACGCGGTTGAACCGACTGGGCTTACTCGCCGACTCGCAGATTCACCACGCGATTTCCGCCGCCCGGTCCAACCCCGAACACCAGCAGACTCACATAGTCACCCGACTTGAGCCCGCTGATCACCGACTGCAGGTCGTTCACATTGCGCACGACCTTCCGCGGCGTCGGATACAGCACCTCGAGGATGACATCGGAACCGGCAAAGAGCTTATCGCGCGCCGGACCATCCTGCGATACCTCGCCGACCCGCACGCCCTTGTCACCGGCAAGTCCAAGCTGCTTTGCCACTTCCGGCACCATGGGCTCGACGCCAATCCCCAGCTTCCCGGCTGTCGGGGCAGCGCCAGGCGCTGAAACCGGCGCGGCCGCCACACGGGCGATCGCTTCGGCTTCGACCAGTTTGACCTTGAAGGACTTCTTGCTACCGTAGCGCAACACGTCGACCGAGACGACATCGCCGACCGCACGGGAACGCACGATTCGCTGGAGCGAGCTCACGCGCTCCACGGGCTTACCGTCGATCGCGATGATGACGTCGCCCACTTCAATGCCTGCCGTCTTTGCGGGTCCGCCGTCGGCCGGATTGAATGCACCAACCTTCACACCCGCCACGCGGCTCAAGCCGTTGATACCGGCATCCTCAGGTTCGAGACGCGTCACCGAGACGCCCATCACCGGCAGGCGGACTCGGCCATCCTTGATCAGCGCGTCGGCCACGGATTTCACGAGTGAAATCGGAATGGCGAACCCGTAGCCGGAGTAGTAGCCGGTTTGCGAGGCGATGGCGCTGTTCAGACCGATGACCTCGCCACGCAGATTCACCAGCGGACCGCCCGAGTTTCCCGGGTTGATGGCGGCGTCCGTCTGAATGAAGTCGGAAATGGTGAAGCCACTCGAGCGCGGCAGATCGATCTCCTGACCGCGACCTTTGGCCGAGATGATACCGGCCGTGACGGTGAAATCGAGTCCGAGCGGGTTGCCGATGGCCAGCACCCAGTCACCGATCCGCGTGCCTTCATCGTTGCCGATAGGCAGCGTCGGCAGCCCCTTGGCGTCGATCTTCACCACCGCCACGTCGGTCGTGGAATCAAGTCCCACCACGCGCGCCTTGAAGGAGCGTCCGTCGCTCAGCACGATCTGCACCTGATCGGCATCGGCCACGACGTGATTGTTGGTGATGATGTAGCCGTCAGACGAGAGAATGAATCCAGAGCCCTCCCCGCGCTGCTGACGGGGCTGCGGCTGACCGCCAAACTGCTCGAGGAAGTCCTCCATACCCTGCGGCGCTCGGCCGCGCATACGATTGGGCTGCGGGCGCGCGTTGCGCGTCGTGTTCACGGCAACCACCGTCGGCGTGACGCGTTCGGCGATGTCTGCGAAGGAGGCCCCTTCCGGTGCCCCGGGGCCGCGGACGGCCGCCACCTGACGAGTGGCGGGCGAGTTCTGCGCCCAGCTGAAGCGCGTCCAGTCCATGGCGGACGCAAAGTAGACGCCCATCACGAAGCAGAGAGCGCCTGCAGCGACGAAACGGAATCGAGAAAGACGCACAGCCATGTGTGTGAACCGTTCGACCAGAGGATCGTTCAGAGATTTCGGATAGCGAGCTGCTATCCGGGTGAAAGACGGGGGCCGAGCCAACTTCGTTGGTCGGCCCCCTTTTGGTGAGACACCGGATCACCCGTTGCTGTTTCCAGCAATTTGCCTGCGGGTGATCCGCAGAACTACGGAGACGCCGACTTACTTCTTGTCGTCGACGATCTCGTAGTCGGCCTCGGCCACCTCTTCCGCCTTGGCCTCAGCGCCTGGCGCGGCGCCCGGGGCGCCCGCTCCGGCATCAGCCGGCGGGCTATCCGACGCCGCCTGCTGCTGCTGATAGAACGCCTGACCGGCCTCGCTGTAGGCCTTGCTCAGCTCTTCCTGCGCGGCGCGGATCTCGTTGATGTCGTCGCCGCGCAGCGCCTTGCGTGAGCGTTCGATCGAGGCATCGATGCGCGTCTTGAGGTCGGCCGACACCTTGTCGCCCCACTCCTTGACGTTCTTTTCCACTTCGTACGTCTGCGAGTCGAGACGATTGCGCACCTCGATTTCCTCGCGACGCTTCTTGTCTTCCGCCGCGTTCTTCTCGGCGTCCTTGACCATCTTGTCGATGTCGCCATCGGACAGGCCGCTCGACGCTTCGATGCGGATCTTCTGTTCTTTGCCGCTGGCCTTGTCGCGCGCGGTCACGTGCAGAATGCCGTTGGCATCGATGTCGAACGTGACTTCCACCTGCGGCATGCCGCGCGGTGCGGGCGGAATGCCCGTGAGCTGGAATTTGCCGATGGTGCGGTTGTACACGGCGAGTTCGCGCTCACCCTGCAGCACGTGAATCTCCACCGTCGTCTGATTGTCATCCGCCGTGGAGAACGTCTCGGCTTTCTTGGTCGGGATGGTCGTGTTGCGCGGAATGAGCACCGTCATCACGCCACCCAGCGTTTCAATGCCAAGCGACAGCGGCGTCACGTCGAGCAGCAACACGTCCTTCTGCTCACCGGTCAGCACCGCGCCCTGAATCGCAGCACCCACCGCCACGACTTCGTCGGGGTTCACACCCTTATTGGGCTCCTTGCCGAAGAAGTCCTTCACCACCTGCTGAATCTTCGGAATACGCGTCGAGCCGCCGACGAGAATGATCTCGTCGACTTCGCTCGGCTGCATGCCCGCATCCTTGAGCGCCTGCTTCATCGGCTCGAGCGTACGCTGAATCAGATCGTCCACGAGCTGCTCGAACTTGGCGCGCGTGAGCGAGTAGTTCAGGTGCTTGGGGCCCGACTGATCGGCCGTGATGAACGGCAGATTGATGTCGGTGCTGTTGGCGCTCGACAGTTCCATCTTGGCCTTTTCTGCGGCTTCCTTGAGGCGCTGAATGGCCATCGGATCTTTCGAGAGATCGATCGCCTGATCGCGCTTGAACTCGGCCACCAGCCAATCCATCACGCGCTGGTCGAAGTCGTCGCCGCCCAGGTGTGTGTCACCGTTGGTCGACTTCACTTCGAACTGGCGCGTGCCGTCGACATCATAGAGTTCGAGGACGGAGATGTCGTACGTGCCGCCGCCCAAGTCGAACACGGCCACTTTCTCGTCCTTCTTCTTGTTCTTGTCGAGACCGTAGGCGAGTGCGGCTGCCGTGGGCTCGTTGATGATGCGCAGCACATCAAGACCGGCAATCTTGCCGGCATCCTTCGTGGCCTGGCGCTGGGCGTCGTTGAAGTAGGCCGGCACCGTGATGACGGCTTTGCTGACCGAATGGCCGAGATAGTCTTCGGCGGTCTGCTTCATCTTTTGCAGGATCATCGCCGAGATTTCGGGTGGCGTGTAGCGCTTGCCGCCCACCTCGACCGACGCGACGTCATTGGGACCCGCCACGATCTTGTACGGCACGCGCGACTGCTCGCTCTGGCCTTCCGACGTGCGGCGGCCCATGAAGCGCTTGATGGAGAAGATCGTGTTCTGGGGATTGGTGACGGCCTGCCGCTTGGCGATCTGGCCAACCAGGCGCTCGCCGTCTTTCGTGAATCCGACCACCGAGGGCGTCGTCCGTCCGCCTTCGGCGTTCGGGATCACCACGGGATCGCCACCTTCAAGCACGGACACGACAGAATTCGTAGTGCCGAGGTCGATGCCGATAACTTTCTCAGCCATTGCTGTCTCGTAGGGATGGAGAACTCGCCAAACCGCTCGTCGGCCACGTGGCCGTCGCTGGGGCGGAGAGGAGGCAAGGGATGGGCCGCTCTTCTGCTGCCGGAGCGGCGCAGTTCGTTGCAGAAAAGCCGGTATTCGGCTGTCTGTCTGGCAGTCTGCCACTTCGGCACGCAGTTTTCAGCGTGCACCTCATGGCCACCCTGGCGGAGACCTGATGTTTCCGATATCGGACGACAACCCGACGCTCCGAACCCCGATCATGACGATCGGGATTCTGGTGGTCACCTGGGCGGTGTGGCTGCTGATTCAGGGTGGCGGGAGTCCGATGGCCCTCGCGGTCAGCGTCTGTGAGTACGGCCTGGTGCCGGGTGAAGTCACGCGCATGGCCCGACTCGGCGACGGCGTACCGCTGGGGGTCATCGATGGCCGGGAGATGGCCTGTGTCGTGGACAATCATCCGATCAACTGGCTGACCCCGATCCTGTCGATCTTTCTGCACGGCAGTTGGGGCCATATCATCGGCAATTCGCTGTATCTGTGGGTATTCGGCAACAACGTCGAGGACAGCATGGGGCGCCTGCGGTTCCTCACGTTTTATCTGCTCACGGGCGTGCTGGCGGCGCTCACGCATGTGGCGCTGTCGCCGACGTCACCGGTACCGACGGTGGGCGCATCCGGGGCGATCTCGGGCATCATGGGCGCGTACCTGTTCCTGTACCCACGCGTGTCGGTTCGCACCTACTTTCCGCCGGTCTTTCTTTTTCACGTGCCCGCATGGGCTGTCCTGATCATGTGGTTTGGCAGTCAGGTGCTGGCTGGCCTTCCGCAACTGCGTCCGCTTGAGCGCGACGTATCCGGCGGGGTTGCGGTGTGGGCGCACATCGGCGGCTTTGTTGCCGGTGCCGTCCTCATTCATTGGTTCAGAAATCTCGACTTCTTGCGGCGACGGCGCGTAGGCGCAGACGCCAAAGTCGTTTGGTCCTGAACGGTTCGTGGTCGGCCCATCGCGCGCGTTCCGGCAAACTACGAGGCGCATGGTCAATCGAATGGGCGTAGCGCGACGGCGGCGGTGACGCAATCGTTACGTACGTCACCGTTCTGCGATTCCCGAAGCGGCGCTTGTTTTCGCTCAGCGCGAACGGCTCATCGCCGCTCTCGTCGGATCGCTGATCGTGATGCGATGGTCCCGGTCAGCGCCACGTTTTCTCCAGCCAACACCTTCCGTGAAGCTGTTCTCCAAAGACGAAACATTCTTCGATCATTTCCGCCAGCTCGCCGAGTACATCGGTCAGTCGGCGAGGCTCCTCAAGACGCTGCTTGAAACGCCAGCGGATGCCGCGCGCATCGCGGCCGATATCAAGAAAGTGGAGACCGATGGCGATGCCATCGTGCATCTCATCAATCAGCGCATTGACACCAGTTTTGTCACACCGCTTGATCGCGAAGACATTCATTTGCTGGCCAAGCGACTCGACAACGTCATCGACATCATCAACGGCGCCGCTCGACGCGTGGTGATGTTCCGCGTGACGGTCGCCCGGACCGGTGGCGTGCAGTTGGCCGAAGTGATCGTCAAAGCCAGCGCCGAGATTCTGGAAGCGGTGTCCGATGTGCAGAAGCCCAAGCGGATGGCAGAACACAGCCGCAAGATCAAGCTGCTCGAAGAGGAAGGGGACGCGCTGTACGCCGAATACGTGGGGGCCCTGTTCGAACATGACGAACCCGCCATCGAGGTGCTCAAGTGGAAGGAAATTTACGACGCGCTTGAGCACGCGATCGACGAGTGCGATGACGTGTCGAACGTGCTCGCCAGTATCGCGCTCAAGAACAGTTGAACTGAGGCCTTGTGGTCTACTTCGTTCTGTTCATTATCGTCGTCGCGCTCGCGTTCGACTTCATCAACGGCTTTCACGACTCTGCCAATTCCATCGCGACGATCGTCGGCACGCGTGTCCTGAGCCCGCTGGCCGCGGTGATCTGGGCGGCATCCTTCAACTTTCTCGCGCTGTTCTGGGTCGGCACCTCCGTTGCCAAGGCGGTTGGCGGCGGGTTCATCGACGTGAAGATCGTCGACCCGTCCGTCATTCTCGGCGGGTTGCTCGGTGCGATCGCGTGGAATCTGCTGACCTGGTGGTTCGGGATTCCGTCCAGTTCATCACACGCACTGATCGGCGGCTATGCGGGCGCTGCGGTGTCAAAAGCCGGTTTTGCCGCACTGTTGTGGGGCAAGAAGTGGATTGAGACCCTCTCGGCCATTGTGGTCTCACCCGCGCTCGGCATGCTCATGGGCTTCGTGCTCATGCTGATCGTGATGAACCTGTTCCGGAAAGCCTCGAACAGTGGAACGACACAGTTCTTCCGCATCGCGCAGATGACCAGCTCGGCGCTGCTGTCGTTGGCGCATGGCGGTAACGATGCGCAGAAGACGATGGGCATCATCGTCGGACTGCTCGTGGCGTCGAAAACGCTGTTCGCCGGCGCGACCGGCTGGCAGCAGCACCTCTACGTCGAGTCACTCGACACCATCCCGTTGTGGGTTGAACTCAGCGCGTATACGTGCATCTCGCTGGGGACGCTCTTTGGTGGGTGGCGTATCGTCCACACCATGGGCACGCGGATTACCAAGCTGCGACCGGTCGGCGGCTTCTGTGCTGAGACCGGCGGCGCATTGGTGATTCTTGCGGCGACGAAGCTGGGCATCCCGGTCAGTACGACGCATACGATCACCGGTGCAATTGTCGGCGTAGGTGCCACCAATCGACTGTCGGCGGTTCGTTGGGGGTTGGCGAGTCGCATCGTCTGGGCGTGGGTGATTACCATTCCGGCGTCGGCACTCATGGCGGCCATTTCGTATCAGCTGCTCGCGGCCTTCATCACTCATTGATTCCCGTCTGCCGGCGGCGCATCGCCGCCGGCATCGCACATGCCGCTTTCTTCATCGCTCGCCCTGCCGTACCTCAATCGAGAGCTGTCCTGGCTCGATTTCAACGCGCGTGTCCTTGAAGAAGCGCTCGACGAACGGGTGCCGCTGCTGGAGCGCCTCAAGTTTCTGGCCATCTTCAGTACCAACCTCGACGAGTTCTACATGGTGCGCGTCGCGGGACTGCGACGCAAAGTCGCAGCGGGAGCGACGCAATATCCGCCCGATCCGCTGGCGCCGCCCGAGCAGCTCGAGGCGATCCGGACGCGCGTTACCGCGCTGCTCGAACGACGACGCCATGTCCTGCGCGAGCAGTTGTGGCCCGCGCTCGCGGCACATGGCATTCGTGTGCTTCGCGTGGATGAGCTGACACCCGACGAACTGCAGACGGTCGGAGCGTTTTTCGAGTCCCAGGTGTTTCCGGTTCTGACGCCGCTGGCCGTCGATCCGGGTCACCCGTTTCCGTACATCTCGAATCTTTCATTGTCGCTGGCGGTGGAAATCCGCGATCCGGACACGGACGAGGATCACTTTGCGCGTGTCAAAGTGCCGCGTTCGCTGCCGCGCTGGATTCCCGTTGGGACCGGACATCGGTTTGTTGCACTCGAAGACCTGATCGGCGCGAATCTTGAAGCGCTCTTTCCGGGCATGCGGGTGGAGCAGTGGCACACGTTTCGTATCTCCCGCTATTCCGATCTGGACCTCGGACAGATCGACCAGCCGGAAGATCTGCTCGAAACCATCGAGCAGCAGGTATTTCAGCGCCGATTCGGAGAGGTGGTCCGTCTCGAGGTGCAACGCGACATGCCCGCGTCGATGCGCCAGCTGCTGCTCGAAGAGCTGGGCGAGAGTGAAACGCAAGCGGTGGCGCCGCTGCACGCGCACGATGTACACGCCGTCGATGAGCTGCTCGAACTTGGCGACTTGATGACGCTCAGTGGCGTCGATCTGCCCGAGTTGCACGACGCGCCGTACACACCGGTGGTGCCCGTCCCGTTGCGCGACGGCCGAAACGTCTTCGACGCGATCCGCGAAGGCGACCTGCTGGTGCACCATCCGTACGAATCATTTGGGGCATCCGTCGAGGCGTTTCTCGAAACGGCGGCGCACGATCCGCAGGTGCTGGCCATCAAACTGACGCTGTACCGGACATCAGGCGACACCGCCATCGTGCGTGCGCTCACGGAAGCAGCCGAGCAGGGCAAGCAGGTGGCCGTGCTCATCGAACTGCAGGCGCGCTTCGACGAGCAGAACAACATCTCGTTCGCCCGCCAGATGGAGAGCTATGGCATCCACGTGGCGTATGGATTGCCGGGCCTCAAGACGCATGCGAAGACGGTGCTGGTTGTGCGCCGGGACACAGACGGCATCCGGCGATACTGCCATATCGGGACGGGCAATTACAACTCCAAAACCGCGCGCCTCTACACCGATCTCGGACTGTTTACCTGCAACGCACAAATCGGTGCCGACCTGACCGATCTGTTCAACTCGCTGACCGGCATGTCACGGCAGAAGCGGTACCGGAAACTGCTCGTGGCTCCGGCCAATCTGCGCGACCGGACGATCGAGTTGATCGAACGGGAAGCCGTGCACGCGAAGGCGGGGCGGGGGGGGCGCATCATTGCCAAGATGAACGCATTGGTGGACCCGCAGGTCATCGGCGCGCTGTATCGCGCCTCGCAGGCGGGCGTCGAGATCGACCTCATCGTGCGCGGGATCTGCTGCCTGCTACCGGGCGTGCCGGGCGTGAGCGAGCGCATTCGTGTCGTCTCGATCATCGGTCGTTTCCTCGAGCATTCGCGACTGCAGTACTTCGCCAACGGTGGGCACCCCGAGTACTACCTGGGCTCGGCCGACTGGATGCCACGCAATCTGGATCGCCGGGTCGAGGCGATTGTCCCGATCGACGATGTGCAGTGGCACCGTCGTCTGCACGCCGTGCTCGAAACGTGCCTCTCGGACAACCGCCAGGCTTGGGAGCTCGGTGCCGACGGCGTGTATCGCCGGCGGGAGCGTGGAGAGGGGCCAGAGCGCGCCACGCAGCAGGTGTTCATGCGGGATGCCTGGGGGATGCGTCCGGAGGGCAAACCCAGCACGCCGGCGCGCCGTCGTTCTCCGCCGCCGCGCGGGCATGCACGAACCGAAGGGAAGGGGCGCACCAACCCGGCATTCGACGACGTCTAGTCGACGCGTTTGCGCGTGTGGTGCGCTGCCCGCGCCGGACGCGCGGCGTCAGAAATTGAATTGGGCTTGAAGGCGAAGCAAGTCGCCGCGCTGCCGGTTGGTTGGCCGCGTGCGGTCTTCGAATCGACGGTCGCCGTGGTACCAGGCGGAAACCAGTTCGAAACTCGCGCTGGGCTGCCACTCGAGGCCGACCTCGTAGTCGTTCACGTTGTAGCTGCGCGCGTCGCGCTCCTGCTTCTTTCCGCCATCGTAGACCTGGTAGCGCACAAACGGCAGGATGATGTGCTTGTGGCGCTTCAGCATATACGTGGCGGTCACGAAGCCGCCTTTAAGCGACTGGGTCTCGATACTGTCGGTCACCGGATTGAACTCAGGACCGCGACCCACGTTGTACTCGGCGAGCAGGCCGAACGGCTTGGGCGCGATCGAGAGTGAGCCGACCACGCGCTCGTCGCGGTAATTCCAGTCGGCGACACCTCGTACCCCAGCGCTCCGCTGATCCGACGTGACGACGTACTTGCCCGTATACGCGGCAATCGACGGCTCGATGATCTGAGTGCCCACCGCGATCGGGTACGTCGCTCGTGCGACCACGTGGAGCGAGTTATTGGCTTCCGGTCGATTGGCCGTCTGTCCGTTGAACGCGCCAATCGCGAGGACGCCGTAGTCACCGCTGCCTTTGAGCCCGTCATTGACGAGAGCGCTGAAGCGGTCGCGAATTTTTTTGGGCGCCCACATGAAAAATGCGCCCAGGTCGCGTTCGTTGGCGCTGGCGCTGTTGGTGGCGTCGGCACGATCGAGCGGCAACCGATTCTGGCTGCTCTGCATGTTTTCGAAGCTGTACGGCACCTTGCTCTGACCCAGGCGGACCCGGTACTCGTTTTTCCGATCGAGACCGACGTCCACGTACCAGTCACGCAACTGGGCGACGTTCCCCGAGGTCCCGACGGTGTTCGCGAAGTCAGGCTGCAAGTAGATGAACAGTCGCGGGTGGACCTGGCCCTGTACGACGATGCGCGCGCGTCGGATGAACACCCCGCCGTTGGCACCCCAGCTCCGGTCGCACTGCTCACACTGGAGCGAGTCATTGGACTCGAGCAGCCGATTGTAACGGATTTGGCCGTACCCGCGGATACGCAGCTTTTCGTACCAAGGGGTCGGCGGTGCCGGCGCGGCGCTCGGTGTCGGCGTGCCCGACGGGCCGGCTGGCGCCTGTGCGCTGGCGGAGCGGGCGGTGAGGGCCAGGAGCAGCACAACCCCCACAAATTCGAATCGGCGAACGCGTTCGCAACCGCGCATGTGTAAAGACTCGGGCACACGTTTGTCACAACGGGAGCCAAGAGTCTAAACCGGTCGTTACAGTGTAACGGAGTCCCGTGACACAACGGTTACATTCGTTACGCGCCGGGTACCGCCGAACCTGCCTATTCCCCGTCGCCCTCCTCGAAGGTCACCACGACGCCGTCGGGGGCGATCACCTCGACGGGCCGGCCGAGGACGTGTTCGAGCAGCGCGCGTTTCCGCGCGCCACCCCAGCATTCGAGACGGACGCTGGTGGCGCCCTGCGCCTCGCCGACGGTGACACGAACGGCCTCGGCGGCCCACCGCACCTTGAGTCGTCCGACCGCGCCGACGTGCCCACGATCCAGGCCATCGGCGAATCGCAGCAGAGCGGACAGTTTGACGATCCGCTCGCGAAGCACACGATCGAGCTGGGAATACTGTCGATGCTTTCGCTTGGGAGCGCCGCCACGATGGTAGCGCGCCACATGCGCGATGGCGATCTGCTCCGCGGGGGTCATGCCCAACAGTTCGGCGTGCGAAATCAGGTGAAACGAGTGCTTGTGATGGTTCTCGTAATTGATGTGGTAGCCGACATCGTGCAGGAGAGCGGCATCCGCCAGAATGCGACGATCGACCGCACCGAGGCCCATGCGGGGAGCCAAGGCGTCGAATAGCTGCAGCGCCAGCAGCTGCACCTGGCGCGCATGCGGCTCTTCGTAGTGGCACCGTTCGGCAAATTCGCGGACAGAGCGCTCTCGGGCGGCGCCGGGGTCGGCCACGACCGGCGTCACGCGTGCCGACTCCAGCAGCAACCCTTCGCGGATGCCGTATCCCGAGCTGACCAGATCGCGCGCATCGAATCGTGCCAGCACTTCGGCCGCTGTCGCGAGACCGGCGACGATGATGTCCGAACGCGCCGGGTTGAGGCCGGGAACGGCCGTGCGCTCTTCGGGTGCAAGCCGCTGCAACCAGTCCAACACATGCTCCAGTTCCACGCGCGTCACGCGGGTACCGTGCGGTGAACGCTCCTTCATGCCTTGCCGGGCCATCATGATGCCGGCAAGGTTGGTGAACGTGCCACCGGATCCGATGACGTGGACGCCGCGCCAGTCTTTCACGGGCGACGCCTTTCGCAGCCCTTCGCGCACGTGCTCGCGCAGCAGCCGCACCCCGCGCGGGCGCACCGCGGGAGAGAGGAATCGCTCGGTCAGTCGTACCGCTCCGAACGGCAGTGATGCGACGCGTTCGATCAGACCATCCTTGGCGAGCACGATCTCGAGCGAGCCACCACCGATATCCATGACGAGCGAGCGGCCCGCACCAAGTTCGAAATGTGCGAGCGCACTGCGATAACACAGAAGCGCTTCCTGCTCGCCGCTGAGAATGCGCACCTCGACGCCGGTGAGCGCGTGCACACGCGTGGTGAACTCAACGCCGTTGGTGGCGTCGCGCACGGCACTGGTGGCGACGATTTCAATGCGCGCCGCGCCCAGTTGCCGTGCGAGCATCACCATGCGTTGCACGGACGCGAGTGCCGCGTCGAGCGCCGTCTGCCCGAGTGCACCGGTGCGCTCCAACCCCTCGCCGAGTCGCGGCATCGCCTTCATTTCGTCGAGCACGCGAATCTGCCCAGTGGGCGAGACATCGGCGACGATCTGCCGAATCGAGTTCGATCCGATGTCGATCGCGGCAATGCGCTGGTCGCCGGTGACGACGCTGCCGAACGCGGGAGTCAGTGGTCGAGCCGTCACGGTCGACGCTCTTCGGTTTGGGTGGGAGCCGGCTTTGCACGGTGCAGGGCGTCTTCGGAGGCTGCCGTACCGCCGACCAGTGTGCCCTCCGCAGCGTTGGCATGCTCCTCGTCGTAGCGATGGCGGATCTGCTTGCCCTCGGCAAGGTAGACAGCGTCTTCGCCGATGTTGGTGGCCAGATCGGCCACGCGCTCGAGATTGCGGCTGACGAGTAGCAGTTCAAGCGACGGCGAGATCATGCGCGGGTCGCCCATCATGTACGTGAGCAGCGAGCGGAAGATGCTCTCATGCAGTTCATCGACCGCATCATCGGCCTTGCCGACGGCGCGGCCGAGCGCGCCGTCACCGCGAATGAACGCATCCAGCGCATCGCTCAGCATCGCGCGGGCGCGTCGCGCCATATCGGCGATGGCGGGCACTGGCGGGGCGACGCCCCGATTGTCGGTGAGTCGCACGACACACTGCGCGATGTTCACGGCATGGTCACCGACACGCTCGAGGTCGCTCGAGACTTTGATGGCGCCGATGAGGAAACGCAGATCCCGGGCCATCGGCTGCTGCAGGGCCAGCAACGAAATGGCGAGATTCTCCGCCTCGACCTCGAGTCGATCGAGCTCGCGATCGCTTTCGATCACGAGCTGCGCCTTGTCCGGGTCGCGCTCGAGCAGCGCTTCGATGGAGAGGTCGACCAGCGACTCGGCACGTTCCGACATGTCGAGCAGGCGCTGCTTGAGCGTCGCGAGCTCGTCGTGAAAGTGGCGGTAGCCACCGCCGAAGCCACCGGTCAAGCCGGACCCTTCCGCCATCAGCCGAATCTCCCCGTGATGAACGCCTCCGTACGCGCCTCGCGCGGTCCGGTGAAGAGCGCGCGGGTGTTCCCGACTTCCACAATACGTCCATCATCGAGAAACACCGTGCGGTCGGAGACGCGGGCCGCCTGATGCAAGTTATGCGTGACCAGCACGATTGACAGGTCCCGGCGCAAATCGTACAGCAACTCCTCAATGCGCTGCGTCGCGGTGGGATCGAGGGCACTTGTGGGCTCATCGAGCAGCAGCACTTCGGGATCGTTGGCCAGCGCGCGCGCGATGCACAGACGCTGTTGCTGACCGCCGGAGAGACGCAGTGCGCTATCGCGCAGGCGGTCGCGCACTTCTTCCCACAGCGCGGCGCGGCGCAGCGCCGCCTCGACCTTGTCGTCGAGCGCCGAGCCTTGCGCCAGACCGTTCAGGCGCGGGCCATACGCGACGTTCTCGAAGACGCTGCGCGGAAACGGCGTGGAGCGCTGGAATACCATGCCGATGCGCTGACGGAGCGCGCTGGTGTCGACGTCCGCGTCATACACGTCGTCCCCGTCCAACCGAACGCAGCCGGCATGCGTGGCGCCGGGCATCGTTTCGTTGAGCCGGTTGATGGCGCGCAGCATTGTCGTCTTGCCGCATCCGGACGGCCCGATCAACGAGGTCACCTGCTGCGGTGCCATGACCAGGTCGATATCGTGCAAGGCGCCAATGCGGCCGAATCGCACGGAGAACCGTTCGAAGGCCACCTCACCGCGACGTGGGGAATCAGCGCCCGCAGACAGTTCGGCCGACCGTGCGCCATTCGCCGCGCGCGCAATCATCCGAACCGCCCGGTCACGTACGCTTCGGTGCGTGGGTCGACGGGGGTGGTGAACAACACACGCGTTGGGGCCGCCTCGACCAGCATGCCGTCGAGCACAAACGCCGTCATGTCCGAAATGCGTGCGGCCTGCTGCATGTTGTGCGTGACGATGATGATGGTCATTTCGCCGCGCAGCTCGTAGAGCAATTCTTCGATGCGTTGTGTGCCCGATGGATCCAGCGACGACGTCGGTTCGTCGAGCAACAGCACCTGCGGATCGATGGCCAGCGCACGCGCCAGACACAGACGCTGCTGCTGCCCGCCGGAGAGTGCGAGCGCACTACCATCCAGTCGATCCACCACTTCGCTCCACAGGGCCGCACGGCGAAGCGCCCGTTCCACACGATCGGCCAGCGCGCCACCACGCGTCGGCAGACCGGCCGCACGCACGCCGGCCGCCACATTGTCGAACACCGACATCGACGGAAATGGGGTGGGCCGCTGAAAGACCATCCCGACCCGACGGCGCAGCGCCACTGGATCGGTCGCCGGGGCGTACGCCTCTTCGCCGCCAATGCGGACACTGCCGCGCGAGACGTTCCCTGCCAACGTCTCGTGCAGGCGATTGATGCACCGCAGTAGCGTCGATTTGCCACAGCCCGAGGGACCGATCACGGCAGTCACCACACCCCCGCGGCAGTTGAGTGCCACATCCCGAAGCGCCTGGCGACTGCCGTAATACGCATTCACATCACGCAGGACCACGTCCGGTGCTCGCGAGACGGCCGTCGGACTGTTGTCCGCCTCGGTCGGCCTGTCATGGCTCGTCTGCCCGCTGCCGAGCGTGACCGATGGAGTTGAGGCAGCATATCGATTCATCGGACGCCCGACGAAGCGGGGGGGGCGACGTTCGTGTCGCCGCGCGACAGGGCACGTCGTGACCGCAAGACGGCCCGGGCCAGGAGGCTCATGGCCGTGATCAGCATCAGAAGCACCAGCGCACCGGCCCATGCTTGCGCGCGCCAGTCGTCGTACGGACTCTGCGCGTACGCGAAAATCTGCAGCGGCAACGCGGCGATGGGCCGACGGAGGTCGATCGACCAGTAGGCATTGCCGAAGGCTGTGAACAGCAACGGCGCCGTTTCTCCGGCGGCGCGTGCCACGGCGACGAGCGCCGCGGTCACAATGCCGGGCGTCGCCGTGCGGAGCACCACCAAGATCGAGGTGCGCCATCGTGAGAAGCCCAACGCCATGGCCGCTTCACTCAACTCGGTTGGTACAAGCTTCACCATTTCTTCCGTGGCGCGCGTCACGAGCGGGATGATCAACAGCCCAAGCGCGATGCCGCCGGCGAGTGCCGAAAAGTGTCCGGCCGGTCGCACCACGATCTCCCAGACGAAAATACCGAGCACGATCGAGGGCAGTCCGCTCAGCACCTCGGCCACAAAACGCACCAACTTTGCCAGCCGTGTGTGCGAACGTTCTGCGGAGAACAAGCCCGCGCCGAGTCCGATCGGCACGCCGATCAGCACGGCGATCCCAATCAGGATGAGTGTGCCGGTGATGGCGTTGGCCATACCGCCGCCCGGCGCTCCGGCGGGTGCCGGCATGCGGGTAAAGAACGCCGGCGAAAAGGCCGATGCCCCGCCAACCACGAGGTAAATCAGAATGGCCGCCATTGGGAGCACTGCCAGCGCCGCCGCTGCCCACGTGAGTGCGGTCATCAGCGCACTGCGCCGCCGACGCGACGTCAGCGCGGACGGTCGCAGGGTTGGATTCACCACCGGCGTTCCGCCGGTGAGATCACGCGACACGACGACTCGCGTCGTGTCCCACGCGCCACACCAACCATCGGGCCAGCACGTTCACGATGAGAGTGACCAGCAACAACAGGCCGGCGACGGCCATCAGGGACGACAGGTGGGTGTCGCTCGACGCCTCGGCGAACTCGTTTGCCAGCAGTGCGGACATGGTGTAGGCCGGATCGAGCAGCGACGAGGGAATCGCGTGACGGTTCCCGATCACCATCGTGACCGCCATGGTTTCACCGAGCGCCCGGCCCAGTCCCAGCATGACGCCGCCCACGAGGCCGGAGCGTGCATACGGGAGCACAGCATCTCGAATCATCTCCCATCGGGTGGCACCAAGCGCCAGCGCCGCTTCGCGTTGCGACTGCGGGACGGCGATGATCACCTCCCGCGCAACGGAGGCAACGTACGGCAGGATCATGATCGCAAGCACAAGTGCGGCGGACAGCAGACTCGGTCCGTACGCCGGGCCACGCAGAAACGGCACGGCTCCGAATGCGTTGATGAGCAGGGGGAAGAGTCCGGTGCGCAAGAATGGCACGAGGACGAGCAGCCCCCACAGTCCGAACACCACGCTCGGAACGGCGGCCAGCAGATCGATCAAGAACGATACGGGCGCCCGTACTCGACGAGGCGCCAGTTCGGTGACAAAGATGGCGGCGCCGATGGCCAGCGGTGTTGCCAGCGCGAGGGCCAGGATGGATGACAGCACCGTGCCAATAATTGCTGGGAGGGCTCCGTATCGACCGCGTGACACGTCCCATTCGGTGCCGGTCACCAGCTCGACGGCGTGTTGCGAGGCGGCGGGCCACGCCGCGCGAGCGATCACGATGGCGAGCAGCACCAGGAGGGTTGGAACCACCAGCGCGCAGCTGGTCGTAACCAGTGCGTAGACGCGATCGCCCGCTCTTCGCCGCGGCAAGCTGGACGGCGCGGGACGGTCGCGAGTCGGCGTGCCGGGCGAAGGCGGAGTCGCAAGCTGCTGCGGAGTCGCCGACGGCACGGTCATTCTGGAAAGCTAGAAAGGGCGTATCAGGTCACGCGAGCCCTTTCGTAACAGCTGCGTCACGGCCGCCGGTCGGCGCTTGGCGAAACCGTTTCGAGGAGTTCGAGCACACGCGTCGAGGTGATCGACGGAAGCGCAACGTACCCGAGGCCACTGGCGAGCTCCCCTCCATCCGATATCGCCCAGCGGGTGAAGTCCACCAGCTGGGCGGTCTTTCCGGGACCGATCCGCTGCGGCGAGAGCAGCAGCCACGTGAACGACGCAATCGGGTACGCCTGCGCACCGGGCGCATTGACGAGCGAGACACGCAGGTCAGCGCCAGAGGGCGCGCTATCCATGACACTCGCCGCTGCCGACGCGATTTCATACGGCATGGGTGAAATGAAGCGCCCGGCTCTGTTGCGAAGATGAGCGACGGGCAGGCGATTCTGCCGCGCATACACCACTTCGAGATACCCGATCGAGCCGATCATCTGCTTGACCTGACCGGCCACGCCCTCGTTGCCCTTGCCACCAATACCGGCGGGCCAGTTCACATCTTTGCCGCGACCCGGCCCCGCGGCCCACGCGGGGCTCACGGCCGTGAGGTAGTCGCTGAAGATGTATGAGGTGCCGCTGCCGTCGGCGCGATGAACCACCAGCACATCGCTCGCCGGGAGCGGAGCATCGGGATTGAGCGCCACGATGCGCGGATCATTCCAGCGGGTTATGCGACCGAGGAAGACGTCGGCGACGATCTCGCCGGAGAGCTGCAGTGGCTTCTTGAGTTCGGGCAAGTTGTACGTGATCGCCACCGCACCGAGCACGGTCGGGATATGCAGGATAGGCGCGGACGCCTGCGCCAGCTCCTGATCCGTCATCGGAACGTCCGTCGCGCCAAAGTCGACCGTGCCCGCAAGCATCTGACGAATGCCGCCGCCTGAGCCGATCGACTGATAGTTGATGCGCACGTTGGTTCGCTGGGCGTATTCGTTGAACCAGCGCGAATAGAGCGGGTACGGGAACGTGGCGCCGGCTCCTGTCAGGTCCACTCTCGTGCCCGTGGGTACCACGTTGCCGGAATCGACGAGACGCGCTGCCTCGCGCGCCGTGCAGGCGCTGACGTGCGCGACTGTCGCGAGCGCGAGTATCGCGCGTAGGACGCGCGCCACTCGGTGCGTGCGAAGCCAGCGGGTTGTTGGCGCGCCTGCGCCCAATTGGCGACGCGTACGAGCGGGTGGGGTGCTCCGGTGATGTGGCATGTGGTTACAGACTGTTCGCATAGCCGAGGAACTTGAATCGTCCCCGGGATTCGATGATGGAGCCGAAGAAGCGCGCCGTCACGACCGGTCCGTTCTCGGTGCGGACACGTACAGTGCAGTCGCTGAACGCCCGCACCCGATCCGTGCTGTCCGTGGCTGCAGGGCACGCCACCGACTGGACCCGAAACGGACGATTCCCGAACTTCGCGAACATTCGCCGCATGCCGTTGTCTGAGTTGGATTGGATCTGCCCCCACAACAGTTGCGGCGGTGCCTCGTACGGCGGGGTGCTGAGTTTCGAGTCCGGATAGTACACCCACGCAAATTCGGCACGATCCAGCGTCATCGCGTTCAGCGCGACGCTGTCGCTTGTGGAGACCGCCCGGGCCCATCGCTCCACCAGGGCGTTGATGGAGGGACTTCCGCCTCGCAGCGAGTCCGGTTCATTGCCGAGATCCGCGCGGAACCGGCGCAGCTGTTCTGCAATCGGCAGGACCGAATCCACCACGCCTCCCGCGGCCACGACGGCCTGCACGTGCGCCGCTTGTGAATCGGCGGCAGTCACGAGTTGGGTATCCGAGGTCGACGCGCCGGAGTCCGCGACGGCGTCGCGTGCACCGGTGCAGGCGGCGAGCAGCAGCGCCGCCGCGATAATGCTGGCGTGGAGCGATTGAGTGGTACGCAACATCAGAGGGTTTGCAGGAAGGGAAACACCACGCGGCCGGCGCCTCGACAGAGGCACCGACCGCGTGGAATGTGGTGACGTACGAGAGACTGCGCCATTAACGGCCAACGAGCGCCGTGCGGCGACGGTCAGTTACGCGCGTACGCCGTCCAGTTGGCCCACCACTTCACGCCGCCCGGCGCAGCGGCGCCGCGATACGCGGTGGGCGTGATGAACGTGCCGGCACGTGCGGCGATCTTGGCATCGTTGGAGAAGGTGCCCAGGCCGCCCGTCGCGATGGCCGAACTCGCGCTCGGCGACCAATCGAAGTCGGCGGCGGTAGTGTTGGCGGCACCGGCGGGCAGCGCCGTGAACAGGCTCGACGCGGTCACGGAGCTCGCCGCGACGGCGATATTCGAGTTGCGCGCCGTGAAGGCGGCTTCCTGTCCGAAGTTGGTACCGGTCGGGTCGAAGAACACGCCGGCATTCTGCAGGCCGTTGTCCGCAAAGTAGAGGTTGCGTGCAATCAGCGAGTCCGCCTGGAAGCGGTTGTTGGACGTCGAGTCGCGGACGGAAATGGCCTGCCGCGGCCAGCGTGCCACCACGCCGTTGAGGTAGTAACCGCCTGTGCCGCGGCGGAGCACCATACCCACGCCACCCTGCGTCGGCGTCGTCTGCGTGGCACCGACACCGATCACCGTGAAGTTGGCGAACATGTTCATGGTGTACAGTCCGTCGTCGCGGCCCGCGCTCTGCGCGTTCGCATTGGACGGTGCCGTGCAGCCACCACCGCTGCAGCCGTCCACTTCGAAACCCTGAGGATCGGCCGAGATGGCACCGGCACCCGCACGCGGGGTGAGGAACGTGGACTGATACGCGATCAAGAACTGATTGCGACCGCGATACCCTTCCGACGCATCAAAGTGATCGTCACCAGCCTCGTACGAGACGAGGTATTTGCCATCGACCGTACCGCCAAACCATTCGAACGAATCGTCGAGGCCGGCCACCGACTGCAGGTACTCGAGCGTGGTGCCGCTGCCCACCGCCGCGAACGTGAAGGAATTGAGTTCGTTATCCGGAAGCGTGGCGTAGCCGGCAAATTCCACGCGCACGTAGCGCAGCGTGCCGCTGTTATCGGTGTCGACCGAGCCGCCGGTGTACACCGTGCCATTCGGATCGGCGCCAACCACGGATCCGTTCGAGCCTTCGATGATGATCGATCCCGAGCGGTTGTTGCGGGCGTTGCCGACGAGCACCAGGCCACCCCAGTCACCCGGCGACCGCGTGCCCGCGCTGCGCTGCGACGTGAACACGATGGGCTGGCTTTCGGAGCCATTGGCGACGATGCGGGCGCCGCGCAACACAAACAGCGCAGACCCGAGCGCAGTGGTATCACCAACGATCTTGGTGCCCGCGTTGATCGTGAGTGTCGCGCCGTTGGCGACATAGACAAAGCCACGGAGCACGTACACCGTATCTTTGGAGAGCGTGCGATTGGCGCCGATCGTGCCCGAGAGGACCGCTGAGCCTGTCGTCGGCGGCGTGACGCCGGGACCGGTCGGATCATCGCTGCCGCAGGCGGCGAGTGCAGTCAGCGCGGACGTAGCGACGAATGCGCGCAGGCGCAGGAACTTCGTCATCGGATTCCCTATGGTATAAAGTGAAGTCCGTTCGATACGATCAATCCGGACTCCGATACGAAAGCGGGCGGGTGTCGTGACGCGGTCATGAATGCGTCACGGTCGTGTCACGCCACCTGCTGGCGCAACACGACCGTGCGAAAGACACCGATGTGGTTCGTGAAAGAACTACTGCCGCCAGGAGAAACCCAGCGAGAAGGTGCGTCCTGCGTTGTAGCCTTCACGTTCGAGATTGCCCTGCATGAAGCGATATCGCGCATCGAGCACATTGCGCGCGTCCACCCGGCCAGAGACCTCCCGCCACACGGGGAAGCGCAGCGACAGGTCAACCACGTTGCGAGGCGCTTCGATGATGTTGGGAAGCGGTGCCACGCCGGCTGCGAAGATGCGTTCACCCACCACGTTGTACAGCACCGTCGCATTGGTGCGTCCGCTGGCGGACGAATACGTGAGGCCCGCGTTCACCACAAAGGGAGCCTGACCCACCAGTCGGCGCGTGCGGTCGGTGACCGAGAGGCCGCGTGTGGTGTCGAGCGTCACCTTGGACGACATCACGGTGACGTTGGAGAAGCCGGTGAATGACTGCGCCCAGGCACCGAGGAAACTCATCTGCTTCCGCGCTTCCAGCTCGATGCCGATGTTCGTGGCAGACACGGCGTTCTGGTACAGCGCCTGATACGCGCCCGACGTGGCCGATTCGATGCGCTCCACGGGACGATCAAAGCGCTTCACGAAACCACCGACGCTCAGAATCTCGCCGGCGTTCGGGAAGTACTCGTAGCGCACATCATAGTTGTCGATGAGCGAACGCTCCAACTTGTCGTTGCCGGTCACACTCACACCGCCAAGGACATCGCGAAACGTGACGGGAGCGAGCTCTCGATACTCCGGACGCGCCAGCGTACGCGTGACACCGAGACGCAGGTTTTGCGTCTCCGACAGTCGCGTGTTGACCAGCAGCGACGGCAGCACGTCGGTGTTGTTGAGTCGTGCCGCCGCGGTGAAGCCGCCCTGCGTGCTGGCGTCGACATTGATGCGCGCATGCTCCACGCGTGCGCCGGTGATGACGCGGATGCGATCGGACACCCCCCAGTCGAGCATCGCGTATCCCGCCGTGGTGCGATCCGTGGCGGCATACGAACCCGCCTGGCCGATCGGCTGCACGTTGATGAGCGAGCAGTTGTCACACGCTTGCGTCGGGCCAAAAATGACGCTGGGATTTTCGGTCAGCAGCGCCGAGGGCGCGCGCGAAATGAAGGCATAAATCGGCGCATCGGCGGTGCGATCGGTGCCGCGCGTGTACGCGCCAATCTTGAGCGCGTTCTGGCGTGCGATCGATCCAATCTGGAATGCATGGTCGACTTGCGCCGTCACGTTTTCTTCCTTGAGCCGGAAGTACAACCGGCGGGCGCCATCGAGTGAGGCCAGGAGCGAGAACTTGCCGTCGGCGCCACGCGAATACACGACATCGGAACGGTCCGGCTCACGGCGACTGGTCTCGCCGTACGTCATCGACCAGGACGTCTTGTTGCGATCGCCCAGTTGATGTTCACCCTGTCCGGTCACGGTCACGACACCGCGCTCAACGTAGCGAAGCGTCGTACGCGCAATGCTGTCGGCCAGATTCTCATCAAAACCGCGATCCGTGCGGGCTTCATTGTCAGCGCTGCGCGTGGCGGTGGTATTGAGCGAGAGTCGGGAGTGGCTGCCGACCAGCGTCGAGAAGTTGGCGATGCCGCCCCACTGAATCGACGAACGGCCGGTCATCCCGGAGAGCGAAGTCAGTGGCACCACGGTGTTGTTCGGACCCTGGTTGCCAACGGCAAACCGCTCGTTCGCGCGCACTTCTTCCGAGTAGCCGTAGTTCGCGCTCACCACGTAGCCCACGCGCTTGCCGAAGATGGTGTTGCCACCAGTCGATGCACCGAACGAACCATTCGGACCACCCGAACGCGGCGTGGCATTCCAGACGTTGCGCTGCTGCAGGGCGATCTGATTGAACTGCGATTGTGTGACACTGCCAAAGAAGTTGGCATTGGCGAGCGCCGAAGGGATGTTGCGCGCGCCGTACGAGAAGCCCACCAGTTCGCCACCGGCACGCGGGGCGAACGGAAGCGTCTGGCCGACGACGCGATCGTTGCCGCCAAAGCTCGCGGTGTAGTTGATCTGCCGTGACGCGGGAAATTCCTTCGTGCGGATGTTCACGTTCGCGCCGGCAAAGTCACCCGGCTGGTCGGGCGTGAACGTCTTGCTCATGGTGACTTCCTGCAACAGACTCGACGGAAACAAGTCGAGCGGCACGACCTTGCGCTCGGGCTCGGGGCTTGGAATGCGCGCCCCGTTCAACGACGCGGTGGTGTAGCGCTCGCCCAGACCGCGGGCCTGCAGATACTTACCATCCTGAATCGAGATGCCCGAGACGCGCTGCGCCGCCTGCGCCGCATCGGCATCGGGGCTGCGCGCGATCTGCTCCGCCGTGATGGCGTTCACCACGTTCGTGGCATTCTTCTGCTGATCGAGCGCGTCGTTGACCGACCCTTTCTCCTTGCTGGCCGTCACGCTGATGGCGGCCAATTGCACATCAGCGGTCTTGAGCGAGACATCCAGTTCGACACCGCCGTTGGCGGGGACGATGATACCGGTGATCGTTTTGGGACCGTAGCCGATGCGACGGACCTGGATCGTGGCCGTTCCCGCCGGCACCCGTACAATCAGATAGCGTCCATCGACACCAGATGACGCCCCGTTGGTGGTGCCAACCAACTGGATCTGGGCACCGGTCAGTCCCTGTCCGGTCGTGGCGTCAATGATGCGCCCGGTAATGTTGCCCGTTGGTCCGGCGCTCTGTGCGCGGAGCGGTGCGGTAGAGGCGGAAACCGCAAGCGCCAGAAGCACACCCCACGCTGCTGCAGCGATGCCGCGCACTGGAGGTGTTGCCGAGATGCGGAGGTTTCCGTTGGCGGAGTTACGCATGTGTGATAGTCGTCGGAGTCAGGTTGTCGAGCTGGTGTGAACCGTCCGATGGTCGTCGGGTCGATCCAGACCCGTATAAGCTCCGTGACGCAGGTTGCGATCTGCCCACAGCCGTGCAACGAACGTGTCACGGGCGCGCACAGGCCTTCCGCCATTTTGCCGGCAGTTTTCGCATTTCGGCCGCGAATGCTGCTTGCCGCGGGCGCCTCGCGTGAGTAACGTCGCCCGCAAATGCCTCCCACCTCTCCGAACAACGGCTTGTCCGCGCACGTCCGACGTGTCGCCTCACCCCCGACCACCGATCCACAGACCCGCGCCGAGGCGCTGTCGGTCGCGGCCCGCGCCTTGCGTTCGGCCGAGCACGTGTGTGTCCTGACCGGGGCTGGCACCTCGGCCGAAAGCGGTATCCCGACCTTTCGGGACGCGCTGACGGGGCATTGGGCCAAGTTCACCCCGCAGGAACTGGCAACGCCCGAGGCGTTCGCGGCCAACCCGCAGCGGGTGTGGCAGTGGTATGCGGCCCGGCGCGCGCTGGTCCGGTCGGCGCAGCCCAATCCCGGGCATCTCGCGTTGGCATCGCTGGCGATGCGTGTCTCGCATTGCACGCTGGTGACACAGAATGTTGATGATCTGCATCAACGCGCGGGCAGCCGCGATATCGTGTCACTGCATGGCTCGATCATGCGGGCCCGCTGCAGTGCCGGGTGCGCAGGGACCATCGAGCCGCGGGACGATCAGGCTGACGCGCCGCCCACCTGCGAACAGTGCGGCGCGCTGATGCGTCCGGATGTGGTCTGGTTTGGCGAGCCGCTGCCGATGGATCAGTACGAAATCGCCCGGAATGCGGCGGTGGCGTGCGATGTCTTTCTCTCGGTTGGTACCTCGAATGTGGTCGAGCCGGCGGCATCCTTGCCCTGGGTGGCCGCCGCGCATGGTGCCACGGTGATCGTCGTCAATCCCACTATGGAAGGGCAGCGGCGGGGACCCAGTGTTTTGGCTGTTGAAGGCCCTTCGGGTGTGCTCTTGCCCCGCCTCATTGCCGAAGCGTACGCCGGCAAACGTCCGCGTCGGGTGGACCCGTCGTCCCATGCGGGTCGGCCGCCTGCCATCGTTGAGCCGATGGCCGATGAGGTCCAAGCGTCGAGTGAAGTGGCTGCCGAGGCGTCGGATGAGGGACAGCGGGATGTTGGAGTGGCGCAGCACCGCGCGGCGCAGGATCTCACGACGCGGGATGAGGGGCCGCCCGCGCCGTCTTACTAGCCGTTACGCTGGCGGGTCTTCCCGGCCACTCGGGAACAACGCGGCGATGGTGGTGCCCACCCCAGGCGTCGATTCGGCGCGCACCCGACCACCGTGCGCCTCGGCCAGGTGGCGGACGATCGCGAGACCGAGGCCGGTTCCGCCAGCTTCACGTGAACGCCCCGGATCGGCCCTGTAGAATC
>Ga0154020_10002071_pt1 | contig 24426 bp, 17 predicted proteins | sample Klosneuvirus_201_FD_109709 | JGI IMG/M metagenome (GOLD analysis project Ga0154020, IMG submission 109709) | Active sludge microbial communities from wastewater, Klosterneuburg, Austria - Klosneuvirus_20160825_MG | ecosystem: Engineered > WWTP > Aerobic digester > Activated sludge | place...
GCATTTTGGGACCTTCACCTCCAACTTTGGTTGCCCCGGGGTCGATCCTGTGGTATGTTGGGTCAGGGACCAGCGGAGTTTTCGGGAGGCTCCTGATGCGCGACGCCGTTCTGCCGTTCTGCCGTTCTGCCGTTCTGCCGTTCTGCCGTTCTGCCGTTCTGCCGGGCAGGCTCCCGGCCTGCCTTCCGCGGTCACAGTCGGGCAGGCTTCCGGCCTGCCTCGTGCAGTCCCAGCGCCGGCTTCCAGTTGGCCTCTTCGGCTCGCTAGCCGCCTCTTCGCGGCGGGAGTAGCGATCATGGTCGCGGCGCTCGGTGAACAGGTCGCACGCGGCCAGCCCGACCCGGTGCCGCCGGATTCCTGGGCCCGTCGCCAGGAAATCGCCCAGCTCGGCGAGATCACGCCCAACGTCGCCGCGGACTTTGACCCGCTCTTGGGCACGCCCACGTTCATCCGCTCGACGACCGCGCTCCTCACGCGCCGCTCGGGCCGCACTTCATCACAGGTCGTCGCGGACTTTGTGAACGACAACCCCGCGACCTTCGGCGTCTCGCTCGGCGGCGGGCACCTCATCGCCACCGGCGAGTTCACAAACGCAACATACCGCACGTTGCGAGACTTTATCACACCGTCGCTCGGGCCCACCGGCGTCCGCCACCTCACATATCAACAGACGCATAGCGGCCAGGACATCTACGGCTGCATCCTCACGGCCAACGTCACAGGCGACGGCATGCTCGTCAACATCGGCAGCAGGTTTGTGACAGAGCCCGCGAGCCCGCTCTCGCCCCCCGCGTGCGACGAGGCGAACCGGACGGTGCGGGACGTGGTCGCCGCGGCGTGCGACGAGGTGCAAGACAGCCGCATCGCGGACATCGTGAACCTCATCGCAGCCGAGGACGTGTGCGCGTTTGATTGGAAGGAAGGCCGCGCGTTCCAGGGCGTGGGCGATACGGCCTTGTGGGTGCGGAGTGTGTTGCATCCGATGTCGGCGACGGAACTGGTGCAGGCGTGGGTGGTGCGGCTGCCGAGCAACCCGGGGCAGGAGGATGCCGCGTGGGAGTGCATGGTGAAGCACTCGGACCTGACGGTGCTGAGCACGCACGACCTGACGATGCACTTCTGTCAGCCGGAGCCCGTGACGTACAGGGTGTACACGGACGATTCGCCCGTGCCGGGGACGCCGGGGTTGGCGACGACCCCCGCGAGCGGGCAGGACACGGAATGCACGATGCGGGCGTTGCTGCCGCAGGTTGACGACTGCGGCAACCCCATCAACGACACGAGGGAGTGGGTGACGATCACGGCGGCGGATGTGCTGCCGTGGTCGCCGTTCGGGTGGTTGAATGAGGGCACCACGTGGGTTGACCAGACGACCAACCCGCCGACCGTGCGGGCGGGGTTCGAGCACTGCTTTCCATTCAACGGGGGAATGACGAGCCAGACGTGCGGGAACAACGCGATTGTCTATCGGAGCGATGACTTTCCAAGCCCGTACGTTGGGGTCGGGCGATTGTTCGCAGACGCTGACCCAGCCTCCGATGCCGCCGCTGCGGCCCACGTGTTCGAGACAGTCAACGCCTGGCATGACAAGATGCACGCGTTGGGCTTCGATGAAGCGGCGGGGAACCTCCAGCAGGTCAACGCTTCGGGAGGCGGGGTTGGTGGTGACCCGCTGCTCGTGGCGTTCAGGGCGGGTGTCAGTGGCTATGGCAACCTAGGCACGTTGGACGGTGAGACCGAGGATGGCCGGCGAATGCTGCTTCGGCTCGGCATGGGCTCCGGCGGCGTCAGCGCAGCGGTGGACTTTACGGTCATCTACCACGAACTGACCCACGCGCTCTCTTCCCGGCTGCATGTCGGCGTGTTGACCGCCGGAGGCTCCCAGACAAACGGCATGTGGGAAGGTTGGGGTGACTACTTCGCTGTCGCACTGACGACAAGGCCGACCGACGACATCGATGCGAGCTACCCCGTTTTCGCATGGTCCGCCAGACCGGGAGGCGCGCAGAAGCACCACTACTACTACGGGGCTCGGGAGTACCCGTACACGCGCAACATGAGTCCGTCGTTCGCGCCAGGGGGTCCTGCGACCAACTCCATGACGTACTTACACGCCAACCCAGGTCCGCCCGGTGGTTCAGCACCAAAGGCACTTCCGAACTCCTTGCAGTTTCCGGGGAATCCGAATGTCAGCGATGGGCGCAATAAGTACATGGTCGGGGTCATTTGGGCGTCCTCGCTCCTACAGGCGAGGGCGACGCTCGCGGATGCTGTCGGGGCCACGGTAGCGAACGAGCTTCTCATGCAGTTGGTTGTGGATGGGATGAAGCTCAACTCTGGAGCGCCGAGTTTCGTCACAGCCCGAGATGCGATCCTCCAGGCGGACCTAGTCCGCAACGGCGGCGTGAATCAATCGGCGTTGTGGCCAGGGTTTGCGGAACGGGGGCTCGGCGCGCTGGCCACGCCGCCGACAAATGCCCGCGGCGAAGGGACGACCGAGTCGTTCGACCAACCGGCGTGGGCCGTTTCGGTGTTCTACCCGGATGACGTGCCCTTCGCCATCGCAACATGCGAGCCCACAATCATCAAGGCTATGGTTGTGGCCCCCTTCGGCCGGCTGACCGAAGTTCGGGCGACGGCGTCGCCCGATCCATGCTCGATACGCCTGCCTTCGATCATGATCGCGGCTGGGCCGGGCGAGTACGCGATGGTCTTTGGCCCGGCCCCCTGCAAGCAGTCATGGGAGGTGTGGGTAGAGGCTGACGTCGAGCACGGCACCCCCCCGCAGACCACTCAGTTCGCGGACATGGCGCGGTGGCGTGTCATTGGGGGAACCTTGGACATCATGCCCGCGCTCTGGGATGACATGGAGGGAGTGCCCGACGCGTGCGGTACGGCCGGGGGATGGGTCACGAGCATGGAGGCTCCCTATCCGCCCGGATCGACAAGCGCCGCAGGCGCATGGTCGAGAGTCGATCCGACTGGGGGGGCCGTTCAACCCGCGTTCGACTCAACGCCGGGCGCTGGACTGGCGTGCTGGGTCACCGAGAATAGAACGGACCTTGCGCCGGCGCCCCTTGATGATGTGGACTCCGGTGGGCAGGGTGTGGTGCTGGACTCTCCCAAGTTCTCGGTGCCCCCAGGCACCACCGCGGCGGTTGAACTCTCCTTGTGGTACGTGAGCCGAGATGGCGCGGCACAAGACGTGGAGTGCATCGTTGAGTGGTTGATCGACGATGAAGTGGTTGGCGAGCCGCTTGCAACGTTTCTTCCGGCGGCTTCGCAGGTGCGCTGGCGGCGGCTCCGATTCGCCGTCGATACGGGCGCGACCGACGGGTGTGACACGCAGCTAAGGGTGCGGTTCGTCGACCCGCCACCCGACTCAACGGTGGAAGGCGGGCTAGATGACGTGCGGGTCGCAGCCATCGTGGCGTGCGCGGAGTGCTGCGACGGTGACATGAACATGGACGGAAACCTGGATCAGGCTGATGTCGCGTATCTCGCCGCCGTTGTCGCCGGTGGCCCAAACACGAGTTGCGTTGATCCCGACTTCAACCACGACGGCAACGTTGATCAAGATGACGTGGCCGCGCTCATTACTTACGTGGGCGGGGGAGGATGTCCATGACGAGCGTCACTCGTGCTGTAGCGATCTTGCTGGTGGTTGCGGGCGTCACTCTCGAGGGCGCCGCACAGCCAACTGACTTCATCGATCTCGGTGTCCACACTGAGCCAACCACGCTCGTCGTCCCGGTGCACCTGCGAGCAGGGAACGACATGCGCTGGTTCAGACTTGAGATCGCCGGCGCGCGGGCAGACGCCGGCTTTATCGACTCATGGACGTTGCCGCACTTCATCGGGGACTTCATTCGATACCCAAGGGTCGCCGTGTATGACTCCGTCGGCCAACTCGTTCGAATATCAACGAACGTGACAGAACGCAATCAGGCGATGCTGAGTTTCGGCGCAGAGGACCCCAGGCCCCCTTTCACCTGGCCATCGATTGATGAGTATCCCATTCCAGCCCCACCGTTCGAAGGGCAGAGCGGCGAACTGGCTCCGGGCATTTATTGGGTCGCGGCGCTGAGCGGATTGGCCGCGTTCAACCCGACGAACTGGGATGTCCGGAGCGCTCAGGGTGCGGCCTATCCGGACCGCGACACCGTTCTGTACATCCGCATCCAACCCCCCGACGTCCCCTACTGCGACGGCGACTTCAACTGGGACGGCAACGTCGACCAGGACGACGTGCTCTACCTCGCCAACGTCCTCGCCGGCGGCGGCAACGAGACCGGGCGCTTTCCCGACTACAACCGCGACGGCAACGAAGACCAGGACGATTTGCTCGCCCTCGTCCACACCATCGCCGGCGGGGGCTGTCCCGAGTAGCTGGCGACCCGGCCCCTTACTCGCCCCCGAGGCGGCTGCCCATGTTGCTGAGGCCGACCTCGCCGCCCGCGCCGTAGGGGCGGATGACCACGCCGATGCTGGTCTCGCCCGTGATCTCGTTGGTGGAGATGCCCAGGCCCAGCAGCGTGCTCTGGAAGCGGCGGGTGAGCAGCAGGCTCGCGTTCTGGAAGCGGCTTTCGTCTGTGTCGTACGCGGCGCCGAACCGCACCGTGTACTTCTCCGTCAGGTCGTAGCCAAGGCCGAACGTGAGATATGTGGAGTCCTGCGGGTTGAGGAAGCGGAGGTCGAGGCTGGCCCAGAACTCCGGGTATTGGCGGAAGAGCAGGCCCAGGCTGGTGGCGGCCTGCTGGTTGTCGTCGAGGTTGTAGATGGAGCTTGCGGTGAAGCTGGTGGCGTCGGTGATGCGGACGGCGAGGTCGGCGACGCCATAGTCGCCGGGGTTGGAGAGTTCGGGGCGGAAGTCGATGAACCGGCCGTAGGGCCCGCGGCTGTCGGCCTCGCTGGTGGAGAAGACCAGGTCGGTGCTGAGGGTGAGGAGGTCTGTGTTGTGCCAGCGGCCGGGGCCGCCGCGCTGGGTCTGGAGGCGCTGTGTGACGCCGACGCGGGCCATCCCGCCGTGGGGCAGGTCCTCGACGCCCTGGTCATAGACGGGGAGGTCCGCGCGGTCGATCGTGGTGCCGGCGAACCAGAGGGTGGCGTTTGGCTCGATGACGTGGCGGAGTCGGTGGATGTCGAGGAGTGCGGAGTAGGCGGAGTCGTCGACGTGCTGGACCATGGTAGAGAGGCGCACGCCGCCCGCGCCCCACAGGCGGTAGTGTTCGTCCTCGTCGGGTGAGAACTCGGGGAAGGAGGAGTCCCAGAAGGTGACGCGGCCGACGATGAAGGGGTTGATGTTGAGGGGGCCGGCGCGGAGGTGGGCGGAGAGTTCCTGGCGGGTGTCGGCGCGGACGACACCCCGCTCGAAGTAGCCCTGGGTGCGGAGGGATTCGGCGATGCTGTCATCGGGCCCGATGCCCAGGCCCGGGAGCGAGGTGGAGTTGAAGAACAGCCCGTGCTCGCGGGCGGAGGCCTCGTCCATGGCGATGGAGACGCGGCCCAGGCGGTACTCGGAGAAGTAGGAGAGGACGCCGGGCGCAGACTCGGGGAGGACATCATCCGCGAGTCGGATGTACGAGGCTTCCGGGGTGCGCGTGACGCTGTAGCCCTGGCTGGTGAGGAGGTACTCGTTGGCGATGAAGTCCGCGAGCGTGCCCGAGACCTCGGCGGAGAGGTACGTGTTGTCGCGGAGGCGGCGGACGGCGAGGCGGTTGGTGAACTCGCGTCGGGTTTCGCCCAGGTCCTCGAAGAAGGCGTCGACCACGCCCGCGTCGGAGATGAAGGCGACCTCGCCAAAGGCGGTCCACTCCGGGTCGATGGTCCATCGCTGCTCGGCGAAGAGGACACCCCGGAACTCGTTGTCGCGGCTGGTCTCGGCCCCGCTCTTGAAGACGTCGGTGCCCCGGTCGAATGGAACGGTGTACGCCTGGAGCGAGCCGCTGTGCTGGGGGTCGCCCCAGGCCGACTTGACACCCAGCGCGGGACCGCGCTCGAAGTAGAAGTCCGCGAGCACGTCGAGGGAGAAGTTGCGGGGCGTTTCGAGGCCAATCAGGGCGTAGGCGTTGATGGTGGAGAGCACGGCACCGCCCGAGCCGGAGCGGTTCTCAACGCGGAAGTCCTTGATGATGCGTTCTTCGGGGTCGCCGGCGTAGCGGGGCCAATAGGTGACGGGCAGGCCGGCGATGCGCCCGGTGATGTCGCGCGCATCGACCCAGAGCACGGAGGTGGCGGGCGTGCCGGTCTCCGCGGAGGCGGGCTTTGTGCGGCGGGAGATCGTGAGCTTTGAGGCGCCGATGGAGAGTTCCGGGTGGAAGAACGCGCTGTTGGTGAGCTGCGCACCCTCTCCCTCGAAGGTCTCCGCGGCGGTCTGACGGATGACTTTGGCGCGGACATAGACGGGCAGTTCGCGCTGCTGGTCGTAGGTCCAGAAGACGGCGTCGGGCATGACGGCGCGGTTGGTGCGGAGGTCGTAGTAGATCTGCGGGCCACGGAGGGTGTAGCTGCCGTCGGTCGCGGTCACTTCGCCTTCGAGGTAGATGCCTCGGACGCTCTCGGAGCGGAGGCCGGCGAGGTCGCCGGGCTGGCCGGGGTCGAGGAAGACGACGGCGCGCTGGGCGGAGAGCTGGAGGCTCCTGCCGCTGGCGACGTCGAGATACTGGAGCGCGATGCCGCCCCAGGCGGTGACGGCGGTCTCGTCCTCGCCGAGCACGACCGAGAAGTTGCGGGGAGAGAGAGAGACGATCCCGCCGGGGGAGAAGATGGCATCGACTGGTGTCACCGGCGCGGGCGTCGTGGCTGGCTGAACAGCGGGCGTGGGGCCGGGGACGGTGACAGTGGTGCGGCCTGGGGCAGGGGCGACGGCCGGGCCCGGCGCCGGCGCGTTGGGCCCGCGAGCGGGCGGATTGGCCGCGGGAGTCGGCGGCGAGGTCGCGGGAAGCCGGGGGATGGGCAGCGACGGTTGGGACTGCGAGGGCCCGGTCGGCCTCGAGGGCGGCGCGTCGACCGGTGGCGGGTTGAGCGCGACACCGGGCCACGGAATGACCGGGCGTGGCTTGGAGGGCGCGGGTGCGGCGGCGGTGGAGACCCGGAACGTGGGCAGGGGCGGCAGGTCGGTGGCGAGGGGCTCGCCGCGGGCACGATCGACGCTTGTGGTGATCGCTTGTTCGGCGGCGGCGAGGCACGCGCGCTCGGCATCGGGCCAGTTCGACGAGGGGGCGCCGTCGTGGACCAGCCCGGCGGAGAGCGACGGGCCCTGGTCGGAGATGAAGACGCCCCGGACCGCGAGCGTGCGCGAGGAGGAGACGCCCAGGCCCACGGGCTCCGCGGGGTCGCCCACATCCTCGAGGTGGGCGAAGACGCTGGTGCGGGGCTGCGAGCCTAGCGGGCTGGTCCAGAGCCAGACGACGGCGCGGGCGGCCTGAAACTGGTGGTCGCCGAGGGAGAGGCGGACCCGGCCGCTGAGAACGAGGCGCTGCACGCCGCCGGATTGCCATCGGCGGGCGGACTCTGCGCGGAAAGCAACGCGGCCCTCGACGGGCGGGGAGTTCTGGAAGAGGCCTGCGTAGTCGGGCGTGGAAGGCTGTGCCCGCGCCGGAGCCGCGGCCAGACCGGCCAGCAGCGTGAGCAGCAGCGTGGAGCGCCGGAGCGGGAGGCTCATGGGGCGGATGCTACGGGCACTGATCCCCCCGCACAAGCCGGGGGGTGTCGGGTGCGCGGGGCGATCAGGACTTGCGGAGTTTGGCGGGCTTGACGGCGCGCGACTTGGGCGCCTTGCCGTTGGGCGGGCGCGTGGCGCTCGACTTGACCTCGGGGAGTGGGGCGTTGGGAGCCCAGACGTTGGCGGGTGTGTGGCTGACGCTGGAGGCGGGGGGGAGCGCGTTGTCAAAGGCGTCGAGGAGGGTGCCGAAGCGTGCGGTGATGCGCTTGCCCTTTTGCTTGCGCGGCACGCCTCCCAGCACGGCCTCTCCCTTGGCGAGCCTGGGGAAGTGCTCTCCCTCCCAGCTCGCGGGGTAGTTCAGGTCCTCAAGGCCGAGGGCGGCCTTGGTGGCGAAGAGGGGGCGGAAGGTGTCGCACATCACGGCGAGCTCGTGGGTGCGGTCGTGGGCCATGCTGGCCTCGGTGGTGCCGGGGTGCGGGCCGTGGGGGATGCCCTGCGGGTGGAGGGTGAGGCTGCCGACCTCGATGCCCTTTCGGCTTCCGAAGTTGCCCTCGACGTAGTAGAGGACTTCGTCGGAGTCGATGTTGGAGTGGTTGTAGGGGACCTTGATGGCCTGGGGGTGGTAGTCGAGGAGGCGCGGGCAGAACGAGCAGATGACGAAGTTGTGGGCCTCGAAGGTCTGGTGGATGGGTGGAGGCATGTGGAGCTTGCCGGTGATGGGGCTGAAGTCATCGATGTTGAAGATGTGGGGGTAGTAGCAGCCGTCCCAGCCCACGATGTCCAGCGGGTGGTAGTGAAAGACGTAGCTGTGCATGCAGTCGCGGGCCTTCACGCGGACCTCGTAGTCCGCGTAGGCCTCGACAAACATGGGCAGGCGGCTGTCGGGCTCGTGGACGGGGAGGCGGAGGTCGCGCTCGCAGTAGGGGGCGTGCTCGAGGAACTGCCCGTGAGCCTTGCTGACGTAGCGCGGGGGCGGGCCAATGTGGCTGCCGTTCATCGTTTCGATGAGGAGGAACTTGCCCAGGGGCATGTCGGCGGTGGAGAGGTGGTCGGGCGCGCCGGCGGGCTTCCAGGCGGCGTTGGCATTGCTGCGCTTGGCGGGCTTGCGTTTGGGGCCGCCCATCTCCAGGTCCTCGGCGGCGGCACCGGCCTCGTCCCAGACGAGTTTGAAGATGATGCCCTTGGGGATCACGATGTAGTCGTGGGGCTTGAAGCGGAGCGCGCCGAGCATGGTGTAGCAGACGCCCGAGCCGAAGTGGATGAAGAGGCACTCGTCGCCCTGGCTGTTCTTGTAGTAGTAGGGCATCTGCTCGGACGGGTTGCAGACGGCCATCTCGACGTCGGAGTTGCCGAAGAGGATGACCCGGCCCGTGACGGCCTCGCCGAAGGGCCGCATGGGCGCGGACTTGACGTGCCTCATGCGCATGGTCTCGACCTCGACGTACTGGGCCTTGGTCGAGTAGAGGGTCTTCCAGCCATAGACCTGCGTGGGCGGATTGATGTGGTACATCGTGCTGGAGGGGCCGACGAAGCCCTCGGTGCCGAAGAGCTCTTCGGAATAGAGCACGCCGTCGGGGCGGCGGAACTGCACGTGGCGCTTCTGGGGGAGCTGGCCGAGACGGTAGTAGAAGGGCATGCGGGAAACCTCCTGGCGGGCGAATGATACCCGATCGGGTTGGTTTAGGATAATGTGATCCGGTTTTCAGGACGTGGGCGCGAGCCCGAGGTCCTGCTCGATGGACTCCACGAACCAGTGCAGCAGGAGCATGTGGAGCTCCTGGATGCGGTCGCTGGTGTCGCCGGGGACGGTGAGCTCGATGTCGCTGACGCTGCGCAGCGAGCCGCCGCCCTTGCCCAGGAGCGCGATAGTGGTGGCACCTGCGGCTTTGGCGGCGTGGGCGGCGAGCAGGATGTTCTTCGAGTTGCCGCTGGTGCTGAGGAGGATGACGCAGTCTCCGGACCTGGCGAGGGCCTGGACCCAGCGCGAGAAGACGTGCTCGAACCCGTAGTCGTTGGCGATGCAGGTGATGTGGCCGGCGTCGGCACAGGCAAGGGCGGGGAGGGGGCGGCGGTCGGCGCGGAATCGTCCGGTGAGTTCTTCGGCGAAGTGGGAGGCGTCGCAGAGCGAGCCGCCGTTGCCACAGACGAGGAGTTTGCCCCCGGCGCGGAGGCATGTGGAGAGGCATCCGGCCGCGCGCCGGGCGGCGTCGAGCAGGGCGTCGTCATTTCGGAGGGCGTCGAGTGCAGCAGCGGCGTCGGAGAGCGATCGCGTGAGGCTGTGCGGGCTGGCTGGCTTCTCGGCGGCGGTCATGTGCAGATCATACCGCGAGGCGGGGCGAAACCGGACGGGGCCTACGCTCGTGCATGGAGCGACCCAGGGCCCTGGTGCTGCGTGCCGCGGGAACGAACTGCGACGCTGAGTTGTGCCGCGCATTCTCGCTGGCGGGGGCGGAGGCGGACCTCGTGCATCTGGACCGGGTGGTGGGGGAGCCCGGCTTGCTGGACCGGTACTCGCTGGTGGGGTTCCCCGGCGGGTTCAGTTTCGGAGATGACATCGCGTCCGGGCGGGTCTTCGCGATGAAGGTCCGTGAGGCGCTGTATCCGGCGCTGCGGGCGGCGCTGGATCGCGGGGCGCTGATGATCGGCGTCTGCAACGGGTTCCAGGTGCTGGTGCAGGTGGGGCTGCTGCCCGGACCGCGCGCGGGCCAGCCTTGGCCCGAGTCGCCCCCGGCTCAGCGTGTGGCGCTCACGGACAATCAGGACGCCCGGTTTCACGCGCGGTGGGTGGGCGTGGACTATGAGCCCCGGTCCGTGTGCGTGTGGACGCGGGGTCTGCGGGCGGAGGATGACGCGCCCCGGCCCGCGAACGCGCTGGGCCCGACGCCCCCCAAAAAGCCCCGAGCGGCGGACGCGAACATGCTGCCCGTGGCGCACGGCGAGGGCAGGCTCTGGCCCTCGGCTCCCGGCGAGATCGCGGAGCTGGAGGCGGCGGGGCAGGTCGCGGTGAGGTACACCGAGAACTTCAACGGCTCGGCCGGCGCGATCGCGGGCATCTGCGACCCTTCGGGGCGAGTCCTGGGCCTGATGCCACACCCCGAGCGATTCCTCGAGTGGACCCGGCACCCGTACTGGACCCGGCTGGACCCCGAGGCGCGAAAGATGCCCACGCCGGGGCTGGAGATGTTCCGCAACGCGGTGCGCGAGGCGGCGGAACTTGGCAACCGGGCCGGCGCGGGCCGGTAGACTGGGTGCGGCTGCCCGCGCGCGACCCTTGGCCACATGCTCGACCCCCGCGACCCCATCTTCGGACGGCACCGGCCCACCGATCCCATCAGCGAGCACCGCCAATGCCACCGCTGCGGGTACGACCTCTTCGGGCTCAGGTCCGGCGACCGCTGCCCGGAGTGCGGGGTGCCGATCCGTTTCAACCCGGGCCGCGTCGGCGAGTCGATGACCGAGGCGCCCAAGGGATACCTGCTCCCGCTGGCGGCGGCTGCGTGGAAACTCGTCATCGGGTCCGCCCTGGGCGTCGCGCTCAGCGTGCTGCTGGTGTTCCTGCTGCGGGGGAAGTCGGTGCTCGCGCCGGTGGCGGCGGTGGGGGCCGCGGGCTCGGCGCTGATGTGGTGGTGGGGGGTGATGGGCGTGTGCAAGCCCCGCCGGACCACGCAACCCACCACGGTGAACCTCGCGGCGGAGTGGAGGTGGCTTCGTTGGCTCTCTCGCTGGTCGCAGGCGGGGTGGCCAGCGGCGTACGGGCTGATCGTGGTCGGGGCGCTGCTCGCGGTGGGCTATGCGAAGACGGCGGGGCCCGGCGCGGGGCCGGGGCCGGCCGCGAGTGCGTATCTGATCGCGGGCGCGGTGGCAAGCGTGATCGGTTTTCTGGGGCTTGTCCCGCTGGCGATTTTCATGTCGTGCCTGGCAGACTGGGCAAACGACCTGACGCTGGGGCGCAGGCTGCGGATGGCGCCGTTCGCGTTGGCGGGCAGCCTGCCCCTGGGGCTGATCGAGATCGTGCTGATCATGTACTCGCTGGGGCGAGCGCGGATTGTGTTCATCATGCCGCTGATCGTGCTGTTCGGGCTGGGGTTCCTGCTGCTCTTCGGGTACTTCTCGCTCGCGCTGTACCGGTTTGCGGCGTTGTGCACCTGGGCGGTGAAGAACTCAGACGCCGCGAGCGATCGGGACGCGAGACTGGGTGTGGCGATCGCGAAGCGGATCGAGGAAGGGCTGGCAAAGCCGGGAAAGAGTGAGGCAGCCCCGGCGGTGCGGGCCCCGGGGCCTCCCGTGCCGATCGGGGAGACCTACGACCTGGCTCCCCCGGGCGCGCCGGGCCCCGAACAGCCCCGGCGATAGCCGGGGCCGCAGGGTCGCGTACGATGCGGCGGAAGGAGCCCTGCATGGGATTGCTCGAAGGCAAAGCGGGTCTGATCGTCGGGGTTGCAAACGAACGCTCCTACGCGTGGCACATCGCCAAGGCGATCACGGAGCACGGCGGTCGGTGCGCCTTTACGCACCTGCCGGGCGACCGCAACCTGCACCGTGTGAAGCGCTCCCTGGGCGAGCTGGGCGTCGCGGACCCGTGGCTCACACCCCTGGACGCCTCGAGCGACGAGCAGCTCGACGCGGCGTTCGTGAAGTACGCGGAGTCCTTTGACCGGATGGACTTCCTGGTGCACTCGATCGCCTTCGCCGACCGCGACATCCTGCAGCCCGGGAAGTTTGTGACGACGACCAGGCAGCAGTATCTGTCGGCGATCGACATCTCGGCGTTCACGCTGCTGGGGATGGCGAAGAGAGCCCAGCCCCTGATGAAGCGGTCCGGGGGCGGGTCGATCATCGGCATGTCGTACTACGGCGCGGAGAAGGTGGTGCTGGGGTACAACGTGATGGGCGTGGCGAAGGCGGCGCTGGAGTGCACCAGCCGCTACCTCGCGAGCGAACTGGGCGCGGACGGCATCCGGGTAAACCAGATCAGCGGCGGGTACCTGCGCACGCTGGCGTCGTCCGCGGTCGCGGGCACCGACAAGCTCGAGGCGGGCGTCGCGGAGCGGGCACCGCTGCGCCGAAACGTCGAGGGTGCGGACGTGGGCAAGACCGCGGTGTACCTGCTGAGCGACCTCGCGTCGGGTGTCACCGGCGAGACGATCTACGTCGATTGCGGGGCCAATATCCTCGGGGCCTGAGGCCGGCGCGTGGCCGGTATCACCCAGTATGGCCCGGTAACAGGGGCGCCCCGTGCGACGTGCGCGCAACTTGAAGCCCGGAAGGCCCATGGGCCGATGGTTCGGTATGCCGATCGTGGGCACCAGTCTGGGCGCGTCGGTGGCGGGGGCCTCTGCTGCGGAGCGCTCGCAGGTGGTCCGCAAGGGCGAGAAGCCCGCGCCCCCGCGAGGGAAGCCCCGGGCCCCGGAAGAGGACGAGTTGATCGTGGGCGCCGAGGGTGTCGAAGCGGCGGAAGCTGTGCGCCGCCTCACGAGCAACGAGCAGGAAGAATCTCGCGACGACCGCCAGCGCGGCTATGACGCGCACGGGCGGGCGGACCCGTCCCTGCCCGCGCCGCACATCGACATCGCGGGTTGATGAGTCTCAGGCTGCCTTGCGGCGGGGCTTGCGCGAGCGTGCCTCGGGCTGCGCCTCGGGCCGGGCTGGGGCGGGAGGCTGGGCGGTGGTCGCACGGGGCACGCTGGCGCCCTTGGTGCGGGTCGGCGCGGGCCTGGTGCCGCGGGCCTTGGCGCGGGGGGCTTTGGCGTTCGCCGGAGGGGCTTTGTCGGGCGCGGGCGGTTCCGCGTGCGTCCTCGCGCCGCGGGGGCGAGACTTCTTGGGCGCGCTCGCAGGGGGCGCTGCGCCGCTTGGGCCGATCGCCGGGTTGGACGCGAGCGCGGCTGCTGTGGCCATGGCGAGGACCCGCCGCAGGAGCAACTGGTCCTGGTCGCGACCGACCAGGATGGGGCTGTGCACGAGGTCGTCGGCGAGGTCGTCGCGGAAGTACGAGCACTTCTCCGAGGGCGTCGTGGCGCACATGAGCGCAACTCCCACGGCGAGGCGGCCGATGGTCCAGGGGCCGGGTTCGCCGGCGGCGAGTTCGGCGGCGAGAAACGCCGCGGGGTCGTTCTGGAGCACCACGCGGTCCGGCTGCATGAGGCGGAGGGCGCGCTGCAAGGCTTCCAGGCCCAGGTCGTCGTCGCAGCAGCCGAAGCGGACGGCGGCGAGGCGCATCATCGTCTCGGCCTCGTCGGCGCAGACGCGGGCGGCGGCTTCCATCGAGGCGCGACGGGTCGCGTCGTCGATGCTGCCGGGCCACGCGGCGGCCCAGGCGCCCAGGACGCGAGCCCCGGCCCGCTCGCCGGACGTGGGCGTGGCACCTGTGCGGAAGTCCGCGAGATGCGTCGTGAGGTGCGCCGCCAGGCGGCCCATGATGTCGCTGGTGGGGGAGAACTGGCGGAGCGAGTTGCACGCGGCGGGGTTCAGGTCCATCGGGCGCCGGCCCAGCAGGCGGTCGGTCAGGTCCAGGCGTGCCTGATGGCGGGAGAGCGTGCCCAGCGTCTCCGCGAGGAGGCGCATGAGCGTTGCGTCCTCACCCGCGGGCGAGGGGGCGAGCGTGATGTTCGCCGCGTCCAGCCGCGTGGGGAAGAGCGACGGGTAGGAGATGGGCCTCTGGAGGCCCCAGTCGTACCAGGCGGCCTCATGGTCGGGGAGTTCGGGCGTGCGGAAGATGAAGCCGTCCTGGCCATCGGGGGTGATGAGCACGTCCATTCGGAGCGTGTGGAGCGCGTGCTCGGCCTGAGGGGCGGGGACCTCGAAGCACTGGGTGGGGACGACGCCGCTGGCGCTCGCCACGTTGCGTGACCAGGCGGCGGGGTCGACGAGGCCGATGCGGATGGGTCGCTCGGGCCATTCCTGGGAGTCGTGCCAGCGGGCGATGGAATCCGCCGCAAGGCTGGGGTCGACATCGAGCCCGGCGAGGCGGCAGAGGCGGCCGGTGAGCTCGGCGGCGCTGGCGAGGGCTTCCAGAGCGGCGGCGCTGGTGCGGAGCGTGGCCTGCCTCGGGAGGGCGTCTGGCCAGGGCTCGCGGCAGGAGAGGGAGGAGATTGGTCCGGGAACGCTGCGGTCGCCACGCTGGGTCGTCATGGGTCTGAGCATCGACCGTGGGCGCGGGGTGCTGAACGGGCGCGGGCGAGTGGCGATGGGCTCTCGCGGGTGGTGGGAGGGTGGTGCGGACCGTGGGGGGCGTGTGGGCGGCGCCGGGTCCGACAACCGGTGGCGTCAGGACGTGAAGAAGCGGGTGAAGCCACGGATGGTGACGGCCCGGCCCAGGGCGGCGATGGCCTCCGTGAGGGGGATCTCCTTTGGGCAGACCTTGACGCAGTTCTGGGCGTTGCCGCAGTCACTGACGCCGCCGGGCCCCATGAGCACCTCGAGCCTGTCGTTCGTGAGCTGGGCGCCGGTGGGGTGGGAGTTGAAGAGAAGGGCCTGGCCGATGGCCTGAGCGCCGACGAAGGAGGTGTCCCAGGCGGCGGGGGACTCGGCGAGGAGGAACTGGGGGCAGGCCTCGAGGCAGCACCCGCAGGTCATGCAGGTGGAGAGTTTGTACCGGGACTCCTGGGCGTCGGAGGACTCGCGTGGGCCCGCGCCAAGGGAGTAGGTGCCGTCGATGGGGACCCAGGCGCGGAGCCGCCTGAGGTTGTGGAACATGCGGGAGCGATCGACCCAGAGGTCTCGGACAACGGGGAACTTGCTCATGGGCTCGAGAGTGATGACGTCACCCTCGCCCGGCGCGTATTCATCGATGAGGCAGGAGCAGGACTGGCGGGCCCTGCCGTTGATGACCATGGTGCAGGCGCCGCAGACCTCTTCGAGGCAGCCGCTGTCCCAGACGACGGGGGTGGTGCGGGTGCCCTCGACGGTGACGGGGTTGGCGGCGATCTGCTGGAGGCAGGAGATGATGTTGGCGCCGCGCTCGATGGTGACGGCGAAGGTCTCGAAGCGGCTTGGCTTGCCGGGCCCGTCGCAGCGCTTCACTCGGATCAGGACCTTGCGTCCGGGCTTGGCGCTGCGGCGTGCGGCGGCTCTGCTTGCGTGGTCGGTGGTCGACATGGGGCTGTTCCTCGGAGCGTGGGCTGGTGTTGCGGCGTGCTCAGACGGCGGCGGCGGGCTGGGCCCTGGCCCCGGGCTTTTCCGCGTCCTTCTTGCCGTAGGTCCGGGCGGTGGGCACGATGAGCGAGGCGTCGATGGGCACAAGCGAGATGGAGGCGGAGCCGGTCGCCCTGTCGTACGAGGCGAGGGTTGTCTTCATGAACTCCGCGTCGTTGCGGTCGGGGAAGTCGGTGCGATAGTGGGCGCCGCGGCTTTCCTTGCGGGTGTCCGCGCCCTTGGCAATGGCCTGTGCGATGGCGAGCATGTCGCCCACGGCGCGGGCGTAGCCGAAGGACTGGTTGGACCACCCCGCGCCATCGCTGAGCTGGACCTTCGAGTAGCGGTCCTTCAGTTCGGCGAGCTTGGTCATGCACTGCTTCAGGCGGGCCTCGGTGCGGACGACGGTGCAGGCGGCGGTCATCTCGTCGCCGAGTTCCTTGCCGATGACGTACGGGTTTGTGGCCTTGTCGCCCGGCGCGTCGGTGGCGGTCGCAAGAAGCGTGGCGGCGGCCTTCACGTGCTCCTCGGCGGCGGCGTCGAACGCCGCGGGCTGCATGGCGGAGGCGGGCGCGGCCGAGACCCGCTCGGAGCGGACGTAGTTGACGACGGAGACGCCGCAGAACAGCCCGTCGAAGATGCAGGAGAGGAGCGCGTTGGCACCGAGGCGGTTGGCGCCGTGATAGGCGAAGTTGACCTCGCCGAAGGCGTAGAGGCCCTGGAGGTTGGTCATGGCGTTGTTGAGTGCGCCGGGCTGCATGCCCTGGCCGACGGCGGCGTCGATGGGCGCGCGAGCGCCGGAGGTGTGCTTGGTGCGCGGAGCTCCCGGCGTGTACGAGCCGGGGGTGTAGGAGGTCCAGAGCCCGCCCATGCTGTAGTGGACGGCGGGGAAGATCTTCATGGGCGTGTAGCGGGGGTCTTCGCCGACGAACTTCTCGTAGATTTCGAGGATGCCCCCGAGCTTGCGGGTGAGGTAGTCCGGGTCCTTGTGCGTGAGGTCGAGGTAGACCTGGTTCTCGCCCGAGACGCCCATTCCCTGGTTGACGCAGATGTCGAAGATCTCGCGAGTGGCGATGTCGCGGGGCACGATGTTGCCATAGGCGGGATACTTCTCTTCGAGGAAGTAGAAGCGGTCTGCCTCGGCGATGTCGCGTGGGGGGCGGGTGTCGCCCCGGCGGCGCGGGACCCACACGCGGCCACCCTCGCCCCGGGCGGACTCGGACATGAGGCGCAGCTTGTCCGCGCCCGGGATGGCGGTGGGGTGCACCTGGATCATCTCCGGGTTGCCATAGTGCGCGCCGGCGCGGAAGCAGCGTGCGGCGGCTGCGCCGTTGCAGATGATGGAGTTGGTGGACTTGCCGAAGACCAGCCCGCACCCGCCGGTGGCCATGACGACCGCGTCCGCGCGGAACGAGCGGGTCTGCATGGTGCGCATGTCCTGGGCGACGATCCCGACGCAGCGCCCGTCATGCAGGACGGGGGCGAGGAACTCCCAGAACTCGTACTTGGTGACCTTGCCCTCGGACTCGTAGCGGCGGACCTGCTCGTCGAGGGCGTAGATGAGCTGCTGGCCCGTGGTGGCGCCGGCGAAGTGCGTGCGCTTGAAGAGCGACCCGCCGAAGAGGCGGAGGTCGCGATATCCCTCGGAGGTGCGGTTGAAGGGGACGCCCATGCGATCGAGGAGGTCGATGATGCGCGGGGCCCAGTTGGCCATCTCGAGGACGGGGTGCTGGTCGGCGAGGAAATCCCCGCCGTAGATCGTCTCGTCGAAGTGCTCGTACTCGCTGTAGCCCTGCTGGCGTGCGACCTCGTTGCAGGCGTTGATCCCGCCCTGGGCGCAGACGCTGTGGGAGCGTTTGACCGGGACGACGGAGAAGAGATCGACGGGGAGGCCGGCCTCGGCGATCCGGACAGCCGCCGCGAGGCCCGCGAGGCCCCCGCCGACGACGATGACTCTGAGTTCGGACATGGTTCGAGCCTCTGAAAGGGCGGCGGCCTGTGGGCCGGACGCGCGGGGGAAGGTCAGTGCCTGGAGCCGCCGAGCTGCATGGCCGGGGCCTTGTGGCCTGAGTTGGAGCGTTCGACGGCGGCGGCGTCCTTGGGGTCAAGCGTCATGAAGCCGATGAGCGAGGACCACGCGAGGGCCATGAGGGCCACGCCCAGCCCGGCGCACACCACGCCCCAGCGCTGCTGGGCCTTCTGGGAGACGGTGAGGCCCCAGGTGATGGCGGCGGTCCACAGGCCGTTGGCGAAGTGGAAGACCAGCAGGCTGACGCCCAGCATGTAGAAGAGGGAGACGATCACGCCGCCGAGGGTGTACGACGCGCCGGTTTCGAGTGCGGCCTCGGAGGCACCGCGGAGCACGAGAGCGAGGGTGGAGGCGGCGCGCTCCCCGTCCCACGCGACGCCGCCGGGCATGAGGAACGTCCACTGCCATCGGAGGGTGGCGACGTGGTAGAAGAGGAAGAGGACGCCCACGTAGCCGCTGAGGCGTTGGAGGGAGTAGCGGCGGTTGGCGGCCCAGCCGTAGGAGGCGGCGTTGCCCTTGCCGGTCTTCGCGTAGTAAAGGCCCAGGAGAGAGTGGAAGGCGATGGGGAGCCAGAGGCCGAAGACCTCGACGAGGAAGAGGAAGGGCGTGGAGTGGATGAAGTCGACTTCGTTCTGGAAGGTGCGGACACCCCGCTCGCGGAGGGCCTCGCCCTCGCGGCTGTCGAGCATTCCCCAGACGACAGAAGCGTTGGTCGTGAGGTGGAAAAGGAGGAAGACGCCGATGGGGACGACGCCGGTGAGCGAGTGCAGGCGTCGGAGGAGGAAATGGTTTCGGTCGAGCGGGCCCTGGTGGTTCTGGGTTTGGGCGGTCGTCACGAGACGGGTTCCTGGAGAGTGGATGGAGAGCGAAAGGGGCGGCGGGCGCGGCTCAGGGCATGGAGAGCCCGCCGGGCATCTGACCCGGCATCTGGCCCGGCGTTTGGCCGGCGGCCGCGACGCCCGGGGCGGCGCCGCCCCGGGACATGGGCTTGAGGCGACCCTCCTGGACGGCCTTGGCGACGGCCTTGGTGACCTCGACAAACTCCGTGCGGAGCTGGCCCAGCGTCTTGTTCAGGCCTTCTTTTTCCTTCTCGGAGAGGTTGCCCGTGGTCTTGGACTCCACCACGCTCAGCATGTCGATGTACAGCTTCGCGTATTCGAGGGAAACGACGGCCTGACCGGTCTGGGGGTCGGGGAAGTAACCCATGTACATGAGCGCCTGCGTGCCCAGCCAGCCCACCAGGTCCTCAAAGCCGACAGGGCCCTGCGCATCCGCGGCCTCGGCCTGCTTCTGGGTGGCCTGTTGCGACAGTTTCTCCTTCTCTTGCTGGGCTTGCGACTTCCAGTCTGAATCGACGATAATCTTGGGAGCGTCGGCGTCTGGCATGGGCCACTCCGTGTCCCAGCCAGGGGCCGGGCGAGGTGAAAGACAGTGTAGGTCGTCGGGGGTGCTCTCTTGGCACGAATCGGCGAAGGCAGGAGCGACTATGCGACAGGGTGGGAGCGCGGCGTTGGTGGTGGGGGCCGGGCTGGCGTGCCTGCTGGGAGGGTGCGCCGGCGACTCGGGACCGACCGCCCGGGGCAGCCGAGCGCTCTCACCGGCGGACTTTGTCGCCGCGAGAGGCGCGGCGGGCGCCCCGGTGGCTCACACCGCTGTCACGCCCACGACCGCGCAGCCCGCGCCGGGGGGCGCGCTGGACGTGAACTTGACCACGGGCCGGCAGACGCCGGGCCAGAATCCGGTGGAGGTCACAGGCCCCATCGGTGAGTCTCGCGGGCTGGCGGACGTGCAGGGCCGCGTGGGCACGCCGGAGGCCGGCCCGGCGGGCACGCCCGTGGGCGGCGCGGTGCTCGTGGACGCCAAGATCGGCGAGGTGAACGGCAAGCCCATCTTCGCCTCGACCTTCTTTGACACCGGCTCGCCGACGCAGGAGCCCCTGGGCCGACGCCTCGCGGCCCGCGCGAAGGAGTCCGGGCGCCAGGCGTGGATGGAGTTCGCGGCCCGTGAGATCGTGACGCGGCTGGACGAGATCATCCGCCCCGAGCTCCTGCGGGCCGAGGCGCTCTCCAACCTGCCCGTCGAGAAGCAGCAGGGGCTCTTCGCGTGGGTCCAGAACCTTCAGGAAGAGGCGCGGCGGCAGTCCGGCGGCAGCCAGGAGGCCTTCAAGCGCAAGCTCGCCGAAGACGACCTGACCCCCGAGCAGATGCTCCGCATGAGGCAGGAGAGCGCGCTCATCTATCTGGAACTGCAGCAGAAGGTGGAGCGGCGGCTGAACGTGACGGCGCGCGACATCTCCCAGGCCTACAACGGGCGGTTCTTTGAGCGCTACCACCACCCGCCCCGCTACCAGTTCCGGCTCGTCATGACGCCCAAGGACGCAACAGAGGACGTGGCGCGCGTCGAGCAGGCCCTCGCCGCGGGCACGCCCTTCGAGGATGTCGCCACGCTGCGGGCCAACCGCTACAAGCGCGACGACGACCCAGCCAAGGCCGGGCTGGAAGTCCGAGAGATCGCCGACCCCGCGGCGATGGGAGAGGTCTTCGCATCCCCGGTGCTCAACAAGGCGGCGGGGGAACTCACCCCGGGAGGCACGTCGCCACGCCTGGACGTGGGCACCTCGTGGGCGTGGTTGCACCTGTCCGGCATCGTCGGCCCGCCGGATGAGTACGCCGCCCAGCTGCCCATCGAGGACGAACTGCTCAGGGAGCGTCGTCGCATCGCGGAGGCGCGATATCTCGAGAGGCTCGCGGGGCGAGCGAGCGTCACCAGCATCCCGCAGATGCGAGAGCAGTTGCTGAGGATCGCGATGGAGCGGTACCTGCCGGCGACGGCGCGATGAGCCGCCGCCGGGGTGTGTGGTCGAGGCTCGCCGCCCGCTTGGCACGCTGGTGGGTGCGGGTGAGAACCCCCGAGCCCGAGACGCGCCGATTGGGACGGCTGGGTGAGAAAGCCGCGGCGGAGTACCTGGAGTCACTGGGTTACCGCGTCGTGGGGCGGAACGTCTTTGTCCCCATGGGCGAGGCGGACCTGGTCTGCGAGAGCCCGGAGGGCGTGATGGTCGTGGTGGAAGTCAAGACCCGCCTGCGCGGGAGGAGCGAGCGCAGCGACGCCATCGCGCCCGAGGCGGCGATCACGGCGCGGAAGGCGCGGAAACTCAGGAGCATCGCGAGGCACCTGGCGAAGACCAACGGCTGGGCGGGCGTGCGGATCGACTCCGTGGGCGTGGAGGTGCCGTCGGTGGGGCCGCCGATGGTGCGCCACACCCCGGGCATCGCGGCGCTCGGGCGCTAGAAGGCGGCAGGTGGAACAGGGTCGGGCGCGGGCTGGTTGGGCTCCGGGCAGACCATGGGCAGGATGACGCTGAACATGGCCCCGCGGCCGACCTCGGACTCGACCTGGATCTCGCCCCCGAGCATGGTTGCGAGTTCCTTGCTGATGGCCAGGCCCAGGCCCGTGCCGCCCTGCTCGCGGGTGTGCGTGGCGTCGCGTTGATAGAACTTCTCGAAGACGCGCTGGTGCTCTTCGCTGGGGATGCCGGGCCCGTTGTCGATGACGCTGATGCGCACTCGCTCGTCGGCGCCGGCGTCGGTGGCGACCAGTCGCTCGGCCCGCAGCGTGACGATGGGCGTGCGCCCGGTCTTTTCGGCGGGCTCGACGAACTTCACGGCGTTGGAGAGGAAGTTGAAGACGATCTGCTGGAGCCGCTTGCCGTCCGTGGTGATGAGGGGCAGGTCCTCGGGGACTTCGAGCCGCAACTGCACTCCCTTGTGGTCCGCCAGGGGCGCGATGAGCCCCAGGAGGCCCTCGCAGGCGTCGCGGAGGTTGACGCGCTCCAGGCGCAGCTCGACCTTGCGGGCCTCGACGCGGGCCATCTCCAGCAGCGAGTTGATGAGCGCGAGCAGCCCCCTGCCCGCGGTCAGGATGTTCTCGAGGTACTTGGTGCGCTTCGCGAGGTTGGTCTGCGTGCCGGGGTTTGAGGCCTCGTTTGTCGCTGCCTCGAGGAGCAGCTCCGCGAACCCATTGATGGAGTTCAGCGGCGTGCGGAGTTCGTGGCTGACGTTCGCCAGGAACTCACCCTTGACCTTCGCCGCCTGGTGCAGGCTCATGTTCGCCTCCGCCAGTTCGTGCAGCTTGAGGTCCATGGCGGTGTTGATGGCGCGGAGGCGATCCTGCTGGGCCTGCATGTCCGTGAGCATGGAGTTGAGCGTGTCGGAGAGCTGCTCGAACTCGTCGCCCGTGCGGACGCCGGAGCGGACGGCGAGGTTGCCCTCGCGGACGCGCTCCGCCGCCTCCCTGAGCGCGCCGACCGGGCCGATGATGAGGCGCTGCGTGATGACGTAGAACACCAGCAGCGCCATGAGCATGACGCCCAGGCCGGAGATCGCGAGAAAGGCGGTGTTGGTGGCGAGGAGGCGCCAGGCCTCGATGGAGCGGCGCTCGAGCACGATGATCTCGGTGATGACGCTGTCGCCCTGTGCCCGGCGCCGGTGGCACTTGGCGTAGCGGTACTGGCGGGTGGTGCCCGAGAACCGCGCCTCCTGCACCTCGGACAGGTCCGGGTCCTCGCGGAACCGGTCCAGCGCGCGCCCGACGAAGGCGTCCTCGTCCGCCAGGGCCCGGGCCTGGTCGACGGTGAGGCGACGGGCGCCGATGCCCGCCCGCTCCTCGATGGGGGCGGCGGTGGTGACCACGGGCTCTGGCCGGGGCCCGGGCTGCTCGCCCAGGCGCTCCCACGTGTCGACCATCTGGCGGGAGAGCTCGGCCTGTCCGGCATCCACCAGGTCCGTCATGCGGAGCCACGGAGCCCACAGCGCCGCCAGCACGATCAGCATGATCGCGCCGCCGAAGACCAGCAGGCACTTTCGCGCCAGGGACATCCCACGCAGCATGGGGGCAGTGTAGTGTGACGCGGGGGCCCGCGAACTCCCTAGAATCCCGGCCCATGAGCCGGCGTCGCGTCTATCTCGAGACCTTTGGCTGCCAGATGAACGAGCTGGACAGCGAGCTCGTCGCCGGGCAGCTCCGGGCGCTCGGATACTCATTTACGCCCGAGGCCGAAGACGCGGACGTGGTGCTCTACAACACCTGCTCGGTGCGGGAACACGCGGAGCAGAAGGTGTGGTCGAGGCTGGGGGAACTCAAAGAAGAAAAGCGCCGCCGTCCGGGGCTGGTGGTGGGGGTCCTTGGGTGCCTGGCCGAGCGGGAGGGCGAGGACCTGGTCCGCCGCATGCCCGTGGTGGACGTGCTGTGCGGTCCCGGGGAGCTGGACAAGCTCCCGGCGCTCCTGGACAACGCGGTACGGACGCGCGAGAGCCTGATGGCCGACGAGCCGGATGGCACCCGGCTGCGATCCGCGCGGCAGCTCGCGCTGCAGGGGAATACGTCCAGGCGGAGCGGGACGCTTGCCGCGGCGGGCGACTCGCTGGAGTTGCTGGACCTCTCGCGATCGACGTCGGCCTCCGGGGATGACGGGCCGGTGAAGCGGTCCGCGTATGTCCGGATCACGCGCGGGTGCAACAAGTTCTGCACCTACTGCGTGGTGCCCTTCACGCGCGGGGCAGAGGTGCACCGCCCGCCCGAGCACATCATCGACGAGTGCAAGCGGCTCGCGGACGCGGGCGTGGTGGAGATCACGCTCCTGGGGCAGACGGTGAACCACTACCGCTTCGAGCACGGCGCCGCGGTGACAGTGGGGGGCGTGGTGCAGCCCCAGAAGGGGCGGAGTTACCAGGGCGGGCACCGGCGGGACCCGTTCGCTGGTGAGTCGGTCACGACCTTTGCGGGCCTGCTCGCCCGCATCCACGAGGAAGTGCCCCACCTGGCGAGGCTGCGGTTTGTCACGAGCTATCCGCGGGACTTTGGCGACGACGTGCTTGAGGTGATCCGCGACCATCCGCGCATCTGCCGCTATCTGCACGTGCCGGCGCAGTCCGGGTCCGATCGGCTGCTGGGGCTGATGAACCGGGGCTACGTCGTGGCCGAGTACCTGGAGTTTCTGGACCGGGCCCGTGCGCACCTCGACAGGCCGCAGGAGGGCCGCCCGCTGATGGTCTCCGGCGATTTCATCGTGGGCTTTCCCACGGAAACGGACGAGGACTTCGCGGCGACGGTCACCCTGCTGAAGCAGGCCCGCTACAAGAACGCGTTCATCTTCAAGTACTCGCCCCGGCCCGGCACCGTGGCCATCGGAAAGTTCGAGGACGACGTGCCCGAGGCCGTGAAGCGAAGGCGGAACAACGAACTGCTCGCGGCCCAGGCGGAGGTCTCCTCGCGCCTCGGTGCGGAGCAGGTTGGCCGGCGCTTCGAGGTGATGGTGGAAGGGCTGAGCGTGCGTGAGCAGAAACGCCGCAGGGGCCCCTCCTGCGACTCGCAGGGCGGCGTCACGCTCACCGTCGGCGGTCGCGTGCCCTCCGCGTGCGGCGGAGGAGTGTCTCACTCCGAGGAAGACGCGACCGACGCACGCGAGAGCACGCCCCAGATGTCCGCTCGCACCGACAGCGACATGATCGTGCTCTTTGACCTGCCCGCGGGCGAGTCCCCGGACGCGTGGGTGGGGCGGCTCGTGCCGGTGCGGATCACCGGCACCACGGCGCTCTCGCTGCAC
>Ga0154020_10002072_pt1 | contig 24426 bp, 19 predicted proteins | sample Klosneuvirus_201_FD_109709 | JGI IMG/M metagenome (GOLD analysis project Ga0154020, IMG submission 109709) | Active sludge microbial communities from wastewater, Klosterneuburg, Austria - Klosneuvirus_20160825_MG | ecosystem: Engineered > WWTP > Aerobic digester > Activated sludge | place...
AGAATATCGGATGCGCATAACCGAATTTTGAAATGCCTTGATCATGAAATCAATCTCATCATAATCTTGTTCGATCGCATACATAAACACTAAGCCAAGATTAGCACCTAAAGAAAAATCTGCGCCTTGATGGCCAATCACTAATCCTTTATATTCCTTTTCAGCGAGATCAATGGAATGGTTCAACCCTTCAATTACGCTACTGCCCAGCGTATAACTTTTCGAACTCCATGAGAAGTCGATAACGCCATCACCAATGTCAGTTATCTTTGAGTCAGCATTTTTCCAAACAACATTTTCACTTTTGCTTTCCAGAATAATGAAGCTTTCGCGACCTGGAATGGACTTATATGATTTAGATGGGATATCATAATACTTTTTGATACCTCCTTCAGTTTTGTAAAATGATTTGTTGCCAGCTGCCAACATATCGTATACCCACTGGTTAGGCTTATAACCGGCCGCCTCCATCAGAGGAATGCTTTTCTCTGCACCAACAGCATCCCACGTTTCAAATGGGCCAATGTCCCAACCAAAGCCACCACTTACTGCGTCATCTATTCTAAATAATTCATCACTGATTTCTGGAATGCGGTTGCTTACGTATTTAAACAAATCGAAAAACATATCCCGATAAAAATCACCGGCTTTATCTTTTCCAGCCAGTAACACTTTAAATCGATCTTTCAGATTATCGATTGTCTTTGTCGTTTCGAGTGTAGCAAATTTTGCTTTTGCCTTGGGTTGATACTCTAGCGTTTTGAGGTCAAGTGTCAAAATCTCCGTTTCCCCTTTTGCGTTTTTTGTTTTCTTATAAAATCCTTGTCCTGTCTTATCTCCTAACCATTTATTCTGCTCAAGCTTGGTTACTACTTCAGGTAGCTTAAACATTTCGCGTCCTTCGTCATTGACAAGGCCGGCATAAAGATTATTAGAAACTTTTACGAGTGTGTCCAACCCTACTACATCACTTGTGCGAAAGGTTGCCGACTTGGGCCTTCCAATTACGGGCCCAGTTAGTTTATCAATCTCATCTACATTGAGATCAAACTTTTGCATGGAGTTTATTACTTTCAATAAACCAAAAACTCCAACTCGATTGCCTATGAAAGCAGGTGTGTCTTTACAAAGTACGGTAGTCTTTCCTAAGAAAAGATCGCCATAGTGCATTAAGAATTTTGTTACGGCCGGATCTGTTTTCGTAGTAGGAATTATCTCCAATAACTTTAAGTAGCGCGGAGGATTAAAGAAGTGGGTTCCTACAAAATGTTTTTGAAAATCTTCACTTCTCCCTTCCGCCATCAAATGAATGGGAATACCCGAAGTGTTTGAAGTGATTAATGTGCCTGGTGTTCTATGCTTTTCAACTTCATCGTAAACTTTCTTTTTAATATCAAGATTCTCAACCACGACTTCAATTGTCCAGTCGTAGGTTGCAATCTTGGCCATATCATCCGTAAAGTTTCCAAGCGTAATACGTGATGCAAACTTTTTGCTGAATAGCGGTGCCGGATTAGCCTTGAGTGTAGCCTCAAAGGCGCTGTTTACAATCCGGTTTCTTACGGAAGGATGATCTAAGGATAAGCCTTTTTTCTTTTCATCTTCAGAAAGTTCTCTCGGGGCAATATCCAGAAGAAGGACCTCAACACCAATATTGGCAAAGTGGCAAGCAATGCGTGAGCCCATGATGCCCGAACCTAATACAGCTACTTTTCGAATTGTTCTATTCATAATGTTATTGTATTGCGCTTTTCGTAAATACTATTTCGTTCTATCATTTTATTTATTTCTTGAAGTACTTCAAAAAAAACATTTAATTTCTTGTTAGGAATTTCTTCGCGCACTACTTCATTAAATCGAAGAACGGTTTCTTTCGATTTCTCTTTATTCCGTTTGCCTTCTTTTGTTAGGAGTATTCGCACGCAACGTTTGTCCGATTTATCAGCTCTCCTGTAAACAAGCCCTTTTTCTTCCATTGAGTTTAACAGGCGGGTTACACTTCGCGCTTCCAATCCCATCAGTGGTCCTATTTTAGTTGCCGGGGTTCCCTCATCTGAATGAATGTTCAAAAGTGCAAAGCCAATCGACATCGTACCATTGTACTTCAGCGCTTGCTGATTGTACATCCGGGCAATGCTGTGCCACGCTGCCTTTATATTATAATCGATGGTTTCTTCCCTTTTCATTCTTCCGCTAACTATTTCGAAGATAGGAAATAATTTGTTCTGCATGCATACTAAATAAGATTTTTTTGCAAACACCCATTTCACATTGGTTACATGACAAAAATCATATCATCATGGGTCAGGCGTCATGTGGTGAGTACGGTTTGACGTTTAATCTTGTGCCGTCAAACGGAATAAAATACTGAAAGATGAAAGCGACAAAAAAAATATTAATTAAAAGGGCACTCCTTATGAACATTAGTTTTCTAATGATCGCATTTATGGGTTTGGCTCAAAATTATCGTGTGTCCGGCACGCCAAAGATCATTATAGCCGGAACCTCTACTATTCACGATTGGGAAATGACCTCCAATCAGGCTGACTTAAAAGCAACCTTTGAAACAGATGCCGATGCAATGCCCACTAAGCTCACTTCACTAACCGTTAACATTCCTGCTGAAAGCTTAAAAAGCGGCAAGGGTGCGATGGACAAGAATGCATACACTTCGTTGAAAACCGATAAAAATAAACTGATCACATTTCAACTAACCTCCGCCACTATCAATGGAAAAACTATTGATACCAAGGGCAACCTTACTATAGCCGGAACAACCAAGCCTATAGAGATTAATACCACCTTCGAAACACAAGGTAATGGTTCTCTGAAATTCAAAGGATCCAAGAAAATTATTATGAGTGAGTTTAATGTAGAGCCGCCATCATTCATGTTTGGCTCTGTAAAAACAGGTGACGAAATCACCTTATCATTCGAAATCATTATGAGTCCAAGTAAACTTTAAATAATAAGAATTAATCTAAATACATATTGCTATGAAAACAAAAATGAGTTCGTTGAAAAGCCTGGTGATTACTCTCGGGCTACTTTTTCCTGGGTTGATGGCCTTTGCCCAGCAGCCAGCTATCCAATATTTCAGACCCTATGACCAACGTGGTATTAACAAGTTTGAAACCTCGAAGGATGATACCGTTGTATTTGATGGGTTAAAACTTCGCGTTGGTGCTGGTTTTACGCAGGGTTATCAAAACCTAAAACACAGTAATGGATTGGGCGACCCTACAGCCTTAAATCCAATGGGTGGTGGTTTCGCGCTTGCCCAGGCGAACTTCAACATCGATGTGCAGCTTGCCGATGGTGTTCGCTTAAATCTTGTTTCTTATATGTCATCTCACCATCACAACGAGTTCTGGGTAAAGGGTGGCTATTTACAAGTTGACAAAGTAAGTTTCTTGAAAAGTGAGTTCATGGATAACCTTTGGAAAAATCTAACCCTGAAAGTTGGTCACATGGAAGTTAACTATGGCGATGCTCACTTTCGCAGAAGCGATGGTGGTAACACCATGTGGAACCCATGGATTGAAAACAATATCATGGATGAGTTTACCACTGAAATTGGTGCTGAATTATACTGGCAGAAAAATGGAATTCTTGCGATGGTTGGTATGACTGATGGAGAAATTCAGGGTAACGTTTCCAAGCCTCTCACTGGTGATAAGCAGCGCCAACCTTCTCTTTATTTCAAAGTCGGATTTGACAAACAACTACAAGATAATCTACGCATCCGTTTAACGGGATCTATGATGACTACCAAATCTTCTGTTAGTAACACAATCTTTGGTGGTGACCGCACAGGATCTAACTATCAATATGTAATGGAAAATGCTCCTGTATCCTTAACTGGTAATGCCTTCGCGGGTCGTTTCAATCCAGGCTTTCGCGATAACGTTACTGCCATTATGATAAATCCTTTCGTGAAGTTTAGTGGCCTTGAAGTGTTTGGTACCATTGAGTTTTCAAAAGGTAATAGCTCTTTTGAAAATGGAGAAGGAACATCTTACGCTGCACAGTCTGATCGCAAGGCAAATCAAACAGCCATTGAGGCACTGTATCGTTTTGGTAAAAATGAAAAATTCTACCTTGGCGCACGCTATATTACTGTTGCCGCAACCTTAGGTGAAGGATATTCTGCTGTCGCTGCAGGCACCCGTTATGATGTGACGATCGATCGCACTTCTATTGGTGGTGGCTGGTTTGTTACCCGCAACATTTTAATGAAAGGCGAGTATGTAAATCAGAAATATAATGACTTCAAAAATACTGGTCCAAACGCAAGATTTTATCAAGGTGAATTTAGTGGTGTAGTTATCCAGGGTTCAATCGCATTCTAACATAATCTTTAAAAATAAAACTAAAGTTCCGGTCAATTGATCGGAACTTTTTCCTTTTTTGAACATTGATTAAATTGGCCGAGGAGATGAAAGTCGTTATAGGTGTTTTTATTTTTCTTATCATTTGTTCCTTCGAACCGCGTGAAGAAGCTGCCACACTCATTCATCGATTTATCGTTCAGCCCAGTAGCCAACTTATTATTTCCGGTAAAACGAATGTGAGTTCATTTCAATGTGTTTCGTTGTACACCGGTAATGATACGCTTGTGTTAAGAGAGGGTGGAATTGGTACTAAACCATTTTTTGAAAAAGGAATGGTGGCCCTTGAAGCAGCCGCCTTTGATTGTGGCATGAAGGTAATGACAAGCGATTTTAAAAACACCATCAAAGCAACAGAAAATCCTTACATAACTATTTACTTTATCTCTTTTGAAAGGGTACCTGTTTACACAAATTCAAAAGATCAGTTTAAAGGCAAGCTTAAAATTTCTTTGGGCGGAATCACTAAACCGTTTGATGTTGATTGCACTATAGAAGCAAAAAGCAACGGGCTAATCCATTTGAAAGGCGGCCGAAACTTTGTTTTCAAGGATTTCAATTTAGAGGCTCCAACCAGAATGATGGGGTTGGTAAGGGTAGATGAAAATCTTGATGTTAATTTTCACCTTGTGTTAAAACTTGATCCTAACTTTTAGGGATTACATTTCAGTTACTAGCAAAGAGATGGGTAAACCAGTTTCGTCTCACATTTTATATGCACCCTCAATCCTACTTCCTGATTTTATCCAGATACAACTTAGATGCCTGCTCAACCCAACGATCGCGCTCAATGCGACCAGGAAAAAATAGAATCGTGCTGGTCAACTCCTTGATAGAGTCTTCGTTGAGTTCACTTATTTGTCGGTAACTTATTATGCCCCGTGCGTTAAGTTTCTTTTCAATGCCGGGCCCAATTCCATTTATAATTTTCAAATCATCTTTATCCAAGGCTTCCTTTCCTTTTAATGAAATTGCTTCGGGAATAGATTTATGTTTTGCCTGAACTAATGCTTCATTATCAATGGTCAATTTTTGCTTTGCCAGTTCCAATTGGGTTAACTCACTCTGGCTTTCATTCCTCTGATCCTGAAGGGATTTAATTTCTGCATGAAGTATGTTTACGTCAGCTGCTAAAGTGTCTTTTTCTTGATTCGTCCCTTCTAATTCTGCTTTCAGCTTCTCGTTGTCGCGCGATACGGTTAAAAAATCTTCCCGAAAGGTTTCTCGTGCTCGCGCAAGAATACTTTCTGATTTTTGAATCTGTTCATGTAAATCCTGATTTGAAGTCTTATAAGCGGTGCGTTCCTCCGATAGGATTACAAGATCTTGGTTTTGTTTTTCAATTATTTGTTGACGGAGTAGCCAGGCTAGGGCAAATCCTATAAAGAGTGACACGACAATCATCACAAGAATTTCGGCAATAGCCAATGCCGACTCATGCGGATTTATGTTTTCTGGTTTGGGGCTAAGCCCCTTTACCCAAAATAAATACCATTGTGCGCATAACAGGCACCAAACAAGGAAAAATCCTACTATCAAATAGATCGATCTCACAATTTTTTAGGGTTGATGGAGTGAAATTACTGAAAATTTTGAAGGTGCTATGCAACCACGTGCAATGCCTTGGCGTCTTATATACATAATTCACTTATGTATTAGTCCATTATGCATTCCCCAGAGCTATTGAAAGGCACTCTGCAAACAATTCTTTTAAAGGTTTTAAAAGATAACGGTCGCATGTATGGGTATGAGATAACCCAACGAGTAAAAGAACTTTCGGCTGAACGAATTCTGCTAACAGAAGGAGCTTTGTATCCAACCTTGCACAAGCTAGAAGCTGAAGGAATGTTAAAAACCGAAGTGGTAGCCATTGGCAAGCGAGTGCGAAAATATTATTCTCTAACACCCGAAGGGCGATCGTTAGTGAAAGATCGCGTAAATGAATTAATCGCGTTTATTAAAACGATGGGAAATGTATTGCAAGTGGAATTGAATTAAATGGCTCCCGGTTTCAAGCTTCAGGCAACAAGCAGATTTTGCCTAGCCTGCAGCTTGGAGCTTATAGCTTGAGGCTTTTATGCTACTAACAAACGATCATATCGATTACATCATCAAAGACCTAAACTACCGCGGTATTGTAGCCGATGGTATTCAGGAGGAGTTGATTGATCACATTTGTTCGGGTGTCGAAACGGAGATGAGCAAAGGGAAAAAGTTTATAGATGCCTATCATCATATCTTAAAATCATTTGGAAGCACATCGGGTTTGCAAGAGACTCAACAAGAAATAATTAAATCAGAAAATCAAAAGACTAAAATTATGTTACGAAACCATCTCACAATCGCAATACGAAATTTACGCAAGCACAGTTTCTATACGTTCATTAACGTTGCCGGACTCTCGATAGGCGTTGCCGTTTGTTTCATCATTCTGCTTTTCGTGATTAATGAGGTGAGCTACGACAAGCACTTTAACAAGGCCGATCAAATCTATCGTATACAAAGTGAAATTCAGTTTGGTGGCAATCATTCCTTTACAACCTATAACCCTGCGCCTATGGCATCCGCCCTGGCCGCCAATTTTCCCGAAGTAGAGGCCTCCACGCGTTTTCGTGAGCACGGCTCTTATTTAGTAAAACGCTTCGATGATAATATTAAAGAAGATCATGTGATCTGGACGGACAGCACCTTCTTTAAAGTTTTTGATTTGCCAATGATTGCGGGTAACGCAGCAACCGCATTAAAAGAACCCAATTCCATTGCCATTAGTGAGCGTATTGCAAAAAAATATTTTCCTGATGAAAACGCGCTAGGCCAAACACTCATCCTTGACAACAAGATGAATATGAAAATTACAGCCGTGTATCAGGATATACCGGTGAATAGTCATTTTCATTTTGATATTTTAATTGCCATGGCTGGATTGGAAGAAGCCCAACGAACAGTTTGGTACAGCAATAATTTTCAAACCTATATGCTTTTGCGAAAGGATGCTTCTATTCCAGATCTTGATACAAAGATTAAAGCTCTTGTTGATAAAAACATGATGCCACAGATTGCGGAATTGCTTGGCTCCGATTTTACAGCGGAGAAATTTGCTGCCGCTGGAAATAAAATTGAGTACAAGCTACAGCCCCTCACCGACATTCATTTAAAGAGTTCGCTGCAGGGTGAGTTTGAGCCCAACTTTGATATTGCTTATGTGTACTTATTTGTAGCCATTGCCCTGTTTATTCTCACCATAGCATGCATCAATTTCATGAATCTATCAACCGCACGCTCAGCAAATCGAGCTAAAGAAGTTGGCATACGAAAAGTAATGGGTTCGTTTCGTTCGCATTTAATGCGACAGTTTTTAAGTGAGTCTGTTTTGTTAAGCATCTTCTCTTTCGTGCTTGCCTTTGGCATTGCTTATCTCCTACTGCCTTTATTCAATCAATTATCAGATCGGCATCTTTCTATTCCCACGGGCATGCCAATCCTTTACGGAGTTTTATTTTTCGCTGCCTTGTTGGTAGGATTACTGGCCGGTATTTATCCGGCTTTCTTCTTATCTGCATTCAACCCGGCCAGCGTATTGAAAGGAAATGTATCGCTAGGTATGAAAAGCGGATTGATCAGAAGCTCCTTGGTTGTCTTTCAATTTACCGTTTCCATTTTTCTAGTTATTGGCACACTGGCTGTCAATCGGCAACTCAACTACATCCAAAATAAAAAACTTGGCTTTAATAAAGATCAGGTAATTGTTGTTGAAGATGCGTATGCGTTAGGTGATAAGCGAGTTGTTTTTAAAGATGAAATTATGCACACTGGAAAAATGTCGAGCGCAACAATCTCTGGATTTCTTCCCGTAAGTGGCACGTGGCGAAATGACAATCCGTGGTGGGTAGATGGTCGCGACCCGGCTATACAAGAGAATTTAGTGAGCCTTCAAAACTGGCAAGTTGATTTTGATTATATCAAAACCCTTGGCATGCATATTAAAGAAGGTCGCGACTTCTCTCTTGACTTTCCATCCGATTCCTCAGCTGTAATTTTAAACGAAGCCGCAGTAAAGGGTTTTAATTTTGAAGGCGAAGTGATTGGAAGTAAAATCGCCACATTTGGAGACAATGCTCAAGGCGGGCCCGATAAAGATCATCTACAAACTCTTACTGTAGTTGGTGTTGTGGAAAATTTCCATTTCGAATCCCTTAAGCAAAATGTAACTCCGGTAATGATCTATTTGAGCGAAAAGCCTAACGGAAATATTTCATTCCGATTTGAATCCCATAATGCCCAAGAGATAATTACACTGCTTGAAAGCAAATGGAAAGAAATGGCACCCGGGCAACCCTTCACCTATTCATTCCTTGATGAAAGCTTTGGAAGAATGTATTCCTCTGAAACCCGCCTTTCAAAAGTGTTTAATGTCTTTGCTTTCCTGGCCATTCTTATTGCCTGTCTGGGTTTATTTGCGCTTACCTCTTTTACCGCTGAGCAACGAACCAAAGAAATTGGTATTCGCAAAGTATTAGGCGCAAGCATTAGCAGCATTGTGCTATTGCTCTCAAAAGAATTTGGTAAGCTTATTCTTATCGCCTTTGTGCTTGCCGCTCCGCTGGCTTGGTATGGTATTGATTGGTGGTTGAAAGACTACACATACAAAACTGAGATTGGCGTTGGGCTTTACCTTATAGCGGGTGTTGCTGCTTTCTTAATCGCCTGGTTGACCATGAGTTTTCAATCGTTCAAAGCTGCCAGTAGCGATCCGGTTAAGTCACTAAGAAGTGAGTAACTTTTTGTCACCATTTATTCATATTGTTAAGGCCTTCGCGAATTTGGCTGATGCTTATCTTAAAGTATGGTAAATATTTTAAGATAAGTAAGTCCATACAATTCCCAACTAGCAAAAGTGGCAAGGCACTATTTTGGTTTATGCCTACCTGCCCGCCCAAGATACTTAAATGCGTCAACCATTAATATGGTTCCTGTAATACCTGTTATTCCTCCGCTTACCAGAAGAGCTTTGCCCAAATCATCGTTTTTGCGACCAAGCATAAGCCCACCAGCAATAGTTACTGTGTAACCAATGGTTGCGACCAGAATACTTCTCTTAAATTTATTTTGTGCGAGAGAAAGATTTACTTGAATGTTATCAACATCGGTGCGTAATAAAAGGATTTCTTGTTTCAATTGTTCCACATCTTTAGCTTCTGTTTGACTAACACAAACCAACGGGAACAAGAAGAATAAGGGGAAAAGAACTTTGATCATTTGTAGAATCGATTTCCCGAAATATAAAATGAGAAACCGTATCGTGCAAGGTTAGTGATCCAACCAAGATTTAAAATTCGCTGAACGGTCGCGACTAACAGCCAATTCGTGTATACATGGTTGATTAAGTTTTACTTCCAGTCGGGTGCTTATAAGCCCTTTTACTTCCGCTATCGCATTCACATTTATAATAGCTTTACGATTAATTCTGAAAAACAATTTTTTATCCAATTTGCCTTCCAACTCCTCCAGCGTATAGTCGATCAAAAATTTCTTATTATCTTTTAGTGTAAAAATATACACCTCCTTTGATTCGGCCCAGAAGTAGGCTACCTCATCTGTCGATTTATAAAAAAGTTTATTGCCTGATTTAACAAGTACCCTTTCCTTTACCTCCTCGCGGCTATTGCTAACCCAACTTGTTAATTGTTGAAGTTGTTCATTTACATTATGATTCTCAAATCGTTTATACTTCTTTATGGCACCAAGAAGTTGTTCTAATTGAATTGGCTTAAGAAGGTAATCTATGCTAAAATGTTTAAACGCTTGCAAGGCGTATTGATCATAAGCGGTTGTAAAAATAACCGGGGCATCAACTTTTGTTTTATTAAAAATTTCAAAACTCTTGCCATCAGCAAGTTCAATATCAAGAAAGAGTAAATCAATTTTTTTTCCTGTTTCAAGAAACGAGGTTGTCTCTTTTATGCTATCAAACACCTCCAACACTGATATGGATTCTGCTGTTGTATTCAACAATGAAATTAGCCTTTCTGCTGCTAACGGCTCATCTTCTACAATTACTACGTTCATTTTTCAAGTTGAAGTATTGGCAGTTTAACGATGAATTGGGTGTTTGTCTTTTCTATTTTAACAGGCTTATCCGACAAAAGTTTATAGCGGCTAACAATATTCTTTAGGCCTATATTGGTCGATTCTTCTTTTGTCTCCTTTTTTTGAAGTGTGTTTGTAACAATTATATAATCGACTTCGTGGGTTAATCGTATAGTTAATGGCATATTCTTGGAAGCGACATTGTGTTTTATGGCGTTCTCGATTAGCATTTGCAACGAGGCCGGAGGCACCATTTCGCTGCCTCGTAAGTTTGAAATATTGTTTTCAACAGTCAGGTTATCCCCAAATCGTGTTTGAAGCAAATAGGTATATGAAAAAATGAATTCTAATTCTTCGTGAAGGGAAACAATTTTCTTTTCCTGATTGTAAAGTAAGTATCGATAAACCTGCGAAAGCTGAGCAATAAATTTGGAAGATGCCTCTGCGTTTTTGTGAACCAACGTAGATAAAACATTAAAACAGTTAAATAAAAAATGTGGGTTAATTTGATTTCGTAAGGCCTCAAACCGAGCCTCTACATTTTCCTTTTTCAATTTCTCTGCTTGCAGTTCTGTTTTCTTCAACCGATTCATAAAAAACACAATTGCGTTAATACAGTTCAAAAAAAGATTTACCCGAAAGCCAAATGCAACTAATAATTTCCAGTGTTCAAATTTTAATTGGGGAAAGGTTCCTAATAAAAGATATAGCGCGAATAGAGAAACTGTTGAAGCAATTATCACATTAACCAAGCTTGCTATAAATAATTTTAGGAGCGGATGAATTTTAAATTCCCCTTCGGAAATTATTACTCGCTCTGCCACTCTGTTTAGCTCCCACACACAAAGAACAACTGCGGTAAGCGTTGCAAATAGATAATAGTCGGGAAGATCAAAATCAAATAACCTCGATCCTACCGTAACTCGAATATTGACATACGAATACAGAGATAGAAAAAGGATGTATAGGTATCGGTATTTAACTGAAAACACGGCTTTTATTTAATCGTTTGAAGTCCTTTTATAAAAAAGAGCAAAGCCCCGCGTTTACCGCGAGGCCCAACTCAAAATCAACTTATTATAATTATTATGGAAGTAATACTTTATCAATTACATGGATAACTCCATTCTTACCATGAATGTTTAAAAGTGCGGCATGAAGAGTAGCAGGATCACCCGAACCGCCAACAATCGTTAGATTTGATGTGTTTACGGTGATGTTACCATTAAGTGTAACAACTGGTCCAGATACTAAATCACTTGAAAATCTTCTGGCGCCTACTACATGTTTCTTTAAAACTGCAATTAGTGTTGCTAATGGGATTTCGTTCACATTGGCTACGCTTAACGAAGTGTACAGTGCCTGAAATGCTGCGTCTGTTGGAGCAAATACCGTCAATTCACCTGTTGATGCACTCACAGCGGCAAGTAAATCATTATCGCCTTGGCCTTGTGTGCGCTGAAGGGCAGCCAACAATTGAGTAAACTGTGGAGAAGCCGCAGTTGTATTAGCAACAACTATTTCTGCTATTGTTTGTGTTGGCGGCACAAGCGTTCTGTTAATCACATGAACAATACCATTTGAACCTTGAATATCGGTAGCAGTAACCTGAGTTTTGCCATTAATAAATACTCCGGCAGTACCTTTGCTCAAATATATTTTAGCACCTCCAAATGTTGCAGCCGAAGATGGACCCGTTGCTATATCTGCAGCCTTAATTTCATTTGCTCCGGCAATTACATGATATGATAAAATAGAAGTTAGCAAAGCGTTTCCTGTTGCATCATTGGCTGGCAAGGAAGTAATGCCCGCAGCTGTAAACGCATCGTTGGTAGGCGCAAAAAGCGTTAACTCATTTTCTGTTGATAAAAGTGTAGGCAATAACCCGGCTTGAACAACTGCCGCAACTAATGTAGAAAAGTTTTTATTGAAATAAGCTGGAGCAACAATAGTTCCTACAATAGGAGTAACTGTTGGCGGCACTAATACTGCATCAATAACATGCACCACACCGTTTGTTGCCTTTACATCAGCTGTTACAACATTTACCGAACCGTTAAGCTTTACACCAGATGAAACATTCACTGCAATGGCTTCACCATTCGCTGCGGTTACATTGCCTGTTGTTAATTGGGTTGAAAGTACCGCACCACTTGTTACTACATGATATTGTAGAACATTTTTTAAAACGGACTCTGGTATATCGTCCAAACTGGTTTGACCGATAGCTGAAAGTAACCCGGCAAACGCAGCGTTTGTTGGAGCAAACACAGTATAAGTTCCTGTACCGCTAAGCGTACTAACCAAATCAGGATACTTTGTAAGGGCTGCCACCAAGCTGCTTAAATCGGAGTTACTCTGTGCAAGAGCCACAATGTTTTGCGTTGCAACCATTTCATTGTCATCATCCTTGCAGCTTATAAAGGAAAAGGAGAAGATTGCAATCATCGCTAATACTTTCACGTAAAAGCGCGTTGTAATTTGTTTGCTTAATTTCTTTTTCATGCGAGTTTGTTTAATTGTTTTGATGTAAAAACTAAACAAACTGTTTTTTGATTTGCCGGTACCCGATCAATCGTAGTTATTCAGGTGTGAATCTCGATTTATGGATACCGAATTGGAGTTGTGTTTCTTAGGTCATTGATATTATCTCTGTTAGGAAATCAACTTGGTTAATTATTCATATCGTAAGGCCTTCACGGGATTAGCTCGCGCTGATCTTATGGTATGGAAACTAATCGTTAACAAGGCTATCGACATGGCAATAGCGCCACCTAACAAAAACAGCAAGGGATTTATTCCAATGCGATAAGCAAACTGTTGCAACCATGCTTGAAGGAAATAATAGGTTATTGGGCTAATGATAATAAAGGATAAAATAATCAGCAAGGCAAAATTTCGCGAAAGCAGAATGGTGATTTGACCTTCGGTGGCTCCAAGCGCTTTCCTAATTCCAATTTCTTTTGTTTTCTTTTCAGTAGTAATGGCAGCTAAACCAAATAAACCCATACACGAAATTAAGATCGCCAGTCCGGCCATTATTGACACCACTGCACTCATTTGTTTATCCGATTCATACAGCACTTCAAAGTGCTCATCAAGAAAAGAATAATCAAATGGATAGCTCGGTACCTGGGTACTCCATAAATCTTTTACTAAAGCAATTGCTTCATCCGTTCGGGCTCCATCAATTTTAACCGACAGTTCATCGTACCCCCAATCCGGATGTACAACCATCTCTAGCGTATTTACTTTATAATGCAGTGAGTTGAAGTTGAAATCTTTCACTACCCCTATAATGGTACCCAACGAATCATTATTGTACCAACCATGACCGGCTGGCGTACCTACTGTTTCTTTTAGTCCCAGCTCTTTGGCGAATGTCTCATTGATGATAAACGCCTTGCCATTGTCGCTAGCTATTTCTTTCGAAAAGTCGCGTCCATCCCTTAATTGTATGCCATACACTTTCAAGTAATCATAATCTACATTAACATTACTTGGCGTGATCTCCATTACTCCTGTATCCGCTTTCACTTTAAATCCCCATTGATGAAAGTTATTTCCAAGCCTTTGACCACTGGCCGTCACTCCTTTGATGATCGAGTTTTTTAATAACTCTTGTTTGATCGTCTCGAATTTATCATTCGCCTCGCGGTTCATCGGCACCAGCATAATTTCATTTTTATCAAAGCCAATGTCTGTGTTTTTCATAAACGACAATTGCTGAACGACAATCAGTGTGCTAACGATCATGGCAAGAGCCAATCCAAATTGAAGAACAACCAATCCACTTCTAAAAATGGAGCGTCCTTCACCTTGAGCTCCACCTTTCAATACGCGCGACATATTAAAAGAGGTCATATAGAAAGATGGATAGATTCCCGTAAGGAATCCAAGCGCAACTGTGCTGGCTACAACCAATGCTATCATTTTATATTGACTGAAAAAGAATGTGAGCGAAAGTTGTCGACCAATAAGACTATTTAGCATGGGCACGAAAAGTAAATCCAACAGCACAGCTAACACAAGTGCCATAAAAGCTAATAGCATGGATTCAAAAATAAATTGACTAAAGAGTTGCAACTTTTTAGCGCCCACTGTTTTTCGCACGCCAATTTCTTTCCACCGATGCGAAGCCCGGGCAGTTGTAAGATTCATAAAGTTTACGCCTGCAATCAAAAGAATAAAAATTCCAATAACATAAAACACATCCAGGTAACTGCCATTAAATTTTCGGTAGTTATTATAATCATGCTCAATATCCATTGAACCTAAATGAACCTGATTGAGTGGTTGTAGATAAAGCTTATAGAAGGTGTTAATATCAGGATCATCCATGTGCCGCGACATGAAGGCTGGAAACTTAGCCTCCATCTCTGCAATATTTGTATTGTGATTTAACACAAAATAGGTGTTTAGTGAATTTCCACCCCATTGGTCATTGTATCCTTTATTCTCGGCAAGCAGAGTTGCTGCCGTTGATAAGGCTGAAAATTGCAAATGCGAATTCTCGGGAACATTTTTTAGAATTCCAGTAATCTTAAATTCCTTTTCACGCCAAGTGAGCGAATTACCCATAGCCTCCTGGGTTGAATTAAAAAACTTCAGCGCTGTTTCCTCTGTCAACATTAATGAATAAGGTTCATTTAGTGCCGTGGATCGATCACCAGCTAATACTTCAAAATCAAAAATCTGAAGGAAGGTGCTATCTACGTACGCAATAGACGGAAGTAACAATTTCTTGTCTTCTTTCGCCACCAATTGATTTCCACGGTTAATAAATCGTGTATAGTTATTTACTTCAGGAAATTCTTTTTGAATGGCGGGGCCCATGCCCGGCATGGACAGGGCTACTTTCTGTTCATTCGTGCCGGGAAAGTTTTGAACTTCATCAAGGCGATAAATCGCTTGGCTTTTCGTGTGGAAGGAATCAAAACTTCGTTCGTCCGCAATAAATAAATAAATGACGAGGCAGGCCGCTAATCCAATAGCCAGACTAAAAATATTGATAAATGCATACAGCGGATTTTGACGAATATTCCGTAAAGCAATGGCGTAGTAATTTTTGAGCATAGCACGAGGAGTTATCTATGCATATACTCTTATTTTCCTTTCAGGTTACGAACTGCACTGTTAATAAATTGAAACCATAGAATGAGCCGCCATCAATGTGTGGCGGTAAATCGATTAGTTAGTCTATTTGTATTGTCCTTATTCTATTAATTACTTGAACGTTTCCTTTGGCGGCAACCTCTTGTAATGGCTTAAAATCAGTTGGAGCATTTAGCTTAACATAAAAAATATTTGAGGTGCCGATAGAATTTCCATTAACAGGAAGAACTCCGCAAAGCCAAACTTCATAATAAGTTACTCAATGCCATCATTGACATTGCCGAAGATCAACTCAAAATCGATATTCGAAAAAAGTCTGGCACCAAGCAGTAGCTTGTACAAGCTAAGATTAGTGTGCCAGAACAACCATTGTTCTGAACGTGAGGTTTACGCGTGGGCTTTTTATTTTCTTTGTGGGCGGTATGCGATGAAGCCAGTTTGTTTGCGTGATGCCTTTCATCACCAACAAACTTCCATTTTCTAAAATTATTGAAACGGTCTCCTTTGTTTCTTTATGCTTGAACGCGAACTTTCGTTCGGCTCCAAAACTCAAAGAAGCAATGGCGGTATCTTTGCCGAGTGCTTTTTCATCATCACTATGCCAGGCCATTCCTTCATCGCCCGTGTGATATAAGTTAAGCAAACATGAATTGAATGTTACTCCTGTAATTTTTTCCGTAAGCTTTTTTAATTCAAGTAACTCAGGTGTCCAGATTAATGCCTGCTTGGTTGTATTCGAATACGTATATGAATAATTCGAATTTCCATACCAGGCCACTTTACGTTTGGTTATCAGGTGCCTTCCAAAAATTACAGCCTCGTCATTTTTCCAAACAATTGTGTTAAGCATTTTATCAAGGTAATGCTGCGCTTTGGGGTGCGACATTATTTTACCATAGTAATTTACTTCGCCATTGTGCGGCAGCAAATTTGAGATCACATCTTGTTTAAATAAATCCATCTTTATGAGTTACGAATTTAGAAGTACGATTTACGAGTGAAAAAATGAGTAGGTATAAATTTATTTTGTGGCCTTAAATCGACATCGTAATTCTCCATTTCGTAAATCGTTCCAGTTTTGATATTCTTTCCGCAAGCAATTACCACATGGCCGATACTTTAATTTTTGTGCTTCCTTCTTTGACGAAAAGAAATTTCGATTCGCTGGGTTCATTCTCATCCCAGATTTACAATCGAGCCTGCCATAAATCTTTAACCTGCTGTGGCCACCTAATGTTATTTCACCCGATTTAATCAGCGCAAGCAATTTTCGCTTTCGCGAGAATTTTTTGTTCCCTAAACTGATGTGATGCAACATAGTCGATTTACGATTGAAGGGTTGCGAATTTTTTTAACGATAGATGGCTCTCAAAATCGTACCTCGTAATCTTAATTCGTAAATACAAACAACTCGTTATTCTCCATTCGCAAATCTCCTTGCTGCTTCCCAACCAATAATGGCGGTCTTTCGGGTTGTGCCCCACATGTAGCCACCAAATGTGCCAGTAGATTGAATTACCCGATGACAAGGAATTAAGAACGCAACCGGGTTGCTGCCGATGGCGGTGCCAACAGCACGCGAAGCATTAATATTCTTAATCTTCGCGGCTATCGTTCCATAGGTTGAAAGTTGACCCATAGGAATTTTCAACAAGGCTTCCCAAACTTTCAATTGAAATTCTGTGCCCTTTAAATGCAGCTTAATGCTGTTGAGTTTTTTCCAATCGCGGGTAAAAATGTAAAGCGCATTTTGTTGAATCATATCAACCATCTGTCGGTAGGTTGCATTTGGAAAGTTATTTTGCAATGCGGTAAGAGCTTCTTGTTCATTTACAACAAACGCCATATAACAAATACCTTTTGAGGTTGAGGCAACTAACATATTCCCAAAAGGACTTTCTGCAAAACTATAATTGATAGAAAGTTTTTCGCCCCCATTTTTATATTCACCGGGTGTCATGCCTTCAATATTCACAAACAAATCGTGTAGGCGGCCTGTACCAGAGAGTCCGGTTTCAGTGGCGGCATCAAACAAGGTCGCTTGCTTGTCTTTCAAAATATATTTGGCATGTTCAACACTAATGTATTGCAAAAACTTTTTAGGGCTCACTCCCGCCCATTCCGTAAACATGCGTTGAAAGTGAAACGGACTCATGTGGATCTTATCCGCCACCTCATCTAAGTTTGGTTGAGTTTTAAAATTCCCTTTGATATAGGTTATCGCTTCAGCAATGCGGTTGTAGTTGATTGTTTCCTGTGTTGTCATGTGCTTTGATTTTGATGACTCAAAGGTGACACCTTACTTGTTGAAGAGAAACCCGAATGTTGCGGTTTTTTAAACCACATAAGAACATAGGCCACATAATTGATTCTCTATTCTTATGTGCCTATGTGTTTAAAGCCCAAGAATTTTATTCGTGCGTTCGCGGGTTGCTTGAACCAACTTCTCCTTTTTGGAAATGGATTGACCAAACGAAGGAACTATTGTTTTTAGTTTAGATTTCCATGCATCCGACTCACATTGTTTTTTAAAACATTTAAACAGAATCTCCAGCATAACTGCCGTTGCTGTCGAAGCGCCTGGCGATGCACCTAACAATGCCGCCACGGTTCCGTCTTCCGACACTACTACCTCTGTTCCAAACTCCAATACCCCACCTTTCTCTTTGTCTTTCTTAATCACTTGCACACGCTGCCCCGCTTCTTTCAATTCCCAGTCTTCTAACTTTGTAAAAGGAACATATTCGCGCAAAGCCTCAAGCCTTTCTTCCGGAGTTTGACGCACTTGTTCAATCAAATATTTAGTAAGCGGAATGTTTTTCAATCCTGCAAAAATCATGGGCAACGCATTGTCGGGTCGGATTGATTTTGGTAAATCCATCAACGAACCATTTTTTAGAAACTTAGTTGAGAATCCGGCAAACGGACCAAAGAGTAATTCTTTTTTTCCATTAATCATGCGTGTGTCGATATGTGGCACCGACATGGGTGGCGCGCCAACCGAAGCTTTACCATACACCTTTGCGTGATGCTTCGCAATTAATTCTTCATTCAAACATTTTAACCACAAGCCACTCACTGGAAAACCACCATAGCCCTTGCGCTCTTTTATCTCCGCCAGCTTTAATAAATGCAAGGTTGCTCCACCTGCACCAATGAATGCAAACTTTGTATTCACTTCGCTTTTCTTCCTGGTTTGTAAATCGCGGATGAATACATCCCAACCACCTTTACCATCCGGATCAAGATCGAGCACTTCCGTATTGTAATGAATAGTAACTCCGGGCATCTTTTCCAATCGAGCAATCATGCCTCGGGTAAGTGTTCCAAAATTTACATCGGTTCCAAGATCCATGCGTGTTGCTGCAACTGGCTCCGACTTCTTACGACCGCGCATCACTAATGGCATCCATTCCATCATCAAGTCGCGATCTTCCGTGTAGATCATGTCTTTAAAGAGTGGGTTTTGAGTTAGTAGCTCGTATCGCTTTTTTAAGAAATCAACATTTTCTTTTCCCCAAACCAAACTGATGTGCGGAACTTTGGTTATGAAATCAGCCGGGTTGGTGAAATATTTATTCTCAACCAGATAGGATAAAAACTCTCTCGTGATCTCAAACGACTCGGCAATTTTAAATGCTTTACTGCACTCAACAGAACCATCTTCTTTTTGAGGCGTGTAATTCAACTCGCAAAATGCCGAGTGACCAGTACCTGCATTATTCCAGGCATCTGAACTTTCGGTGCCGGCTTCATCAAGTCGCTCAAAAATTTGAATGGTAATATTCGGATCTAGTTCTTTTAGAATAACCCCAAGTGTAGCACTCATTATTCCGGCTCCCATCAGTACAACTTCTGTTTTGGGGACAAGCGGTTTGGTTGGCTTTGTCATGAATTGATTTTAAAGCACCCAATTTAGAGCATCATTATGCGGGTTGCAAATAGAATTCAGAAAAACGAACGCAAGTCAAATTAACATCCGTTTGCGGGTTGTATTTTTAACTTATGCAAACAAACTCTCGACTTGAATCATTGGATGTATTTCGTGGCCTCACCGTTGCGGCAATGATTCTTGTTAATAACCCCGGTTCATGGAGTCACATTTATTCTCCCCTTGAGCACGCTTCATGGAATGGCTGCACGCCTACCGATCTTATCTTCCCATTCTTTCTTTTCATCGTTGGTGTGTCCATTCATTTTGCTTATCGGGCTAAGGCCGAAGCGGGATTAACTCAAAAGATCTTTCTAAAAATCATTCGAAGAACACTTATCATCTTTTCACTTGGCATTTTCCTTTCCCTCTTCCCAAAATTTGATTTTTCTGTTGTGCGAATTCCCGGTGTGTTGCAGCGAATCAGTTTGGTCTTTTTCTTTTGCTCTGTTTTATACCTGACCACAAACTGGCTTACGCAGATTCGCATTGCGGCAATACTTTTAGTGGGCTACTATTTAGTGATGACTTTTGTGCCAGTGCCCGGAGTTGGACCAGCTAATTTAGAACCTACTACAAACCTGGGTGCGTGGTTAGATCTTTCACTTATGGAAGGTCACTTATGGGTGCAAAGTAAAACGTGGGATCCGGAAGGTTTACTAAGTAGCGTACCCGCAATTGCAACCGGTATTATCGGAATGCTTACTGGCAAATTGATTTCGGAAATAAAAGAGCCCGGAGTTCGTGTAAGCTGGTTATTCTTTATTGGCGCAATTCTAATTTTTCTAGGCCTTGGGTGGGGATTGTTTTTTCCGATCAACAAATCGTTGTGGACGAGCAGTTATGTTTTATATACCGCAGGTATCGCCATGCAATTTTTAGCTGCCTGTCATTGGCTTATTGATGTTCATGGTATCAAAGCCTGGTCGAAACCATTTACCTGGTATGGTATGAATGCCATTTTTGTTTTTGTTGCTTCCGCGCTACTGGTAAAAACATTGAGCCGAATTAAAATAGCTGATGGTGAAGGAGAAATTTCCGTATGGAGCTATTTCTATAAAGCTGGCTTTGAAAGTTGGCTCGCTCCGATTAATGCATCCTTACTATTCGCGATAACGCTTGTTTCATTTTTTGGAGCAATACTTTGGTGGATGTATAGAAAAAAGATTTTTATTAAGATTTAATTGTTCCCACTACTTCATTTGTTCTTAAATAACTGATCTGGATTTGTAATTAGGATGTAAATCGTAATTATTATAACACAGGCCATTGCAAGGGCTCCAATACCTGAAATAGTATTTAAGATAATAATAAGTCCCGCTGCACTATACTGTCCATTGTATTTTCAAATCTAATTTTCTCCATCAATTGCTTGTCCTTATACCTTAGCCGTGAGTACAAAAAGCCGATTAATGATAATATTGGTTGGCTAAGTAAGTACATGTTATTTAAAGAGTTAAATTCTCTACCAAAAACTTCACATCTTGTAGCAAAGCCATGTGTCGTAACACATCACCCTTCACCGCCATATTTGCCTTTGCTTACTGTCAAAGCGCTTTAATATTATTGTTGGATATCGGTTCTGAGTATCACACAATAATTTAGTCACTAAAGTTATTGCAATGATTTGATTTCCGTTAGCACTATTGTAACGGTTGTGCTGCCAATATTCTCATCATAGTGTTTGCCTACATAGTCTGACCAAAATGTATCCCCAACTTTCTCATCAGAAATAAAAGGCTCACCATTCTCTGGATAAATCTTCAGCGTTCCTCCTGATATAACATACCCCGATTTTGGCGGATGGGTATGCCAATTATCTTTTTCACCAGGCTTTAATGAGTATTCTACTATCCGTACAAATTCATTTTCTAAAAGTATCTTAAAGTTCTCCGGTGATACTTCTACTCCATCCATGTTCAATTGAACTGTCTCCTTTTCTAAAGCACTGCTTTTCGATGCCGTATATTTTTCTTCATTTGAAATAGACTTTTGTGTGCAATTAATCAACAGACATAGTAGTGTGATCAGTAATATAAATTTCGTCATAGCAAAAAAGAAGTTGTTACTTAGGTTACGCTTAAAACTTTACTTTTTATCGAATGCCACCAGCGCTTCAATCGGAAAATCGGTAATCAGAATATCAAGTTGTTGATTTTTAACTTTGGTCCGATATCCCTCGTTATCAAGTGGTCGTCCGGAATTCGTTTTTACCTCGCTTACATCGGCCATCACTTTAATATGATTTTTCTTAAGCTGATCAATAACATTAGGCGGAGTATTTGAATTTACATACGCTACTTTCTTTGCTACTGGTAATGAGACCTTTTTAAATCGTTGCCAATCTGCATCCGTAACAATCAATGCTGAAAGCATAACCTCGTTTGATAAGGCAGCGACTCTTCGAGTTAACTCCATGCTGAAGGTTAGGGTAAGCGCACGGTTTTCCATGTTGTATTGCTTTAATAACGCATACACCTCAGCGTGTATGGGTGTTTTAATATCCAGCATCAGATTGATTTTTTTGTGCCCGGCAAGTTTTAGCAAATCTTCTAAAGTAGGAATGTGCTGATCAGTTATTTCGCCAGTCTCTTTTTTTAAGAACAGCTGGTTAAGTTCGCTATCGGTTAAGTCGTTTAGCTTTCCTTTGCCTGTTGTTGTGCGGTCAACCGTTTCATCATGCATGATGTAAATGGTTCCGTTCTTACTCATACGCAAATCTATTTCCACCATCAAAGTATCGTTGCCAAATTGCTTCTCAATAAATTCCATTAGTGGAAGCGAACTTTCTGGGAAATCAAAATAATAACCACTGCGGTGGCCAGCAATTTTTATTTGTGCGTGCGACTGATTAATTAAAAGAAGGGTGCTTAGTAAAGCGATGATAATTTTCAGCTTACTCATAGTTTGGGTGTTGGCTCTTCTGGAAAATCTCCACGCAATACGCGGTAGCGTTTACGGGCTTCGGCCGCATATACACTACCCGGATATTTATTTAAAAATTCGCGATAGATCTCCATCGCTTTGTCTTTATTTTTTAAGTGTCGTTCGTAAATTTCTCCTTCAAGAAAATTGGCATCGTCCGAAAGAATATCGTCTCCAAATTCAGTTACAATTTTTTCGAGCAACATAATTGACTGCTCAAATTCTCCGCGCTTCATGCGAAGGTTCGCTTCAAGCCAATAAACATCATCTTGTATTGAATTAAGTTTCACGACTTCTTTTTGATCAACCCAAACGGAATCTATTCCAAGCCGGTTGACTTTACCGCCCTGCTTTGCTTTTTCAACATCCTGTTTTAATTCTTCGATGGTCATTGACTTATCTTGCGCCCATAGATTCTTTTCTATCGCTTCTTGTTTACTCATCTTCACTCTTTTCGTAACCTGAAAATTATTCAGTCGCTGAAGTGCCGGTTCAATTTTATTTTGTGCCAGCAACAACTCGATGGCCGCATATTCTTTTAGCGCAGCTCCGGTTGTGTCGTAGGCTGTGTTTTCCTTTATGCGCATGCTCAATTCCATGGCATCGTTAGCTATTTCGCGTGAGGTAGCTTGTTTCAAAATATCCAGGTGTTCTTGCGCTAATAAAAAGTCGCCTTTAAAGTATGAGAGCTTTGCATTCTTCAATTTTGCTTCGTACCCAAGCGGGGTTTCGCGCTGCGATTTTTCAACCTGCGAATAAAGCAAAGTTGCCTCCCAAGGCTCCCCTTTCAACAAATAGATGTCGCCTAATTCAATCTTGGCCTTGCCCTTCATAGCGGGCGATACTTTGTTATTCTCAATCAAACCGTTTAGTCGGGTTACTGCAGAGTCTTTTTGATCTAGGTAATAAGCATATAACATCGATTGACTCAGCGTGGCCTCAAAACCATTTGGATGATCAGGGTAACTCTTCTTAAACGTCTGATATTCTGAAATCAGGTATTTAACAGAATCTTTATTAACCGGAAAAGAATTTTTTACTTGCGCTTCGCGTGTTTGTATAAGCCCTAACCTGGCCGGTAACTCATTTACCGTATTTGCATACTCTTTTATTACGAAAGAAAAACTTTTATCTGCGTTCAAAAAGTCTTTGTTGTTAAGTGCAACCTGGGCAATCTCCAGTGTTTTCGACTGCTCTTTTTTAAAACGTTTATCATACGCGCGCGCTTGAATAAATGCACCATAAAAATTTTTTTGCTGCAGGTTTACCCAAATCAACAAGTCAACAAACACTTCAGCGTTTTGATTTTTTTGAACCTTGTCGTAAAGCAGTTTTTCCAGGCTCTCCAATTCTTCGGGCTTCGTAAGTAAAATTTGCATTAGGTTTTTTATGTACGAAATATTGGCGGGTGTTTGGGTTACATAATTCAAATATTCCTCCACCATTTGATCGCGCTTGCCTGACATGCGATAGAGGTTTGCTAACTCAAGCATATAAAGGTAAGAACTGTTTGATGATGTCCTGGCTTGCAATAAAGCTTGAATGGCGTAGTCGGTAAGATTTCTGGAGGCTAGATAGTCGGAGGTTGTCTTAAGCTTGTAAGCATCATCGGCCTGAGATTTGATTAAATTTTTAAAATATCTATCTGCTTTATTGATGTCGCCAGACCGCACATAAATAACTCCCAGATCTAGCCGGTAGTTAAGTTTTCCATCTCGTCTAATCAATCGCTCTACATACTCTTCGGCCTCGTTATAATTTCCGAGATCAAGTAATAAGTTGAAAAAGTTTGCGTGGATAAGTGGAATGTTTTCATTTTTTTTTGCCAGTTGTTGATACATCGAAAGCGCTTTCTCTTTTTGGCCTTTCAAATTATATTCATTGGCAATTTGTACTTCCTGAACGTCTTGTCCAAATGCAGGATGCATAATCAATCCACATAGGAACAGCGCTTGTATTCTTATTATTATATATAAA
>Ga0154020_10002073_pt1 | contig 24415 bp, 16 predicted proteins | sample Klosneuvirus_201_FD_109709 | JGI IMG/M metagenome (GOLD analysis project Ga0154020, IMG submission 109709) | Active sludge microbial communities from wastewater, Klosterneuburg, Austria - Klosneuvirus_20160825_MG | ecosystem: Engineered > WWTP > Aerobic digester > Activated sludge | place...
CGACGCTGGCCTTCGGCAACGTGTTCTCGGGCCTGACCGGAAACCAGACGATCGTCGTCTCGAACCCGGCGGGCGCCGCGATCTCGGGCCCCGTCCAGTTCAGCCTCGCGGGCGCCGACATGGCGCTGTACACGGTGCAGCCGGGCGCCGTTCAGACCGGCGACTGCACGAACAACGTGACGACCCTCGGACCGGGTCAGAGCTGCAACATCCGCGTTCGCTTCTCTCCGACGGGCACTGCCTTCGGCGCGAAGAACGGCGCGCAGGTCACGATCTCGGCGAACCCGGGCACGGCGGTGGCGAAAGTCATCAACGTGACGGCGACGTCGGTGTCGACGATCAGTGTTGCGCCGGCGAGCCACAACTACGGCAACCGCTTGGTCGGGTCGACGATCTCGCAGGTGTTCACGGTCACGAACAACAGCGGTTCGGCCGTGACGGTGACGTCGACGACCCCGCCGGTGGGCTCGGACTTCACGATCACCGCGAACACGTGCACGGGCTCGGTCAGCACCACGTGTACGGTGACGGTGCGCTTCGCGCCCGCCACGTCGGGCGACTTCACGGGTTCGTTCACCGTGAACAGCGCGAACGGTCTCGCGACGGCAAACCTCACGGGCCATGGCGACACGGCACCGGACGTGAGCTGGACCGAGACGTTCTCGGCGGGCTCGCCGTTCGACTTCGGCACGACCCTCGCGGGCGAGCTCGGTGAGACGCGCGTGTTCACGCTGCGCAACAACGGCGAGACGACGGCTCCGGCGATCGCCGCGATCATCGTGGCCGATCCGCTGCAGTACAACGCGACGACCACGTGCAACGGCGTCGCGCTCGCCGGCGGTGCCACGTGCACCGTCACGGTCCGGTTCACGCCGGGCCCGTCGAACGCGCCGTCGGCGGACGTCCTCGCGACGCTCCAGCCGATGGGTACGACCGGAACGAATGACACGATCAACGTGCGTGGTCGCCGCATGGCGAGCGGCGCGATGACGTTCAACCCGACGGTCGCGAGCTTCCCGAACACGGTCCAGGGCCTGAACTCGGCGACCCAGGTCGTGACGATCCTGAACACCAGCGGCGCGGCCAAGACGTTCGCGATCGGCATCATCGAGACGCTGGCTGGTGGGTCGTTCAGCCCGGACTTCACGATCACGGCGCAGACGTGCGGTGGTACGCCCTCCGGACCGATCTTTGTCGGTGCGACCCTGGCCGCCGGCACGCAGTGCACGGTGACCGTGCGGTTCAATCCGTCGGTGGTGGGCACGGTGACGGCCTACTTGAGCGTGGACGAAGGCGCCTTGGCATTCCTCAACGCGGCGTACGCTCCGCTCACGGGTCGTGGCCTCGCTCCGGCGAACATCACGGTGACCGGCAACCCGCCCGTGTTCCCGAACACGGCGGTCGGCGGCGCTCCGTCGTCGCGCACGATCACGCTCACCAACACGGGTGAAGTGGCGAGCGGCGCGGTGGCGATCTCGGCCGTCGGCGGCGCGGATGCGGCGATGTTCACCACGAGCGGCTGCGCGGGTCCGATCCCCGCGGGTAACTCGTGCAACCTCGTCGTGACCTTCACGCCGGCGAACGTCGGTCCGAAGTCGGCCTCGTTCACGGTCGGTGCAACGCCGGGTCTCGCGACCACGACGGTGACGCTGAACGCGATGGGTGTGACCAACGCGACGATCGGCATCACGCCGACCGTGCAGCAGGTCGCGGGTGATCGCCCGAACGGCGCGATCGATCCGGCCGGCACGATCTACAACATCACCAACGGTGGTGATGTGCCGACGGGCAACCTGTCGGTCACGCTGACGGACAACCTGAACTACGTCATCGAGAACACGGGCGTCGCGAACGCCTGCACCCTCGGTGCGCCGATGGCCGCGAACAGCAACTGCAACGTTCGCGTGAAGTTCAACCCGAAGGCAGTGGGCACGAACCTCGTCACGACGGTGACGGCGAGCGCGAACCCGGGTGCGTCGGCAGCGGGCTCGATCACCGGTAACGGCCTGCCGTCTCTGGTGGGCTCGCCGGCGACGAACAACTACGGCAACGTGCCGCGCGGTTCGGCCTCGGGTCCGGTGACGTTCACGTTCACCAACCGCTCGGCCGGTACGACGGGTCTGCTCTACACGAGCCTCACCGGAGCGAACGCGACCGAGTTCTCGCTCGCGGGTGCGATGGCGGATGACTGTGCGGGCAAGTTCCTCGCGCCGCTCGGCACGTGCACCATCACGGTGGTGTTCACGCCGGCCACCGCTCCGACGGGTGGCACGCGTAACGCGACGCTGACGGTCACCGGAACTCCCGGCGACACGGCGAACGTCGCCCTCTCGGGTAACGCGCAGTAGTTAACCGAACCCGTTCGGGTAACCAGCGCCGTCGAGGAAGTCCCTCGACGGCGCGTTGTTTTTTCGGCGCTGATTTGCTTCCCAATAGGACGGCGATCGTGCGACGACCTCTCCTGATCTGGTCCTTAGGGTGAGTCCAGACAGGAGGGGTTTGTGAACCGAGTAGCGCGATCGATCTGCCTGAGTGCGTTCCTATTGGTGAATGCGTGCGGCGATGACGGAAACGTCAACATGCTGCCGGACGCTCCGCTCAACGATGGAGCGATAGACACACCGCCGCCCGGTCCGGGCATGTTGAAGCTCACGCCGACGACGTCGAACTTCGGCTCCGTCGTGACCAACACGACGAGCACGGCGATGCCGATCACCGTGACCAACATCGGTGAGGGCCCGACGGGAACGATCACCGCGTCGATCAGCGGTGCGATGGGATCGAACTTCCACATCGATACGAACAACTGCACCACGCTCGCGCCCGCCGCGACGTGCACGATCAATGTCGAGTTCTCGCCCTCGAGCGCCGGTAACAAGTCCGCCGCGCTCGCGGTCACGGCGTCCCCCGGTGGATCCGTGCAGACCACGCTCGACGGTATCGGCATCCTCCCGGGTGCGCTCACGATCACGCCGAGCGTCAACGCGTACGGCAACATCACGACGGGCGCGACGAGTCCCGTCATCACGTACACGGTGACCAACACGGGCGGCGTCGCCAGTGGAACGCTCACCACCACCGCTGGCGGTGCGAACCCCACCGAGTTCACGAAGACCGGTGATACCTGCAACGCCACCACGCTCGCCCCCGCAGCGACGTGCACGCTCATGATCCAGTTCGCTCCGACGACGAGCGGACCCAAGTCGGCGAGCTTCACCGTCACCGGTACGCCGGGTGGAGCGGTCGTCGCCGCCGTCAGCGGCACGGCGCTCGCGCCGGCGCAGCTGTTCGTGAATCCGCCGTCGCAGGTGTTCGGCTCCGTCGTCGTCGGTGCGACCAGCGCGATCGCGACATTCTCTGTCGTCAACATCGGCGGCGTTCCGACGTCTGTCCTCTCGCAGACGCTGCAGGGCACGAACGTCGGCGACTTCACCGTCGTCTCCACGAACTGCTCGGGCGCGACGCTTCAGCCCGCGTCGTCGTGCACGCTCACCGTTCGCTTCCAGCCGTCGTCGACGGGCGCGAAGACCGCGAGCGTCGTGGTCTCCGCCGCGACCGGTGGCTCGCGCACCATCGATCTGAGTGGTACCGGCATCGCGCCTGGCCAGCTCACGATCACGCCGTCGAACCACGGCTACGGGAACGCCGTCGTGGGAACGACGTCCGGCGCGCAGGTCTTCGTCGTCGAGAACACTGGTGGCGTGGCCTCGGGCCCGCTGTCGACCAGCCTGTCCGGCGGCGACGCGGCGCAGTTCACGATCTCCGCGAACGCGTGCAACGGTCTCGCGCTCGCCCCCGCGGCGACGTGCAACATCTCGGTCGCGTTCAGCCCGTCGTCGGCCGGCGTGAAGAACGCATCGCTGCTCGTCGCGGGTACGCCCGGTGGCACGATCACGGCGAGCCTCTCGGGCAATGGAATCCCGTCGGCCGCGATCACCATCACTCCGACGTCGCGTGACTTCGGCTCCGTCGGTGTCGGCGGCGTCAGCCCGTTCCTCACCTTCACCGTGCGCAACGTCGGTGGCACCAATGCGGGTGTCCCGGCGATCTCGCTCGGCGGAACGAGCCCGGGCCAGTTCACGCAGAACAGCGACTGCGTCTCGGCCCTCGCGCCGCTCGCGACCTGCACGGTCTCGGTGCGCTTCGCGCCGATCGCGCTCGGCAACTTCACTGCCACGGTGTCGGCGACGGCTGCGCCGGGTGGCGTCGCGTCGGCGACCGTGTTCGGTCAGGGCGTCAACGGTGCATCGCTCAGCGTGAACCCCTCGAACCTCCAGTTCGCGGACACGTTGATCGGTGATGTCTCGGGCCAGCTCAACTTCCTCGTGACCAACAACGGCGGCACCGCGACGGGCGCCCTCACGGTCGGCAAGTCGGGCCCGTTCCCGGGTGACTTCAACATCGTCACCACGACGTGCGGCACGCTCGCGCCGGGTGGAACGTGTCTCGTGACCGTGAGCTTCCAACCCACGGCGCGTGGTACGCGCAACGCGTCGATCTCCGTCAGCGGCGCACCGGGTGGCAGCGTCTCTGTCGCCGTCTCCGGCAACGCGCGTCCGCGCCTCGAGATCATCGAGGTCGACTTCGACGTGCCGGTCAGCCCGTACGACTTCGGCACCGTCTCGATCGGTGGCCAAGAGATCGTTCGCGTCGTGGTGCGCAACAACACGCTCGCCGATCACACGCTCACGCTGACGGATGACTTCGGAAACCCGAGCCAGTTCTACATCTGGGACATCTCGTGCAGCGGCAAGGGCAAGTTCGTGGCGCACGGCGTGCCCACGGGCTTCATCTTCGCGGAAGACATCTGCAGCATCTGGGTGGCGTTCGCGCCGACCAGCGAGGGTGCGAAGTTCGGCCAGACGATCTTCGACATCGGCCCGACGCCGTTCGACACCGCGACCCAGCAGTTCGAAGGCAACGGTGCCAACGGTCTCTCGATCCGTCCGATCACGCAGCCGCCGGGCTTCCCCGCGCCGACGTCGGATTTCGGCAACGTCGCCGTCAACGCGACGTCGCCCGAGCTCGTGTTCGAAGTCCGCAACGCGGACGACGGCGTGACCACGGGGCTTCTCACCACGGCCGCGCTACAGGTCCAGCGGTTCCAGATCACGGACGACGGCTGCAACAACGTGTCCCTCACGCCGGGAGCCACCTGCTTCATCAGCGTGACGTTCACGCCGTCGCAGCTCGGTCTCGATCAGACCGTGCTCGCGGTCAGCGCGACGCCGGGTGGTCCGGCATCGCTCGACATCAAGGGCACCGGCGTCGATCCGAGCCTCTTGATCTTCAACCCGGATCCGCTCCAGTTCGGTGACGTGTACGCAGGGCTCTCCAAGACCCTGACCGTCACGGTGACGAACCCGGCCGGTGCGCAGACCGCGGGTGCGCTGAACTTCGACATCGTGAACGACGGGTGTTCGTTCGCGCTCGGCAGCGGCAGCGGTGGCGGCGGTGGCTTCTGCTACTCGATCGTCGGTGGCACGTGCGTCGCGGGCTCCACCATCCTGTTGGCGGGGCAGTCGTGCACGGTCGTCGTCGAGTTCGACTCGACGGGCGCTGACTTCTCGGCGCCCTGCGGCGGCTCGGGCTGCGGCTCGTTCCTGTTCGGTCTGCACGAGGCGGAGCTCCAGTTCAACGCTGCTCCGGGCACGAATGGAAACCACGACGTCTCGATGTCGGCCAACGTCAAGTCGGTGATCTCGATGACTCCGCCGACCGTCAACTTCGGCGATGTCACGATCGAGGTCCCGACCGCGACGTTCACGGTCCACAACGACAGCCCGGCTCCGACCACAATGGCGTCGCCGGCTCTCTCGGGCGCCACGCAGGGCCTGCAGGTCCTCACGTCCACGTGTGGTGGAACGCTGCCTGCGAACGCGAACTGCACGATCGAGGTCCAGTGGGACGTCGTGTCGACGTACTCGCTGTCGGCGACGCTGTTCGCGTTCACCACCAACGGTTACGGCACGGACTCGTCGAGCATCTTCGGCGACCGCGTGCTGCCGTTCTCCTGCCTCCAGATCAAGCAGAACAACCCGACGGCGGGCACGGGCGTGTACCAGCTCGATCTCGACCAGGGCGGTCCACTCACGGTGATCGACGCGGATTGCGACATGGTCACCGACGGTGGCGGCTACACGAGCTACCAGGTGTTCGGTGGGCTCGGCATGAGCGGAGTCCTAGACCTCAACTCGTGCCAGGAGCTCGGCATGCAGCTCGTCATCCCGCGCTCGCGTGCCCACGCGCTGTCGCTCATCGCGAACTACGGAGACACCGTGGTCCCCGGCGTGTACGGCACCGAGGAAGGCGTCAACTACGGCGCGTGCCCGATGAGCTCGTCGAGCAGCTGCGCCAACGTGCAGTCCGACTGGACCTCGCTCGACGGCGGCGACTGGTTCTTGAACCAGTTCTCGACGGGCGAGCCGAACGGTGACTACGTCGCGGGTTGCTTCCTCGGCGACATCGGCTCCAACAGCGACGGCTTCTTGTTCAACGACATCACGGATGGCAAGGGTGGCTGTGGCTACAGCTTCACCGACTACGTGTGCTCGCTGAATGACAAGGGTGGCGGTGGTCTGAACTAACCATCGCTCGCTGATTCTCTGCCCCGGTCGCTGGTCGCGATCGGGGCGTTTGTTTTTTCGGTACGATGGTCCTCGATGAGCGAAGACGGACGCCACATCGGCGTATCGGGCGCGACGCTCGTCGGTCTCGGCGGCATCATCGGCGGTGGCCTGCTGATCCTCAGCGGCACCGCGTTTCACATGGCGGGCCCCGCCGCGGTCCTCGCGTTCGCGCTCAACTGCATCGTCGCGTGGCTCACCGCGATGAGCGTCACCGAGATCAGCGTGGCGTTCCCGCAGTCCGGCGGTGCGTACACGTTCGCGAAGAAGGTGCTCAGCGTTCGCGCCGCGTTCGTCGTCGGCTGGGTGTTGTGGTTCGCGTACATCGTCGCCGGCGTGTTGTACGCGCTGTCGTTCGCCGCGTTCACCGTGATCCTCGTGCGCGGCGCGTGCGATGGCCTCGGCCTCGAGACCGCGTGGCTCGACGGGCGCAGCCCGGTGCTGCTGCTCGCGACCGTCGCGACCGCCGGCTACTCCGTCGGACTCGTGCGCAAGGCGAGCGGAGGCGGGCAGTGGGTCACCATCGCGAAGGTCGTGCTGTTCCTCGTGCTGATCGCACTCGGCGTGTTCGCGCTCGTGCGCCAACCGCTGTCGGATATCGGCGGCGAGATGTCCCCGTTCTTCAGCGGCGGACTCGACGGCATCGTCGCGGCGATGGGCGTGACGTTCATCTCGCTGCAGGGCTTCGAGATGGTCTCGGCGATCGCGGGCGAGATCAAAGATCCGTCGCGCACGATCCCGAAGGCGATCTTCGGATCACTCGGCATCTCGATCTGCGTCTACCTGCCGATCATGTTCTTGATCCCCACCGCCGGCGTCGACGGGGGCGCGCACATCATCGGGCTCGCAGCGAAGGATCCCGACACGGTGATGGCCGTCGCCGCGCGGACGTTCCTCGGAGAGGTCGGCTACTGGTTCGTCATCGTCGCGATCGCGATGGCGACCTTGTCCGCGCTGCAATCGAATCTGCTCACCGCATCGCGCGTCGCGTATGCGATGGCGCACGATCACACGCTGCCGTCGGTGCTCGAGCAAACGCACCCCAAGCGCGGCACGCCGATCATGGCGATCTACGCGACCGCGCTCGCCACCGTCGCGATCATGTACATGATGCCGGACCTCACCAGCGCGGGTGCGGCGGCGTCGCTGATCTTCCTGATCGCCTTCGCGCTCACGCACCTCACCGGCTATCTCGCGCGCAGGCGCGGCGGACCGCGCAGCCTCGGGACGTACCGGACGCCGAGGTTTCCGCTCGTGCCGATCGTCGGTGGCTTGTCGTGTGCGGGGCTCGCGGTGTTCCAAGCGATCGTCGTGCCCGAGGCCGGGAAGATCCTGCTCGTGTGGCTCGGGCTCGGCGTGCTGCTGTACTTCGCGCTGTTCAAGGGCCGCGCCGAGGCGGCGGATGCGTCTGCCGAAGCGATGGACCCGCGGCTCAACCAGCTGCGCGGCAAGAATCCGCTCGTGCTGCTGCCGATCGCGAACCCCAAGAACGCGACGTCGCTCGTCGAGATCGCGAATGCGCTCGCACCGTCGGAGTTCTGTCGCGTGCTGCTGCTCTCGGTGGTACGCGCACCGCGCGGCGGCGTGGGAGATCACGTGTCACAGCTCGCGGACGCGCAGGAGGCGTTCAAGCACGCGCTCGGCGCGAGCTACGACGCGGGCCACTCGCCCGAAGCGCTGATCACCGCGGCGCACGAACCGTGGCCCGAGATCCGGCGCATCGCGAAGGAGCACGACTGCGAGAGCTTGCTCGTCGGGCTGCCGAAGAACGTCGACGACAAGCTCGATCGCGAGCTCGAGACGCTGCTCGACGAAGTCGATTGCGACGTCGCGATGATGCGTGCGCCCGACGAGTGGCGCATCGGCAACGCGAAGCGCGTGCTCGTGCCGATCGCGGGAAAGTCCGAAGAGCACGAGCTACGCGTGCGCCTGCTCGCGACGCTGTCTCGCGAAGCACCGCGCGAGCTCGTGTTCCTCACCGTGGTCCCGTCGACGGCCACGGACGACGATGTCGCCGAGGCGAGCAAGGCGCTCGGCCGCCTGTCGCGCATGAAGATCCCGGGCACGCAGACCGTGGAGGTCGTGCGCAGCGATGACCCGGTCGCGGCGATCGTGGCCGAGACCTCGCGCGCGGATCTCGTGGTCCTCGGCATGCGCCGGATGCGCAACGGCAAGAAGGTCGTGGGCACGATCAACCGGCGCATCGCCGCCGAGGCCGCGTGCGCCGTGATGCTTCTCTCGCGCCGGCAGCAAGCCCAGATGTCCGACATCATGCAGCCGATCAAGGGCGTCGCGAACATCGTTCCGCTTCCGTTCATGCAGAAGCCTCGGCCGGAGTAGAAGCTGCGAGAACTGCAGCGACGTGTGGTGTGAAGTTCACGCTGAACGCCGTCGATCGAAGCCGCCGATTCGCGAACCGCGCGACGTTCCACGCTCGCCGATATTCATGCGCGCCCTTCGCGCGAGGCACACCGATTGCGTGAGGGCATCGTCATGCCTAGTCATCCTTCCCTTCGCTCGCTGCTTCCTTCGTCTCTACTCGCCATGCTGTTCGTCACGGCATGCGGCACGACCACGCAGTTCGCCGCGACCAACGCGTCGCCGCGTCCGCTCGCCGCGCGCCCGGCCGAGTCGGTCTCGGTGTTCGCGACCGGCCTGCCGAACCGCCCGTTCGTCGAGGTGGGCATCATCCAGGCGCGCCAGTCGAGCGAGTTCTCCGTCGACGAATTGCCCGAGATCCTCGCCGAGATGCGGACCGAGGCCGGGCGCCGCGGCTGCGATGGCCTCGTGATCAACGGCACCCGTGACGCGCAGTCGTCATCGACGACCGTCTCGCATCACGCGGTGACCTCGAGCAGCAAGACGCTCGAAGGATTCTGGGGCGCGTGCATCGTGTTCGTCGTCGATCCGGAACCGATCGCGGCGCGCGCGGAAGCTCCCGCACCTGCCGAGTAGCTGTCCGTAATTCATCCGAGCGCCGGACACGTGCGTCCGGTGTTCGGAATTCCCGGACACGTGCGATCGCGATCTCTCGCGCTTGCGCTGGCACCACGATCGCAAGTCTCGGTCGTGGTGCACGATGCTATGCTGGGTTCGATGCTCGACCTCGACGATCTTCGCGACATCAAACCGGGATTCATCCGGCCGATCTCTCGAGACGAGTACTGGCAGCTCGCGAAGCTCGGCGCATTCGAGGACGAGAACGTCGAGCTGTTGCGCGGAGTCATCGTCACGATGAGCCCCGAGGATATCCGTCACGCGGATCCCATCGTGTGGCTCATGCGACGGCTGAATCGTGCGCTCGATGACGACTTCGTCGTACGCCCGGGCATGCCGTTCGAGGCTCTCGACGATTCGGTCCCGCAACCGGACATCACGATCACGGCGGAGCCACTCGGACGCCACCCATCGACGGCGCTCCTGTTGATCGAGGTGTCGAACAGTTCCCTGCGAAAGGATCGGCGCGTGAAGCTGTCGATCTACGCCGAGGCTGGCGTTCCCGAGTACTGGATCGTCAACGTGTCGAAGCCAGGAACGATCGAGGTCGAGGTCTACACGCAACCGAGCGCGGGTGGATACGCGAAGCTCGAGACGCTACGCGACGGCGACGTGCTGCGTCCGCTCCAGGTCCCGATCGAGATCCCCGTCGCAGACCTCCCGCGATAGCTACGTCGGGTTCTGGCCGGTGAGGTGCTTAGCGATGATGCGGCGCTGGATCTGACCGGTGCCCTCGAAGATGTCGTAGATCTTCGCGTCGCGATACCACTTCTCCATCGGGTGGCCGGGCTCGAGCGCTTCTTCGCCGAGGAGCACCATGCCGCGCGTCGTCACCATCTGCGCGGTGCGCGCCCCGTGCGCCTTCGCCATCGATGACTCCATCACGTTCTCGATGTGATGGTCCGCCATCCACGCCGCGCGATGCGCGAGCAAGCGCGACGACATGATCTCCATCGCCATGTCGGCGAGCTCGAACATGATGTGCTGGTGGCTCGCCATCGGCGTGCCGTGCAGCGATCCACCGCGGACACGATCGAGCAAGAACTCGTACGCGGCGCGCGCGATGCCGGTCGCCTGCGCGCCGACGACGGGACGCGTGGAGTCGAGCATCTTCTTCGTGTCACCGAGGCCGCCCGAGCCTTCGGGCTTGTCGGTCTGCGCCTGCGCGATGCCGAGCATCATATCCTTGTGGATGCGCACGTCCTCGAAGTGCACCTGCGCCGTCTCCGACGCGCGGATGCCGAGCTTGTGCTCCTTCTTGCCCGGCACGAGGCCCGGGGTGGCGCGCGGCACGATGAAGCCACGCACGCCGGCGCGACCCGCGGATGCCTCGGTCTGCGCCCACACGACATAGACGTTCGCGGACTGACCGTTCGTGATCCACTGCTTGCTGCCGCGGATGATCCAGTAGTCACCGTCGGGGGTCGCGGTGGTCTTGAGGCCCGAGATGTCCGAGCCGGTCGCGGGCTCCGATAGCGCCATCGCGGCGACGTAGATGTGGCCGTTCTCGTCGGCGCCTTGCAGGAGCTTGCGGAACTCGGCCTTCTGCTCGTCGGTGCCCATGCGCGCGACCGGAGTGCACGCGAGTCCCGAGCCACCGAGTGCGAGCGCGATACCCGCGCAGCCCCACGCCATCTCTTCGGACGCGGCGACGGCGAGGCGCGCTTGCGACTTCGGCTTCTTCGGATCGGGATCCTCTTCGACGCCGGTGAGCCTCTTGCGGCCGTCGAGCAAGGTCGACTGTGTGAGTCCGAACGCTTGCGCGCTCTTCATCAGATCCCATGGCATCGACTCTTCGGCGTCGTGCTTCATCGCGATCGGACGGATCTGCTGCTTCGCGAACGCGCCGAGCATCTGGCGGATGCCCGCGAACATCGGTTGATCGTGAAAGATGTCCATGACTACTTCGCTCCCTTCTCGGCGAGGACACGGCCGAGTCGTTCGTCGCCATGCAGCGCTTCGAACGCGCGCGCATCGCGCATCAATTTCTCGACGGGGAAATCGTTGACGAACCCGTAGCCGCCGTAGATCTGCACGGCGTCGATCGTGGCGCGCGCGACGGCATCACCGGCCAGCACGCGTGCGCGACTCGCGAGGTCCGCGGCCGACGGCAAGCCCTTGTCGATCGCCCACGCGGCGTGCAGCGCGAACAGCTTCGCCGCGCTCGCGAGCGTGACCGCATCGTCGCGCAAGCGGATGAGCGCTTCGAACGAGCCGATCGGCTGGCCGAACTGGATGCGCTCCTTCGCGTAGGCGTCCGCGTACTCCATCGCTGCGATCGCGACGCCGGCCGCGCGTGCGGCGAGGGAGGTCCGTGCCCAGGTCAGCACCGTGGTGATCGCCGATGCATCGCGCGACAGTACGAAGTCCGCCGGCACCTCGTGCTGCGCCAACGTCGCCGTGCCCCACTTCGCAGCGCGCCAGCCCGACGGAGTGATCGCGTCGCGCTTGACGTTGTCCATCGCGACGAGGAACAGGACGTCCTTGGTCGCGACGAGCACGTGCGACGCAGCGCCGAGCGCCGGCGCGGGTCCGAGCTTTCCGGTCACGCGGAGTGCGCCGCCTTGCGCGACCACCTCGAGCGTTCCGCGGCTATCGTGCACGAGCGTCGCGAGCCCACCGGCCGCGAGCGATGCGAACAGCGACTTCTTCGCCGCGTCGCTGCCCCACGTGGAGGTCGCGAGTGCGGGCTCGACGTTCGCCTCGAGGAGCGCGGCGAGGGCAGGGCATCCACGTCCGAGCTCGAAGCCACGCAGTGCGCGCGTGAGGTGCGAGTAGTCGCCGTCGAGCAGGCCGTCGTTCGCGGCGGGCACGGCATCGAGGAAGAACCCGAGCTCGCCTCCGAGGGCCGTCAATCGATCGGGCGGAGCACCCGCGCGATCTGCATCGGCCGCCCAGCCGCGCAGGTCTCGGTCCGCGAACTTGCGGACGGTTTGCACGATGAGGTCTTGCTCGGAATCGAGCGCGAAATCCATGCGGCGGTCATACCGCAGAAACAGTCAGGATGGACTGTCAAATGACATTTCGCCCTCGTTACATCGTCGGAGGCGTGGACCACCAAACCCGGTGGTTGGCTCTCGTCACGTAACAACCAAGCGTGCGACGTTCTCTAACGCAGGGAGATCGAGATGGCCGAACAAGCTCCGTTGACGGGACCAGATCTGAGCGCGGGCGTCGACGCGGCCACCGTCGTCGAGGGCACGCCCTTGCTCGGTCACGCGGGCGGTGAAGCGATCGTGCTCGTGCGGGCAGGAAGCACCGTGCATGCGCTCGGCGCGACGTGCTCGCACTACGGCGGTCCGCTCGCCGAGGGACGCGTGTTCGACGGCGCGATCCACTGTCCGTGGCACCACGCGTGCTTCGATCTCGCGACCGGCACCGCGCACGGTCCGGCGATCGCCGCGATCGCTTGCTACGACGTCGCGCTCCAGGACGGCAAGCTCCGCGTCGGCGCGAAGCGCGAGGTCACCGCCGCACCGAGGGAGGTGCCGGCGTCCGTCGTGATCATCGGCGGCGGCACTGCCGGCATCGCATGCGCCGAAGCACTGCGCGCCGACGGCCATCGCGGCGCGATCACGATCGCGAGCAGCGAGGGGTCGGATCCCGTCGATCGTCCGAATCTGTCGAAGGACATCCTCGCGGGAACCGCGCCGGCCGAGTGGGCGTTCTTGCGCTCCGCGGATGCGCTCGCCGCGGAGAACATCACGTTCGTGCGCGAGGCCGCGACGTCGATCGATCGCACGGGTCGCACGGTGATGTTGTCCGGCGGCGGCAAGCTGCCGTACGACGCTCTCGTCCTCGCGACGGGCGCGGAGCCGATTCGCCTGCCGATCGATGGCGCGGATCTGCCGCACGTCCACGTGCTGCGTACGCTCGCGAATTGCTCCGCGATCGGCGCGGCCGCGGCCAATGGCTCGCGCGCCGTCGTGATCGGCGCGAGCTTCATCGGCCTGGAAGCCGCCGCATCGCTGCGTGCGCGCGGCGTCGAGGTCACCGTCGTCGCGCCGGAGACCGTGCTGCTCGCGCGCGTGCTCGGCGAAGAGATCGGTGCGTTCGTGCGCTCGCTGCACGAGGGCAAGGGCGTCGTGTTCCAGCTCGGACGCAAGCCGGCGAAGATCACGCGCGACACGGTCGAGCTCGACGACGGGACTCGGTTACCCGCGAGCCTCGTCGTGATGGGCGTGGGCGTGCGCCCCCGGCTCGATCTCGCGACCGCCGCGGGACTCGCGATCGACAAGGGCGTCGTCGTCGACGACGAGCTGCGCGCGGCGCCCGACATCTGGGCCGCCGGCGACATCGCACGCTTTCCGTACAACGGCGGCTCGGTGCGCATCGAGCACTTCCAGGTCGCGGTGCGCCACGGCCAAGCGGTCGCGCAGTCGATCCTCGGGCGCGGTGCGCGTCGCGACGTGCCGTTCTTTTGGAGCCAGCACTACGACGCGACGTTCGCGTACGTCGGTCACGCCGAGCAGTTCGACCGACCCGTGATCCATGGCAGCCTCGATGGGCGCGACGCGCACGTCGTGTACCGCGAGAAGGGCGCGATCGCGGCGGTCGTGACGATCGGCCGCGATCAGCTCGCGCTCGATGTCGAAGCCGCGATGCTCGCGCGCGACGACGCGGCGCTCGCGAAGCTCGTCGAGTAACGCCGAGCTACGGACAGAGATCGCAGGTCGCGCCCGTCGACGTGCAGCCATCGCCGGTATCGCAGGCCGCGGCGCGGCAGGTCGCGGGCTTCTCGCAGGAGTCGTTGCCGGTGCACGCGACGTCGCACGCGCACGCAGTCATGCACTGCACTCCGTCCTTGCACGAGTCCGGTCCTTGGCACACGACGTCGCAGTCACCCGCGCCGCAGACGACCTTCTTCTGACACGACATGTTGCCCGTGCACTCGACGCGACACGGTCCGGTCAGCGGGCACTTCACGTCCATGTTGCACGCGTTCGGTCCACTGCAGCGGATCACGCAGACGTCGCTCTCGCAGCTGCCGTTGCATCCCGGCGCGCAGGCCGGCGGAGCGTCGATCGGAGCGTCGATCGGAGCGTCGTCCGTGAGAACAGCGTCAGGTGTCGCTGACTCGATGTCGCAGTGGTCGAGATCGTCGCCCGAGGCACACCACCCATCGGCACCGCAGGCGAGCCCACCCGCGCAGTCCGCCGCCTCGGTGCATCGCACCGCGCAGGGCCGCAGGCTCGGGTCATAGCAACCGACCAGCAGACCGAGGAGGAACAGCGCGCGCATCGATCCTGCGCGAAGCAAGCGCCGTGCCCCACGTCCCCGAGCGTCAGCGCCGACCGGACGTCGAGCAGGCGTCGATCCGGCGTCGATCCAGCGTGGATCCGATGCGCGTGCGCTCGGGGTGTGGCGCGTACGTCGTGCGACCTACGTCGTGGCGTACATCGCGAGCGCGCCGACGAGGTGATCGAATACGAGGCGCACGCGGCGCTGGGCTCTCTGGTCCTCGTGCATCACGACCCACGCATCGAGGGAGACTCCGATCTTTGGCAGCACGCGCACGAGGCCGGTCGCGAGCGGGAGCTGGCAGATGCCGATGCCGAGGCCGGCGCGCACGGCGGCGAGCTGCGCGAGATCCGAGTCCGCGCGCACCGTGAAGTCGCGGCGCGTGGTGGACACGCCGAGCGCGGCCAGCGCATCGATCAATGCGCGCCCGGTGTCCGCACCGACGAGCGCGTGGTCCCGCAGCTCCGCGGCACGGCGCGGGGCAGGGCGCTTGGCGAGATACGCTTTGCTCGCGAACATCCCGAGCGGGATCGCGGCGGCACGTCTCCCGACGAGCGCTGCCTGCGTGGGCGCGACCATGCGGATCGCGACGTCGGCATCGCGGCGCAGCAGATCCTCCGAGCGGTTCGTCGCGACGAGCTCGATCTGGAGCTGCGGCCTCGCCGCGAGCAGCGGCGCGAGCAGCCGCGGCAGCACCTCGACGCCGACGATCTCGCTCGCCGTGATCCGCACCGTGCCGCGCTCCGCGTCCGCGGGCGCCGACAGCGTGCGCACCACCGCGTGGGCGGACGCCGCCATCGCCTCCGCGTGCGGCATCGTCGCGAGCGCCGCTTCGGTCGGCACGAGGCCGTTCGTCGCGCGCGTGAACAGCACGACATCGAGCGCCTCCTCGAGCTCCTCGATGCGCCGCCGCACCGTCGGCTGCGCGAGCTCGAGTGCTCGCGACGCCGCCGACAGGCTGCCCTCGCGCATTACCGCGAGGAACGTCCCGTACAACTCCCACGACGGCTCGGACGTGCTCATCAAAATGTGACTAGCAGGTGAACATCTTTAGCCAATCGTGTCTAGGCGGCATCCGCCCCATGATGAGCTCATGACCAACGACACCAGCGTGACCGGCACCCCTCGTACCCTCCTGCGCGTCGAAGGCCTCGCGATGCTCGTCGCGGGGATCGCCGCCTACGTCAGCCTCGGTGCGAGCTGGAGCGTGTTCGCGCTGTTGTTCCTCGTTCCGGACGTGACGCTGCTCGGCTACCTCGTCGACCCGCGCGTCGGCGCGCACGTCTACAACGCGGGGCACAGCCTCGTCGGGCCCGCGCTCCTCGCGCCGTTCGCGCCGGCGCTCGCCGCGATCTGGCTCGCGCACATCGGCTTCGATCGCGCGCTCGGCTATGGCCTCAAGTACAGCTCGTCATTCACGGCGACTCACCTCGGACGCATCGGTCGTCACTTGCCGAACGCGTCGACCTCGGCGAGCCCGGCCTCGCCCGCGGTCCCGGCCGCCACATAGCTCGCGCGCGCGGCGGCGATCATCGCCTTCGCGTGCTCGCGCTCGGTGGGCCCGAGCTCGGACAGCACCTGCCCGAGCGCGAACTGCGTCTTGCCCAGCTCCGCCGGGGCGGCCTTGCCGCGCTCGAGCAAGCGCACAGCGCGTTCGAGATGAGGCACCGCGGCCGCGTATCGCTCGCGACCGATCTCGATGCTCGCCGCGAGCCGCAACCCCATCGCCGCGATCGCCTCGCGATGCTGCAGGCTGCGATCGGCGATGTCGGCGCCGCGAACGAAGTGGGCGAGCGCGTCGTCGTCGCGCGCGAGCTCCTGCAGCGACATCCCGACGAGAATGTGCGCGTTCGCCGCGTGCGCACTCTCTCCTTGCTTGATCGACTCGAGGATCGCCAACCCGCGCTCGATCGATGTGACCGACTCTGCCGCCTTGCCGCTCGCACCGAGCGCGTCTCCCAACCCGACGAGCGACTCGGCGACCTGCACGTTGCCTCCCGGGAATGCGATCTCGCGAATCGCGAGCGCCTGTCTCAGCTGCGCGATGCCCGCATCGAAGCTCTCGCGCTCGATCAGCGCGATGCCCAGCACGTAGTGCGCGATCGCCACCTCGGGATGCTGCGGGCCATGCAACGCGATCGCCTCCGCCAGCGCGGCCTGCAGCGTCGCGAGTGCGCGCTCCGGGTCGCCCTGCAGACGCTGGAAGTGCCCGAGGCGCGCACGCGCGGCATTGACCACGGACGGTCGCGCCGCTTTCTCGCCGAGCGCGATCGCTTCCTCGCAGTGCTTGCCGGTCGCCACGGCATTCGCGGCGGTCACGTTGCGATTGCACCGCGCGAACGCGAGATCCAACGTCCGCGCGTCGCGGTCCGGCAGCTGCCCGATCAACGCTCGCGCGTAGCCGTCGAAGATCTCCGCCTCGTCGTACGTGCGCAGATCGTTGCCGAGCGCCTTGCTCAGCTCGACCCATACATCCGCCAGCGTCTCGAGATCTCGCGCGGCCGTCGCTGCTTGCGCGGCGACATGCAACGCGGCGATGCCTTCCGCGTAGTGCGCGGCGCTCACCTCGAGCCGTCCGAGCAACAGTCGTGCACGTGCCTTCATGGGGGCATAGCCCGTCGCATCGGCACGCCTCTGCACGGCGAGCACCTCCGCGCGGACCTGCTCCGCACGTCCGGCCACGAGCGCAGCCTCGTACGTCGCGAGCTCCTCGCGCAGCTTCTCGATTTCGGTCCTCGCTGCCTCCGCCGGCGGCAGCGGTGGCAACGCACCGAGTCCGGCGATATCACCGCAGCGCTCGGGTGCGGGCAGCGTCTCCGTCAGCGAGCTCGCGCGCGCGATGACCTCTGCATCCGGCGCCATCACGAGCGCGACCACCGGTGCGAGCTGCTGCGCGAGTCCCTCGAGGCAGCTCTGGCGTAGCGCATGCGTTGCGGCAGGTTGCACCTTGTCGACGACGGTCGCGCGGCAGCTCGCATCAGCCTGCGCGCGCCACCGCGCGGTCCACGCGTCGAGCTGCTCGACCGTCGACGACGCGACGGCATTCGCGAACGGCAAGCCGGTCGCGCCGAATGCGGCACGTAGCGCGGGTTGTTTCGCGGTGCTCCACACGAGATCGATCGGATCACCCGCGTGCGCGCACGACGCCACCGCGCGCGTGCGGGTCATCGCGAGGACGATCGCGCCGACGATCGCGATCGAGACGAACGCGGCGACGAACACCCAATACCGCATCCGCGGCGGCGGTGGCACGAGCTCTCCGAGGAGATCCTCCATCGAGGCGAACCGATCCTCGGGGCGCTCGCTGCGTGCGCGTCGCAGGGCCTTTCGTACACGCTCGCTGACCGGCGGGCCACTCGCGCGCGGGACGCCATCACGACGAGCGTCCCACGCGCGTCGTGCATCGGCGTCGCGCGCGTTGCCCTCTTGCCTCGCATCCGCATCGCGCTGCGCAGCGGCGGTGCGCTTCGCATGGATGTCGTCGCTCGCATGCATGTCGTCGCTCGCATGGATGTCGCCATGCTTCGCATCGCGTGCATCGGCATCGTGCTTTGCATCGTGTGCGGGCTTCGCATCGCGCGCGTCGGCATCGTGCTTTGCATCGTGTGCGGGCTTCGCATCGCACGCATCGGCATCGTGCTTTGCATCGTGTGCGTGCTTCGCATCGCGCGCATCGGCATCGTCTGCATCGGGGTCGGGCTTCGCATCGCGCGCGTCGTGGTCGCGCTTCGCATCGCGCGAATCGTCGTCGCGCGCCGCGTCTCCAAACAGCGCCTCGGAGAGCGCCACGGCAAACGCGTACTGATCGGCGCGCGCATCGATCTTCGCGCCGCGCTTCTGCTCCGGCGCCATGTACGCCGGCGTGCCCGCGATCACGCCTTCCTCCGCCTCCGACCGCGCGAGGCCGAAGTCGAGCACGCGCGCGCGACCGTCGGAGCCCACGATGATGTTGCTCGGCTTCACGTCGCGGTGCACGAGCCCCGCGCGATGCGCCGCCGCGAGCCCGCGGCCCGCTTGCACGAACACGTCGAGGATCTCGCTCGACGAGCGCGCCGTCGATGCGCTGGATCCCGTCGATGCCCCGGTCGACCCCGATGCGCTCGACGCACCCGATGCACCAGCCCGCTGCGTACGCAGCCACTCGCGCACCGTCTGCCCCTCGACGTGCTCCATCGCGACGAACACCTCGCCATCCGCCTCGCCCACGTCGTGCACCGCGATCACGTTCGGGTGCGCGAGCTTCGCGATCGCGCGCGCTTCCTCGCGCAGCTGATCGCCGGCGCGCGTGCGGCGCAGCACTTTGACCGCGACGCGCCGATCGAGCTCGGGATCGAAGGCCGAGTACACGACGCCCATCCCACCCGCACCGAGCCGCGCGAGGAGCACGTAGCGGCCGAGCTGGCCGCCGGGAGTCCAGCTCTCGCGTTCGGTGGGGATCGAGGGCACGCCGATCCCGTCGGTCATCGGGTGGCGGTCGCCGACGGTGGCGAGCTTCGCGAGCGCGGCGACGAGCTCTTGGCAGGCCGAGCAGGTGTCGAGGTGGCTATCGAGCGCGTCGCGTTCGACGCGTGCGAGCTGACCCGCTGCATAAGCAGCGATCGTCTCCTCGCCCGGGCACACGTCCCACGCTACCATGGCCGCCCGTGGCGCCATTCTCGTTGCGCGAGGTCGCGAGCGCCGAAGTGTTGGCCGAGGTCCTCGCGGCGTCACGCGAAGCCTGGCCCGGGGTGTCCGTCCCCGACGACGAATTCGTCGCGTACGTGACCGAGCGGCTCGTTCCGGATGCGTCGCTCGACGATGCGTTGCGGACGCTGTGCATCGCGGATCTGTGGCTCGCGTGTGCGATCGCGCGAGGTGATGCGGTCGCGGTGAAGGCGTTCGACGCGCAGCTCGCGCATGTCGGTGAAGCGATCGCGCATCTCGATGGTGGCAGTGCGCTCGTGGCGGATGTGACCGCCGCCGTGCGCGAGCGCGTGCTCGGCACGGGCGGCGATGGAAAGATCGCGGACTTTCGCGGGCGCGGTGATCTGCGCGGATGGCTGCGCGTGATCGCGGTGCGCGAGGCACTGCAGATCATGCGCGCGCGCAAGCGCGAGGCGCCGATGCCCGAGGTGGTTCCCGAGAATCTCGAGGAGCACAGCGTCGCGCTGACGCCCGACGAGCAGCGCGTGTATCGCGAGGGATTCTCGGTCGCGCTCGCGACGCTGACGCCGCGCGAGCGCAACTTGCTGCGGCAGCAGTTCGTCTATGGCGCGACGATCGACGAGCTCGGCGCGTTGTACGGCGTGCATCGCGCCACGGCCGCGCGATGGATCGCGCAGATCCGCGAGACGCTGCTGCGCCGCACGCGCCGGCACGTGGCCGACGCGATGCGCCTCAGCGGCACCGATCTCGACAGCGCGATGGGACGCATCGCCGATCACCTCGATTACTCGCTGCGCCATACGCTCTCGCGCGAGTAGTCACTCGCCGACGCACGCGCCCTCGGCGCTGTTGCACTTCTCGTGGTTCGGGCAGTCCGCGTCGAACTGGCAGGGCAGGCCGATGCAGTACGCGTTCTCTCCCACGCACTGCTCGGTGGCGGAGTTGCACTTCGTGCCGTTGCTGCAGTCGGCGTCGAACTGACAGTGGATGCCGCTCGCGCACTGCGGGTTGCCGAGCGCGATCAAACAGAACGAGCCGAGCGCGGCGGCGAGATCGCCGTTGCACGCCGGGTACGGTCCGAGCGCGCCGACGCACTGCCAATCGGTCGCGTCGGGGGTCGCGAAGCAATCGAGACCCGCGGCCGGATCGCCGCCGCACATCGAAGCCGACGCGATGCCCTTCTTGCACCACTGCTCGAACGCGGCTTGGCCACCGTTGGGTAGCGGCGTGCCACAGGTGGTGCCGGCGGCGGCGAGGCTGGCAGCGAATGCGGTGCAGTCGGCGGGATCGAGCACGGGGTTCGAGCCACCGTCGACCGGCGGAGCGTCATCGCCCGTCGTGGAAGAACCACCGTTGTCACACGCGGCAAGAATGAACAGGAACGAGCAAGCGAAGCGGAACATGAAACGTCTCCAGAGTTGGGTGCCTCTAGATGCGCGTCCCGGCGATTGTCGCGAAGATCGTCGAACCGCGGCGAAGTGCGCGTCGCGCCTCGACAAGTCGCGTGTCGCACCGAGACCAGCTAGATTCGTCGCGTGTTCGACGATCCCGCCGTTCGGTCCGTGCGTGTCGCGTTGGCGTTGTGCGAGCGGTTCGAGGAGCTCCTGAAGGGACCCACGACGGTGCGCGCCGCGAAGCAGCGCGGTGCGCTCGTCGGTGTCTCGGGAGACCAAGAGGGCCTGTCGATGCGCATCGGCGAGGCGCAGCAGATCTATCCCGAGATCTGGCAGCACCTCGACGAAGCGCGCGAGGTGTTCGCGAAGCGAGGCATCGACACGAGCATGTTCGACGGGATTCGCCAGCAAGAAGGCCAGGCGCTCGGTGCGAACGTCGATATCCAGCACAGCTATGGCTACGGATCGCACGGCGTCGATCAGCAAATGAAGACCGCGGGGTTCAACCGGCAGGGCCTCGCGCGCGCACGCCGCGCGTGTCAGGCGCTGATGGATGCAACACCCGACATCCAGTGGGCCGCGATCGCGAAGGCCGAGGGTGCGGATCCGGCGGCCGCGGAGTTCGCGCGCTCGACGCGCAACAAGCGCTACCTGCGCCTCGCCGCGCTCGCGCTGCTGATCTTCGCGCCGTTCGGCATCGTGATGTACATGCGCCATCAGAAGCGCGCGAAGATGGAGGAGTACCAGCGCCAGTACGAAGCGCAGCAGCCGCACGTCGAGCCACTCGCTGCTGCCGATCGCGCGGCGCTCGTGCGGATGACATCCGAGCTGAAGCCGCAGCTCACTGCAGCGCGCAAGGCGTGGTACGCGGCGTTCGACGCGTCAGCACTCGCGGCGATCAAGCTTGGCACCGCGCCGTGCGTGCGTTCGATTCAAGCGCCGCCGCAGCCGGTGATCGATGCGTTCGTGCGCGACGAGACAGCGAACCCCGCGTTCGCGTCGACCGACTTCTACGGGTATCCCGCCGCGCAGGTCGTCCCCGACGGCGTGCTCGTGCAAGCGCAGAAGGTCGTCGATGGAGTCTCGAGGCGACTCGCCAACGACACCGCGTCTCGCTACGACCGCGACACGCTCGCGGCGATCGCGCCGTACATCACCGTCGTGCTGATCGACAACGAGACCGGCGCGGCGCTCACGGGGACCGGCTCCGCGGCGTCGTACACGCCGGGGCAGGTGCTCGGTCGCGCGTACGTGTTCTCGGTGCGCGACGCGAAGATCGTGTGCGCCGGATCGATCGACGCGCGCAATCTTCCGGCGGAGTCATCGCCGTATCTCGATGCGATTCGCGACGCGCGCGATGGTCGCGAGATCCTGCATCGCGAGATGGAAGTCCGGATCCGGCAGTCGCTGGCGACCGCGCTCCATGCGCCGTGATCAGGGCAGCGTGATGTCGGCCCAGACCGGGAAGTGATCCGATGCGCTGATGCCGCGCTCGACCGTCGCTTCGGACACGTCGAGGCCGCGCGTGAAGATCGCGTCGAGCCGCGACTCCACACCGAGGTGGATCTCGGTCGGGCCGACGTTCGCCGCGGGCGTGTCGAAGCCGAGCTGGCGCATGTAGTCGTCGAGCAGCGGCGCTTGATCCGTGTCGACGATCTGGCCGGCCGGAAGGATCGGGAACGAGCCCTCCTCCCAGAGATACGGGTTCGTGTTCATGTCGCCCGCGACGATCACCTGGTGCGGCAGATCGATGACCGCGGGCCGGATGTGCAGGATGCGATCGCGGATGTTGATGCGCGTCTCGAGGTGCAGATCCACGATCGGCAGTCGCACGGTACCGACGACGATCTCCGCGCGGACCGCGATGCGCGGCTGCCAATCGTCGGGGTTCGGGAGCCACATCATCTCGGAGCTCTCGATCGGAAACCGCGAGACGATCGCGAGTCCGTGCGTGCCGCCGCCCTTCTCCTTGCTCGGCACGTACAGCCAGCCCATCCCGAGCCCGGCCGCGAGACGGCTCGCGCGGGTGGCGCTTTCGTTCGGGTACCACTCTTCTTCCTGCAACAGCCACACGTCGGCTTGCTGGAGCGCCTCGTTCGCGAGGAGCTCGACCGCGACCGTCTCCGGATCGCGTCCCATGTCGATGTTGTAGGTGACGACGCGGATCGCATCGCCGGAGGTCGGCGTGGACGAGCGCAACGGCGGTGCGCCGCCGAGCTCGGCCGACATCGTGCCCTCGAGCAAGTCGGTAGCGACCCAGTCGGCGGGTGCGCCGAGATCCATTCCACAGGCAGGCACGAGCGCGATCAGCGCGAAGACACACACGGTCAAAAGGAAGCTCCCATGTCCACGCCGATCCACGGCGCGATGCCTTTGTCGCCGGCGACCGCCATCCCGAACACGCGAACGAGCAGCGGACCGCGACGTTCGTACCCGAGCGACACCTGTCCACCGACTCCGGTCGAGCTCGTCCCCATCCATTCCGGAACGGGCGACGGCGTCGACACGTGGATCACCTGCGGTCCGGCATCCACGAACAGGCGATGGCGGTCGGTGCCGAGCGGGTACAGCGTCACGAACGGTGTCGTGGTGTAGATGCGTTGGCCATCGAGCGTCCACGCGGACGCGACCGCACCGAGAGCCCAGCGCTTGGACAGTTGATAGCCGTACCCGAGCCCCCACAGTCCGCCCTTGCCGAGACCCTCGAGGTAGATCGAGTGGCGCGACGAGACAGTGGCCGCCTCCGGAGATGTGCGCTCGGGTTCCGCATTCGCGCTCCGCGTGGCTACAACGCACACGGCCGCGACCGCCACCCGGCGCGTGAAACTCATCGTCGAAGAGAGTACCTGGTCACTCGAAAGTCGCAACTGCATGTTTTGCGTGGGGACTCGGTCTCGGGATCCCTCGCACATCGACGACCGGCCCATCGGCACGCTCGGTGAACCTTGGACGGCAGTGCATCTACGCGCGGCCCTTGCAGCTTTGATCATGACGAGCGCGATCGCCCGCGCCCAGGGGCCGGATCTCGACGTCGATGTCGACGGTGAGACGACCGCCACCCGCGAGGACGAGCACAAGCCCACGAGCTGGAAGCTGATCGCGGTCGAGAACACCGCCTTCCTCGGCATCGGCGCATCCTGGTACTGGCTGCAGGCGCCGGATCAGAAGCCGGATTGGGTCCTCGAGTGGGACGCCGAGAGCTGGAAGATGAAGCTCACGACGCTCGATGCGATCCGCTTCGACACGAACATCTTCTGGACGAATGCGTTCGGTCACACGAACCAGGCGGTCATCGGCTACCAGATCAATCGCGGCAACGGCCTCGGCTTCGGCGGCGCCGTCCTCGCGAACCTGTTGCACACCCTGGCGTGGGAGTACTTCGTCGAGTATCGCGAGTATCCGTCGATCAACGACATGATCGTGAACACCGTGTCGGGTCCTGCGGTCGGCGAGCCGCTGTGGCAGATCGGGCGGTACGTTCGCTCGGGCCCGAAGTCACTCACCCGCGAAGCC
>Ga0154020_10002074_pt1 | contig 24411 bp, 22 predicted proteins | sample Klosneuvirus_201_FD_109709 | JGI IMG/M metagenome (GOLD analysis project Ga0154020, IMG submission 109709) | Active sludge microbial communities from wastewater, Klosterneuburg, Austria - Klosneuvirus_20160825_MG | ecosystem: Engineered > WWTP > Aerobic digester > Activated sludge | place...
ATGAACTGGTCGTCCTGCAGCGCACGCACGACGCTGGGATCGATCGACTCGATATCGCCCACCTGCCCCACGTCATGTTCCTTCGACGGGTCGTCCTTGTCGACCATCTTGAGCTTGCGCGCTCGGATCATTCCGCCATCACGTCCGGTCAGGCCCACGGCCTTGCCGCCGGCGTGGTTGATCAGGCCGACGATGTCCTGTTGCACCTCGCCACCGAGCACCCACTCGACGACTTCCATCGTTTCCTCGTCGGTGACCCGCATGCCCTGGATGAACGTGCCCTTCTTGCCGATCTTGGCCAGTGCCTCGTCGATTTGCGGCCCGCCACCGTGCACCACTACCGGGTTCAGGCCGACCAGCTTGAGCAGCACCACATCCTCGGCGAAGTCCTGCTGCAGGGTCGGGTCGGTCATGGCGTTGCCGCCGTACTTGATGACCAGGGTCTTGCCGTGGAAACGGCGGATGTAGGGCAGCGCCTGGGCCAGGATCTCGGCCTTGTCGCGGGGCTGGATGTGGTCGACGGGCGAACTGGCGACAACGGGGTTCATGGCGGACCTTCTGACGGGGCATTGCATGGCCGCTGCCTGAAGTGGCATGGCAGGCGTCGATTGTAGGGACGCGGCACAGCCCCGGCCCGGACCTGCAACCCTGCGCCAGCAGCGGATTCGGGTTTGCCGTGACACTGGCTTGCACACTTGCAGGGACCCCGCATGCACGCCCTCGGCCTGGAACACAGCTACGCCCGCGAACTGCCCGACGCCTGCGTCGAGTGCCCGCCCGAGCCGGCGCCGGCGCCGCGCCTGCTGTTTCTCAATGCCGAACTGGCGCATGAGCTGGGCTGGAGCCTCGACAACCTGGGCGGCGTCGACGCCGCTGCCGTTTGGTGCGGCAACCGACTGCCCACCGATGCCCGGCCGGTCGCCCAGGCTTACGCCGGTCACCAGTTCGGCGGCTACTCGCCGCAGCTTGGCGATGGCCGTGCGCTGCTGCTGGGCGAACGCTTCGACCGCAGTGGCCGGCGCCGGGATATCGCGCTCAAGGGCAGCGGACGCACCCCGTTCTCACGTGGCGGCGACGGCAAGGCCGCGGTGGGCCCCATGCTGCGCGAAGTGCTCATCGGCGAGGCGATGCATGCTCTGGGCATTCCGACCACACGCGCCCTGGCGGTCGTCGCCACGGGTGAGACCGTCTGGCGCGATACCGCGCTGCCCGGCGCCGTGCTCGCCCGTGTGGCCGCCAGCCACCTGCGCGTGGGTACGCTGCAGTACTTCGCCACCCGAGGTGACTTCGACACGCTGCGCCTGGTCGTGGACTACGCCATCGCACGGCACGATCCGCAGCTTCGCGAAGCTCCCGATCGCGTCTACGCCCTGCTTCGAGCGGTGGTCCAGCGGCAAGCCAGGCTCGTGGCCCAGTGGATGAACGTGGGCTTCATCCATGGTGTGATGAACACGGACAACATGACCTTGTCCGGCGAAACCATCGACTACGGGCCCTGCGCCTTCATGGAGGCCTACGACACGGCCACGGTGTACAGCAGCATCGACCACCAGGGACGTTATGCGTACGCCAACCAGCCGGCGGCGGCGCTGTGGAATCTGGCCCGCCTGGCCGAGGCACTGCTGCCGCTGGTGGCCGATGCGGCCGACGAAGCCAGCGTGCGAGAGGCCGTCGAGCGGGTCACGCGGGCACTGGACGACTTCCAGCCCACTTACGCGGCCGAGCGACTGCGCGGCCAGCGCCAGCGGCTCGGCCTGCTGTCGGATGCGCCGTCCGACGATGCCGATGATGCCGCGCTGGCCGCAGACTGGTTGGCGCTGATGCAGGCGCAGGCGGTGGATCACACGCTGGGCTGGCGGCTGCTGGCCGATGCCGCAGTGGGTCGTCCGCAGCCGCTGCTGGCGCTGTTCCACGAACCGCGCGACGCCATCGTGTGGCTCGAGCGTTGGCAGACACGTTGTGCGCGCGACGACGCCACCCGCGGCACTGGCCCGACGGCCCGCGCGGCCCACATGAAACAGGCCAGCCCGTGGATCATCGCTCGCAACCACAACGTCGAGCACGCGCTGTCCGCTGCCACCGAGAAGGGCGACTTGCAACCCTTCGAGCAGCTGCTCGATGCCCTGCGCCACCCGTGGGACGAGAACGCCGAGCACGCCGTCTACGCCCAGCCGGCCACGCCCGAGCAGGCTGCCGGCTACCGCACCTATTGCGGCACCTGATCGGCCGCCTGCAGTGGGCAGGCCATTGCATGCACCATCAGGTGACGCACGATGCCGTGCGGATAGACGGCATGCTCATGCACGGTGACGTAACCCAGCGACCGGTACAACGACGGTGCCTGGAAGTTGAAGGTCTCAAGATACGCGACGGCGCAGCCGTGCTCGCGCGCGAGACCTTCAAAAGCACGCACCAGCCGTGCGCCCAGCCCCTGCCGTCGCAGCACCGGCTCCACCCACAGCTGCTGCAATTCGCAGCACGGGCCCCAGCGCCGACCGACCGCACCGCCACGCACACGGCCGTCGGCGTCGCGCAGGAAACTTGCCAGCGGTCGAACCTCATGCAGCGGCGCCGCCGCATCGTTGGCACTGCCCAGACCGCTGTCGACGACATCGAGATCCGAGGTTCCCGGTTCGTCGTGCAGGGTGATCGACAGGCCCCGCGCGGCCGATGCAGCGGTCATGGTCAGAAGTGGATGCCACGCATCATCTGCTGCAGCGCCATCGCCTCGGCGCTGAGCTTGGGCTTGTCGTTCTTGTCGCTGCGCGCGGCTTCCGAATCGGGGAACATGCGGAAGCTGGTGTTCATGACGATCTGTGCCACCCGTGGCGCGAAGGCATGCAGCACCTGGCCGAGGATGCCCAACCGGGTGGCGATGCGCACGGGCTTGTACACACAAGCCTGCGCAATCATGTCGGCGGCTTCCTCGGGGCTCAGCGTGGGCACGTTGTTGTAGATCTTGGTGGGCGCGATCATCGGCGTGCGCACCAGCGGCATGTTGATGGTGGTGAAGGTGATGCCCTGGTCGGCGAACTCGCTGGAGGCGCAGCGCGTCCAGGCATCGAGCGCCGCCTTGCTGGCAACGTAGGCCGAGAATCGCGGCGCATTGGTGAGCACGCCGATCGAGCTGATGTTCACCACATGGCCGCGCCGCTTGGCCACCATGCCCGGCAGCAGGCCCATCGTCACACGCAAGCAGCCGAAGTAATTCAGGCTCATGGTGCGCTCATAGTCGTGGAAGCGGTCGTAGCTGCTCTCGATGGCCCGACGGATCGAACGCCCGGCGTTGTTGACGAGGAAATCCACCCCGCCGTGTGCCTCGGTGAGGGCGCGCACGAACGCCGCGCATCCGGCTTCGTCGGCGATGTCCACCGAATAGCTATGCACCTGCGCATCCTTGCCGGCGAAATCGCGGATCTCCTTCACGGCTTCGGCCAGCTTGTCGGCATCGCGCGCACAGATGATCGTGACCGCCCCCGCCTCGGCGAACTTCTTGGCCGCCGCCAGGCCGATGCCGGACGAGCCGCCCGTGACCAACACCACCTTGCCACCGACCGTACCGCGCAGACTGCGGTCGATGAACAGGTCGGGGTCGAGGTGGCGCTCCCAGTAGTCCCACACCCGCCAGGCATAGTCGTCCAGACGCGGGCAGGCGATGCCCGAGCCTTCCAGCGCCTTGAGTGTGTCGCGGCAGTCGAAACGCGTGGGGTAGTTGACGAAGGTGAGCATGTCCTCGGGCAGGCCGAGGTCCTTCATCACTGCGTGGTAGACCCGGCGCACTGGGGCCAGGGCCATCAAACCCTTCTTCACGCTCTTGGGAATGAAGCCCAGCAGCGCAGCATTGACGAACAGGTTCATCTTCGGCGCATGGGCTGCCTTGCTGAAGATGTCGAGCACATCGCCCACGCGGTAGCCCACTGGATCGACGAGGTGGTAGCACTTGCCGGCAAGTTCGGCCTTGGTGTGCGAGATGTGGTCCAGTGCCGCGACGACGAAATCCACCGGCACAATGTTGACGCGCCCGCCCTCGAGCCCGACCGCCGGCATCCACGGTGGCAGCAACTGCCGCATACGCTGGATGAGCTTGAAGAAGTAGTAAGGCCCGTCGATCTTGTCGGCCTCGCCAGTGGTGGAATCGCCCACCACCATGGCCGGCCGGTAGACCGTCCAGGGCACCTTGCACTCCTTGCGCACGATCTTCTCGCTCTCGTGCTTGGTCATGAAATAGGGGTGATCGAGACCTTCGGCCTCGTCGAACATGTCCTCGCGGAACACCCCTTCGTACAGCCCCGCGGCGGCAATTGACGACACATGGTGCAAGTGCCGCGCCTCGACTGCCCGGGCGAACTCGACCAGATTGCGCGTGCCCTCGACGTTCACACGCAGCTGGCTTTCTTCGTCCGCCTCCAGGTCGTAGACCGCCGCCAGGTGGTAGACGGCGTCGATCTGGCCTTTCAGGGCCTTGATCTCGTCGCTCGCCACCCCCAACCGGCGTGCGGTGAGGTCGCCCGCCACGGGGATCGCACGGCTGCGCGAAACGCCCCAGTACTTGTAGAGATGCGCCAGCTTGTCATCGCTGCCAGGGCGCATCAGGAAGTGCACCGTCGATCCGCGCCGGGCCAGCAGTGCCTTGACCAGTCGTTTGCCGATGAAGCCGGTCGCACCGGTGACGAAATACTGCATGGTCTCTCCTGTCGAAGTCGTGATGTCGCCTGGCTTTGCCACTGCAGAGCCGCCTGCCCGGATGTTATGGCGCATGGCGCTGCGCACCTTGGGCAGTAACCCGCAGCGCCCTACCGAACGGTCGTTCGCGCTGCTGCGCCCGTGTCGCGCGCCGGCGACGCAACGCCCAGTCCGACGTTGAGATGGCGCCGAGGATGCGCACAATGCCGCCCATGTCCGCTCCAGACAGCCACCTCGAGACCCACGCGACTGCAGGCCACCCGCACCTGAGATGGATCGGTTCGATGGTTGCCGTGGTTCTGGTGCTGCTGGGCGGCTGCGCGAACCAGATGCCGGTGATCGATCGGGCAGCGATCGCCAGTGTGGCCATCCCCGCGCGACCCGACAGTGAGTTGGCGCGCATCGTTGCGGCCTCGACACCTGAGGGGGCGCACTCCGGCTTTCGGCTGATGCCCCTGGGCTCGTTCTCGCTGGACACCCGGCTGCAATTGGTTCGCCGGGCACGGGTGTCGCTGGACGTCCAGTACTACCACCTCGAGGGCGACGAGACCGGCCGCTTGCTGCTCCGCGCACTTCGCGAAGCGGCTGATCGGGGCGTTCGCGTGCGGCTGCTGATCGATGACTTCTACACGAGCGGTCACGACGACCTGTTCCTGGCCTTCGCCGAAGTGCCGAACGTGCAGGTGCGGGTGTTCAACCCCTTCTGCTGTGCCCGCGACGCCGGGCAGACTGCCCGGTTCCTGGCCTGTGTCGGCGACTGGGGCCAGGTGAACCACCGCATGCACAACAAGCTCTTCATCGCCGACGGCGTTGCGGCTGTGTTCGGCGGACGCAACATCGCCAACGAGTACTTCCTGAGGGGCGAGAGCGACAACTTCATCGACATCGATGCATTCGTGGTGGGCAAGCTCGTCGAACCGATGGCAGTGCTGTTCGACCACTACTGGAACGCCGACCCGGTGTACCCATACCACGCTGTGGGCCGAACCCAGCTGGAGCCGCAGGCGCTGCGTGCCTACTTCGACCGGATCACCGGCCCGGATTTCACCCCGCCGCCGCCACTGCTGCCACCCAACGACATCCTGGGCTACGGCCCGATCCGCGACGAGTTGGAGGATGGGCGGCTGGGCTTGATCTGGGGTGAGGCCCATGTATTTGCCGATCACCCCAACAAACCTTTCGATGGATCGGTGGGCGGGGCCTTGCTCGAGACCAGCGTTACCTACAACGTAATGGATGCCGTGCGCAAGGCCCAACGCGAAGTGACGGCCTCTTCGCCCTACTTCGTGCCCGGCGCCCGCGGCATGGAATCCATCCGCCTGCTGCGCGAGCGCGGCGTGAAGTTCAGCGTCCTTACCAATTCACTGGGCTCCACAGACGAGCCGCTGGTCCACCTGGGCTACAGCCGCTACCGGGTCGACATGCTTCGCATGGGCGCCGAGCTTTACGAACTTTCCAACCAGCGCGTCAAGAGGAACAACCGGCTGTTCCACTTCGGCTCGAGCCTCGGGCGGCTGCACGCGAAGCTGGTGGTCATCGACCGGCGTCTGTCGTTCATCGGTTCGATGAACCTCGACCCGCGCTCGGCCACGATCAACACCGAGATCGGCGCCGTGATCGACAGCCCGCAACTTGCACGTGAGCTGCAGCGGGTGATCGACCTCGACCGGCTGCAAAGCGCCTACCGCGTGCGCCTGCGTGCCGACGGCGCCCTCGAGTGGCTGGGCGCCGACGATGAAGGCGACATGATCCTGCTGCGCGAGCCCGAGGCCTCGCTGTGGCTCAAGCTGAGGAATTGGCTGCTGAGCCCGCTCGTACCCGAGGAGTTGCTGTGAGCACCGCGTGGCCATTGCCCCTGCCCGGGGGGAAATTAGGCTGTGCGCTCGAACACACCTGCCTACACTGTCAAGGGCGTCAGGCGCACGAAGGGTCGGCGCGCTGAACGCCCAACCCCAATACCGACGCCCACACCCGGAGACACCATGGTCAAGAAGCTACAGAAGATGGCGCAAAAGCAAGCCGCTGCGCCGGCCAGCCTGCTCGACAACCAGCTGGCCCAGACGATCAAGGATTCGGCACAACAGATCTGGCTGGCCGGGCTGGGCGCATTCGCCAAGGCCCAGGGCGAAGGCACCAAGGTGTTCGAAACGCTCATCAAGGAGGGAACCAGCCTGCATCGCAAGACCCAGGCCGCCGCTGGCGAGCGGCTGGGTGACGTGGCCGGCAAGATGACCGCCATGGCCGGCGAAGTCGGCAACAAGGCCAACGCGCAGTGGGACAAGCTCGAAGGCATCTTCGAGGAACGCACCGCTCGTGCCCTGAGCAAGATGGGCGTGCCGACCGCCAAGGATGTCGCCGCGCTCAGCGAGCGCGTCGATGCACTGGCCGCCGCGGTGGCGCGCCTGGGTGGCCAGTCTGCCTCGTCGCCCGCTGCGCCGGCCAAGAGCGCGCGCAAGCCGTCCGCGCGTCGCAAGACGGCGCCCCCCGCGCCAGCGTCTGCTGACGCTGCCGCGACCCAGACCCCGCGCAAGCGGGCCGCGCGCAAGACGTCGGCAGCGGCCAAGAAGGGCTGACCCTGATGGCTGGGCCGTCTCAGTCCTCCGCTGGTGCGCCTCGCGTCGGCTTGGCGCTGGCCGGTGGCGGCCCTCTGGGCGCGACCTGGGAACTCGGAGCGATCTGCGCGCTCGAAGAAGCCCTGCCCGGGCTCGACTTCACCGACCTGTCGGGCTATGTCGGGGTCTCAGCGGGCAGTTTCATAGCAGCCGCTCTGGCCAACGGTATGCGGCCGCGCCAACTGTGTGCCTCCTTCATCGAAAACGATGAATCGGCCGGTGCGGACGTCGTGAGCCCCACCCTGTTCGTACGCCCGGCCATCGCCGAGTTGCTCGGCCGGCTTGCATCGCTGCCCGTGCTCGCCACGCAAGCCGGCATTCAGTTGCTGCTGGGCCGGCGCTCGCTCATCGCGTCGGTCGAACGGCTCGGGCGCGCCCTGCCCACCGGGTTGTTCAGCCACGGCCCGCTCGAGGCCCGACTGCAAGAGGTGTTCTCCGGCCCCGGCCGCAGCAACGACTTCCGGCGGCTGAAGAATCGGTTGGTGCTTGTGGCCACCGATCTCGACAGCGGCGAGGCCGCGCCGTTCGGCAAGCCCGGGTGGGACCATGTACCCATCTCCCGCGCAGTCGCCGCCAGTGCGGCCCTGCCGGGGCTCTTTCCGCCAGTGGCCATCGGTGGCCGCTGGTATGTCGACGGCGCGCTGAAAAAGACACTGCACGCGCGGGTCCTGCTCGACCAGGGCGTGGACTTGCTTCTGTGCCTGAACCCGCTGGTTCCGTTCGATGCCACGCACTCCCGGCGGCACCGCATCCTCGACGGCGGCGGTCGCATTCCGCATATCGTGCAAGGCGGACTGCCGCTGGTGCTGAGTCAGACCTTCCGCACGCTGATCCACTCGCGGCTCGAACTCGGCCTCAAGGGCTACGAGAGCAGCCATCCGCAGACCGATATCGTCTTGTTCGAGCCGGACCAGCGAGACCCCGAAATGTTCCTGGCCAATATCCTGAGCTACTCGCAACGCCGGCATCTGGCCGAGCATGCCTACCAGGCCATGCGCGAAGACTTGCGCTCGCGGCGCAGTTCGCTGGGCGCGCTCCTGGCGCGGCACGGCCTGTCGCTGGATGACGCGGTGTTGGACGATCCGAAGCGCCATCTGGTGGGGCGCAAGCCCGCCCACCGCGGACAGCTCGCCCACCCGCTCAAGCGACTGGACGAGGTGCTCGACGACCTCGAACTCGCACTGGCCGAGATGCCGGCGCCTCAAGCCTGAGCCCCAGACGCGTCGGCGCGCATCAGGTCCTCAACTAGGGGGGCGTCGTGGAAGCGCGACACCGGCGCTTGTCACGTGCTCGCGCCGCCGACGGCCAACCTACAGGTAGCGCGCCTCCAGGTGCGCCCGCAAGTGCGCCGGGTTCAACACCTCCCCGCTCGCACGGCGGCACAGATCGTCGGTGAGGTAGCGGCTGCCCTGGGACCAGACGTTTCGGTGCAGCCAGTCGAACACCGGCTGCAAGTCGCCTCGGACTATCCCCGCGTCGAGGTCCGGCATCGAGCGGCGCATCGTCGCGAACCACTGCGCAGCGTACATCGCGCCGAGCGAGTAGCACGGAAAGTAGCCGAACAGCGCAACCGGCCAGTGCACGTCCTGCATCGGCCCGTCCTTGTAGTTGCCCCGTGTGTCCACGTCCAGCAACTCGGCCATCTTGGCGTCCCACAGGGCAGGCACGTCGTCGAGCTCGATCTCGCCCTCGATGAGCGGCCGCTCGATCTCGTAACGCAGGATCACATGGGCAGGGTAGGTCACTTCGTCGGCATCGACTCGAATGAGCCCCGGCTTGACTCGCGTGATCAGTCGATGAATGTTGCCTGGCTCGAAGGCCGGTTGATCACCCAAGGCCTGCCGGACCAGTGGCGACAACAACTGCGCAAAACCGGGATGCCCACCGAGCTGCATTTCAAAGCTCAGCGACTGGCTCTCGTGGATGGCCATCGATCGCGCCTGCGAAACCGGCTGCCCCAGCAACTCGCGCGGCCGGTTCTGCTCATATCGGCCGTGACCAGTCTCGTGGATGGTCCCCATCAGGCTGACCAGAAACTCGTCCTCGCGAAAGCGCGTGGTCATGCGCACGTCCTCGGGCACGCCGCCACAGAACGGATGGGTGCTCACGTCCAGGCGCCCTGCTTCGAAGTCGAAGCCCAGCAGCCGCATCGCCTGCTCGCACAGCTCGCGCTGGGCCGCAACCTGGAATGGCCCTTGGGGTAGGACCAGCGGTTCGCGCGACTGCTTGTCGATCACGCGCTGGATCAGTGACGGCAGCCACTGCCGTACGTCGCCGAAGATGCGATCGAGCTGGGCGCTCGTCATGCCCGGCTCGAAGCGGTCCATCATCGCGTCGTAGCGCGACAGCCCCGTCTGGTCCGACAGCAGCGTGGCCTCCTCGCGCGCGCAGGCCAGCACATCGCGCAGGTTCGAGGCGAACCCGGCCCAGTCATTGGCCGGTCGCTGTGTGCGCCAGGCATGCTCGCACCGCGAACTGGCCAACTGGGTGCGCTCCACCAGGGACTCCGGCAGCGCGTTGGTCTGCCGCCAGGCGCGCCGCATTTCCCGCAGGTTGGCGCGCTGGGCGTCGTCCAGTGGCTCCTGCTCGGCACGATCGAGATCGTCGCGCAAAGCCGGATCCGTGCTCATGGGATGCATGAGCGTGGCCATCTCGGCCAGTGCAGCCGCGCGCGCATCGTTGCCAGCGGGTGGCATGTAGGCGGCCTGATCCCAGTGGGCGATCGACTGCAAGTGCTGCAGGCGATGCAATCGCAGATAGGTGGCCGCCAGACGGTCGTAGGCGGTAGTGCTTGCGCTCGTGTTTGGCATGGTGATCGTGTCCAGAACCCAGTGCCGAGCATTCTCGCTGCGGAATGCAGACTGTGTCGGTCGCAGGGCTGCAAGGCCGTTCAGGGTTCGAACGTCCCAGGGAACACCCAAAGCAGCAAGGCCGTCATCGTCAGGTAGCGCAGGAACTTTCCGATCGCCATGTACCCCACGCACGGCCAGAACGGCATGCGCAGCCAACCCGCCACCGCGCACAGCGGGTCGCCGATACCGGGCAGCCACGACAACAGGCACCCTTTGGGGCCTAGCCGTTGCAGCCAGACCAGGGCGCGGGCCTCGAGACGACGATGGGCAATGCGCTCGTAGGCACGCTCGGCGCCATAGCCCATCCACCAGGTGATGGCACCACCCAGGGTGTTGCCCAGCGTGGCCACCAGCACTGCCGGCCAGAACAGCTGCGGGTTGAGCTTGACCAGCCCGAACACAGCGGGCTCTGAACCCATGGGCAGCAGGGTCGCCGAAACAAGGGCGACCACAAAGACGGTTGAGAGTCCGAAACGCGGCAGCGCCAATGCTGTGAGCAGTGCGGTCATCCAGGCTTCCATGCGCCCGATCATAGGCAGGCATGGCCGGCCCCGCGCCGCGCGCGGGATCCGGGGCGGTCCTGCACCGGTATACTGCTGCCTGTTTTTTCAGCAGACCCACCGAACCGGCCGACGCGCCGCCGCAACGCACACGGCGCTCCTCTTGCCCCCATCGATGCCCATGCGCCTCGGCCCCCACGAACTGCCGAACCGACTGTTCGTTGCCCCGATGGCCGGGGTGACCGACCGGCCCTTCCGACAACTGTGCCGCAGGCTGGGCGCGGGCTACGCCGTCAGCGAGATGATCACCTCGCGTCCCGGGCTGTGGCACACCGCCAAGACCCGGCGGCGCGCCGATCACTCGGGAGAGCCGGGCCCGGTGGCGGTCCAGATCGCCGGCACCGAGCCGTACCAGATGGCCCAGGCGGCGATCCGCAACATCGACCATGGCGCGCAGATCATCGACATCAACATGGGCTGCCCGGCGCGCAAGGTGTGCAACCGCTGGGCAGGGTCTGCGCTCATGCGCGACGAGCCGCTGGCGTTGGCCATCATCGAAGCCGTCGTTGCCGCGTGCGCTCCCCGAGGCGTGCCGGTGACGCTCAAGATGCGCACCGGGTGGAACGACGCCGAGCGCAACGCCGTGGGGCTTGCACGCGCTGCCAACTCTGCCGGAGTGGCGATGATCACCATTCATGGCCGCACGCGCGAGCAGGGCTATCGAGGCCACGCCGAGTACGACACCATCGCCGCGGTCAAGGCGGCTGTATCGGTGCCGGTGGTGGCCAACGGCGACATCGACACCCCCTGGCGCGCACGCGAGGTGCTGCAGCGTACCGGCGCCGACGCACTGATGATCGGGCGCGCCGCACAAGCACGGCCCTGGATCTTCCGCGAGATCGCGCAGTTCCTCGACACCGGCGCGGTGCCGCCGCCACCGGCCACGCGCGACGTGGCCCGGTGGTTGCTGGAGCACCTGGACGATCATCACGCTCTGTACGGCCCTGAAGCCGGCGTGCGCAGTGCGCGCAAGCACATTGGCTGGGCCGTCCATGGATTGCCTGGCGGCGCTGCAATGCGCACACGGCTCAATGCGCTGGAGGATGCGGACAGTCAGCGGTCCGCGCTGGCCGACTATTTCGAACGCCTGGCCGATACACACCCGCTTTTGCCGCAGGCACCAATCCCGGCCATCCACGAGCACGAAAACACTTCTCGTGCGGCCGTTGCGAGCAGTCACGTCGTACACAACTGCTGCGCACCCGCCGCACACGCTCGGCCCAGACCTGCGTCTGGAGTCTCCGCCCCATGAGCAAGAAGAAGATCGAAGAGTGCATCCGCGACAGCCTCGAGCAGTATTTTCGTGACCTGCGCGGCTCCGAACCACACTCGGTGCACGAAATGATCGTCGGCGCCGTCGAGAAGCCGATGCTCGAGGTCGTCATGCGCCATGCCGACGGCAATCAGAGCCGTGCCGCAGACTGGCTGGGCATCAACCGCAACACGCTGCGCCGCAAGCTGCTCGATCACAAGCTGATCAAGTGAGCGTCCGCAACGACCGCCCAACTCTCACCCGCTTTCATCACCTCATCAGGTTGTACCCATGACCACCGCCTTGCTCTCGGTCTCCGACAAGACCGGCATCGTCGAATTCGCCCGCGCCCTGCATCAGCGCGGCATCCAGTTGCTCTCCACGGGAGGCACGGCGCGCCTGCTGGCCGACCACGGCCTGCCGGTCACCGAGGTTGCGCAGGTCACCGGGTTCCCCGAGATGCTCGATGGCCGAGTCAAGACGCTGCATCCGCGCATCCACGGTGGTCTGCTGGCACGACGCGACATGCCTGAGCATATGGCCGCGCTGAAGGCCCATGGCATCGCCCCGATCGACCTGCTGGTGATCAACCTGTACCCCTTCGCCCAGGCGACCGCGCGGCCCGACTGCACGCTTGACGACGCAATCGAGAACATCGACATCGGCGGGCCGGCCATGCTGCGTGCAGCGGCCAAGAACTGGCCCGACGTCGGCGTGGTGATCGATCCGGCTGACTACCCCCAGGTGCTGGCTGAACTCGACGCGGGTGGTCTGACCCGCACGACGCGTTTTGCACTGGCACGCAAGGTGTTCGCCCACACCGCCGCCTACGACGGCATGATTGCCAACTACCTCAGCGCGCTCGAGCCTGGCGCCGAGGACAAGCCTGCGGCCGTTCCGGCGCGGCAGGAGTATCCGGGCATCTACACGCTGCAGATCGAGAAGACGCAGGACATGCGCTATGGCGAGAACCCGCACCAGAGTGCCGCGTTCTACCGCGAGCGCCACCCGGCCCCCGGCACGCTCGCGCAGTGGACACAGTTGCAGGGCAAGGAACTGTCGTTCAACAACATCGCCGACGCCGATGCCGCCTGGGAGTGCGTCAAGACCTTCGACGCACCGGCCTGCGTGATCGTCAAGCATGCCAACCCATGCGGCGTGGCGATCGGCGGCTCCGCGACCGAGGCCTATGCCAAGGCCTTCAAGACCGATCCGACGAGCGCGTTCGGCGGCATCATCGCGTTCAACCAAGCCCTGGACGCGACCACCGCCGATGCCGTGGCGCGGCAGTTCGTCGAAGTGGTGATCGCGCCCCAGATCACTGCCCAGGCCCGTGCCGTCTTCGCAGCCAAACAGAACGTCCGGGTGCTCGAGGTACCGATGTCGCGCCAGGGCAATGCGCTCGACTTCAAGCGCGTGGGTGGCGGCATGCTGCTGCAATCGACCGATGCTCGCAACGTCGCGGCCAGCGAGCTCAAGGTCGTGACCCGCCTGGTACCCACCCACGAGCAGATGCAGGACCTGCTGTTCGCCTGGAAGGTGGCCAAATTCGTCAAGAGCAATGCCATCGTCTTCTGCAGCGGCGGCATGACCATGGGCGTGGGTGCGGGCCAGATGAGCCGCGTGGACTCGGCCCGCATCGCAAGCATCAAGGCCACCAATGCCGGGCTGTCGCTCGAAGGCACGGCGGTGGCCAGCGATGCGTTCTTTCCGTTCCGCGACGGCCTGGACGTTGTTGTCGATGCCGGCGCCCGTTGCGTCATACAGCCCGGTGGCTCGATGCGCGATGCCGAGGTGATCGCGGCGGCCGACGAACGTGGTATTGCGATGGTGTTCACCGGCACCCGCCACTTCCGCCACTGATCGCATGCGGTCCCCAACCCGCACGCGCACCGGCTGCTGGTGCCCGTGCCGGGCACCGTAAGATTGCGACCATGACGCGCGCCGACGCCATGGGCCTGCTGCTGTCGGCGGCGGCCCGTCTGATCACCGGCGCCCAAGGGCACTGGAAGGGCTGCCCGCCCAAGGCCGAGCAGCGCATCTACTTCGCCAACCACCAGAGCCACCTGGACTGGGTGCTGATCTGGGCGGCATTGCCGCAGGAGTTGCGTGCCGTTACACGGCCCATCGCCGCACGCGATTACTGGACGTCCAGCCCGTTTCGGCACTGGCTCACGCGCGAGGTGTTCCACGCCGTGTACGTGAATCGCCAGCGCACCGACGACCAGGACCCCCTCGAACCGCTGGTGGAGGCCCTGCACCATGGTGACTCGCTGGTCATCTTTCCCGAAGGCACGCGAAGCAACAAGGGCCTGCCACAGCCGTTCAAGAGCGGCCTGTACCATCTGGCCGAGCAGTTCCCCGAGGTGCCCCTGGTACCGGCCTGGATCGACAATGTCCAGCGCGTCATGCCCAAAGGTGAAGTCGTGCCGGTGCCCATCCTGTGCACCGTGACCTTTGGAGCACCGTTGCATCTCGAGCCCGGCGAGGACAAGCGTGTGTTCCTCGATCGTGCGCGTGAAGCCGTGGTCGCACTGCGGCCGCACCCGAACTGAAGCGGCAATCGCGTGGGCTCGTTGCGACAACTCGACTCGGAACAGCAGGTTGCACTGCTGTTCGTGATCCTGTTCGGCCTGCTGCTGGTGGTTTCCGCGCTGGGGGCGGTGCGCCTTCTGCGCGAACGCGCCGGCCAGGACTACGCCCGTGCGCGGCGCTGGCGCGGCGAGTTGCGCGCGCTGTGGATAGGCGCGGTGGTGTTCTGGCTGGCCTGGGTCAGTGGCTCGGTCGGCGCCACCGTGCTCTTTGGCGTAGTGTCCTTCCTCGCTTTGCGGGAGTACATCACCCTGTTGCGCACGCGAGCCGGCGACCACCGCAGCCTGCTGCTCGCGTTCTTTGTCGTGCTGCCCGTTCAGTACGCACTGGTGGGCAGTCGAAGCTTCGACCTGTTCTCCGTGTTCATCCCGGTCTACATGTTTCTGGCCATTCCGGTGGTCAGCGCGCTCGCCGGCGACCCTGAGCGCTTCCTCGAGCGCAACGCCAAGATCCAGTGGGGCGTGATGGTGTGCGTGTATGGGTTGTCGCACGCACCTGCGCTGCTCCTGCTGGACTTCCCGCGGCTGCAAGGGCGCGGGGCCTTTCTGCTGTTCTTCCTCGTCGTCGTCGTCGTGTGCGGGCAGATCGGCCAGGCGCTGGCCCGGCATTGGGTGCGGGCGCTGCCGGTGGCACGCCAGATCGATCGCGGCTTCTCCTATCGTGCATTCGGCGCAGGTTTGCTGGTCGCAGGCCTGGTCGGCGCGGCGATGTACTGGGTGACACCGTTCAAGCCTGGCCAGGCGCTGGCGATGGCCCTGATCGCGGCGGGTGCTGGGGCGCTGGGCGAGTTCGTGATGAGCGCGCTGAAGAAGGACGCCGGCGTCAGCCACTGGGGCAACGCCGTGGCCATCACGGGTGCGGTGGGCTTGCTCGATCGGCTGGCGCCCCTGTGTTTTGCGGCGCCGGTGTTCTTCCACTCGGTGCGCTGGTACTTCCAGTTGCGTGCTTGAGCCCATGCGCCTGCTCGGCATCGATCCCGGCCTGCAGCGCACCGGCTTTGGCGTGATCGAAGTCGAGGGTGCCAAGCTGCACTACATCGCCAGCGGCACCATCGACACCACCGAGGCCGCCCGCGGCGACCTGCCAGCACGGCTGAAGCTCATCTTCGAGGGAGTGTGCGAGGTCATCGGCCGCTACCAGCCCGCCGCTGCCTCGGTCGAGATCGTCTTCGTCAATGTCAACCCGCAAAGCACGCTGCTGCTGGGTCAGGCCCGCGGGGCGGCGCTGGCTGCGTTGGTGCACAGTGGCTTGCCGGTGGCCGAGTACACCGCTCTGCAGATGAAGAAGGCCGTTGTCGGCCATGGGCTGGCCGCAAAGGCCCAGGTCCAGGAAATGGTGATGCGGCTGCTGCACTTGCCCGGCTTGCCTGGCAAGGACGCTGCGGACGCGCTCGGGCTGGCCATCACACATGCCCATGCGGCCCGTAGCCTCGATGCGCTGAGCCGCGCCGGAAGCATTGCGCCACGCACACAGGCGCGCTACCGGCGAGGCCGTGCGGGCTAGAACAGCGCGCGGATGCCGTCGATCACGCGCTTGAACACCCAGATGTTGAAGGAGCCCAGCACCACCACCACGGCCCAGCGAAACAACGCTACGGCACGTTCGCGTGGCACGTCCTCGCCCGTGCTGAGGTGCAACGCATAGAACAAGGCGGCACCACCCGACAACAACACGAACAGTCCGGCACAGATCCAATAGATGGCATTCATGGGTGCGGCGACTCTACAACAGCAGGGCCAGCCTTTCGAGCACGAGCACGGCAAAAAAACCCGCGGCGGCGATCAGCGTCCATTTCAGGATCACGATGCCGCGCCGACGCCACACCGCGTCACCGGTCCCGATGGCCATCGCAAAGCACAGCAGGCTGCCCACCAGCAGCAGCCCGAACACCAGGCGGAACACCATCATGGCAAACCACTCCAGTGTTCGATGTGGTCCATGGGCGTCTACCAGGCCGGTGCCAACTCTGCAAACCCGGCGGGAGCCGACGACTCGTCATCAAACGTGATGAGATTCCAGGCGGTTCGGTCGGCCAGCAAGGCGCGGAGCAACTGGTTGTTGAGCGCATGGCCGCTCTTGTAGGCTGTGTAGGACGCGAGCATGGGATGACCAGCGTTGTACAGGTCGCCGATGGCGTCCAAGATCTTGTGGCGCACGAACTCATCGTCGTAGCGCAGGCCTTCGGCATTGAGCACCCGCCAGTCGTCGACGACGATGGCGTTGTCCATGCTGCCGCCGAGCGTCAGTCCGCGCGAACGCATGGCCTCCACGTCCTTGGTGAAGCCGAAGGTACGCGCCCTCGCGATGTCGCGCTTGTAGCGGCCCGAACCCATGTCGAACGTTGTGCGCTGGCCGGTGGCATCAACGGCCGGGTGTCCGAAGTCGATCTCGAAAGCGAGCTTGAAACCGTGCCACGGCTCCAGTCGAGCCCACATCAGCCGTGCACCCTCGCCCTGCCGCACCTCGACCGGCCGATTCACGCGCAGGAACCGCTTGGGCGCGCCCTGCAATTCGATGCCCGCGCTTTGCAGAAGGAAGACAAAACTTGCCGCCGATCCATCGAGGATGGGGACCTCGTCGGCGGTGATGTCGATGTAGAGGTTGTCCAGTCCGAGGCCGCAGCAGGCGGACATGAGGTGCTCGATCGTCTGCACCCGGGGCGCACCTGGATCGCCGCCCACCGAGATGGTTGAGGCCATGCGCGTGTCGCTGACGGAGTCGAAGCGCACCGGGATGTCCACGGGCTGCGGCAGGTCGATGCGCCGGAACACGATGCCGGTGTCCGGAGCGGCCGGACGCAGCGTGAGCTCGACCTTCTGGCCGCTGTGCATGCCCACGCCCACCGCGCGCGTGAGCGACTTGATCGTACGTTGTCGGATCATGCCGCGATTGTCCCGGATCCGCCCCGAACGCGCCGAAGACCGGTCACGGCGTGGCCGCCGAAATGCGCAGCACTCGGCGCTCGTCCTCGCTCAAGTGACATCGAAAGACGCGATGCCCTGCAGCCATGCCGTCGATCGTACGCACGGCCAGCGTCACCCGCCAGGTTCGCGCGGCGAGCGACTGGCCTGCGTACTGGATCACCTCGGCCGGGCCCCGCTGCGAGGACTCGAGCCTGCCTGCCAGACCGCCGTCAGCACCCAGCGCACGCAACGCATGGGTCGCACACACATCGGCGCCGGTAAGACCCGGTGCCGGATCGGGCGCTGCTCCGGTGGGCACCGAGGCCGCTCGCGCATCGGCCGAACATGGCACCTGGCTGTAGGTGTTGCCGCAGCGGTACAACCCACCCTGGGCCCAGGCGGGCGCGGCAGCCAGTGCAAGTGCACTGGCCAGGCACGCGCGGACGCTTCGAAGCGTTCCCGGCGAGAACCCGGGCCCGCGCCGACGCACCAGGGCATCTGTCCCCGCATCGGCCATCGCGATGGCGGCCAAGCCGGTGCGATCGGCATCGCGCTGCATGGCGCCGACTGTATCCGCAATGTCGTCGCGCGCAGGCGCCGATTGCCGCATGCGCTCGGGGTACAGTCCACAGCATGACCTGACGGCGCCGCGATGGCGCCCGGCAACTGCCCTTGCCCGACTGCATGACCGACCACCCCGGCAGCTTCCTCGGCGATGTCGCTGACCGCGTGGTGGCTTGGCACAACCGCCATCCGCTGGCAGAGCGCATCCGGCGTGCCGACGTCCAATCGGTGGGGATCGTGCAGGTGCCCTTTGGCCGCGAGGCCGAGCCGGCGTGGCATGCCGATCCCGTGCGCCGCGGGTTCTGGCAGGTGCTGTTCTCGGCGCGCCTGAGCCGCAGGGTATGGCCCGCGTTCAGTGAAGACGCCCTGCCTGAAATCGGCTTGCGACCTGTGCAGGCATTCGCCAAGCGGCACGGCTACCTGGATCGCCCGGGACCCGCCGACCTCCCAATCCGGGTGCTGCAGCTGGACGAGCCACTGTTCGCGGCCGGTGCGAAGTCGGGCGAATCGCAGCGCGAAGAACGATACCTCGTGACGGCGGCGATCGATGCCGGAATGCGCCGACCGCGCGTCGTCCTGGGGCAGGGTCGCGTTCCGCCGGTGCTGGGGCAGCGGCTGTGGAGCCTGCCCCGGCTGGCGGCTGTCGGCGGTGGCCTGATGCTGCTCCTGGTGGTCGGGGTCGCCGCGCTCTGGCTGCGGGCGATGACACCTCGCGCAGGCGGCCCCGCACCCGCCTCCCCAGCCGCCTCTGCACCACATACGGCCGCACCGCCGGTAAGTGCCGGACCGACGACTGCGACCTCGGTCGTCCAGGCGTCAGCATCGACACCACTCCCAGCTGCACCCGGCGCATCGGCCGCCATGCGGGTACCGGAGGCCGCCGCTGCACCACCCACCCCGTCCCAGCCAGCGTCGACGGTATCGGCGCCATCGCGCCAACCCGCTGCCGCATCCGCGCCCGTGCCGGCATCGGCTGCCGCCATTGCGCCGGCACTGGCCTCGGCTGCCGCAGCTTCCGCCGCGTCGCCCGTAGCGGCGGCGGCAGCGAGCGCCGCATCCTCGGCGATCGGGAACGAGCCGCCGTTGGCGTTCCCATTGCCGGAAGTGCAATTCGCGTCGCAGCCGCTGGTACGGCTGCGCCCCGACTTGGTCCCGGGCCGCCGCAAAGGTGCCGCGTCGGGCGTGCCTGAGACGGCTCCAGGTCCACGCGGCGCCGGCGGTCCGCCAGTTGCCGCCAGCCGGCCGCCCTCGACCGCGTTCTATGCCTTGGTGAGCCGGCCGATGAGATCGCGTGCCGAGGCCGACGCGCTCTTGGAGCGTCTGCGGCGCGAAACCCAGCGCATCGGGCACCCCACGGCCACGCAAACCGCTCTGGTCGACTCCAGCGAAGGTTGGCGGGTGACCTGGTGGCCCTTCACCCACCCCAGGCAGGCCGAGAATGCTCGGGCCGCAATGGCCAGCCGGCGCTTTGCGCTGGAGGTTGTGGCCTTCTGAGGCCTGCGGCCTGTTGCGACAGCCTACTCATCGGGAGACGATCTCATGCTTGTGAACTGCGTCGTGTATCGCCAGGGCACCAAGCTCGCCGATGTGGCGGTCGAGTCCATCAGCGATCACCTCTGCCAGCCCGACGCCTTTGTCTGGGTTGCCCTGCGCGACCCTTCGCAGCAAGAGCTTGAGCAGATGCAGGACGAGTTCAACCTGCACGACCTGGCGGTGGAAGACGCACTCAAGGGCCACCAGCGCCCGAAGATCGAAGAGTACGGTGACACGCTGTTCGTCGCCATGCACCTGGTGGAATACAGCCCTACCGACGAGTTGGTGGTGGGCGAGGTGCACGTGTTCGCCGGCTCCAACTTCGTGCTCTCGGTGCGCAAGCGCAGCACGCAGGGGTTCCTGGGCGTGAGGCAGCGCTGCGAACGCGAGCCCGAGTTGCTCGGCCTCGGCGCGGGTTTCGTGCTCTACGCGCTGATGGACGCCGTGGTCGACCGCTACTTTCCGATGGTCGATGCACTGGACACAGAGCTCGAAACCGTGGAGGAGCGCATTTTTGAACGCGGCACGGGCCGCAGCAACATCGAGCGCCTGTACGAACTCAAGCGCCGCGTCACCACGTTGCGACATGCGGTGGCCCCGCTGCTCGACGCCTCCGCACGCTTGCACGGCGGGCGCGTGCCACCGGTGTGCGCGCGCAGCGAGGCCTACTTCCGCGACATCTCGGATCACCTGGCCCGGCTGCTGATGTCCATCGATGCGATCCGCGAGACCATCGGCACGGCTATCCAGGTCAACCTCTCGATGGTCACCATCGAGGAATCCGAAGTGACCAAGCGACTGGCGGCCTGGGCCGGGATCTTCGCCGTCGCCACTTTCTTCGTCGGAGTCTGGGGCATGAACTTCGAGCACATGCCGGAGCTCAAGACTCTGTGGGGATATCCAGCGGCGCTCGGCCTGATCGGTGCCACCTGCGGCACCCTGTGGTGGCGTTTTCGACGAGCCGGCTGGCTCTGAAGCCCCGGGTATCGGCAGGTGGGACAAGATTGGGAACGATTCTTGTTATCATCCCACGATCAATCAACCCGGGGTCCTTTCCCACATGCTGATTCGTCCCGCCCGCAACCGCCTGGCCCTGTTGCTCGTCCTTGCAATCGGCGCGCAAGTTGCACACGCTCAGGAGAAGGTGCTGAACCTTTACTCAGCACGCCACTACCAGACCGACGAGGCCCTGTACGCCAACTTCACCAAGGCCACCGGCATCCGCATCAACCGGCTCGACGGCAAGGAAGACGAACTGGTTGAGCGCATCCGCAACGAGGGCGCCAGCAGCCCGGCTGATGTACTGATGACCGTTGACGCCGCTCGACTGGAGGTGGCCGACTCGATGGGGTTGTTCCAGGTGGTGCAGTCGCGCGTGCTCGAGGAACGCGTTCCCGCAACGCTGCGCACCCGCACGTGGTTCTCGTTCTCCACCCGAGCCAGGGTGATTGTCTACAACAAGACCGCAATCCAGCGCGAGACCGTGCAGAACTATGCCGACCTGGCCGCACCAGCGCTCAAGGGTCAGGTTTGCGTGCGTTCAGGATCGCATCCATACAACCTTTCGCTGGGTGCCGCGATGATTGCGCACGATGGCGAGTCCAAGACCGAGGCCTGGGCCCGCGGTCTGGTGACCAACTTCGCCCGCGCACCCAAGGGCGGCGACACAGATCAGATCAAGGCCGTGGCCGCCGGTGAGTGCGGCGTCACCATCTCGAACACCTACTACCTGGCACGCCTGATGCGCTCCTCCAAACCGGAGGACCAGAAGGTGATGAATGCCGTGGGCGTGATTTGGCCGAATCAATCGACCTGGGGCACGCACATCAATGTGTCCGGTGCCGGAGTGCTCAAGCATGCGCCCAATCGCGAAGCAGCAGTGAAGTTCCTCGAGTACCTGGCCAGCGACGAAGCGCAGGCCTACTTCGCCAATGGCAACAACGAGTGGCCAGTGGTCCCCACAGTGAAGGTGCCCAACAAGGAACTGGCCTCACTGGGCGCATTCAAGCCCGACCAGTTGCCCATCGGCGACCTGGCCAAGACGACGGTCCAGGCTCAGAAAGTCTTCGATCGCGCTGGCTGGAAGTGAGCCTGCGCCACACGAGTGGCCTGCACTGCGGCCCAACCGCGTGATCAGTTCACGCTGGCAGATTGCCCACGTGCGATCTGCCGGCACAGCACCACCAGGGGTACCAACCCCACCGCCACGATGGCCAGGGCGGCCGTCGATGCCTCGGCCAGGCGCTCATCGGTGGCCAGGGTGTAGGTCTGGGTGGCCAGCGTGTCGAAGTTGAACGGCCGCATTACCAGCGTGGCCGGCAGTTCCTTCATGACGTCAATGAACACCAGCAGCCCGGCCGTCAGTGCGCTGCCGCGCAGCAGCGGGAGGTGAACGCGTTTGAGCGTCGCCCACGGCCCGTGACCGAGACTGCGCGCCGCATCGTCCATGTGCGGTGTGATGCGCGCCAGGCCGGCGTCCACGCTCTGCACGGCGGCGGTGAGAAAGCGCACCAGGCACGCGTAGACCAAGGCGGCGATGGTGCCGGTGAACCACAGCCCGGTTTGCCAGCCGAAGTGCTGGCGCAGTACGTCGGCCAGCAGGTTGTCCAGGCGCGCTACGGGGATCAGCACGCCGACCGCGATGACGGTACCAGGCAAGGCGTAGCCCAGCCCCACCACACGGTGCGCCCAGCGCATCGGTGCCCCCTGATGCAGCCGCGCCGCGTAGCCGATCAACAGTGCCAATGCGACCGCCAGCGCCGCTGTGCAGCCCGCCAGCAGCATGCTGTTGCCCGCCAGTTGCACAAACCGAGGCCCGAACTGCGCGTCACCGTCAGACCATGCCATGCGCAGCAGCAAGGCTGCGGGCAGCGCGAAGCCCAACATGAGGGGCACGGCGCAAGCCGCCACCGCCAGTACAGCCTTCGAACCCTGAAGCGGCATGCGCGGTGTGGGGCGGCGGCGCGCCAGCGCATCGTCGTATCGGGAACGGCCACGTGACAGCCGCTCGATCATCAACACCAGCGCGACGAACGCGAGCAGCACCACCGACAACTGCGCCGCCGCCACCCGGTCGCCCAAGGAAAACCAGGCCCGATAGATGCCGGTGGTGAAGGTCTGCACGGAGAAGTAGGCCACGGTCCCGTAGTCGGCCAGGGTTTCCATCAGCGCCAACGCCATGCCGGCGGCGATCGCCGGCCGCGCCAGCGGCAGAGACACGCGCACGAAGCTCTGCCACGGGCCCAACCCCATGGACCGCGCGACCTCCACCAGTGCACCGGCGCGCTCAAGGAACGCGGTGCGCGCCAGCATGTAGACGTACGGGTAGAGCACCAGCACGAACATCGCGATGGCACCGCCGAGCGAGCGTATGTCCGGGAACCAGTAGTCGGCACGCTTCCACCCGAAGGCTTCGCGCAGCGCAGTCTGAACGGGCCCGACGAATTGCAGAAGGTCGGTGTAGGTGTACGCCATGACATACGCCGGCATCGCCAGCGGCAACACCAGCGCCCACTCGAGCATCGCGCGCCCGGGGAACTCGTGGCGGGTCACCAGCCAGGCTGAGCCTACCCCCAGCACCCCAGCGCCCGAGCCCACGCCCACGCACATCCAAAGTGTGGTCACCACATACTCAGGCAGCACGGTAGACACCAGGTGCCCCCAAGTGCCACCGGTTCCCGACGCGAACACGTGCAGGAAGACCGACACCAGCGGCACCGACACCCACGCCGCACAGGCCAGGGCCATCAGCAGCAACCACGGGCGCGGTGCGCGTTGCGGCCGTCCGAAACGAGAAGCAGTCACGGCAACAGTGTATCGGCGCCCTGCCCGTATCATGGCGGCCATGGCGGACTCGGTACCCTGGCTCGAACTGGATCGCATCACGGTGGGCTATGGCAGGCGCGCGGTGGCCGAGAACCTGACGCTGAAGCTCGACGCAGGTCGGATCGGCTGCCTGCTTGGCCCGTCGGGCTGCGGCAAGACGACCGTGCTGCGGGCCATTGCGGGATTCGAGCCGGTGCGCTCCGGTGCCATCCGACTCGGCGGCGCGATCGTCAGCTCAAGTCAGCAGCAGGTGGCGCCCGAGTCACGCCGCATTGGCATGGTGTTCCAGGACCACGCCTTGTTCCCCCACCTGACGATCGCGGCCAACGTGGCGTTCGGGTTGCGCGGTCGAGCCGACACGATAGAGCGTACGCAGCAGATGCTCGAGACGGTGGGCTTGGCGCATGCAGCCGAACGCTTCCCGCACGAGCTTTCCGGCGGCCAGCAACAACGCGTGGCGCTGGCCCGCGCGCTGGCGCCGCAGCCCGCGCTGTTGCTTCTGGACGAGCCGTTCGCCAACCTCGACATCGAGCTGCGAGAGCGACTGGGCGGCGAACTTCGATTGCTGCTCAAGAACGCTGGCACCACGGCCCTGATGGTGACCCATGACCAGCATGAAGCGTTCGCGATCGCCGACGACATCGGGGTGATGAGCGAAGGGCGCATCCAGCAATGGGACAGCGCGTGGCGCCTGTATCACCAGCCGGCAAACCGCTTCGTCGCCGATTTCGTGGGCCAGGGTGCGTTCGTGCCCGGTGTCGTCGACGCCGGCCACCGCGTCCTGATGGAGCTGGGTGTGCTGCAGGCCACCGATCCCGTGCGCTGCACCGAGCACGGTGACCTGTGTCCCAGTGGTTGCCAGGTCGACGTGTTGCTGCGGCCTGACGACGTGGTGCACGACGACGCCAGCCCGGTCACGGCGCAAGTGCAGGCCAAGGCGTTCCGTGGCGCCGAGTTCCTCTACACACTGCGCTTGGACAGCGGCGCCACTGTGCTGTCACTGGTGCCATCGCACCACAATCACGCCATCGGAGA
>Ga0154020_10002076_pt1 | contig 24398 bp, 18 predicted proteins | sample Klosneuvirus_201_FD_109709 | JGI IMG/M metagenome (GOLD analysis project Ga0154020, IMG submission 109709) | Active sludge microbial communities from wastewater, Klosterneuburg, Austria - Klosneuvirus_20160825_MG | ecosystem: Engineered > WWTP > Aerobic digester > Activated sludge | place...
ACGAGACCGTGCAACAAAAAATTCTCAACGAAATCAAAAAGACTATCGAAAGAAATGCAATGGCTGCTGCAAATTCCAAAACTTGACTCAGCTGCTACATGTTTCAAAAGATCAGCGTAGCTAAACAGGTCGTCCGGTTACGGCGTTCGTTCGACGTATACAACCTGGAAGAAGGTTTTGGGATGGTTCGCTATCTGGCGTCACTTGGACTCCTGTTCTGTCTTGTGTCCTCGGTATTGGCACAATCCGATCGACCACCAGCCGTAGCCGTGCTCCGTGATTCCGAGTCGGCCTTCGATGGAACTGACATCTATCACGATCATGCGATTCTGTTGGACTCAGAGGCGAACGTCATCAAAACCATTTCCGGGCTTGGACTGTACCAATCATGGTCGCACCAAAACATGTTGCTGTTCGATATGGCTCACCGGCACCTTATTCTCATCGAGAATCAGCGTGATCGTTTGTCCGTATTTGACTACAACGGAACTTCTCAACTGACAATTCCGATTGAAAATGCCAACGCTATTACCCTGACTGCCGACGCGACAATGATCGGATGCATGGTCAGCAAGACTCTCAACGAACAGCAAACAGTGTACTTTGAGACTACGACGGGAAAGGAGATTCGTCGTGTAAACTGGGGAGGGGTTGCGCTCATCAATGATGTTGTTGGCTCACAGTTCTGGGCGGTTGGCAAGCAGCTAATCGCGTTTGAACCCGAGGGCGAGATCAGCGTCAGGCGCCCGCTAACGCGGCTGCCCGCTGAACCTCACCACCCCACGGTCATTAACTCCAGAAACTGGTGCGGTGTTGGAGTGGCCGTCGAACCAAATGCAAATCACTGGAATCGGAGGATTTGGGTTATCGAGCGGGAACATCCAGACGTAAAAGGGAGCCTGAATCGACTCTTCGCGGTTGATCCAGATGGACAGTCCCGCATCCTCGTGGAGTTGAACGATATCGATCCAAGAAGCATCGCTTGTGCAACGTATAAGGGCGACTTGACGCTAATTCTCGTTGTCGATGGGGCGACAGGCGACCTCGTATCGTTCAACTCCGACGGCGAACGGATGCGCAAAGTCGAGTTGGGCGTACAAATGGTTGGGTTCGGAGAGCACTCAGGTCTTTGGGTTGCTGGCCGCAAGTCTATGCAACGTCTTGATCCGTCTGACCTTTCCGTTGTCGCTCAACACACGTTTGAGCAGGATGCTGATCCCGTAGGGCTTGCAGTTCACTAAGGCGAGCGGAAGAAACAGGATTACCGAGATATTGCGTCGCCCAGGGAATCCGACCTGAGACAGGTCGGACTACGTAGGCAGGTCTGTCCTCAGATCTGCTTCCTTTGGCGTGGTTCAGTCGCACGGGTCCGCGCGACCCAATGACTCGCCGATGGTAAATCCTTTCCTGCCGCTCGCCTAAGAACGCAGAACGAAACCGTAAGACGGACACTCTTGTCCGTCACGCACTGTGACGGGCAGAGGTGCTGGTCCTGCGACGAGGGCTTAGAGTCACCGAACCTCGATCACAACCAGAGCGCCAATCCAAAAAGTCCACTGCTACAGCGGGGCACGACGGTGTTACGCGGCCGAGTGGACGGAGCAGAGCGAAGGAAGCTCCGGGGTTTCGAGCTGCGCTCTCCAACCCCGGCCACCCATTGAATGATGAAGATCGGTGACGGCAGTGGTGAATCTGCTGCTCCGAACTCTGACGAGTCCGGCTACTCCTGTTTTTCTTCCTTTGGCTTTTCTTCTTTGGGCTTTTCTTCTTTTGACTTTTCCTCTGTCGGCTTTTCTTCTGTGGCTTCTGGAACGGGCACTGGTTCTTCTTTTTTCTTCTTGACTTCGATGTTGAATGGTGGGCCGGTGCGGTGGCCGACGGGGGCTTTGAATTCGCGGACCCAGATGTTGCGGAATTTGACGGGGTCGCCGTGGAATTGAAGTGAGATCGGACCAGTTTCAGCGTGCGGTTTGTAGTGCGGTGCCGCGATGAAATTGGATGGTCCCATGATTTCAAAGTGGTTGAGCATCAGCACGCCGTTCTGAATGAGCGTCACGTAGCCGGGCTTTTCGACGTCGCCGTTGCCCTTGAATTTGGGCGTGTTGAAAATGATGTCGTAGTAGTTCCATTCACCAGGCTTACGCATGACGTTTGCCAGCGGTGGAGTCTGCTTGTAAATCGTACCCGCCTGACCATCGAAGTAGGTCTCGTTTTCGAACGAATCCAGAACCTGGACTTCGTACAATCCCATCAGAAAAATACCGCTGTTGCCTCGTCCCTGACTGCTGCCTCGAATCTCCGTCGGGGCTGACCACTCGATATGCATCTGCATGTCGCCGAACTGCTGTTCGGAAACGATCTGGGACTTTTGCGGAATTGCGACGCCGTCTTCGATTTTCCAGTTTTCGCCATCGATCCACTGATCCAGATTCGTGCCATCGAACAACACGACCGCGTCTGACGGAGGTGCCTCATTGGTTGCTCCGGGTGTTACCAAAGGTGGTTCCTGCCATTCGACACCGCTCTTCCATTCCTGAGCTGGCAGATTTGCGGAAGCGGCGAGCATACCGCACACCGTGAAGGAAAACAGAAAACATTTTCGCATGAACATGAAACAACTCCGGAAGAATTGGACGAAGGAACGCTCCCGTTATCATACTCCGACTTCAGCAACACCAAAACCGAGGACTCAACGAAACATCGCAAATGAAAACGCACCCAGTTCCTGATCACTGCACGCCACTGATCATCTGCGGGATCTTCACCAACACGATCACATTTTCACAACCATCGCTGCAACTTACCTTTAGTCGGCTATACAATCGAGATCTGAATGCGCTGGCAGATGGCCTGAAAGCCGCGCTGCGAGACGGAAATGATGTTGTTTCGCAGGCAAGGGCTGAGTTTTCTTAGAGACGATGTGTGATCGTGTTGGCACCAGTCACACTCACAGGAGTGAATTTCCTTGAACGAAGTTTTGGGTGCGGGCTTCCTGCTTGCCGGAGCCCTGTTGGTATTGATCGGTTTTATGTGGCTCATAGTCAACGGCTGGAAAACACGGCGCTGGCTGGGAGTCCTCCTTGCGCTGACAGCGTACCTCGGAACTCCACTCATCTTTGGACTGATCCGTTTTCGTCAGAACAAGCGACCGCTGATCGCCGTGATTGCAGGGGTGCTGCTGGGAACTGTGCCGATTGCGACCGGGCACGCCTATGAATTCGTCTTTGGGATCGGCGAACGTGAGCGAGTCATCGATGGTCAGCGGCATCTGACACTGACCGGCTGGGATCGCAACGACTACGAGGGATTTCTCTCGCGAAAAAAAGACACCGTCGTATTGGAAATGGGTAATCCGGACGTGACGGACGAGACATTGCATCTGCTCTCGCAGTTGACTCAGCTCAAGGAACTCACGCTGAACGACACCATGATCACTGACGCCGGACTGGAAACACTGAAGAAACTTCCGGCCCTCGAAAGTCTGCGGCTGGCTCGCACGAAAATCACGAAAGAGGGCGTCACGACGTTGCTTGCCGATCCACCGCCGAAGCTTCTGGAGATCGATGTCAGCGGCAATTCGATCCCCGCATCGGCATTGCGAAAATGGAAGAACGTTGATAGTGAGCATCGGCGGTATGTGAATTAGTTTTAGTCTTGTTCCCTCTCCCTCGATATCGGGGGAGACGTATTTTTCTTCAAGGACAAATCTCATGCAACTTATCGAAGACGCAGCGGGTGATCCTCGCAATGCTCAGTTTCTGTGCCGGGCGTGCAATCTGGCGTATTTGCCCGAAGCCGACGGTGTCAAAGGATTTCGTGATTATCTTGGACTATCCGCCCGGCTGATCAGCATCGACAACACTCAGGCCTATGTTGCCGAAAGTCCCGATCACATTGTGGTTGCTTTTCGCGGTACGGAAAGTCCGACCAGCATTGATGGACTCAAAGACATGCTGATCACGGACGCCATGAATCTGCTGGTTGTTCCGGAAGGAAGGCTGGGGCACGACCTGTCGGCCGCTGGCGTCGGAGCGAAATTTCACAAAGGATTTGTGGATGCCATTGCTGAAATCTGGGAACCGCTGCGAGATGACGTCGAAGCGAAAATGAAAAAGGCCGATCGACCGCTGTGGATCACAGGTCACAGTCTCGGCGGAGCGCTGGCATTGTTCGGAGCATGGCTGCTGAAGCGACGGTTTATTGCGGTGCATCAGATCTACACTTTCGGCGCGCCCATGATCGGCAATCAGCTGGCGAGCGATGCCTTCAACCGGGAATTCAAGGGCCAGATTTTTCGGTATGTCAGCGGACGAGATCCGGTCCCTAAACTGCCTGCGCTCAGCCTGGTGGCAAACGAGTTCACGCACGTGGATTCCGCGCACGTGCTGGGATCGGACCCGATGACAAGTCTGCCCGAATTCCTGGGAGCCGTTGGATCTCAGGCGGTTCAGGGATTGCTGGCGGGCAGCCTGATCGACGACGTCTGGAAATACATCAATGCCCAGATCGCCGCCCATTTTCTGGATAGTTACGACGGGCTGCTAAAGAAATAGGAAATCCGCTACCAATGACGACGCTGGCAATTCTCAATGGAACTGTCGTTCTGCCTGATCGCCAGCTTGACGATGGTATGGTCTGCTGCGACGGTGCAAAAATTGTCTCAGTGGGACAGCGCTCGCCGCTGCCGTCCGACGTTCAGATCATCGACGCGAACAGCGGATTCATCACTCCTGGATTTATTGATCTGCATGTGCATGGAGGCGCTGGAGCGGACTTTATGGACGGCACGCCGGAAGCCGTCCTCACAGCCTGTGCCGCTCATCTTCGACACGGCACAACGACCATTTTTCCGACGACCACGACTGGCAGTCCGGCACAGATCATGAACATGATCCAAGCCTGCTCGGAGGCCAGAGACTGGATTTCAGCGGAGCAGGGCAGGGGACCGTCGATTGCAGGCGTGCATCTCTATGGTCCGTATTTCGCGGAAGACAAGGTCGGCTGCCATGCATCGGAGGGACGTCGCAGTCCGATCGCCTCTGAATACCAGGCGTATTTCGAATCGGGACTCGTACGGATTGCGACCTGCGCTGCGGAACTGCCAGGAGCCTCTGACTTTTATGCAATGGCACGCCGCCACAATTGTTTCATCACGTGCGGACATTCAAATTCGACCTGGAGCGAAATGCAGCGGGCCTTTGACGCCGGGATGCGTCATGTCGATCATTTCTGGTGTGCCATGAGTTCCGTGCCGTCGATCCGGCAACGTTGCGGCGTTCCAATGCAGGGGAGCATGGCGGAATTCGTGCTGCTGAACGACGCCATGAGTACTGAGGTGATCGCCGATGGATGTCACCTTGCACCGGAGTTGCTTGAATTTGCCTTTCGCATGAAGGGTGCCAAACGACTTTGCCTTGTCACTGACTGCAACCGCGCGCTGGACATGCCGATTGGCGACTATCGTTTTGGCAACGAGACCGAAGGCACGATGTTTTACAGCGACGGGAAAGTGAGTTGGGCTCCGAGCGGTAGTCTCGCAAGTTCGATCGTCGGCATGGATCACATGGTGCGGCACTTGAAACAGTCAACGTCTGCCAGCCTGCATGAAATCATCCGCATGGCGAGTCTGACGCCCGCCGAAAGAACGGGAATCGCAGGCCAGACGGGTAGCCTGGAGGTTGGCAAACGAGCGGATGTTGTCGTGCTGGATCAGGCGTTGAATGTGATCGACGTTATTGTTCGCGGCGTGAAGGTGTAGGCCGAACGTACGGCAGTTCAGTCAAAGGGAGATCTGCACGAAAATCGTGCAGAGCCGCAGATTGGCAATCCCGGCAACGGCACCGTCAGGGCGATCGCTCGTCACCGATTTGCTGGCGAACAAGCTCAGACACCGATGGCGAAAACCTCACCACTATTTGAGCGAAGAAGAGAACGGTCAGCAGCGTCATCTATTTGGGTTGTCTGGCGAGCAACAGAATTCAATCTACCAAAGATGTCGCCCTGCCGAAGGAATCCGACCTGAGACAGGTCGGACTACGTAGGCAGATCTGTCCTCAGATCTGCTTCCTTTGGCGTGGTTCAGGCGCGCGGGTCCGCTCGACCCAATGACGTGCCGATGGTAAATCCTTTTCTGCCGCTCGCCACTTATCCAGCCAGCGTCATCAGTCGCTGTTCAAGCTCATCCACCAGTTCACCGAACGTGCGACCGGTGCAGGAGGTTGGCAGGTCGGGAGCTTCGCCTTTGGCGATGAGGTCTTTGACTTTGCGTTCCGCCGCGACGACGGTGCTGTGGTCACGACCACCGAAGTACATGCCGATTTCGCGGTAGGCCGATTTGGTCATGCGTCGAGACAGAAACATGGCGATCGCGCGGGGCAAGGCGATCGCTTTGCGGCGGGTCGATGATCGCAGGTCGGCGGCGGTGACGCCGAACGCATCGCAGACAACTTTTTCGACGTCACTGATGCGGACCAGTCGGCGGCATTCTTCTTCCATTTCTCCAAGCACTTCGCGGACGACGTTCAGCGAGATGCGTCGTCCGGTCAGTGCGAATTGGCCTTCAAGCTGATTGAGAGCGCCCTGGATTTCCCGCGTGCTCCGGCGGCAGCGGCGGACGATGTAGTCGAGGGATTCGTCTGAAAAGACAGCTTTCATACCGACGGCCATGGAACGCACTAGCTTGTGCCGCGTCGCTTCGTCCGGAGCCTCAATGCGGCAGACAAGGCCGCTGACGAATCGTGTGGTGAGTTCTTCACGGTGCTTAGTGAGCATTCTCGGATGCCGGTCGGACGACACAACGACCTGACCACCGTGCTCAATCACCTGCACGATCGTGTGCAGAAACTCCTCTTGTGTCGCGCGTTTGTTGTCGAGGAACTCGATATTGTCGATCAGCAGGACATCGACGTTGCGAAATCGCTGTCGGAACGATGGAACAGTCCGCGACGTGAGGGCGGATGTGAAATAGTTGGTGAAGGCCTCGCTGGTCAGGTACATCACGTTCTTCGTCGGATGTGCGCGGCGGGCTTCTGTGTAAATGCCTTCCAGAAGATGTGTCTTGCCGGTGCCCGTGCCGCCGTGAATGAACAACGGGTTGTAACGCTCACCTGGAATGGCGGCGACTTGCCGTGATGCAAGGACTGCCAGATCGTTGCACTCCCCGGTGACGTAGGAGTCCAGGCTGCGAAACTTACGGCGGTTGTTTGGCAGAGTCAGTCCGCTGGGGCGATCAAATTCGGAAGCTGGATGTGACGCGGGAGCGTGTTTTCTCTGACGGGACGGCGCGGTGCCGGTCGCTGGTGTAGTCGTCTGGCCGGGGCTTTGATCACCCTCAGCAATCACAACGGCATTGGTTGCGGCTGAAGCGGAGGCGTGGGCGAGCAATGATTCATCGACTTCCAGCTGACACGAAGCCGAAAGTCCAAGCACGACCTGAGCGGCGCGATTCAGTGCGGATCGAAAGCGGCGCAGCAGCCAGTTCAGAATGAACGGGTTGGCAACGTACACCAGGACCCTGTCGCCGGAAACTTCGAAGCGCGTGCGTTTGTCGAACCAGTGCTGAAGATTTCGATCACCGATTTCTTCGCGCAGGGCAGCAAGCAGTGCAGCCACGGGATCTTGCTGATTCAGTTCAGCGGAATCGATCTGATCATCTTCGGTTTCCTCGCCCAAAGTGCGCTGCTCATCGAGCAACAGTGGTACAGAAGCTGGCATGTCGTCGTGACGTCTGGGCTGCGTCATGCGCCCCTCCCTCTGTGCCGGCGCGCAGCATCACCTCAGACAATGACAGGGTATTTTGCGAAAGCACAGAGCTCGCGCAGGCACTCCATCGCTCGTCACCACAAGGGCAGGGCGGTGCTGACAGACAGGCTATTGATAACAGGTATTCTTCGCGGACAAGTGCAGAATTCGTCCGCGCAACTCACTCACTCAACGGGCGGCGATATTAACCATGAACGCCGCAGTGTCAAACGACGTTGTCAGATTTTCGAGCAGGTCTCTCGACTTCAAAACGCTAAGTGTTTCCATGTCAACACCCTACGAAATCGGAATTCCTGATCGCTCTTTTTTTCCTCAAACATGGGCGTTTGATTTGACACAATTTGCTCGAAACATCGTGCTGAGGCAAGGGCGTGGATTCAGCGGTTTTGCGATGGGAGGCAACTCGATACACTCACTGCTGTATTTGCTGAACAGGAATCAGCTCGAAGTCCAGGAAACCGATAAGATGGCACGCCCAAATTTTTATTTCATTGTATCGCCAACGCGAAAATTCAAGCCTTTTCCTCGCGATGTCCGGCGATGTGATATTTCTACATTTCTGTTTGTGCGCGAGCGGCGATTCTGGTTGATGGCGTTGAGCCTGTGGATTTTGCTCACATCAGCGACGACATCGTTGGCTCAGACGAGGCATTTTGATGAGTTGCGGGAAGAGATGGTCGCGGCGCATATCGAAGCGGACGGCATCACCAACAGAGCCATTTTGAATGCGATGCGCAAAGTGCCGCGGCATGAATTCGTGCCGTCAGCTCAAAAAGCCCGTGCCTACGAGGACCAGGCGTTGCCGATCGGGCATCAGCAGACGATTTCGCCTCCTTACATCGTCGCCTATATGACAAATGAGCTTGATCCGCAGCCGGAGGATCGAGTCCTTGAAATCGGCACAGGCAGCGGCTACCAGGCGTCAATTCTGGCGCAGATCGTGAAAGAAGTTTACACGGTCGAAATCGTGTCGGCGCTTTCGAAGCAGGCAGAGAAGCGGATCAAGGAACTCGGCTACACCAACGTACATTGCCTGGATGGCGATGGTTACAAGGGATGGCCGGAACACGCTCCGTTCGACAAAATCATCGTGACCTGCTCACCCGAGAATATTCCTCAGCCGCTCATCGATCAGCTGAAAGACGGCGGGCGGATGATCATTCCGGTTGGTGAACGCTATCAGCAGTCTTTTCATTTGCTGATTAAAGAGGACGGCAAGCTGAAAGATGAGCGGTTGTCATCGACGCTGTTTGTGCCGATGACGGGTGAATCCGAGGAACAACGTCGTATACAGCCGGATCCCAACAACCCTCAGATCGTCAACGGCTCGTTTGATATCGATGAGAACGCGGACGAGAAACCAGACGGCTGGCACTACCAGCGGCAAACAGAGATGTGTGAGGAATCGCCGATGGATGGCAAGTATTGCCTGCGTTTTGAGAACAAGGATTCCTCGCTGATTTCCCAGGCACTGCAGGGCACTGCCGTCAATGGGCGATCTATCGGAACGCTGCAGTTGAACTACTGGGTTCGCTGCAACCAGATTCTGCCGGGCAAAGAAATTTCGCAGCAGGCGGCAGTTGTCGTGCATTTCTACGATAACATCCGTCGCGAAGTCGGGACGACCGTTCTGGGTAAATGGCGCGGCAGCTTTGGGTGGCAAAATGCGAATTCGATTGTTCCTGTTCCGTCCAACGCGAAGGAAATGATCATCCGCATCGGTTTGAATGGTGCTCAGGGCCAGCTGGATCTGGATGATATGAAGTTGACGGCGATCAGGCGGTAGCTGAGTTCAGGAGTTTGTAGCTGAACTCGCGAGAGTTCAGACCGGAGTTGTTTATACTGCACGCGGTGTGGAATGAGGTGCTTTCACAGGCAGTTGTCCAGCCTGTCCCTTTCTCTCCCTGGCAGGGGGAGAAGGTGGCCGCAGGCCGGATGAGGGGGTTGATTTGGGCAGGGGGTCGCGAACCAGAATTCAGGCGATTTTTCGCCCCCTCACCCTAGCCCTCTCCCCCGTGGAACAGTTGTGAAGTTGGCGAATCGAATGCGGGGGAGAGGGGACAGTCGCAAGACACATTGAGCCTCATTCCAGACCGCGTGAAGTATAGCTGAACTCGCGAGAGTTCAGGCGATGGTGACTGAATTCTCACGAATCCAATTGCGTTTTGGTTTGCGACGGGTGCATTGAATTATGAGTTCAACAAGAAGAATCCTGGGTCTCACATTTCTCAGCCTGATTTTGCCGCTGCTCGCTCCGCCGTCGGTATCGGGAGACGAACTGGGCGAGGCCGTTCAGGCGGCAATTCGCAAAGTTGAGCCCTCGATCGTTCGCCTGCGGGTGATCGGGGGAGAACAGTCGATCGATGGCAATGCGGTGCGATCGCTTGTCACAACGGGTATTGTGATTTCGGAAGACGGCGACATTCTGACAAGTCAGTTCGCTCTCGAAGGCAAGCCGGAAGCCGTTCTTGTTGAAGACCAAACAGGCAAGCGAACGAATGCAAAGATCGTGGCGACGGACAGCGTGCGGCGGATCGTGTTGCTCAAGGCTCAAGAGGGTCGCTGGACTCCAGCGGTGCCCGATGAGAATGATTCGCCACAGGTCGGCCAGTGGTCGATTGCGCTTGGCCGGTTTTATGCGGCGGAATCGTCGAGTGTTTCGGTCGGCATCATCAGCGCCTTGAATCGAATTCACGGGCTGGCGATCCAGACGGATGCCAAGATTTCCCCGGTGAATTATGGCGGACCGCTGGTAACGCTGAGCGGCGGTGTCGTCGGAATCCTCGTGCCGCTGTCGCCGCAGGGAGGCGGTTCGGCGACTTCCGGAATCGAATGGTATGACTCGGGAATAGGTTTCGCGATCCCGCTTCGGGATGCGCTGACGGCGGCGGAGAAACTTCGTGCCGGTAAAGATCTAAAACCGGGGCGCGTCGGAATTCGTCTTGTTCCAGCAGGAGCATTTGATGCGAAAGTCGTGATCGATCGAATACTTCCCGGCGGGCCGGCGGATCAGGCGGGTTTGCGGAAAGGCGATCGGGTTCTGGCAGTGGATGATCTCGCAGTGGAACGCAGCAGCGTGTTGATGGAATCTCTTGCTCGGCATTACGCCGGCGATTCGGTGGCGTTTCGAATTCGTCGCGGGGACGAAGAACTGACGATCCAGATTGTGCTTGTGGAATCACTGCCGCCGATGACTCCGGGGTACTTGGGATTGTTGCCGATTCGTCTGACGAAGCAGAACAAGAGTCCTGATGCTGAGGCAGCCGCGACTGATGAGGCAGGAAAAGAAAGGCCTCTCGATATTCCTCGCATCGATTTGCCTCGCATTCTGCAGGGGAAAAATATGGATGCGGAGACGACCGAAGATTCGGTGTCGCTGATTGTTGTTAATGATTCGCCGGCAGCCGAAAAGAATGTGCCCACGCGCGTCGAAGTGCTGTCGCTGAATGGTGCAAAGACGACGTCGCTCGCGGCGTTGGCGGTGGCCACTGAAGATGTGACGCCAGGATCAGGCGCGAAACTCGAATACCGTGCTCTCGGTGAATCGGAGACTCTGACCGCCGAACTGACTGCTTCAAGTCGTCCGGATTCCGTGATCGAGCTGTCCGATGACGTCCTGGCTCAGATTCAGCAAATGCGTCCAGTTGTTGCTGCGACCGATACGGAAGGCAAAGACGATGTACCGGTTGCCGAGGCGACGTCATCCGTCAACGATGTCGCGCGGCAGGAGTTCAACTTTGAAGAGCGGGGGCGATGTGTCGTGCTGTCTTCATCGAAGCCCAGCAGCGTGATGCCGGGGATTGTTATTCTGCTGTCAGCGCATGAGACGTCCGAGGAAGAAATCGTGCGGCACTGGAGTCCGTTTTTGCATTCGCATTGCCTGTCCGTGGTGATTCCGCACAATCCGGAAGCCGCGCGACTGACAACGGAAGATGTCCCTCTGGTGCTGACATCGATTCGGGCGATGGTCTCACGTGGGGGCGCTGATTTGCGGCGGGTGGTTGTAGTTGCGGATCGGACTCAGTCAGCTCTGGCATGGCAGTGCGCATTCGGCGGTCCATCGACAGTTCGCGGCATTGTGTTGACAGACGGATGGTTTTCCAGTTCCGAAGTCCAAAGCGTCGATGGGGCAGGGCACTCCGTGTTGCTGCTTGACGCGGCTGAGGGAGCCCAGTCGCGGGCGCTCTTTGATCTGAGTCGCAAGTCGCTTAAGGCCGCTGGCTTCTGGGCTCCGCTGCCGACGGCGTCAACAGTTGGCGAAGACTCTCAGGGGGATCGTGGGGTTCGAACGATTGCGGATTGGTCGCTGCAGATGCGGTCTTTTTGAGATCGTCAATAATGCGACGCGATTGGCTGGGGATTTTCCCGCCACGTTGCATCCTCTATACTCCGGCAACCATGGGTAAATCTGCAGGGTTTTCGTCTGAAACCCGACAATGTCGCGTCTTGATTTTCAGGCACACAAAATGAGCAGTTCGGATATCGATGTTTCCTCCTCGCGCGTCCTCATCGCGGATGATATTCAGCAAAACCGTGAATTGCTGGAAGCATACCTCGCTGATGAAGGGTACGAGATTCTGATGGCGTCCGACGGTCAGCAGACAATGAAGCTGGTGGATGAACAGCAGCCGGATCTGATACTGCTGGACATCATGATGCCACGAATGAGTGGTTACGAAGTATGTTCGCAAATTAAAAATGACCCGGCGCGGCGTGGGATTCTGGTGCTGATGGTGACTGCCCTGAATGAAGCGGGCGACATCGAGAAAGCTGTCAACGCCGGTTGTGATGACTTTCTGACCAAACCAGTGAATCGTCTGGAACTTCGGACTCGGGTTCGTTCGCTGCTGCGAGTGCGGCATCTGGCGAATGAACGTGACCGTCTGCTCGCGTACCTCGAAGAAATGGAACACCGCATTCTCCGCGGTGACAGCTGAAAACATGTCTGAATCGGATGCCGTCCCTGAATCCGCCGCTGCAACCTCCGCTACAACCTCCGCTGATTTGCCTCAACCGAGTGTCGATTTCGTGGACGTGATCGTGCGCAATCGCCGTGCGCAGCCGTTCTTCGGGCGACATCCCTGGGTGTTTGCAGGTGCCGTGGAACGCATTGATGGGATGAAATCCGAAGACGTTCCACCCGGCACGATTGTAAAACTCGTCAATTCGGATCGACGGTTCATCGCGTGGGGGCTCTACAATCCCGCCAGTCGAATCGTGGCGCGTCTGTATTCCTGGCGACAGGAGCAACTGCTGGATGCTGCATTCTGGCAAGCAGCGATTCATCAGGCCGTCGAATCGCGACGAGCGATGTTTGATTTGCAATCGCCAAATACGGGTTGTCGTCTGATCTTCAGTGAGGCGGATGGCCTTTCCGGTCTGACAGTCGATTTCTACGGCGGCTATCTGCTGGTTCAGTTCACGAGCCTGGCGTTGTTCGTACATCGCGACGCGATCCTAACAGCCCTGCAGAATGAGGTGAATCCAAAAGGAATCTGGCTCCGGACAGAAAAAGGGATGCGAGAAGCCGAGGGTCTGGAAGTTGTCGATGGTCTCATATCCGGACAAGAGCCTCCGCGTCCGCTGTTTGTTGATGAATACGGAGTCACGTACGGCGTCGATGTGCAGCAGGGGCAGAAGACCGGCTGCTATCTGGACCAGCGCGATAATCGCCTTGCCGCCAGTCGATATCTTAAAGGAGCAAAAGTGCTTGATGCCTTTTGTTTTTCAGGAGGTTTCGGGATCACCGCGCTCAAGCTCGGTGGTGCGGCATCAGTGCTGGGAATTGATTCGTCTGAATCAGCGCTCGTGATGGCAAAGGCAAATGCGGAACTAAATGGTGTCGCTGATCGTTGCGAGTGGAAACGCGATGACGTGCGGCCCGCACTGGAAGGAATGGCAGGGCAGGGCACACTGTTCGACGCGGTCATTCTGGATCCGCCTCGAATGGCGCGAACGCGAGGCGGTATGGACAGAGCGATCCACGGCTACGTGCGATTGAACCAGCTGGGGCTGCAAGTGTTGAAGCCCGGCGGCATTCTGATCACATGCAGTTGCTCAGGCCTTGTGAGTCGAGATGAATTTCAGGAGATGCTGGCGGAAGTGGCGCGGCAGACTGGTCGCGATATTCAGGTGTTGGAAAATCGCGGTCAGCCCGCAGATCATCCGGTCCGGGTGACTTGTCCGGAAACCGAATACCTGAAGGTTCTGATTTGTCGGGTCAGCTGATCGATTCCCACCCGTTGTCGGCTCAACTGGAACATCATGATGGCGATTGGAATTGATCCGAAAGTCGATTTTCCGTTCAAAGTTGTGTTCGGCAGTCCGGAACACACTCGGGTCACGATTCGCAGTGTTCCGCACTGGAAAAGTGGTTATACTTCCTGCGGAATGCCGAACATCTGGAAGCTGAGGAATTAAGAGTTCTACTTCCGGGAGCCGAGTTTGAAGAAGCGACAGGAGCCTTGGTGATGATCTCACGCACCCCCGAAGAGCGAGAGTTTTACGAATCGCGATTGAAATTCCTTCGTGATGAGGAAGCTCGAATCTTGTTTGCACGATCCGAAGGTCGGGAAGAAGGGCTTCAGGAAGGGTACGCTTGCGGGCAAGATACGACTCATACAGCAACTGCTCGGTGAATCAGAAACGTCGTTGTCAGTGTTGGGTCATCAGTCTGCCACAGAATTGAACGGCCTGCTGCAACAACTGCAGTCGCGACTTCGATCCCGCGCGAGCTGATCCCGCTACTTTGGCGCGATCAGCGTGGCCAGCACAGTATCCAGTTCCTTCAGGCCCTGGGCGGCATCGACTTCGTAGAAGCCTGCATGGTAATGAGCCACTTTGCCGTCCGTATTGATCACAATCCACAAAGGCAGTTGGCTGCGGGTTTCCCGAGGATCTCCAAATGCCTGCAGAAGCGATCCATCGTCATATCCGATCGGGTAAGTCAGATTCATGAACTCTGAGAGTTTGCGCGCGGATCGACGGCCTCGATTCAAATTCTCGGTGCTTTGCAGGTCTGGATTTGTGCTGACACCGACAACTTCGATGTTCAGTTTCTTTTTTTGGTTGTAAAGGAATTCCAGATAGCCCGTTTGTCCGTAGGGCTCAGACAGCGGTGCGTCGCGGTAGTCCCAGAAATGCAGGATAACAATCTTTCCTTTGAGGTTGGATGATTCCAGCCTGTTGCCACCAACGAGCGACAGTGAGAATGGTGGCCCGTCAGTGTTCACCATCTTATCCGCCCGACTGGTTGAAGATTCCAGACGCTTCTTTTGTTGTTCAATGTCAGTCTTCATCTGGCGCACAAGAATTTCCAGCGGTGTGGCCGCTGCAAGTGTTGTCAGCTTGTCAATTGAGGCGACCGCGTCGGAAATCTGCCGTCCCGAGAGTTCACTCAGATGCGAGTCGGGGCGTCGCTTAAGAGCGGTCTGAAGAACCGATAGTGTTTGCTGCAGGTCAGCCATCTTGTCGGCCGCAGTTTGTTCCAGCAAATTGACTGATGAGCGTGCCAGCGTCAGCCGAAACTGATCTCCCTGTCCCATAAACACGTCGGCTTCAGCTCGCAGCGTGATACCGGTGGCCGCATCGACAGTCAGGGTTTGGTGGCGTCCTCTTCGTTCGCGGGCTTCGACGATCCAGGCGAGTGTATTGTTCACCGTCCGCTGTTCGATGGCCACCATCTGCCAACCGGCGGATTCCCATGTTGCATCCGGCTGAATGTTTTCGGGCAATTCCACAACGAGCGGCGGGAGCCCGATTAAATATGCATGATCATCATACGTGTAGACAAGATGTGGCTGGACACTCTCCATTCCCACACCGGGGCCTGTGCGTCCAAAACTTTCGGGCCACGGACAGCCACTACGGGCGTCATCAATGACGTGGAAGTAGTGAGATCGATTTGTTGTCAGCAACTGCACGTCAAATCGTCGCAGAATGTCTCCATCTTCGTCACCCGGTCGAATCAATGATCCGGCGAACATGGAGTGTTGCACGGAATCCGCAGCGAGAGCGGAGACGTTGTCGAACGCATTCCACAGTATTCCCAAAGCCATCGTCAGACCAACGGGACTAATCAGGAAGCAGATGGGGGACTGCAGTTTCATAAAGCGTCTTTCTTTTCAGCCATTGTCAGGACAAGGTGTCGGATGCGAAATATGTCAGATTCCTGCGCAGTTCACAATTCCGCAGGTCCGGATGTTTTCCCGACCCGACTGCGGGACAGAATGCAGGAAATTCACGCTCTGACTTGTCACAAGTTGGTGTTTTTGGCTTCACGCAGCCCCTGCGGGACTCCAGGATACTCCTGGGAGTCGTCTGAATCGCGGGATTTGCGTATGATTCAGAGAAGACCGGGAAAGTCCGGTCAATGAGATTTTTGTATTTCAGCATCGCATGGGGGAGAGACTCGTGAGCGAAAACCAAAACCTGATCGGCGGTTACGAGTTGAAGAATTGTGTCGCGACCGGCAATTCCACGCAGATCTGGGAAGTAGTTCAGGCCGGATCCACCGTGCCATTCGCCATGAAACTGCTGCTCCCGGATGCGCTGAAGGATTCTGCTCAGAAAAACATCCTGAAGCATGAATTCAAGGTTGGTTCCGCGCTCGAGCATCCTGCGCTGCTGAGGTTTCACAAACTGGAGGTCACGCGAGACCACGGTTTTTTCATCATGGACTACTTTCGGTCGCCGTCACTGAAGACACAGATCTCGGCGAATCTCCCCGAAACCCAGTCCAGGCTGAAGAAGATCGTGGAGTCCATGTGCCAGGCATTTATTCATATGAATGAAAAGGGCTGGCTGCATCGCGATATTAAGCCCGACAACGTACTTGTTAATAAGACAGGAGAAGTGCGAGTGATTGACTTTTCGCTGGCGACGCGAATAGCGACGGGTGTCATGAAACTGATTGCGGGTAAGCAAAAAAATATCATGGGCACCAGGACATATATCGCTCCTGAAATTATTCTTAAGAGACCACCAACAGTTCAGTCGGATATCTATAGTCTTGGTGTGACCGTCTATGAAATGGCCACAGGCTCCCCGCCATTTGCGGGGCTGAATCCCAATGATTTGCTGGCAAAACACCTGAGTGAGTCACCGACCCCGCCGTCAGTTACCAATCCCAACGTCACCCCGGAACTGGATGCGCTGATCCTGAAGTTGCTTTCGAAGAAACCTAAAGATCGCCCGTCTGAGATGCGTGAGGTTATGTCGCTCTTTAGAAATACTCGCTGCTTCGTGGAGGATCCATTTGAACTCTATGAACGCAAAGTGAAAGAAGCTAAGGCGAACGAAAGTCTAAGTGTGGATAAGCGACTTGACAGCCGCGCGGATGCGGATCGTGTTTCGAGAGGCCTGGCCGCGCCGCTTAAGCCCGCCAAGAGCAAACGCATGACAGCGCCGATTGGAGAAATGGAGGCGGTCAAGAAGACAGGTGCAAAGCCCGCCGCACCGCAGCAGCAGCCAATGATGCCGCAGATGCCATATGGAATGCCAATGCAGCCTATGCCGGGAATGATGTATCCTGGAATGGTACAGCAACCGATGATGCCTCAAATGATGCCCGGAATGCAGCCTTATCCAATGCAGGTGCCCGGTCAGCTAATGCCGGGACAGCCAATGCCCGGACAGCCGATGATGCCTCCAGGGATGATGCCCGGTCAGTCAATGATGCCTAGTCAGAGTGCGATGCCGCCGCAAATGCCTCAGCAGCCCCCCGGAGCGCAGCAATCACCTCCTCAAGCTGCGGCTCTAGCAGCACCACCGACCGAACAAGTTGCGCAGCCGCCTGCGGAGAAAACCCCTGCGACCGATGCGAATGCTCAAAAAAACGTCCTGCTGCCTCTGGAGCGACGTCTGCCAAAGTCTGCTGCTGAAGATCCGGAGGTCAATCCCGACTTAGAGTTCATGACGGAGTTGCCGGACATACTCTAAACAGGTCGCAATTGTCGCATTGCTCGCAGATTGCCCACGCTGCGCATCATTACATGGCCGTCATATGGTGCCTGCGTTTCCCGACCTGATCGAATGAAGCTATTTTTGCAAGTCCGCAAATCCCTTAGAATGCCATTCTGGCGATCACTTGCTGCTTGAGTACCAAAACGCGATGATCTCCTGTCTTTGAACACTCCGTTTGATTTGATTCGTTGTTTGCCCCTGTTTGCCGTTTGAGTCACGTTAATGGCTGCTTTACATCAATTACCCTTCGAAAAGCCACTCTACGAACTGGAGGAGCGACTTTTGAAGCTGGAATCTCAGCCCTCCCCATCGCCAACTGAAAAGGAAATCATGCGGCGAATGCGGGTTGAACTCACGCAAATGACTCGCGAGCGGTATTCGAATCTGGATCCCTGGCAGATTGTTCAGGTCTCCCGCCATCCTGATCGGCCTCAAACGCCCGACTATCTGGAGTTGGTGTTTGATGAATTTGTAGAACTCCACGGCGACAAATCTTTCGGGGATGACCGGGCGATTGTGACCGGCTTTGCCCGGCTGGCTGGGCGTAAAGTCATGTTTGTCGGACACCAAAAAGGTCGCAATTTGAAGGAACGCAACGAATGTTGCTACGGATGTGCTCATCCGGAAGGCTATCGCAAAGCCATGCAGAAGATGGAAATGGCCAGCCGATACGGCTTGCCCATCATTTGCCTCATCGATACCCCTGGCGCGTATCCAGGGATTGGTGCGGAAGAGCGCGGGCAGGCTTACAACATTGCCGTGAATCTGCGTGACATGTCAACGCTCGAAGTTCCAATTATCTGCGTGGTCATTGGTGAAGGCGGATCCGGTGGCGCGTTGGGAATCGGCATGGGCGATCATGTGGCGGTTCTGGAATTCGCCTACTACTCAGTCATCAGCCCGGAAGGCTGTGCGGGGATTCTGTGGAAGAGTTCGAAGCATGCTGACAAGGCTGCCAAAGCGCTGCGATTTACGAGTAAAGATTTGACTCAGCTCGGCGTAGTCAATGAAGTCATTCCGGAACCACTCGGCGGGGCTCACCGTGATCACTTCAAAATGGCCACGACCCTGAAAGTAAGGCTCGTCGAATCACTCCAAAGTCTGGACCAACTTTCCATTCCGGAATTGCTCGAACGCCGCTATCAGCGTTATCGCCGCATCGGCGTGTTTCATGAAGACGGAACTGCTGCTCCGGCGTAACGCCGATGTTCGCGTGTCAGTTTCGAATCGCTCTTTTTGATGGCCATGCGCGCTCGTCAAGGCTTGATTTCGACTGCAGACTTCTTTGCTGGTCGGGCAGGGCATACGAGGCGAAATGCGCCGCAGAAAATTATCTGTTCGCAACGACGCGTTTGCGAAGTTCGATCGCCGTATGCGTCATGGAAATGTGTGACCGAACTTGGACGAAGGGAGGAGGAACTCGGCCTGAGCGGCGGGGGTGCGAAACATTACATGCAACGTCCGATAATGTCCGTTATGTTATGTTAATTCAAAAAATGCTCGGTTTTTTCGGGGCAAAAAGACCACCAACGCCAAGACTGCGTAGTTCGACGCGATGTCGTACACATGCGTCGGATGCGAGCGAACCGCAATCCCGATTATCTGGTTGGTGCCAGGCTCAAGCGTGTTCGTAACTCACGATCCAGTCGGTCCAGTGAGATACCCGCGCGGTAGAGTTGTCGGAGAATCCGATCGTCGATTGGCGTGTTGAAGTCAGTAGCCGGATCCGGATCGCTGTAGAGTCCCATTGCGTCAGCATGCCAGTCTTCAACGACCTTTTGCCGAACTGTTTCTGGAACGCCGACAAGGAACAGTTTTGATTGCTGGATGATGTTGGCTTTCTCGGGGTAGAACCCGGCAATCTCGTTCAGCAGCGATGACTCATGTTGACCAGGCTGAGGTATCGACGATGCCCCGACGGATGACCCAACGCCGCCCTGCCCCTGCCCCTTCGCACTTGTCGATGCGCTAAAGAAATCCATTAGAATCGATCTCGCGTCTTGAGGTATCGAAACGCTCAATTGGTTCAGCAGTCGTTGTTTTTCTTCCGCAGAGGAGTTCCGGAGGATACCCATTGCCTGTTCAGTCAGTCCCTGACGCAGACTCGCTGGCACTTGGCGGAGCAAATCCTCCAGCGACGGTTCTTTTGCCTGTGCGCCGTTTTCTGGAGTGCCAGCCGAAGAGGTGCCAAGCGCATTTCCTCTGAACAGGTCGGACAAATCGAAACCTTGTCTGCTGTCCGCTGCCGAACCGTCGTTAACAGAGTCTGACTCGAAGGATTCCGCGTCAGCGGGCTTTGCTCCCACCAAGTCATCATTTCCGGCCTGCAAGGAGCGATTGAAATTGTCGATGACGTTTTGAACAGTTGGTACGGCGTTTTCCGGAAGCAGTGGAATCAAATATTTCGAATTATGCAGAATCAGAGCAGCGGCATAACCGGAATACGTCTGGCTCACAATTTGTCGCATCGACGGAGACATCGTGATGGCGAAGAACATGACCGTCATGCAGATCACGACGCCCTTGACGAATCCCAGGATCCCGCCCAGGTGTTTGTCGAAATCGATGATTTTGGCCTTGGCCATCCAGCTGCTGAGCATCCCGGCGACCACAAACGAAACGCCGCACAGCCCTACATAGACCGCCAGCATCGCCAGCCATTGCTTTAACGGCGGAGCAACTCCGATCATTGGTTCAATTGCCGGAGCCAGCTGGCCAGAGAACTTAAAGCACAGCAGAAGCGCAATCACCCATGAAAGCTGCGACAGCAATCCCCGCGATGCTCCCTTGAAGGCGCAATAGAGCAGGATCGCGAGTGCGACTAAGTCAACGATGCTGTTGGGAGTCATTGTCGGCCTTCCCTGGTCGTTTCGGACGGGCAAATACGAACCAGAAGTATAGGAGGGCTGCGGCAATGAGGGGAATAGCGTTTTCGGTGCTCAAAGCACCGAGCAAATTGATCGGCGCGTTCCGGCAATTTCTGCCGGTTGTCGGCTGAACGCAAACCCCTTGGCATTTGCTTCACATACCGTAGCCCCGCCGCTCCGTCGGCGGGAGCCTGTCAATTCTCGTTCCAGGGCTCCAGCCCTGGAACGCACTGCCCTGGAGGCTCCTGCCTCCAGTGACAAGCTCGCGAGGCAGGAGCCTCGGAACAAGGACATCAATCCACACCGCGTGAAGTATAATGTCGGCTGTCCAGCAGCAGCGTCACGGGGCCGTCGTTCACCAGATGAACATCCATGTGAGCCTGAAAGGTGCCAGTTTGGACAGGAACTCCCAGGCCCTTGAGCTCCGCCACGACGCTTTGATACAGCAAGTTTGCTTTTTCGGGGCGGGCGGCTTCGATGAAACTGGGGCGGCGACCTTTTCGGCAGTCGCCGTAGAGTGTGAATTGACTCACCAGCAACACAGAACCGCCGACATCAGCCAGTGCCAGATTCATCTTCCCGGCAGAATCTTCAAAGACACGCAGGCCCGCAATCTTGCCAGCGATCCAGATGACGTCTTCCTGAGTATCGCTTTCAGCGACTCCCAGCAGGACCATGAAACCTCGCTGGATTTCACCGACAATCCGTTCGTCCACTATAACGGATGCTTCCGAAACACGCTGAATCACGGCTCGCACGGCTTGACCTTCAATCCTGTCGCTGGGGGGCAGGGCTCTGGAAATTGTAGTTTTCAGAAAAACGATCAGATGTCAGGCCATCCAGACATATCTCTGGTTCCCGATGCAGCAGCAGATCGGCGAGGATTCTGCCGGTGGCGGGTGACATCTGCAGTCCGGATCTGAAATGTCCCGAACCGATGAATGCATTTGAAAGTCCAGGCACCGGTCCCAGCAGCGGCAGTTCATCGGGTGATCTGGGGCGGAGGCCGGCCCACGTCATAACAACTTCAGCGTATGCGAGGGACGGAACAAGGGACTTAGCGAACTCCAGCAGTCCGTCGATTCCTCCCGTCGTTGTATGCTTTGCGAATCCGACGTCTTCCTCAGTCGAACCGACGAGGATTAGTCCATCGCGTCGCGGAACGAGATAGCGCCGACCCAATTCGATCACGCAGCGAAACGGCTGAGCGGGCAATTGAAGTTGTACGATCTGACCGCGCACCGGTTTGATTGGAATGCTGAATCCCAATGGTTTCAACAGGGCCGTTGTCCAGGCACCCGCAGTGAAACAGATCTTGTCGGGATGCAGGACTCGATTATCAGTCCGGACTTCTGCGATTCGATCAGACTCGCGGCGGAACTCAAGAAGCTGGACATGTTCGAGGAGCTCCACGCCCCGCTGCAGACACGCCGCCTTCAGTGCCTGCAGGAACCGAGGATTTCGCACTTGAGCAAAGTCGGGCAGAAAGATTCCGCCATCGAATCGATGATCAAGATCGGCCACGTGACGATGCACCTCTTCCTCTGAAAGGGATTCGACGCGAATTCCTTCGGTCTGCCATTGTTGACGGTGCTGCTGAAACTCGTGGTGAGTTTCAGGCGACGACACCTCAATCGCTCCGCATGCGTGATAGCCGATGTCAATCCCAGTTCGTTCAATGAGGGCAGCGGCAAATTCAGGCCACAGCGAATGACTGTACGATCTCAGTCTCGCTTCCGGCGTTGCGGCATTCGCGAGATTTCCCGGTGGCAACATTCCGGCACCAGCCCACGAAGCCTCACGTCCAGTGTTCTGACGATCTAGCAGCGTGACCGACACTCCATCCTCCGCCAGCTTCAGGGCCGTGGTCAGCCCAACCACGCCTCCACCGATGAGAACAATATCAGGATGAGACGCAGGCATCTTCACTTCTTCCCAAAACAATACAGTGTTTCTTTGCGGCCGGCCCCATCGCCCTTCGCAGCGCGAATGAACAGCTGACCGTCTGCAGCCACCATCGAAGCAAACCCCGAATCTCCCAGTTGGTTCTGCGCGACCTGTTCAAACTTCTGGGGATTGGTCTTGAAGACCCATGTCGTCCCGGCTTCGCTGGTCGCAAAAATCGTATCGCCAACCAGCAACGGCGAAGCAGAAACCGGACCCTTCAATCGTTGTTTCCACATTTCCTGACCGGTCTTCGCATTCCAGCAATACGCGACGCCCGTATCGGCGAACGCATAGAGGTAACCGTTATGAGCCAGCATCGACTGTTCATAACACTTGACCTTGTTCGTCCACTTGACGCCCGATCCGTCGGCCCGGACAGCAGCCGTTTCCGGGTCAGGATAGCCACCGCTGGCGAACACGAGGTCATCTTCCCAAGTACATGTTCCACATGTCGCCATTGTCAGGCACGGTGTGCTCCACAACGGCTTGCCGGTGGCCGGATCATACGATGCAATCCGATGCGTTCCGCTCAGCAACAATTGATCGCGGCCCGCGATATTGGCAACGATCGGCGACGACCAGTTGAGCATCTTCTCGCGTTCCTGTTGCCACGCGACGCTGCCATCGGTAGTCTTGAGTGCTTTCAGCCATGCCACCGTATCACAGTCGCCGGAGACGATCAGCATACCCTTATAGAGCGTCGGGGATGCCGCGTAGCCGTATTCATACTTTTGAGGACGAAAGCGACCCACATCCTGCCTCCACAAGATCTTGCCTTTCAGATCCAGTGCGACGGCTTCAATCTTTTCGTGATGGCAGAACGTGGCAAAAACGTGAGTTCCATCCGTCGCCGCCGTCGCAGAAGCGTGCGAGTTCTTTTCGTGAGCTGGTGGAAATCCACCCTGGCTGATCGGCGTCAGCCACAACTGCTTACCCGACCTTCGATCGAACGCAATGACCGCCTGTGTCTCGCTTCGATCATCAGCGCTGCACAACAGGATCGTATTGCCGGTGATCACCGGTGAAGCATGGCCCCGGCCCGGAACATCGGTTTTCCAGATCACGTTTTTCGTGTCGCTCCATTCCGTCGGAACGCCCTGCCCTGCCTCGGCGACATTGTTATGATTCGGTCCGCGCCACTGAGTCCTGTCCCCCGCAGATAATGCTGACGGACAGCAACTCGTGCAAAAGCATCCGATCAGAAGATACCGAAACATATTAGAACTCCCGAGACGACAACACCGCGAGGCGACGCTCTTGAGCGTTGCCAATCAACGAAGTGTCTCTGTACGCCGCTCAACGTCAAGTAAACGGCTCATCTGGAGCACCGCTTTCCCCTGTGGCGTTGTTTTGAATCAACCAGAGACTCGCCATCGGTCGCAGCCAAAAATCGTAGAACAGTTGTCCCAACTGTTCCGAGGATCAGTGCTCTCCGATCCAATTGGTCGCAGATCTGCCTCCAGTAGCCCGATCTCTCCTAGATCGGGAACCGGGGAATTTCGTCCGTCTAAGGCAACTCGCAGCAATTAACCTCCCCTCAGATTTGGTTTTCGAGTATTATCCGCACCTTCGGTTTGAGCACGAACCACTGAAATCTCAGGGACGAGACGATGAGCGAGTTGACGGAGCAACATATCACGACACTCAAGGATGCCGCCTCGAAGCTGACGGGAACGAAGCGTCGAACATTTCAGGCCCAGGTGGCCATCGATGATATGGACGGAAGTCCTCGACGGACCGAACGAACGTTTGGTTGGTGGCGAAAGACGGTCGAGCTGGGGTTAAATGAACTCCGCACCGGAATCACCTGCGTCGATAATACGTCCGCACGCGGCAATCGCAAGACGGAAGTCAAGCAGC
>Ga0154020_10002078_pt1 | contig 24387 bp, 14 predicted proteins | sample Klosneuvirus_201_FD_109709 | JGI IMG/M metagenome (GOLD analysis project Ga0154020, IMG submission 109709) | Active sludge microbial communities from wastewater, Klosterneuburg, Austria - Klosneuvirus_20160825_MG | ecosystem: Engineered > WWTP > Aerobic digester > Activated sludge | place...
CAATGGAAACGTGGCCAGCCATTGCGGTTGGCCAGTGTACGCTCCGAGGCTGTGAAAAAATGGGTCTGGCTCCGAACTTCGCTACTGTTTTCGTTGGAGATTCGATTGGTTGTGAGGTGCCTGTCCTACGGCACAAATGCGATGGCGATTCATTTAGCCATGCTTAGTGCTGGTGCTGGTGCCGCTTCCAGTTCCTGCCTTGGGCCAAAGAACTCATAGCGGATCCGATCTTCCTGAACCCCAAGTTCCTGCAGGCTTGCACGGACATTCGCCATGAAGGGTCTCGGACCACAGAAGTAAAATTCGGCTTCCGTGTGCGGCGTCCAGCCACGCAAAAGGTCAGTTGTGACGAACCCCGCTTCGTCACAACGACCTTCTTCAACATCGCCGGGTAAAGGCGAGTCGAACAGAACACGTGTCTGCACGTTTGAGCCTGCCAGAGCCAAACCACGAAGTTCCTCTGCAAACGCATGCGTGGCGCTGTTGCGCGCCGCCTGCAGGAAATAGATTGAAGCCTCAGGATTCACATGAATGATTGACCTGGCCATCGACAACAGCGGCGTCACACCGATGCCACCGGCGAGCAGAACGATCGGCTTCCTGGCCGCCGTCTCAGGATCAACGGTGAACTCACCGCATGGCGGCCCAACCTGAATTCGGTCTCCAGGCTCAATCGCGTCGTGCAAGTGGCTGGAAATCAGACCATCCGGAGCTCCGGGTGAAAGCCGTTCTTCGCGTTTCACGCTGATGCGGAAGTGTGGCTCACCGGGTCGATCAGAGAGACTGTAGTTGCGAGGCGACGTCGGTGTTTCAGGATGATCAATTTGCACCGTGATGTACTGCCCCGGCTTGAATGACGGTAACTCGCCTTCGTCGTGTGGTTTCAGGTAGAACGAAGTTACAACGTCACATTCGGGGACTTTTCGATCAACGACGAACGTGCGGTAACCATTCCAGCCGCCGGGCAAAGTTTGCTGTTCGTTGTAAATCGCTCCTTCACGGGCAATGAACAAGTCCGCCAGAAACCCATAGGCTTCAGCTACGGCGTTGATGATTTCGTCGGTCGCAGCGTCGTCCATAATGTCTTTGATCGCATCGAGCAGATGCTTACCGACAATCGGATAGTGCTCAGCCTTGATGCCCAGCGAACAGTGCTTTTGAGCGATCAGTTCGACGGCAGGCATCAGCACGGCTGGATTGTCTATATGAGTGAAATAGGCGCAGATGGCCCCCGCCAGAGCCTTCTGTTGGCCACCGGTGTGTTGATGCGCTTGATTGAAAAACGCCTTAACTTCCGGATTCCCCTCGAACATTCGTTCGTAGAACCTCTGAGTAATGGTTTCTGCGTTGGCGGCCACGGCAGGAGTGATTTCCTTGACGGTTGCGATCGTTTTTTCGCTGAGCATGAGTGTTCTTCGTGGTTTTGAGGTTGCTGTTCTAACGGAATAAGAATACGCTGAGCTAATTAGTCACCAAAAGGTATAGAATCGTTTTCTGTACGTCAAGGTGCAGGATTGGGTTGAGCCAGTTTTCCAGGAAAAGCCATGATTTCGAAAACTGCCGAATATGCGTTGCGCGCGGTGACCTGTCTCGCATCGGATACGGGCAGCCCCGCGTCGGCTGATATTCTGGCGGAAAAAACAAAGGTGCCCCGTCGCTACCTGACGCGTGTCCTTCAGGATCTTGCGGCAAAAGGTCTCATCACTTCTCGCAGCGGTCCCGGCGGAGGTTACGTTCTGGCTCATGCGGCCGGTGACGTGACAATTCTGGACGTCATCAACTCGGTCGCTCCGCTGGAACGCATCACGTCGTGCCCGCTGGGACTAAAATCGCACACGTCCCTATGCCCGTTGCACGCCGAGCTCGACCGGGCTTTTGCTGCGACGGAGGCAGCATTTGCTGCCGTGACAATCCGCCAGCTACTGGAATCGACAAATCCCATTGTGCCGTTATGCGAAATCTCCAGGCAGGCAGTTGAATAACGGACACAAAACGCATGATGGCCATCGTCAGAGGCTGGTGGCCAGAGGTCGAATGGGTTTTGACATGCTGCCCAGCCAGAACAGAGACAATTGTTGCCCGGAATCGGTCATTTCGTAGCGTTGTGTTCCGGGAATGCGTGTGATCAGCCCGCGCAGGCGATGACGTCGAAGATCAACGGCCTCTTCGTCGGTTGGCCCAGGTGGCAAACGCTTCACCCCGATGTTTGCGAGAGAACCATGCCAAAGGAAGCAGACCTGAGGACAGATCTGCCTACGTAGTCCGATTGCAGCCACCCCGATTTTGGCCAGAACGCGCAAAACTTTCGCAGCAGGACGCCGCGACTGCGATTTGACAGGATGTCCTCACGCGCGAAAATGTCTACAATCCATCGGTCTGAGGCGAGCGGCGAAGCCGCGATGCCTCGCTGGATTTTAGCTAACGGTCCGAAGCAGGCTCATTGTAGAAACAAACATGTTCCGGAAATCAATGTCCAATGTTCGAGTGTGGCCCGGTCGTCCTTATCCACTGGGAGCCACATGGGACGGAAACGGAGTCAACTTCGCGCTGTTCTCGGCGCATGCAACTCGTGTTGAACTGTGCCTGTTTGATTCGGTGGCATCACAAAAAGAAAGCTACTGCGTTCCATTGCGGGAGCAGACGGATCTTGTCTGGCACTGCTTTCTGCCTCACGTTCGTCCTGGGCAACTCTACGGCTATCGAGTTCACGGAGCGTACGATCCACATCACGGACACAGATTCAATGCCAACAAGGTGCTGCTTGACCCCTATGCGAAAGCGATCGGACGGCGCATCAAGTGGTCTGACTCCATGTTCGGATACGAAATTGGAAATCCGCTGAAGGATCTTTCCTTTGACTACAGAGATAACGCAGCGGACGCCCCGCTGGCGATGGTTGTGAAGCCTGAGTTTCGCTGGAGATCCGACAGTCCGCCTCGAACACCATGGCACAAGACGATCATCTACGAAACACATGTGCGTGGATTTACAAAACAACACCCGGACGTGCCCGAACATCAGCGCGGAACGTTCGCCGGCCTCGCATCGCCAGCCTCCATTCGCTATCTCCGCAAACTCGGCGTGACGGCGGTGGAGTTAATGCCGGTTCATCACCACGTTGACGATCGCCACCTTGTCGAGCGAGGTTTGACCAACTACTGGGGCTACAACACGTTAGCATTTTTTGCGCCGGACACACGCTACGGGGCCTCATCGGTGAGCGGCTCGGTCTACGAGTTCAAAAAGATGGTTCGCCGACTGCATCGCGCTGGTCTGGAAGTGATCCTTGACGTGGTCTACAACCACACGGGCGAAGGGAATCATATGGGCCCCACGCTGTCGCTCCGAGGCATTGACAACGCATCGTATTACCGATTGTCGCCAGCCACGGGTCGGTTTTACATGGACTATACGGGCTGCGGCAACACACTGAACATGCTGTGCCCGCATGTGCTGCAGCTGATCATGGACAGCCTGCGATATTGGGTCCAGGAAATGCGAGTCGATGGATTTCGATTTGATCTTGCCAGCGCGCTCGCTCGGGAACTGCATGCCGTTGATCGCCTGGGAGCGTTCTTTGACATCATTCATCAGGACCCTGTGCTGTCTCAGGTCAAGCTGATTGCCGAACCATGGGATTTGGGTGAAGGCGGCTATCAGGTGGGTAATTTTCCAGTCTTGTGGACGGAATGGAACGGCAAGTACCGCGATTCCGTAAGGAGTTTCTGGCGCGGCGACGGCAATTCGGTTTCCGAATTCGCCACCCGCCTGTGTGGCAGCAGCGATCTGTACGAACACAGCGGACGCAAGCCGTACGCCAGTATCAATTTTGTCACGTCACACGATGGATTTTGCCTGAACGACCTCGTCAGCTACAGCGAAAAGCACAATCTTCAGAATGGCGACGGCAACGGCGATGGTGATAACCACAATCTGAGCTGGAATTGTGGCCATGAGGGGCCTACAGAAGTAGCGGAGATTCGCGAGCTGCGGCTGCGGCAACTGCGAAATTTTTTCGCCACACTGATGCTTTCTCAGGGCGTGCCCATGCTGTGCAGTGGCGATGAATTGAAACATTCCAAGCTGGGAAACAACAACACATACTGTCAGGACAACGAACTCAACTGGTTGAACTGGAACCGTGATCCCGAGCAGGAACAGTTGTGCCAATTCGTCGCTCAGGTCGTACGACTTCGACGGGAGAATCCTGTGCTGAGACGCCGCCGTTTTCTGGAGGGAAAGCAGGTCCGCGGAGTAGCGTCAACGGACATCACATGGTTCGATGCGTCCGGGCGGGAGATGCAGGACCCGGACTGGCATTCTCCGACAGCGTACGTGTTTGGAGAGCGTCTGAACGGAACGATGCTGAATGAATTCGACTCGCGCGGAAAAGCGATCATCGGCAAAACGCTGACGGTCATCTATAACGCATCGCCGGCAGACGTCAGTTTCATTGTGCCGCAGGTCGATCACGCTCAATACTGGTTTCCGATTCTGGATACCGCGTTGTGGTCACCCGTCAAAAAGCGAATCCGAGGCGGTGAGTCGGTCACGAGGCTGGCGCGATCCATTCTTGTGCTGGAACTGAGGCAAATCTGGCCGGCCTTTCTCGCAAAACTCCAGTTGCCGCGCCGTTGACGAAAATCACGCTGTCGCCTCCAACAGCGCATTACTTCCGCAGGTGGTGGACGAAACGAGAAACTCTGACGAGCCCGTTTCCGGGACTCTGGAACAGTCCTGAATTAAGATGCCGCAGGAAAGTGGAATTCGAAGGGACATTGTATGCCACGCACGATTCGCCTGACCTGGCAAGAAGGCAGCGATGGCCGTGTTTTCGAGAGGATTACGCAGTCAATGCTTCCTCGGGACATTCGTCTTGAGTCAAACCGCCCATTTGTGCAATGCTACGGCTCTCGTCTTTTCTCCTGTCTCACAACGTCCCGCCGAATCTGCTGATTTCCCGTCCGGGGCCTGACCATCTCCAACCTTGTCAGGGCTCTCTTTCCAGGCCTGAAAATGCCTATTTCGCACGCCAAGATTCAGAGAATCCGCCGCCACGTTCGCGCGTGGCAATGTTTGTGCGTGTTGATGCTCGCGCTGGTGATGGTGTTCTGCGCAGCGGGTACCAGTATCGTTCGGGCTCAGCAGGAATCGGAATTAACCGTTGCCGATATTCGAATCGAAGGCAATCAGACGATACCGGAATCTGTCATTCTGCAGAAAATTCAGGCTCAGCCGCAGCGGCCAATTTCCGAGCGGCTGATTCGCGAAGACATTCGATCTCTGATGTCCACACGCTGGTTCTTTAACGTCCGGGAACGACTGGACGATACGCCGCAGGGCCTGATTTTGGTCTACACAGTTCATGAAAAACCCATTGTGAAGCGCGTCGAATTTCGCGGCAATAAAAAGGTCAAGACGAAGCACCTCACGGCCTGGACCGGGTTGAAAGCCGGAAGTCCGTTCGATCCAAGAGCCAATCACGAAGCTGTCAATCGCATTGAACGCGAGTATAAGGACAAAGGTTACTACTTTAGTAAGGTGCAGCTGATCAAAGGCGGGAAGCCCGGTGATCGGGAAGTAATTTTTGCGATCAATGAAGGCCCCAAGGTTCAGGTCAAGGAACGCACGTTTGAAGGCAACAAATACTGGTCTAATGGAGACTTGCGGAAGAATTTGATCAGTAAACAGGCGATCCTGATTTTTGGTGGAATCTACAATCCGGACACGATTCCGGCAGATATCGAAGCGATTAAGCAATACTACCGCAGCGTCGGCTTCTTTGATGTGGAGGTCACAGGGAAGCCACTTTTCTCGAAGGATCGCTCCGACGTCAATCTGCATTTTGTGGTTGCAGAGGGGCGTCGTTACAAGGTGCGTGAAATTCGTTTCGAAGGCAATGCGACCATTGCGACCTCACAACTGCGGAATGAATCCAAGCTGAAGCCCGGTGACATGTTCAGCACCTACCCGTTGAACAAAGACGTGCGTCGGATGCTCGGTTACTACGGGGAGTTGGGGCATTTCTTTGCCACGGTCAATCCCGTGCCGCACTTTGTCGAGCAGCCAGGGATTGTGGATCTGGTCTTTGAAATCGATGAAGATCGGCCGCGCTACATTCGTGACATCAATATTAATTACGATGGCGACCATCCGCACACAAAACAAACGGTCGCCCTGGACCGACTGCAAATTCAGCCTGGCGATTTAGCGGATCCTCGCATCATCAATCGTGGACGTTCACGCATCAACGGCAGTGGTCTGTTTGAACCAGGAATCAACTTTCAATTTGAACCGGTGGAGCCGGGACAGTCGGGATTTGCGCTGGATTCACGGATTTATCGTGGCCAGGGGCCGCCTTCGACAGAGCCCAACGATTGGACTCAGGAATTCTCAATGAATGTCCAGCGTTCCGCAGCTGAGTGTGTCATTGGCGACTACAGCTGGCTGATCGATACTGACGTGGAGGTCGCCGAAGTCGCTCAGGCACAGTTTTCCGATCCGACCCAAGGCGATGTGTCTGCGGGAAGCGACGATCCACAGCCGCAACGACCAACTCGTCCCAGGCCACCAGACTCCGCGCAGCGGATGGTGACATCTCCGCCGGTCGGCCTGCGAAACAGCATGCCTTTTGCTTCAGATCGCACCGAATCGGCATTGCCTGCACCTCGACTGATTCCGAATGCTGACGAATCGCAACGGAAAATGTTGCCATCAAATCGCCAGCCGAACAAATCTGAGCTTGATCACGATGTGGCGCATCCGGTCTTTGAATCTGACGAGATGGGATTTCGACCAGTGACGCCGTCACGATTCTTCGGGATTGAGCCTCAGATATTCGAGACTTCGCAAGACGTCTCGCCAAATGAACCGATTATTCGCGCTCAGAGCATTGACGAAGTACCGACTCAGAACACGCTTGATCGAAGTCCCTACAGTGGTCAATTTCGTGACGTTCCGCCTGGATGGCTTGATATCAACGTAAACGCTGCGGAAGGTCGCACAGGACGATTGATGTTCGGTGCCGGCGTCAACAGTAACTCGGGGCTGGTGGGTTCGTTCGTATGGGATGAGTCAAACTTTGACATCCTGCGACCACCAACCAGCTTTTCGGACATCATTGAAGGACGGGCCTGGCGTGGTGGCGGACAGCGTTTTCGCCTTGAAGCAGCACCAGGCAACCAGGTCAGCCGTTATGCACTCAGCTGGACGGATCCTTACTTCATGTACACGGACTACAGCCTGAGTGTGAGTGGATTTTACTTCAATCGTTACTATCCTGACTGGACGGAAGATCGTATTGGCGGTCGCGTTTCGGTTGGAAAGCAATTCACTCCGGAATGGTCGGGGTCGTTGGCGCTGCGACTGGAGCAAGTCGATATGCACAACCCGCGTACTCCAACGCCGGCCATTGTGTTGCCGTTGATTGGAACCAATTTCCTGTCAACCGCGCGTGTCAATGCGACGCACGACACTCGCGACTCGTCGATGATGCCGACCAGCGGACATTATGTCGATGCGGGCTATGAGCAGGCGTTTGGCGAATTTAGCTTTCCACGATTTGAAACCGACGCTCGACAGTATTTCACCCTCTTCAGCCGTCCGGACGAAACTGGTCGTCATGTGCTGACGGTCGCTGGAAACCTTGGCTGGAGCGGTAGCGACACGCCTGTCTTCGAACGGTACTTCGCCGGAGGTTTCCAGTCGTTTCGCGGTTTCGCCTATCGTGGAGTCACGCCGCGCGAAAATGGCTTCGCAACGGGAGGCACGTTTCAGGCACTCGGCACTGTTGAGTATCGCATGCCTGTCACAGCGGACGACATGATTAACGTCGTGGCGTTCTCCGATTTTGGTACCGTCGATGACAGTGTCTCTCTGTCCAATTTCCGCGCGACAGCCGGCTTTGGACTCCGCGTTGTCATTCCTGCAATGGGACCAGTACCACTGGCGTTCGACTTTGCGTTTCCAATCCGCACGCAAATCTTCGACGACGAACGCATATTCAGCTTTTATGTCGGGATCAATCGCTAATCCACGCAGTGGTCGTCGTCAAAGGAGCTGAAGTCGTCAGACTTCAGATCCGAACAGCGTAGCTGAGTCGTAAGTCCTCAAACCAGAACTCTCACGAGTTCCGCTACAGTCTGGCATGACCTAAATATTTCCATCCAGCTTTTCGACGATCTCGTTCAATGCATCGCGGAGTTTTGCGCGAACGGATTCCGGTTGCTGGTCCATCGCCTTCAGGAGTTTGGGTGTCAGCGCCTTGCTGAGCTTGTCCATCATCGAGGACGCGCGTTTCCAGAATTGTTCAGGAGTCAATTCCTGACGCTCCGCGCCGGGCTCCGAATCGCGCACTTTAGGGGCCGGTGTCCCTGCGTCAGCACGAAACGGAGCGTAGGACTCACCAGAGTCGCGTGCCACCATGTCCATAGTAGCGGCTCCTGCGCGGTCACCGGCCGCCAATCCGGCGCGGTCTCCCATTCCACTCGGCGTGAACTGCGACGGATCCACGACGCGCGAGAGTGGCACGTTAGACGTGTCAAATCCAAGCGGTGCGGCCCATTCGGAATAGCCATCAGAGGACTCTGCAAAGAGATCTTCTCCCCGCTGAGCACGACGCCACGCCCGCATTTCGCCAACCGTGGCCTCCGAATCCTGGGCCCAGTTGAGGCAGTCTTCTGCGTCGTCCCAGTTCAGCGCGACGTAAAAGAACGACCATTTGAGACGCTGAAAATTCTCGTGCGTGCCTCCAAACGACTCCCAAACGCGTCGCCGCTGGAAAATCTGGTCGCCGCTGAGTCCCACCATTTGGCCGAAATCTCCGTCCGTCCGTCCGCGAGCGTAGCGCTGCGTCCAGTTGGAGGCACACTCGCCCACGACCCAGTTGCACTGGCTTACGGCCTCACGAGCTTTGGAAATCAGCTGTTCCTCGGTTTCTTTCACGACAAGTAACCCTTCTGCAGATTATTCACGAGAGTTATGTTCTATCTGTGGCGGTCGGATCGGAGAATCGGATCTGCGTCGCACAGTCCCGCCATCCTACGCACGGGAAATTGAGCCTTCCACCGATGAGCCAGTGAACCCTTCCGAAATTCCAAATGTCCTGCAATTGCATGATTTGGTTAAGCCAGGTGATCGTTGGGCTATCAACCGTATTTTTCCAGGTTCTGGTGTTACGGCAATTTTTCGTTGGGATTTCACTGAAGGAGGGTGGACCGTTTGCCGATACATTCGGTATAAAACTGCAGGGCAAGGAAAGCGTCAAAGATTGCTCAATCTGCCCATTCAGTCCCTTTGGGGGGATAGCCAAGTGGCTAAGGCAACGGATTGCAAATCCGTCATGCGTGGGTTCGACTCCCACTCTCCCCTTTTTCAAAACGCTGGATACTCTTCATTGAGGTCAGCGTTTTTTTGTGTCTACTCCAAATGCAGCCGTTGATTATACTTCACGCGGTGTGGATTGATGTCCTTGTTCCGAGGCTCTTGCCTCGGAACACACTGCTCCCGAGGCTCCTGCCTCGCGACCAGTGTCGCTGGAGGCAGGAGCCTCCAGTGCAGTGCGTTCCAGGGCTGGAGCCCTGGAACGAGAATTGACAGCCTCATTCCAGGTCGCGTGGAGTATAAGACGAATAGAACGTCCTCGCGTCTCAGCGACGTCCCGTCGCGTCCGATGTTGCCATGCTGCGCCATCTGGTTGCGAGCAGGATTACAAGTCGGCGACAACCCGCCGGTTCCCGCATCCACTCGTTTTAGAATGCTTTGGATCAAGAACCGGGCGATCCTCGTTTGAACGATTGCCCTCAGCTTGCTATTCTTCGCCCCTTCCAAATGAAATTTCTGTTTGAAATCCGGAGACTACTGGCTCATGGGCACGAAGAAGACGGGTAAGGGTCGGCGAAAGATTGGTCGCAAGAAACGCCGTATGCGAGCCAAAATTCGCCATCGCAAGGGCTGATTTTGTCAGCGCCGCAGCAATTTGACGCGTTTCGCATCCTTTTTGCTTCGTGCATCATCCCAAATGAACGAGGAGTCCCGTTTCCCACTTTGTCGTGTGGAACGATGCTTTTTGAGTCATTGAGATTGCGCAAAATTGAGTGACAGGGTTCATCGGTCCAGATTGGACGTTGAGCCCTTTTTTATGCGCCGATCGGGAAGATGGCGGCGACTGGTCTGATTGTTCCATTTGTCCGATGTGGAACTTTGCGGATTCTTGTGAGCTTGACAATGCGTCCGATTGGCTGAATCCTAGTGTTGATTGCCATGTTGTGTTTTTGCAACACGGCCATTCCCGCCCCGAATCTGAGGATTCACAATGCCTCGAACATCCCACCCTGGTCGTTTGTTGATCGTAGTTTTGATTTGCTCGCTGTTGTCATCTGCAGCCCTGGCGGATGATGCTCTGGACGGAGCCAATTTGGTTCGTCAGCAGATCGAGCAGGCCGTGCTGCGGAAACAAATCGCGGACAAGGAATTGACACTGCGGCAAGGCGCTGCGGAAGTTGCCGCGCTGCGAGTCCAGGAAGTGCAGAAGCAACTTGATGAGGCTCAGTTGCGAGCAAAGAAGGAATCCGATCAGCTGAAAGTCCTTCAGGTCACTGTGACAACTCTCGACAAACACCTCGCCGATCTGCAGGCATCGATTCCTCAGCATGAAGCAGCTGATCAACTGGTCCAGACAGCTGCGGCGATATCAACTCGCATGGAAAATCTGCAGCAGGCGGAGACTCAGTTACAGAATCAACTGGCGTCGCTGCGGAAGTCTTCCGTGGAATGGCGCAGCAAAGCTTCTGACGCTGAACAGAAAATCGGGGCGATTGTCACTCAGCGGCCGGAACTCGAAAAGAAAGCGAATGAATCGAAAGTTGCTGTCGATGCCGCTGAAGTCACAGTCAACAACGCGATGACAGCGATGACCGCCGCAAAGAGCAATTTCGATGCGCTCAACACGATATTGCCGGCGCAGGAGGAACAACTCGCGGCAACGACGAATTCCATCGAATCACTCGCACGTTCGGTCGCGTCTCTGGAAAACTCGCTCAGCACACTCCGCGAAGCATCAAAACTAACGGGTGTTGATTCCGCCACGGCAATTCAGGGCCTGGAAAAGGCAATCGCAAGCTTCGTTCCATTGAAAGCCAATACGGGCGCATTGGTTACGCAGGTCACAGCGCGACGTGACGCCCTTGTCGCTCAGATCGCGGCGGCCAAGACGGAATTTGACAAGAAGACTGCTGAGCATCAGGCTGCTGTCGCGGTCGCCGAACCGCTGCGGGCAACATGGACGGCGGCAACTGCGGCATTGACTGCTGCGGACGCTCAGGATCTCGAAATGAAGGCGGTGAAAGCCGAAGGTGAACGTCAGCAAAAGATGCTGAACGCACAACTTACGGGGCTGGAGCCATCACTTCTGAAACTGCAGGCCGAATCGCAGATTGTGGCCAGCGAATATCTTGTCGCCCAGCGGCAGGCGGAAGCGGCTCTGGAACCACTCGGTCGCTTCGTCTCTTTCTCCAAACACGTGGCACCGATTTTCGCGCAGCGCTGTATAGCGTGCCACAACACCCGGAGTCCCGGTGGACGTTTGAATCTGGATTCGTTCGCCGCGCTCTTAAAAGGTGGAGAATCGGGCCTTGTCGTGACGGCGCACAAGAGCGCTGACTCAACACTGATCGCCATGATTGAAGATGGTTCTATGCCAAAAGACGCCGATCCGTTGTCACCAGAGCAAATCGCGATCGTGAAGCACTGGATCGATGTCGGTGCTCCGCTGGATGCCGGCGTTGCAGTGACGGCAGATCTGTTCGATGTCATGCCCGAGGCGAATCAGCCACTGCCACCGGAAGAATACCATGTTGCAATACCAGTCACAGCTGTCGCGTTTAGTCCGGATGGCAGCCAGTTGGCGTCGTCCGGTTATCACGAAGTGCTTGTGTGGAACGCGACAGACGGCACACTGATTCGGCGTATCTCAAACATCGCGGAACGCATCTACGACATCGAATTCAGCGCTGATGGAAGCCAGCTTGCTGTCGCCGCCGGGACACCGGGGCAACTCGGCGAGTTGAAGCTTTTCTCGACCGCCGACGGTGAATTGATTCGAACATTGGCACGTGCCCGTGATGCCATATTTGCCTTGAGTTTCAGCCCGGATGGCCAGACGCTCGCGTGTGCCGGCGCGGATCGGTCCATCATGGTAGTGAAAGTGGCGGATGGGGCCGAAGTCATTCGCATCGAAGATCACGCGGATTGGGTGATGGATGTCAACTGGTCGCCCAACGGTCAGCGTCTGGTGAGCAGCAGTCGCGACAAGACATGTAAGGTCTTCGAGGCCGCGACAGGTAATCCCGTCATCACATTCAGTGGGCACGGGGAACCCGTTTACTCAGCGGCATTCCTGGCAGACAGCAAGACCGTTGTCAGCGGCGGAAGTGATCGGCGTTTGCGAGTCTGGAACTCGGCCGATGCCAAGGAAATTCGCGCGATCGGTGGGTTTGGTGGCGATATTTTCCGTATTCAGATTCTGCCGGGCGATCAGATTCTGTCAGCCAGCGGCGACAAGGCCGTGCATCTGAACAAAGCTGCCGACGGTGGAGAGATCCGAAAACTGGCGGGACACAACGATTGGGTCTACACGATGAGCGCGAATCCGGTTCGCAAACTGATTGCGTCCGGCAGTTACGATGGCGAGATTCGAATCTGGAATGCGGAGGACGGAAGTATGACAACGTCGTTCATCGCAATTCCCAAAGCCTCAGCCGGTCAAAACGTGGCAGCGCAGAAGTAGGCGGTATTTCGTCTCCCGAGTTCGATTCCAATTGTCAGTGATCGTCCAGCGAACGCTTCGGTCGGGCTGGACAGAAACAACCCGCGTTCAACTACAATGTGCCCAGTATTCGACACTTTTTTTTCGACTGAGGTTCTGATATGACTGGTTGGCAATCGAATTCGTTACTTGGCCTGTTCGTTGGAACATTGCTTGTAAGTTCTGCGGCGGCGGGCGATCTCAACAAAGACTGGAATCAGTTTCGCGGACCAAATCGTGACAATCTCAGCAGGGAAACCGGTCTGGAAAATCAGTGGCCGGAAGGTGGTCCCGAATTGCTGCAGACTATCACCGGGATCGGTGAAGGCTACGCTTCTGTGTCACTCGTCGGCGAGTTGATGTACACAATGGGCAACGTCGATGGTGCGGAGCAAGTGCTGGCTCTGAATCGCAAGACCGGCGAGATTGTCTGGAAAACTCGCAATGGTGACGAATATCACGAAGGGCAGGGAAACGGTCCGCGAGGAACGCCAACTGTTGTTGACGGGCTGGTTTATTCACTCGGAGGCAACGGTGATCTATCGTGCCTCAATGCGGACAGCGGCGACGTCGTCTGGCAAATGAATATTCTGAAAGAATTCGGCGGTGGAAATATCACCTGGGGCATCAGCGAATCTGTGCTGATCGATGATGGCAAAGTCATTTGTTCTCCTGGTGGCAGCGATGCGACTGTTGTCGCTCTGAATGCAAAGTCTGGAAAAGTCGTGTGGAAGAGCAAGGTGCCGGAGCAACCGAAGGCGTCCTATGCATCTCCAGTCGTTTTGACGATCGGCAGAGTAAAACAGTATGTCATCTTCACATCCAAAGGAATTTGCGGCGTGCGCGCGAAAGACGGAGAGCCGCTCTGGGGGCAAAACGCATCGTCGAATGGTACCGCAAACTGTGCGACTCCGCTGGTATCCGGGAACTACGTGTTTAGTTCGTCTGACTATGGGACTGGTGCGGAACTGGTTGAATTGAAACTCCAGGGCACAAAGGTGCAGGCAAAGCAGGTCTACTTTACAAAGGACATGAAAAACCACCACGGAGGCATGGTGCTGCTGGACGGTTACGTCTATGGATCAAATGGCGACATGCTATCCTGCGTGAATCTCAAAACGGGCGAGCCCGCATGGCGTGAACGCAGCAAGAAAGGGTCCGTTGTTTATGCGGATGGCAAAATCGTGTTCCGCAATGAAAACGGACCCGTGACGCTGCTGGCCGCCAATTCAAAGGAGTACAAGGAACTCGGCCACTTCGATCAGCCCGACCGCAGCAATCGCCCCGCGTGGTCTCACCCAGTGATTGCCGATGGCAAGCTCTATCTGCGCGATCAGGACAAGCTGCTGGTTTACAGTTTGAAATAGTTGTCGTTCGCTCTGCGAACGAAACGTACGATATCCCGCGCATGCGTTTCGTTCGCAGAGCGAACGACGACTATTTGCGCACGCCGGTGATGTTCACACCACTGCCGATCAGCAGATTGTTTTCGTAAGTCCACCGATAGAATCGGCCTGACTTCTCCGGTGGCAGCACGGTCAGGTCTCGGAATCCGGCTTCGTGGAACCAGACGCTCAGTTCTTCGACTGTGTGATGGTGCTGAAATTTCGGGGCCCACCAGTCGAACGTATCGCAAACTCGGTTTTCGTAGTTTGCGTGCGCGCTGAAGTTGACGATTTTGTTGAAAATTTTGTTCACGATCGGGATCCCGCCAAGAATGGCACCCAGATGACAGAACGGCATGAGCAGGCGTGACGGCAGGCGGGTTGTGATGGTTCGCAGACCACGATTGATCAGTTCCTGCCACCATTGATTTTGACGGTACAGCCATACGGAATAGCGACCGCCTGGCTTGACCATTTTTGCGACGGCGTCAAAGACTGATCGCGTGTCCGCATCATGATGCATGACGCCGATGGAAAAAACGAAGTCAAACGAAGCGGGCTCGAACGGCAGTCGCTTTAAGTCAGCCTGCACGAAGTGGACATTTGGCAGCAAATCGCACAACTGCCGAGCCTTATCGACCGCACGCGTGTGGTCAGCTCCGAAGACTGTGGCTCCGGCTTCTCCGCAAACCTTTGAATATCGCCCACCTCCGCAGCCAGCGTCGAGCACTCTTCTTCCGGCCAGATCGCTGAGTTGGAACGCGGTTTTCGCGACAAACGTGGCTCGGTCTTCGGCGTCATGGGCCACATCAAAATTTGTCCATTGATGGCCGAAACTTTCCAGATGTTCGTCTGACGTGAAACGCGGAATGTCGTCGATGATCTTCCACGAAGTTCGCAAGTCCAGCGACAGCAGTTTGTTGCCATCGTCAGCCAGTTGCAACGGCGCGGCGGACGCTGGATCACGCAGCATCGAAAGCAAATGGTCGGAGAGTGTGCGATTTTGTTCAGGCATGTTGGATGGCGATGCGGTGACGATCAGAATTCAATTTCCATAAGATCTTCAGCAAGATTCGTGTTCGCAAAAATTGCACGAATGCCCTTCATGCCGATGGGGTCGTCATCGGGTCGTTGTGGATCGACATGCACAATATACAACCGCTTTATCTGAGCCGCACGGGCCAGTTCGGCGACGTTTGTGGAAGAACTGTGCCCGGTCTTTTCGGCCCAGTCAGCCATATCATCCGGGAAGTAACATTCATGGATGAGCACATCCACGCCCCGGACGAAATCAGCGTAACTTCCCGGAGCCGTCGTGTCAGTGATGTAGGCCAGTGATTTTCCCTCCCAGTCCAGCCGAAAGCCGACGGAGCCGCCTGGATGATCCAGTGCGGTCCATGTGAGTTTCCCGTTGTCTGGCAGAGGAACACCGTCGCCCAGCACATGCCATTCAAAATCAGGCATGACCGGAAACAACTCATTCGCCAGCAGGTGAGTCCGTACGGCTTGCAGTGTGTTTGCGGTTCCGAACACTCTCACTCGTTCCATGTCGCCCCGCAGCATCGGCACCAGAAGAAATGTCAGTCCGCAAATGTGGTCTAAATGGGCGTGTGTCAGAAAGATGTCCAAATTCGCGGACTTAATGGTCTCCTGGACCCGAAAAAATCCCGTACCCGCATCCAGCGCCACCCCAATGTCGGGTAGCAGGATACTGGCCGTGTGTCGGCGCTTATTCGGGTGGTAGCCACCTGTCCCAAGAAAAACGATTCGCATTGAGGTTTGCTGATTGTCCAAAAAAATTATCGGTCGTTAAACAGACTTCAGAGCGCGCCAGTCTATCGACATTTACCACTTGCAAACAGCCACCAGCGACGTCGCCGACGGGCGATCATCGAATCCCGCAGGGGGGCGATGTATATTTCATGACAGAAGAAGGTTCGCCGTTTGACCCGAGCCAGCGGCGAGGCATTGCAATGCCAACTTCCTCGCCGCTGGCTCGGGTCAAACGAATTTCAGACAACTCTCGGTCCTGTTCGGAACGTGGCCTGGCAGCCCGGAACTCAGCCTTGTTAAGCCAGATTCTGCGGCAAACAATTGGCAATCGGCGGCATTTTTTCCGCCTTGAAAGGCGTCTCCAGATAGCCTGAGAAGCGGCAGGCGGTGACAAGGCTTTCGCTGGAGTCGCCGGTCCAATGCACTGCGGATTTCTGGAGTGGCGGTGATCGGCGGTCAGCGACAGTGACGGACGTCATCGTGATGTCGGTGCTGTTGTGCAGTCGAATTCCAAAGGGTGCGGAGTCCAGAATCTGGCAGCTGCTGAGAATGATGTTGGTGCAATCGAACAGTTCCAGCAGGGCCTCGCGCTGAAGTTCGGGAGCGTCTGGATACAAGTGCCGACCGCTCTGACAGTCCTGCAGGATGTTGCCGGTGAAAATACTGTCGCGGCAGTTTCGCAGAGTGACTCCGGTGCAGAGTTCTTTCTCGACACCATAGTCCGCGTTGTGGCCAAAACAATTGTTGCCGACGACGATCTGATGACAATCTTCCATCAGCAGATTGCGATTGTGTCCGGAGTAAATGGAATTGCCGGAGATCGTGACTCCCTGAGCCGTTGACATGTGAATGTTGTTCCACTGACTGCCAATCAGGTTGCCAGTAATCGCCAGCATTCCGACCTTAGCATTCTTTTCCTGTGGCTGACCAATGATCCGAATGTTGGCACCGTTTGGACTGTACGTGGCCTGAATCGTATTGCTGCAGATCGTGCCTTCGCGAATACTGCCTTCCGAGGCATCGAGCCAGATTTCAGCAGTGGGCACTCCGTCCGCTCCTTCAACTTTGTGGGCTCCGTTATTGTTGTATTCGATGTCATTGCCGGTAATCTGCAGATTGCGGACTTCACTGCGTTCGATCCGAATCCCACCCAATCGGCAATAACTGATGTGCGAATTGCTGATGATCGTCTGATGCAGATTGACGCCGTCCAGAAAAATTCCAATCCCAAGATTGTGATAGATGTGGCAATGACTGATCAGAACATTGCGCGCTCGACCTGTGATATGAATGCAGTTGCGGAGCTTGCGAAGCAGGACGCCGGTAATTGTCGGCTGGATAACGCCTTCGATGCGAATTCCATCGGCTTCGGGATGCTGACCGACGATCTCCAGATTGCTGATTATCGGCATGCGCTCATGAGTCCACTCTGACTCGCGGAAACTCAGCGGATCGGCAGATGTCGAATGCGATCCTTTCAGCACAATCGCTGGCCCGCTGCCCTGCATTAACAATCGAGCAGTTCCACTTTCGCCTCGGACGGACGTGCGACCGACCTTCGCAAGGTCAACGACAAGCGGTCGAGTAATCCGATAGTCACCTCGCGGCAACAGCAGTTCCCCGACACCTTCGTCTATCGCATGCTGCAAGGCTTCGGTGTCGTCCGTCTGTCCGTCGCCCGTTGCTCCAAAATCGGCTGCTTGTGTCATCGGTTTATTTGCCTTTGTTTTGACTTTGCTGAATCGCGGTTTAACCACGGAATACACTGAATTTACGGAAGGCAGCGCATTTTTGTGGAAAGTTCTCTTCGGTGTATTCTGTGTTTTCCGTGGTTCCGCCATAACTCAGAAAGCCCGGCACTGTTGAAAATGCCGGGCTTCTATGTGGTTCAACTTCAGATTTCAAATTCGAAATCTCAAATCGTAAATCACGACAGCTTCCGCTCGCGAATCCAATCGGTGTGAAATTTCTCGCCACGCGGCTTGTCGGTGCGTTCGTACGTATGAGCCCCAAAGTAGTCGCGTTGAGCCTGAAGAAGGTTCGCTGGCAGGCGGCCTCGGCGGTAGCCGTCGTAATACGTCAAAGCGGCGCTGAAGCCGGGAACCGGCAGGCCAAGCTGGATCGCGGTCGCGACAACTCGACGCCACGCGGGCTGAGCAGTACTGATGGCCGATTTGAAGAAGTCATCGAGCAGGAGGTTTTCGAGTTTTGGGTTCTTGTCGAAGGCCTTCTTGATATCTTCAAGAAAGCGAGAGCGAATGATGCAACCGCCGCGCCACAGGTAGGCAATCGGGCCGTTTTCGAGTTTCCAGCCGAATTCCTGCGCAGCTGCGTCGAGCTGTACATAACCCTGAGCATAGCTGCACAGTTTTGATGCATACAAAGCCTGCTTGACATCATCGATGAACTGCTTGCGGTCGCCTTCGAATTTCGCATCCGGGCCGGACAAAACCGCTTCGGCTCGAACGCGAGCATCCTTCTGAGCCGACAGACAACGAGCGAATACGGCTTCCGTGATCAGCGTGGTCGGCACGCCCAGATCCAGAGCATGCTGAGACATCCATTTGCCGGTGCCTTTTTGTCCGGCTGTATCCAGAATCAAATCGACGAGATCCTTGCCGGTCTCTTTGTCTTTCACGGTGAAGATATCACGCGTAATCTCGATCAGATAACTTTCGAGTTCGCTTTCGTTCCACTCTTTGAACACCTGGTAGAGTTCAGCGTTGGTGAGGCCGACGCCGTGCTTCAAGATGTAGTAGGCTTCGCAGATCAGCTGCATGTCGCCGTATTCGATACCGTTGTGTACCATCTTCACATAATGCCCGGCCCCATCTTCACCGACCCATTCGCAACAGGGAATGTCGTTGTTGGGTCCAACCTTCGCGCTGATCTTCTGGAAGATGTCTTTGACGAACGGCCAGGCTTCCTTGTGTCCGCCCGGCATGATGCTCGGCCCCTTCAGCGCGCCTTCTTCACCACCGGAAACTCCAGTGCCGATGAATCGAAAACCTTCGGCTGCAAGTTGCTTACTGCGGCGATTTGTATCGACATAATCCGCGTTGCCGCCGTCGATAATGATGTCGCCCTTTGCCAGCAGTGGCTTGAGCTGATCAATCACGGCATCGACCGGCGACCCTGCCTTGACCATGATCATCACACGTCGAGGCGATGCAAGACTGTTGACGAAATCTTCGAGCGTGTCATAACCCTTGATGCGATCCACTGTACCAGCTTCGACGACACCTGGCGGGCGACTGCCGAGTCCGTTGACAAATTCATGGGTTGTCTCAGTCGTGCGGTTGTAGACGCCAACGGAAAACCCCTTGTTGGCCATGTTCATGACCAGGTTCTGACCCATGACCGCCAGGCCGATGAGGCCGATATCGTGTTTTGACATTGTGGAAGTTTTCCAGAAGAGTTCGATGGTTCACATGACGATGAATACAACAATTAACCGCCAAGCGAATCGGTAAGTTCGACGATGGGGTGCCCCTCACGAATGAGTTCAGCGACTTGCACCCACTGAGCCGCCAGTATCTGTTTCAGCCGGGAATTCGTCGTGTTTCCGCACGAAAGCCAAACGACTCTCGGAGGCGGACCATGACGATTCACAAGCTCAACAAAGTCTGCATCTTTCGTAACGATTACGGCATCCTGCTCACGAGCATTTTCAAATATTTCGTTGTCGGAAGCTGTCAGCAGCCCAAGCCTTTCTGCTGATGAAGCATCAACTTTCAATTCCTCAGTCATCCACAGCGCAATCGACGGGGGCAAGTTCGCGTCGATCCAAACTTTCATACCGTGATCACCGGATGATCGATGCGTCGGCTGGCGAATCGGATACAGGCTTCGACATCGGCTGGTTCAAGGTAAGGCAATTCGCTAATGATTTCTGTCACGTTGAGCCCGGAAGCCAGAAGATCCAAAACATCGGTCACCCGAACCCGCATCCCGCGAACACACGGACGGCCTCCGCATTGATTTGGGTCAACGGTGATTCGATCATCAATCAATGTCATTGTCAATTCCCTCGAATCGCACAGAATCATCGCCTCTTAACTTCGTTTTTTGAGAAGCCCGGCAGCATGTAACTATCGGGCTTCTTTAGGGACATAACTAGCGCTGAACCCGCGCCGAACCGCCGGACGCAACAGCTTCGACTTCCTTGATCGTCGCCATTGTTGTGTCGCCAGGAAAGGTGGTCAGCAATGCCCCGTGAGCCCAGCCGAGATTCAAGGCGGTCTGAGCGTCTTTGCCGCTGAGCAGACCATAAAACAGCCCCGATGCAAAGCCGTCTCCGCCGCCGATGCGGTCGATCACGTCGAGTTCCATCGTCTTCGCCTGATACGTCTTGCCGTCCAGCCACAGGACTGCACTCCATGAGTGACGGTTCGTGGAATGAACTTCGCGCAGAGTCGTCGCCACAGCCTTCACGTTTGGAAGTTTCTTTGTCACTTCTTCCATCATGCCGAAGAAGGCAGACGGATCGAGTTTGCCATGAGCCTCAACGTCCTGACCCTTCAGCCCGAGTCCCTTCTGCAGGTCTTCTTCGTTGCCGACGAGGACATCAACGTGCTCGACGATCCGGTTCAAAGTTTCCTGAGCCTTATCAAGTCCACCGCTGATCTGCCACAACTTGGCTCGATAGTTCAGGTCGAAAGATGTGATCGCACCAGCCGCTTTCGCCGCCTTCATGCCTTCAATGATGACTTCCGGAGTTGTCGGTGACAGAGCTGCAAAGATGCCGCCGCTGTGGAACCACTTCACGCCGCCTTCGAAGATTTCCTTCCAGTTGAAGTCGCCGGCCTTCAACATGCCAGCCGCTTCATTGCTGCGGTTGTAAAACACGATCGGACCACGAACGCCGTGTCCCTGATCGCTGTAAACAGTCGCCATGTTTGGCCCGCGGACCCCGTCGTGGACGAACATTTTGTAAAATGGCTTCACGCCCATCGCGCGGACACGTTCCTGAATCAGGTCGCCAAGTGGATAATCCACCATCGCGGTTGCAATGCCGGTCTTCAGCCTGAAACAATCCGCCAGATTCGCCGCGCAGTTGAATTCACCACCACTGACATGTACGGAAAAGTTATTCGCTTTGCGGAACGGAATGATGCCCGGATCGAGCCGATTGACCATGGCTCCCAGCGACACAAAATCGAGAGCGGCAGACTTTGGGATATTCAGCATCGAATGTAATCCTTCGGGTTCCTGTGGCGAACGCCACGTAGTTGAGTAAATTGATCGGGCTATCGGCTATTGTTGGCGTATCGTAGGGGTTTTCCGCCACGATTTCAAAAGAACTGAATTGTCCACTGCTGCCATTCCCATTCAAGCTACATTACTTGTCGATCCAGGACAGATCGGCCAGACTTCTAAGCTGTTTCTCACGGCCGCATTCAATGTTCCCGTCAACCTTCGGAAAACCACTGTGAAGCCGCTTCTCTGCCTTCTTGCCGCTCTACTGTTCTCATTCTCGGCAAGTGATCAGGAAGCGGCTACGACCTAAACCGCGGCAAACAATATTGAAGCAAGAAAAGATGCCGCCCGTCGGCGGATGCAACGAATTGTTGAACATGTTTTCGCGGTCGTTTTGCCACTCGACCTCTACTATGGAGTTTGAGTGGTGTCAGGGAGGCCGCGAGTGGTTGTGTGCTTGTCGAACGACAGGGAAAACGCATGCCGGTGGTCGGTACACGACAGTCACGGACACGCCGACACGCGGTCAGCGCTTCTGCGGTGCCAGCGGATTGGTTGCCGGACTTTCCGAGATGGGTTCGCCCGGAAAGTCATACGGATCCCATGCGTCAAACGCATGATCGTTCAGAAAGACCTGCGCCTCTTCGTCGAGCATGACGAAATATGTGATCGCGAGGCCCCGGTAACTGGAATCTCCGCCTTCGGCGATGACCGACTTCAACAGAGTTCGCGCCGACTCAAGGTTCGCCTCTTCCAGGCGAATCATGGCCATCAGAAACTGGATCTCTGCGCGTGAAGCTGGCAGGATTTCCATTCCAAGCTTCAACGCCTCAAGATGCTGCAGCGGCCACGCGGGAATTGGCGCGTTCACAAAACTATTGGCATCCGCGACCAACGGTAGTGAAAACAGTGATCCGACATAAGGATCCTGCATTGTCATCAGAGTATCAAGGTCCTTTAACTGCAGCGACCACGTGTCATACGCCGAGGTCAAATCAGCAATCGCCAGCTGAGATATCGCGGTCGGGAACTGCCATTCAGTACCCATCATCATTTGTGGATCTTTCCGCGCTGGTTCTGCCATCATCGCCAGTGTCTGATAGGCGTCCTCAACTCGACCAGTTTCCAGCATCAACTGACCGCGTCTCACAACTGCCCGAGGATTGTGGCTAATCGCTTCCTGTTCCGCATCAAGCAACTCCAGGGCTTTCAGCGCAAAACCCTGACTGTCGAGTTGAATGACCAGCTCGACAAGCTGATTGACACGCTCTTCTTCTGTCTCCGGAACGACTTCTTTCTCACGCAACTTCGCCTGTTCGTCCCGGAACTTTGCAAGCCTTTCGTCGTTTTCACGAACCATGTCGCTGTACTCACGTCGCAAGATTCGTTGCTCTGAGAGAAACGCCTGGATTTCCGGAATGTCAGAGTCCATAAACTTTTCTTCCAGTATAGGAAGCAAGTGATCCAGCGCTTCATCTGCCAGATCAATTCGATTTCGCCGACGATACAACCTGAGCAATTCGCTCCAGGCCGCTTCGCTGTCCGGTTCGACAACCAAAGATTGCCGATAGGCCATGACTGCTTCAAAGTACCGAATGCGTTTAATTCGATCGCCCAATTGTTGTCCGCCGACCATCTCTTCCAACTCCCCCAAACGTGCGTACGCAGAGCCGAGCAGTCGATAGGCCCGCGCGTCATTTGGATCCGCGTAAAGCGACTCGTTCAGAGATCGGATGGCGAGATGCTGATTGGCAATCGCCGACAGCGCTTGCTCGACAGAACCGAGCTCCATGCCCCCAAGCATGGTCTGATGCATGGCAAGCCGTAGATTCACATCCGTGGACGGTCGAACGCGGTACACGTAACGCTCGTAAAAATTCGGCTCACGGGCGAATTCTCGCCGAGTTGACGGAGCGCTGGCCGCGTCGCGAAACGCCATCTTTGTCCAGTTTGGTGCCAGCTTGGCTCTTTCTTCGACGGGCAGCGAAGGACTGACTCGTTCAAGGATCGCGGCCGAAGCTTCGATGCTCACGGGAATCCACTGCTGCGACTGCGCCAGATTCAGCATCGAACGGTAGTCCGGAGGCCCCGGTGGCGCGAGACGCGTCATCGCGTGGGTCACGCCAAACTCTTTGAGAGCCGCGTCGGAGGCCACCAGATTGGCCTGCATTTGTTCTTCATACTGCTTCACTTTTGCCTTGTCCAGACCCACATCCTGAGGAGGTGGCGTTGGTTGAAACAGAGTATGCAGAATGTTGGAATGCTTGCCGAAGACGGACTTCGGATCGCCGGGTCGACCAAACGGTAATGTGCGACTGTCAATAAAGCTCTTCCGACCGTTCCAAATCAGCAGGTCACCCTGTTCAAGGCGAGTGTGCAGAATACTGGCGTCGGGATCAAGATTCTTGATCTGTGAGGCGAATGAGTCCATCGTGATGCGTGTGTCAGAATCAAACCCCCAGCCAAGCGGCGCGGCTCCCGGCAACCTCGACGCGACGACACAGAATCCAAGCCCCGCCATAGCCAGTACTGTCAACGCTCGCCCACCGCGTGAAAACAACAACTCCCCTGATTCGACCGTGTACTGCTGGCTGAATGTGCGGCGATACCAGTCCTGGGCGGAGACACTGGCAACGACGCATGCCACGATTGCAGCCGCCGGTAATTCATGAGCAGCCAGCAAAGTCAGCAGCGTGACGCCCATCAAGGCGAACAGAAAGCCCAAATCCCGTCTTGTTCGCGCCAGCAGCAGCACGACAAATCCCACCAGCAGCAGCGCCAGTCCGGCAATCTGAGAATGATCAAACAAGCGCATCGCGCTCGGGTTCAGCACAGAATAGTAGTCCACCCGTCCGTCAAAATTGAGAGCCGCTGAATCAATATCCACGCGACGCTGTGCCTGCATCGCAGGGTACACCACGGAGTAGACAGTCATCGGCCCAAGCAGCGAATTCAGCGGAAATGGATTGATCAGAAGCGCCAGCAAACTCAGCACACCAATCAGTACCAGCGGTTTGCCGCCTGTCTCAGGGTGGGACTTTGACTTGTTGGCCGCAATCCGATTCTCCACAATCGTACCCACCAGATACAAGACGACCACGAAGGCCCCGACCCAGGCGCGAGGATCCAGGTTGCACCACACGGCAATCAGCAGCGGCATCTTCCAGAGCAGGCCGGATGCCAACCCCATTCGATGCTGGTAGAGCCAGCGCATGGTGATGGTCATTC
>Ga0154020_10002080_pt1 | contig 24379 bp, 21 predicted proteins | sample Klosneuvirus_201_FD_109709 | JGI IMG/M metagenome (GOLD analysis project Ga0154020, IMG submission 109709) | Active sludge microbial communities from wastewater, Klosterneuburg, Austria - Klosneuvirus_20160825_MG | ecosystem: Engineered > WWTP > Aerobic digester > Activated sludge | place...
CGGGGGGGCGCTCATCCTCGGCAACGGTCCCGGGGGCCGGGGCACGCGGGTGTGCATGCGGCTCCCCGATCGCTCCACCTAGTCTACACTCGCTCCGTGTCCCAGAAGGTCCTGGTCGTCGACGACGACGCCGCGCTGCTGACCGTGCTGAAGGCCCTGCTCCTGCAGGCCGGGCTCTCGGTGCACACGGCCGCAGACGCCCACGCGGCGCTCGCGCACCTCGAGACCCACCCGGTCGATCTCGTGCTGACCGACCTGCGCATGCCGGGCCTCGACGGCCTCGGCTTGCTCGACGCCGTCCGCGCGCGGGACCCTTCGATCCCCGTCGTGCTCCTCACCGCCCACGGGTCGGTCCCGCTCGCCGTCGAGGCGATGCGGCGCGGCGCGGCCGATTTCGTGCAGAAGCCGTTCGACCGCGACGAGCTCCTGTTCTGCTTGCAGAAGGCGCTCGCGGTCGGCAAGGAGGCCGCGTTCGATCCGCGCGGGCGTGAGCAGGCGGCGACGCTGCGGGCGCTGGAAGAGCGGATCGATCGGGCGGCGGCCAGCGCCGCGACGGTGCTCGTGACCGGCGAGAGCGGCACCGGCAAGGAGGTCGTGGCGCGGGCGATCCACGCGCGGAGCCCCCGCGCCAAGGGTCCGTTCGTCGCGGTGCACTGCGCGGCGCTCCCCGACGCCTTGCTCGAGAGCGAGCTGTTCGGCTACGAGCGCGGCGCGTTCACCGGGGCCACGCAGCGCAAGCCGGGCCGGGTCGAGCTCGCGGCGGGCGGCACGCTGTTCCTCGACGAGATCGGCGACGTCACGCCGCTCGTCCAGGTGAAGCTCCTGCGGCTCCTGCAGGAGCGAACGTTTGATCGCCTCGGCGGCACGGCGAGCCAGCGCGCCGACGTCCGGTTCGTCGCGGCGACCCACCGCGATCTCGCGGCCATGGCCAAGACGGGCGCGTTCCGCGAAGACCTGTTCTACCGCCTCGCGGTCGTGCCCATCGAGCTGCCGCCGCTGCGCGCCCGCCGCGCGGAGATCCCGCGGTTCTGCCGGGAGTTCTGCGCCGACCACGCGCGCGCCGCCGGCAAGGCGCTGAGCTTCGACGAGTCCGCGCTCGCCCTGCTCGGCGAGCAGCCGTGGCCCGGCAACATCCGCCAGCTCCAGAACTTCGTCGAGCGCCTCGTGGTGCTCTCGGATGGCCCCGTGCTCACCGCGCGCGACGTGGGCCGCGAGCTCGAGCAGCTCGCGCCGGTCACCCACGATGCTCCGCTCGACGAGGCGCGCAAGGGCGCCGAGCGCGTGGCGGTGGTCGACGCACTCGCGCGCGCGCAGGGCAACCGCACCCGCGCGGCGCGCCTGCTCGGGGTCAGCCGGCGCACGCTCTACAACAAGCTCGCCGAGCACGGGCTCGACTAGGGCCAGAGCCCGCCGCCCACCGTGGGGCGCGTCGAGGCGAGCGCCGCGGTGGTCGGGCCACCAACCCCGGGCAGGTCGAACGCCGGCGTGAAGGCGAGGAACACGGTGAACGGGTCCACGCCGGGCGTGCGCTGCGTGAACGGCGAGCCGAAGGCGAAGTCGAGGCGCACCGCGACGCGGTCGATCTGCGGCGCGACGAGGCGCAGCCCTGCACCGAGCGCGTGCCGCGGCGAGAGCGCGCGCTCGGGGCCGAAGGCGTCGCCGACGTCGTAGAAGCCGACGCCGCCGAACACGAGCCCCGCGAGCACCACCGAGGGCGAACGCAGCTCCACGTGCGCGGTGACCAGGTTCTCGCCCGAGAGGAAGCGCGTCGGGTAGCCGCGCAGCTCGCCCTCACCGCCGAGCACCGAGCGCGCGCGCAGGGAGTTGCGCGGGCGGAGCAGGCCCTGACCGTCGAACACGACGCGGCCGATCGGGGTCCGCGGCGAGACGACACGGAGGTGCGACGCGAGGCCGAGATCCTGGATCGCACCGCCGCTCGTCTCGACGGAGGCGGACACCGAGAGCGCGCCGAACCCGTCGCCGAGCGCGACGGTCTCGCGGAGGCCGAGCGAGGCGCCGAGCAGGGCGCGATCGGAGAGCCCCTTCAGCGGCGCGTACACCCGCGCGACCACCTCGGGTCCGAGCGGAACGTCCTCGGCGAGGCCGAGCGTCTCGACGTCCCAGGTGCGGAGGAACCGCGCGGTGTACGCCCGCGCCTGCAGCCACGGCCCGACCCGGCGCTCGCCACGAGGCACCTCTCCCTGCAGGAAGTTCGTGACGCTGCCGGCGGGGTAGCCGTTCGCGTCGGGCACCTCGTAGGCGCGGCGCGTGGCCTCGACCCCGAGGGAGAGATCGAGCTTGTGCACGCGCCCGAACGAGCGGCTCACGTTGGCGCCCCACGTGAGGGTGCGGGCGCGCCAGGCCCAGGGCAACGCGCCCTCGTAGAGCGCCACGCGGGCGTCGACGTACCGGCGCACGATCTCCTGCTTCACGTCCATGCCAGCGAGGAAGCCCCAGGTGGCGGTGGTCGCGAACAGCGGGCGCGACACCGAGAACGTGCCCGTGCCGCCCTCGAGCTGCTTGGTCTCCCGATGCACGATCACGCCGCCCGAGCCGCTCCAGGCGAGTCGCTGGCCCTCGACGCGCGGATCCGCGAGCCCGAGCGCGAGCGACCAGGAGAGCGGGCGCACCGTCGTCTCGAGCCACGCGGTGCGGTGGGTGCCCGCGACGTTGGACTCGCGCGGCTTGAGGTAGAGACGGTCGAGGCCACCCGGCCCGTAGATCACCTCGAAGTCGACGAAGAGGCTCCACACGTCCTTGGTGACGACGAGGAGGCGGACCGTGTCGGGACGCGAGCCCTCGACCACCGTGACGATCACCAGGGAGAACTGCGGGAGGCGACGGAGGTTTCGGGCGGACTCGTCGGCGAGCGTGCGCTGGTAGGGCTCGCCGACGCTCAGCAGGAGCTCCCGCAGCACGATCGATCGGCGCGTGGTGGCGTGCGCCGCGTCGAGGAAGAGCGGGGCCGGGTCGCGGGGCTCGATCGGGTCGAGCGTGACGACCTCGATCGCCTCGATCGTCTTGTGCTCGGCACCTGGGCCCGCGAGCTTGCGGCCGGCGAGCGCGTCCCGCACGGCGGGCTCCTCGTAGGTGGAGTACTCGGCGACCTCGCCCATGACCGCCCCCTCGTATCAGAGGGTGGGGCTGGGAAGGTGGCTGGTCATGCGGCGGGCTTCGCAACCCTCGTGCCCCCGAGAGTCCAGCCCGATCCACGGCAAATCATCCCCACGCCCCGTGCAGGCGCATGCACACTGCGCAGCGCCGCGCACTACCGCGAGAAGCGCAGGTGCACCTTCGTCGAGGTCGCGACCGCGGTGCCCGACTTGTCGAGCGCGGGCACGAACGTCTTCTTCAACAGGCACGTGCGGGCCGCCGCGCCGAAGCCCTGACCCGCGGGCGTCTCACCGAGGACCGTGGCGCTCATGACCTGCCCGCTCGGCTTCACGACCACCAGCAACGTCGCGTCGCCCGCGTCGTCGTCCGCAGTCGAGGGGAAGTACCCCTTGCAGGCATCGGCCTCGGCGAGCTTCGGCGCGCGGCTCAGGTCCGCGGCGGCGACGAGCGTGTCACCCTTGGGAGCAGGCGGGCCCGCCTTCGGCGCGGGGGGTGCGCCCGGGGTCGTGCCGACCGAGCCGGCCTTCGCGCCCTCGGCGCCGACCTCCGCGGTGCCGCCCTTCTGCACGACACCGCTGCCGTACGCGCCGCCGTTCGGATCGGTCACGAACGAGACGGGCTCCTCGCCCTTGGCCTTCGGCGCGTCGTCGTTCGCGGTCAGCAGTGCGCCGGCCTTCGCGGCGGGCGGGGCGGCGGGCGGCGGGGCCTGCGGCGCGGCGGTCGGTTCCGCCTTCGCCTCGGGGGCCTTCGGCTCTTCCTTCACCTCTTCCTTCGGGGGCTCCTCCTTCGGAGGCTCGGGGGTCTCGATCTCGATCTCGACCGGCGGCGGCGCGGCGTGCGCGGGCGCCGGCTGGGCGACCGCCGCGAAGACGATGCCCACGTGCACCAGCACCGCGCCGACGAGGCCCACGCCGAGCGCGCCGCGCTTCTCGGGGGTCGGGAGCATCGCCTGGGTGTTCATGCCTTCTTCTCCGCGCCGAATGCGATCTTGGTGATGCCGATCTTCCGCAGCTCGTCGACCACGTGCAGCACGGTGCCGTGGGGGACCGCCTGCGAGGCCGAGACGACCGTGCGCAGCTCCTTGTGCTTGGCGAACGCGGTCGTGGCGGCGGCGCGGAGGGCCGCGTCGTCCTTGGCCTCGACGCCGTCGACCTTCACGTGCCCTTCGCGGTCGATAGCGACCGTGAACACCACCTGCACCTCGGAGGCCGAGGCCGCGCGGGGCAGGTCCATCGGCACGCCCTGCGAGACCATCATCTTCGCGGTGACCATGAAGATGATGAGCAGCACGAGGGTGATGTCGACGAGCGGCGTGATGTTGATGCCGGTGATGGAGTCTTCGTCGTTCTGGGCAGCGGAGGCCATGTCACACCTCCCGCGCGGCCGGGATGGCCGAGATGCGGAGGCTCGAGCTCGAGCTGCGTACGTCGATCCGGCGGGGCGCGGCGGGCGTGCCCTCGAGGTGCGAGAGCAGGAGGCGGGTGAGCGCCTCGGTGCTCGCGACGATCGACTTGATGCGACGCTGGAACCAGTTGAACGCGGCGACGGCCGGGATGGCCACCGCGAGGCCGATCGCCGTCGCGACGAGCGCCTCGGCGATGCTGCCCATGACGGCGCTGCCGCCCGAGCTCGAGGTCGCCGCCTCGCCGAGCTTGTCGAAGGCCTGGATGATGCCGATGACGGTGCCGAGGAGGCCGATGAACGGGGCGTTGTTGCCGAGCGTGCCGAGGAACGCGAGGCGGCGCTCGAGGCGCAGGCGCTGGAGCGCGGTCGCGCCGATCATGGCCTCGGCGGCGGCGTTGGGGCCGCGCTCGGCCTGCTCGAGGCCCGCGACGACGACGGCCGCTTCGACCGTGTCCTCCTCGGCCATCGCCTTGCGCGCGGCCTCGAGGTCGCCGGCGCGGAGCTTCTGATCGAGCTTCTTCACGAGGCGCGGCAGGTCGCCCTCGGCGCTCCGGAAGAACCAAGCGCGCTCGATCATGATGGCGACGCTGGCGACCGAGAGCCCGATCATCGTGTACATGATGGGAGCCGCGCCCATCGAGAGCATGAGAGCCTTGGATTTGGTGACGATGTCCATGCAACGCCCCTCAGCACGGCACATGCCAGGGTCCACACCGCCGCCGGAAGGCGATTTCATCGAGGATTCTCGCGGTCGAGCTCGCCCTGTCCGCGCCGGACACCCGTCCGAGAAAACGTCCGGAACCTGTCCGGGCACGAAGGACTCGAAGGACGGACGACCGGGCGTGCATCCAGGCACCCCCGGCGATCGAAAGGGATGAGATGAGCACTGCCGGGCAGACCACCGAGTCGTTCGTCCAGGACCGCGTCGCGCGCGCGGGCCTGTACGGCGCGCTGCTCGCGGGGACCGCCCTCGTGTTCAGGCTGTTCGGCGACGCGGCGGCCGGCTTCTGGCCGATGCTGCGCGACCCGTCGAAGCTGGTGCACGCCGCCGCCGTCGCGTTGCTGTTCGGTCTCTACTTCGTCACGCGCGGGACACAGGCCCGCGGCTCGTCGTTCGTGCGCGGCGCCGAGGCCGTCGCGTTCCTCGGAGCGGCGGTCCTCCAGGCCATGATGGCGCTCTACATCCCGGTCGACGCACGACCGGACATGATCGTCCTGCTCGCACTGACGCTGCTGATGCTCACGCGGGCCATCGTGGTGCCGAGCTCGATGCGTCGCACGATCACGCTCACGGCGCTGGCGGGCGTGCCGATTTTGGTCATGTGCGGCATCGCGGCCAGCAAGGTCGCGCCGAAGCCGACCCTCCCCGCCCCGGTCGCCATCATCGTCGTGTCGTCGGCCATGTGGTGGGCGCTCGTGGTGCTGCTCGCGGCGCTCGCCACCGAGACCATCTTCGGCCTCCGCCGCGAGGTGCGCGAGGCGCGCCAGCTCGGGCAGTACCAGCTCGTCGAGAAGATCGGCGAGGGCGGCATGGGCACGGTCTACCGCGCCCACCACGCGCTCCTGCGCCGGCCGACCGCGATCAAGCTGCTCCCGCCCGACCGCAACGGTCCGGAGGACGTGGCGCGCTTCGAGCGCGAGGTGCAGCTCACCGCGAGCCTGAGCCACCCCAACACGGTCACCATCTTCGACTACGGCCGCACGCCCGACGGCACGTTCTACTACGCGATGGAGCTGCTCGACGGGCTGAACCTCGAGCAGATCGTCGAGGCGAGCGGCCCGCTCTCGGTGGCGCGCGCCATCCACGTCATGCGGCACGTCGCGGCGGCGCTGGTCGAGGCCCACGGCGCAGGCCTCGTGCACCGCGACATCAAGCCGGCCAACGTCCTGCTCTGCAAGCAGGGCGGCGCGCTCGACGTGGTGAAGGTGGTCGACTTCGGCCTCGTGAAGCGGCTGCACGGCGGCGACGGCGACCCGGCGGCGACCGAGAGCCGCGTCGAGCGCATCACCGGGACGCCGCTCTATCTCTCGCCGGAGGCGATCGTGAAGCCCACGTCGGTCGGCCCCTCGAGCGATCTCTACGCGCTCGGCGCCATGACCTACTACCTGCTGACGGGCGCACCGCCGTTCCGGGCGGAGACGGTGGTCGAGCTCTGCGCGGCGCACCTGCACAAGACGCCGGAGCCGCTCGAGAACCGGACGTCGGTCGAGGTCCCGCGGGCGCTCTCGGCGCTGATCCTCGGATGCCTCGCGAAGTCGATCGCCGACCGGCCCGCGAACGCGAGGGCGCTGGTCGACGCGCTGGCCCCGCTCGCGGCGCAGCACCCGTGGTCGCAGGACGACGCCGAGCGCGCCGCGGTGACGGGTCGGGCGGACGCGGTGAGCGGGATCCACGGCCGGTCGCCGAACACCGTCACCATCGACCTCGCGCACCGCTGAACGGTGTCCGCGCGCCGCGGACAGTCGTCCATCCGATGGCGTCCGCGGACTGTCCGCTCGCCGAATTCAGCGCATTTTCCGCGTGATCCGCGTTGGCCCGGTCGCTGCAGAGCGCGGCGTCACGATGAAGCTCCGCCGCCTGCTCCCCACCCTCTCGTGCTCGCTCGCGTTGCTCGCCCTCGCCGCGCCGAGCTCCGCGGCGCCCGACGCGCCCGAGTCCAAGCTGGTCGCGCCGAAGATCGTCACCAACGTCGCCGCGCCCTACCCCGCGAGCAAGGTGGGCAGCGGAGAGAAGGCGACCGTCGGCCTGCTCCTCACCCTCGACGCGACCGGCAAGGTCACCGAGGTGAGCGTGGCGACCTCCGGCGGCGCCGCGTTCGACGACGCGGCCAAGGAGGCCGCCAAGTCCCTCGTGTTCTCGCCCGCCACCAAGAACGGCGTCGCGATCCCCGCCAAGATCCCCTTCACGTTCAGCTTCGAGGAGCCGGTCGTCACGGCCCCGACGCCGGCGCCCGTGAAGCTCGGCGCGCTGCGCGGCGTGGTCCGCAGCAAGGGCGACGAGCCGCTCCCGGGCGCGGCCGTCGAGGTGAGCCAGGGCGGCAAGGTCGTCGCGAAGGCGACCACCACCTTCGACGGCGTGTTCGTCTTCGGTCAGCTCGCGCCCGGCACCTACGCAGTGAAGGTCACCCTCGACGGGTTCCAGCCGTTCGCCGTCGACGAGACGGTGGCGGCTGGCGAGGAGACCCAGGTCGTCTACCGACCGCAGGTCATCCCGCCCAAGCCGACCGGCGACGAGCCCATCGAGATCGAGGTGAAGGGCCAGAAGCCCCCGCGCGAGGTGACCCGCCACGTGCTCGAGGCCGCCGAGCTCAAGAAGATCCCGGGCACCAACGGCGACGCAATCCGCGCCATCGAGAACCTCCCCGGCGTCGCGCGCCCACCGAGCGTGCAAGGACTCCTCATCGTCCGCGGGTCGGCGCCGTTCGACACCGGCATCTTCATCGACGGCACGCAGATCCCCATCGCCTACCACTTCGGGGGGCTCGTCTCGGTGGTGCCGAGCGAGGTGCTCGAGCGCATCGAGTTCTACCCGGGCAACTACGGCGTGCAGTTCGGCCGGGGGATGGGCGGCGTGGTCGACATCGGCCTGCGCTCGCCGAAGAAGGACGGCTTCCACGGCCTCCTCCAGGTCGACCTGCTCGACGGGCGCGCCATGATCGAGGGCCCCCTCGGCACCCGCACGCGCTTCCTCGCCGCCGCGCGCCGGTCGTGGGTCGACGCCTGGCTCAAGCCCGTGCTCGAGAGCACCGGCACCGGCGTCTCGACGGCCCCGGTCTACTACGACGCGCAGGTCATCCTCGAGCACGACGTGACGGACCAGACCACCGCGCGGCTCGCGTTCTTCGGGGCCAAGGATCGGCTCGCCATCACGCTCAACGCCCCAGACCCGAACGACCCGGTGGCGGGCGATCTCGGGGTGAGCCTGTGGTTCTGGTACCTGCAGGGCCGGGTGCAGTCGAAGCTGCCGGGCGGCCACCGCTGGACCACCACGATCAGCTACGGCGCCGACGCGCAGGACGTCCAGTTCGCGAGCAACTACCTGCGCATCACCACGTACCCGCTCACGCTGCGCACCGACTTCCGGGCCAAGCTCGCGGACTCGGCCTCGGCGGTGTTCGGCATCGACACCCAGTGGACCAACGCCGACATCCAGCTCAAGGTGCCCCCCATCCAGCGCGAGGGAGAGGCGCCCTCGCCGTTCTTCTCCCGGCCGCCCTCGGTCTTCGACTTCAACGCCAAGCTGTTCCGCCCCGGCGCCTACGCCCTGCTCGACTGGCGTCCGCTGGAGGACCTCACCCTGCTCCCTGGCGTGCGCGTGGACTACGCGAAGGACACCGCCGAGTGGAACGTCTCGCCGCGCATCGCCGGCCGGTGGAACGTGACCAAGCACCCACGGACCACGATCAAGGGCGGCACCGGCGTGTTCTACCAGCCGCCGCAGCCGAACGAGAGCATCCCCCCCTACGGCACCGTCGGCCTCGGCAACAACCGCTCGGTCCACTACAGCCTCGGCTTCGAGCGTGAGTTCGGGCGGCACGTCGAGCTCTCGGTCGAGGGCTTCTACAAGGACCTGAGGAACCTCGTGGTCCAGAGCGACGCCGCCGCCAGCACCCAGAGCGGTGCGAGCTGGGCCAACACCGGGTCGGGTCGCGTGGCGGGCGCCGAGTTCCTGCTCCGCTACAAGAACGACGGCAAGTTCTTCGGCTGGATCGCCTACACGCTCAGCAAGAGCCAGCGCCGCGATGCGCCCGGCGAACCATTGCGCGATTTCCAGTACGATCAGACGCACATCCTGTCGGTGCTCGCGAGCTACCAGCTCGGCAACGGCTGGCAGGTCGGCGGCCGGTTCCGGTACGTGACCGGGAGTCCATACACTCCTTATACAGGTGGCGTCGGCGACTACGACGCGGGGGCGTACGCGGCGATCCCCGGGGCGCTCTACTCCGCGCGCGACGGCGCGTTCCACCGCCTCGACCTGCGCGTCGACAAGACCTGGAAGTTCCCCGGCTGGCAGCTCGGCGCCTACCTCGACATCCAGAACGTCTACAACCGGCGCAACCCGGAAGGCCAGCAGTACAACTACAACTACAGCAAGAGCCAGGCGGTCGCCGGGCTCCCCATCCTCCCGATTGTCGGTCTGCGAGGTGAGCTATGAAACGATTGTTCGACTGGGTCCTCGCCATCCTGACGGCCCCCATGTTCGTCGGCTGCGGCGCCGACTTCGACCCCGGCTCGCGCGTCGTCGGCACCCGCGTGGTCGCCGTGGTCGTCGACCAGCCCTACGCCCACCCCGGGGAGACGGTGAAGGTGGACGCGCAGGCCCTCGACACGCTCGGGCGGCCCCTCGAGTGGGGGTTCGTCACCTGCTTCGCCCCGCGCGCCACGACGCCGTTCGCGTGCTTCCAGAAGATCGCCGAGGACGCCGCGGGCGGCACCCTGCCCGCGCTGACGATCGGGCCGAGCAACACCTACTCGTACACGGTCCCGGCCGACGCGCTCGCGCGTCTCCCGGTGGAGGCGCGCCCGTCCGCCTACGTCGGGGTCCTCATCGTGACCTGCCCCGGCAGGATCCAGCCCGGGGACACCCAGGGCCTCCCGCTCGCCTGCGTGGCCGACGGCCGCGCGCTGCGCCTCGACGAGTTCGAGGTGGGCGTGAAGCGCGTGTTCCTCCGCGAGAAGGACCGCAACCAGAACCCGGTCATCGCCAAGGTGAACTGGGACGGGGTCGAGTGGCCCGAGGGCGAGATCAAGGAGGTGTCGCCTTGCGGCAGCAGCACCGAGAACCGCTACGACCGCTGCGACGGCGGTGAGAAGCACGTGGTCGCCGCGATCCTGGGCGCGGGTGTCCGGGAGACGGGGACCGACGAGCTCGGCAACCCGTTCACCGAGGACGTCGCCATCCAGCACTACGCCACCGAGGGCCTGTTCGAGTACGACGCGCGCATCGGCGACCGCCCCGAGACCGGGTGGGTGGCCCGCGCCGGCGCCTCGGGCAAGACGGTGACGCTCTGGTTCGTCGCGCGCGACAACCGGGGTGGCGTCGGTTGGACGTCACGCCGCGTGAAGGTTCGCTAGCCTCGGGCAGCGCCATGACCATCCTCGTCGTCGACGATCAGGCCGCCGTCCGCACCGCCCTCGAGGTGCTGTTCGATGTCCACGACCTCCCCTGCGAGGCCGTGGCGACCCCGAAGGAGGCGCTCGAGCGCGTGCGGGCCGGCGGGGTCTCGGTCGTGGTGCAGGACATGAACTTCTCCGCGAACCAGACGTCGGGCGCGGAGGGGGTGGCGCTGTTCCGCGAGCTCCGCCAGGCCTCGCCAGGGCTGCCCGTCGTGCTGCTCACCGCCTGGAGCTCGCTCGAGACCGCCATCACGCTCGTGAAGGAGGGCGCGGCCGACTACCTCGAGAAGCCGTGGAACGACGACAAGCTGCTCGCGACGGTGAAGAACCTCAACGAGCTCTCCCGGCTCTCCGGCGAGAACCGCGCGCTGCGGGCCGCCGCGAGCCAGGCGCGCGCCGAGCTCGAGAAGACCCACGACCTGCGGGGCCTCGTCTACGCGAGCGAGGCGATGCACCGCGTGGTCGCCCTTGCCGTGCAGATCGCCCGCGCCGACGTGCCCGTCCTGATCACCGGCCCGAACGGCGCCGGCAAGGAGAAACTCGCGGAGATCGTGCAGGCCGCGTCGCGTCGCAAGGACAAGCCGTTCGTGCGGGTGAACGCCGGCGCCCTCCCCGACAACCTCCTCGAGGCCGAGCTGTTCGGCGCCGAGGCGGGCGCGTTCACCGGCGCCCAGAAGCTGCGCGTCGGCCGCTTCGAGTCGGCCGACGGCGGCACGCTGTTCCTCGACGAGATCGGCAACCTCTCGCTGTCCGGCCAGATGAAGCTGCTCCGCGTGCTGCAGACCGGCGAGCTGCAGCGACTCGGGAGCAACGTCACGCGCAAGGTCGACGTGCGGGTGATCAGCGCCACCAACGTGGATCTCCCGCGCGCCATCGAGGAGCGCGCGTTCCGCGAGGACCTGTATTTCCGCCTCAACGTGATCGAGCTGCGCGTGCCGCCGCTCGCCGAGCGCCGCGACGACGTGCTGCCGCTCGCCGAGCGGTTCGTCGTCGAACTCGCCGAGGAGGCCGGCGAAGGGCCGGCACCGACCCTCGCCGACGACGCGCGCCGCGCCCTGCTCGCCCACCCCTTCTCGGGCAACGTGCGCGAGCTGCGCAACCGGGTGCAGCGCGCGGTCCTCCTGTGCCAGGACGGCGTGGTGCACGCCGCCGATCTCGACCTCGACGGCATGCGGGCCGCGCGGAGCAGCGCTTCGCCCGCGCGGAGCGAGCCCACGTCGCGCGAGGTCGAGGTGGATCGCGCCTCGCTCGAGGCCCTGCTCGAGCGGCTCGACTTCAACATCTCGAAGGCGGCCGCCGAGCTCGGGCTGAGCCGCCAAGCGCTCTACCGCCGCATGGAGCGCGCCGGCGTGAGCCTCGAGCGCAAGGTCAAGAAGTGACCCTGCTCGACGCAGCCCTCGGCGGCGCGCTGCTCCTCTGCCTCCTGTGGCTCTTGCAGCAGCGCCAGGCGCTCGCGCGCGTCGAGCGGGCGAGGGACCGCGTCGAGGGCCGCCTCGACCAGGCCGAGCGCTCGCTGCGCGAGGGCGACGATCTGCTGCGCGCGCTCGGCGATCACGCGCCGATGGCGATGGTCATCTACACCGAGGAGGGCGCGCTCGCGTACACCAACCTGGAGGCGCGCGAGCTGTTCTTCGAGGGTCGAGAGCCGCCCGCGGGCACCCAGTTCCTGAGCCTGCTCGAGGGCGGCCCCGAGACCCTGCGCCGCGCCGTGGTGGGCGAGCGGGACGAGCTCTTCACCGTCGACGAGGCCGGAGAGCGCGAGATCTACCACGTGGGCAAGCGACACTTCCGCAGCGGGCAGGGCAAGCTGCTGACGCTGCTGATGGTCAAGCGGCTCACCCACGAGCTCGGGCGGCAGGAGCTCGAGGCCTGGAAGCGGATCATCCGGGTGATGGCGCACGAGATCGGCAACTCGCTCGCGCCGGTGTCCTCGCTCGTGCACTCCGCGCGGGTGCTCACGCGGGGCAAGGACGACAGCGGCAAGCTCGAGCGCATCTTCGAGACGATCGCCGAGCGCGCCGAACACCTGCGCTCGTTCCTCGAGCGCTACGCGACCCTCGCGCGCCTCCCCGAGCCGCGCAAGCGGGCGGTGGAGCTCGGCGCGTTCCTCGCCAAGGTCGGCGCGATGTTCCCGCACGTGGCCGTCACCGCCGGCTCCGGGGAGGCGCACTTCGATCCGGCGCAGCTCGAGCAGGTGCTGATCAACCTGCTCAAGAACGCGGCCGAGGCCGGCGGCGACGCCGAGGCCATCGAGCTCGAAGGCGCGATCGACCCCGACGGCAGCGTGCGCCTCGTCGTGCGCGACCGCGGCCAGGGGCTGTCGAGCGAGGTGATGGGGAGCGCGTTCGTGCCGTTCTACTCCACCAAGGAGAAGGGCTCGGGGCTCGGGCTGCCGCTCTGTCGAGAGATCGTCGAGGCGCACGGCGGCCGGCTGCGGCTGCAGAACCGCGCCGGCGGCGGCGCCGAGATCGTCGTGCGGCTGCCGGCGCGCGACACCACGGGCGACGACTTCCGCGTGAAGCTCACGCTCACCCGCGGCTGAGGGCACGCGCGGCGGACGGCCCCCATGCTAGGGTCCCGCCCGGGCGTTCGTCGCGCGCCTGGAGGATTGCATGTTTCACCGTCACAACGAGGGCGCCGAACGGATGCGCCAGCGCAAAGAGGCCGAGGATCAAGCGCCCCGCCTCTCCGATTCGTGTCCCACCCTGCAGACGCTCCGGCTCCAGCTGCGGTTCCGTCGCGGTGAGACGCGCATCGAGGATTCGGCCCACGTGAAGATCGTCGTGGTCGCCCGCGCCCCCGCCATGTTCTTCGTGCCCTGCGCCGACAAGGAGTGCCGCGAGGGCGGTCACGACATCACGAGCATGGTGATGGACGGCCTGCGCCGGAAGCAGACCACGGTCACCGGCGAAGACGCCTGCCACGGCACGCTCGGGTCGGCCCAGAGCCGGTGCAGCGGCTCGCTCGAGTTCGTCGCCACCGCGACCTACGGTTGATCTCCCGGTCGGCCACGCATCAACGCGCGAAGCGCGGGCGTCGGAGCCGTGGGGCTCTCCAACGCGTCGACGACCTGGTCGAACGTGCGCGCGTCGAGGACGAGTCGCACGGGAATCGAGGCCTCGTCGGGAATTGCGTCCTCGTCGGCGGTCACCGAGACGCTCGTCGAAGTCTGCGACGGGTCACTCATCGTTGTCACCTCTCCCAGCCGCAGGAGACTACCATCGGCGGAGGAGGGCGCCACGTCCGGTCGGCGTCTCGCGAACAGGTAGGCGTCACTGGCCAGCGCCCAGAGTGTGGTACAGGCGGCGCCCAGCGCCGAGGGCGGCTTTGGCAGCTTGTACGTATGCGCTCACCGGTCAGCACCTCGCGAGCCCTTGCGTGATCGCGGACCTTGGCCTCTACGCGTCGCATGAGCGATGCGAAGGATAGCGCTCGAACATCTGGGGCCAGTCGCGTGGGAGGCGGGCGGCGAGCCGCTGGCGACGAGTTCCTCGCGTGGTGCGAGCTGCACCGACGGGCTACCCGCAGGCTGACGTCGGACGGCTCGCGAGCTCAGGGAAAGGCGTCGGCTGCCCCTTTGCAGACGCCGGTCGCGCAAAAGGGGGTCGTGCCCGGCGTGCAAGCTGTACCGTCCGGGGCTTGGCGGTAGTTGGACAAGCTGCTGCAGTCCGGGATTCGGCAGTCGCGGAGATCGTCGGGTTTGTCCGCAGTGTCTGGCACGATCGTCACATGTCCCGACTGACAGGCAGGCCTCAGGCAGTTTCCCAACTTGTCGTCTGGCAACACCTGATCAGGCTTCTGCCGCTCACGGCAGACTCCCGACTCGCAATATCCTTCGGAGCACCAAGCGGAGGTCTTGCAATCAGCGTCGAAGCGACAGCTCCGCTCCGGGGTGGTGGTCGAGCAGCCGACGCAGACAAGCAATGCCAGTGCGCTGACTACCGACTTCATGACTGCCTCCGTGCGCCTACCGACGGGCCGCGCACCTCAACGTCGGAAGGGGGCGCCCCTTCACCAGCGCGTGTCCGACGCCAGGCACGGCGGACAGCCAATGTCCACGCAGCATCCGCCTGAATCGAGGGACAGGCAATCAGGGGCATGACAACGGCGAAGCGAAGCCACACTTGCCGGCGAGGCAGCTTGCGCCAGGTGCGCACTGGTCAGAGGGTGCACAGGCCTCGCCGTCAGCCTTCACCGCCACGCACTTACCGGTGCCACCCGTCGGACCCTGGCAGCGGGTGCCGTGGCCACACTTTATCGGAGGGCCGCTGGTGAACCAGGGACAGTCCTCGCCCGCCCCGACGAGCGTCACCTTCTCGCAGGATCCCGAGGTGCGGTTGCAATCGAGGTCCTGCAGGACGTCGCAGTCCGAGCCCTTCTTGCAAGCTGCGCCGACGCCGCCGGCCTTCACGCATTTGCCGGCTTTGCAGAGGGTTCCGTTCGTGCAGACCTTCGTGGTGTCGCAGGCCTCGTCGAGACCCACGACGGCGATGCACTGACCCGCACAGACGGCGTCGTACGCGCAGAGGGCGGGCGCGCCGCAGCTTGCGCCCGTGCCCACAGGACTCGCGCACGTGCCACACACGGTCTCCGTGGCGCTGCACGCTCGCGACGCGCAGTCCGCCGCCTGCGCACAGCTGCCGCCGGAGGCTCGCGCAGCGACCACACGGGGCGGGGCGCAGGTCTTGGCCTGGTAGCGATCGTCGCACGTCAAGCTCGCGTAGCAGGCGAGCTGCGCGTCGATGTCGGAGCGAGAGTAGACGGTTGCTGTCGGTGCCCCCGTCGAGCAGATGAGCGCGAAGCGCGCGCTGCAGGTGGAGGGATCGGCGAACAGGGTGGCGAGCAACAGCGGCGCACACTTGGCATAGAACGCGCAGTACGCCTCCGCGTAACTCTTGCAGTACTCGGCCAGGGGCACGCCAGTTGGGGCGTCGACCGGTGTGTCCGAGCCAGTATCCGCGTCGAGCGAGGCCTCCAGCTTCGCATCTGCCGGCGAGGCGTCGTCCGTGTCGGGCGCGGCGTCGGCCGGCGCGGCAGGACCGACCTCCGAGCTGGAGCACGCAACCGAAAGGCACCCCGCGATGAGGAGGGCCAGCAACCGAGCGTCGAATGGGGTATGCATGCGAACTCTCCCGACAACTTCCGCCGAGTTGCGAAGGCTAGCATGCGGTGAGCGGACCGCACGAGACAACCACACGCACATCGATCGCCGCGGCATTCCCTCTAACGCAGTTTGCCACCCTTCGCAGCCGGTCGCTCAATTCGCAGTTCCGGTCCAAACCAGCCAGGAATCGAGATGGCACCCTGACGGACGAGCCCGAAGTCGACGCCACCACCTCGGTTCGGCCCCCCGGGAAGCAGCGGAATTCCGCCGGGGTGAGATGGACCGGTGTCGGGTGGCACGTAAGCGTCTTTGACGTCCTTTCCCTTGCACCTCACTTCGTAATACTCACGCAAACCGGCGTCGAGCGCGATTTCGGCTTCGGCGAGGGGCGGAATGGCGAGAGTCAGATAGCGCACCCCACCGGTTGTGCGAAGAACACAGCGTAGAGGGTAGGGGGGCAGACGGAACGCTTCGAGGATCTGGCTACTCCATAGCTCCACCCAGATCGTCCCCTTCTGGGTCTCGTCGTCCCAAGTCCAGCCGAAGCGTGGATTCCACGTCGCACTCGGACCGAGGAACTGTCGCAGCGGGTCGTCAATAATGAAAGGTCCGGCGCACAGTCGCATCCTGCTATCCGGTTGCACGTTCTCGAACGTCCAGAGAGCCCGGCACACATAGCGCGGACGAATGCCCCTCGGGTAGAGCGAGCAGACCTCTAGGTCGTCATACGACCATCGCGGCGCCTCGGACAAGGCCACCGAAAGGCGGGGGCCAGGCCGCAGCGAGCGGATATCGGGAAGCTGAACGTCGATCACGAGCGCATTGCTCAGACCGTGGGAGCCCAGGATTCTGATAGCGAGGGGCGGCGGCGGTGCGATCGTCACGCCCGGCGGCAGCGGCACGTCGAACACCTCGAGCGTGTAGTTGCAATCGATTTCACGGTCGTGGTCTTCATCGCTGACCGAGCACGATCCGATGAAGTCAGAGGTCTTCATTGTCGCCACCGTAAACGGTGGAAGCGCAGGTATCGCCGTCCGGCCGAACCCCGTCGAACCAACGTCCTTCGGTAGCCGCTGCGTCGCAGCTCCGCCGATGACTTGAATTAGTCCGCCAATGAATCCAACAATGAACCCCGCAGCAGCGCCAGCCGGCCCGCCAAAAGCGCCAAAGAAGGCGCCCAGCAGACCTTCGGTAAGGCCGGTGAGTACGCCAACTTTAAGAACATCCCAGTTGTCGGCGTCAACATCGATTTCAGTCCTCAGATAAAGCCGATTGGGATCGGTCATCCTGACGAATGTCTTGGACGTCGTTTCAAACCCAATCGTGCCGAACTTTGTCCACACATTTCCCGAAATTGAAATGGTGACGACAGAATCTCGAGACCAGCCAACATCCACAGTCACATCAGACAGTTCCGAACTCTTCTCTGATTCAGCAAGGACACGCTGCCGCAACCGCTGGGTAAGGAACCGCGCGTCAACGATCGTCCGTACGCCTCCAGAAACCAGCGTTGGCAAACCTACATCCCCGGACGACAGGCCAGCGCGAATGTCTTTTCCGGTGCTGAACAATGCCCACTCAGCAGCATTCTGCTTTGGCGCATAGTCAAGTCGAATAGCGAGAACGTTTCCGCTGACCTGAACGCCGGTTCGACTCGGATTGTTCGGGTTCGTACCAATGAGCGGCTGCAGGCTTCCAATCGGTAAAGCTATCGGCGGAATCGCTACGGTGGGACCAATCCTGTCGCCGATCTGCTTCAGAAGCAACGGTGGAAGTATCGGACTTCTCACGCCGACAAACGAAACAATGACGGCCGGGACACCTGTGCTGACGATTCTGCCAACGGATAGAGAAAAGACAAACCTCATGCCGGCGACGATTAGCGGCGCTACGGCGCCGGCGTTTCCAGCATCAAGTTCACCGATTGTCGGCATAGGCCCCGAAACCTGAACGATGAGTTCCGGTCCATCATCACCCCGCTCAACATCAACGGACTCCAACTTGACGCGATCTACTTCATGGACTTTTCCGTCAAGGAGCACCATGGGAGCGAAGCAGAGGGCCGACAACGATGTCACAGGATCTAGCGCCGCCTCTAGCTTTGGTCGCGCTTTCTCCAGCGCATCTTCAAAAATCGATGAGCCCTCAAGTTCGATTTGAATGTACACGGCTATCACCTAGCTTTGGGGGCTTTTATGACCAGGGCTTCGCCTTTTGACTCGCCCGTGTTGAAGGCAGCATATGCACACGAGTCGTCGAACATCATTGGGAATTGATTTATCATGAAGCTGCCAGGAATCGTCAGGCTGAACGACGCCAGAGCCGTCGGAGTTGCTTCAACGCGCATTCCGTGCGGTGTACGCATGGCGATGATTTGACCCTCGAAACGATTGACGGAGTAATCTCCCTTGATACTCAGCCAGTACAGCCAACCTGAGCTCTCTTGGGCGAAGATGATCCAGGCGTCACCGCCGGATGGAATCCTCTGCGATACTCCGCTATCGAGATCGATCTCAAGGATATATGTGCCTCCAAAGGCGATGTAGGCCTGTCGTCCTGAAACAATGGGAGTAGGCTTGAAGAAGGACTTGTACTCATCTGGAGGAACGACGAGGAATGTCTGCTGCGTTCCGCTGTCGTCGACTCGCGTTACTTTGAGGACATCTTCGATGGAGTCAATTTGGAGGCGGTAGTCCTTGCCGATGGCAAAGCCTAGCGACACTGGCGGACCATTCTGGACCAGTCCCCCCATGCGAGGCGCAATGAAAATCTGTGCATTCGACTCCCAGTACACCTCGCCGTTATGGAGAAACGCCCCGTAGGCTGGGAAGGGGTCGGCTCCAGATCGGCACGCCACGGGGGAACCCCCGCTCCCGTCGAGCGGGACGCGCAACAAGCACTGCTTTCCATCGGCGTACCCAAGTGTGAGGACGTCCTCACCATCGCCAATCGCCCAGCGCCGCGGCCTGAAGGATGTGAGCACGTGGCTAGGCCCGCCATATGTCGAGATCCAGCGCGCCCCATTGAAGCGGTCCGAGAAGAGAAGACGGTCGCCTGCGATACCGAGAAACTCGTCGCCCAAGCCAGCAGGTCTTTGATCGACGACGACCGGCGCGTCGCCCGGATAGCAAGCGGCATAGTTGCACGCCCCCGCCACGCACTTACCGGCGCAGCACTCCGAATTGTCGAGGCACCGTTCGCCGCCAACCAGGCACCCCCTACCGCTGCTGGTTCGCGGTTGACCGCATCGACCGAATCTATCGCAAGCACCTGCGCAGCAGCTGGGGCCGCACTGTTCGCCATCGCGCAAGCAAGTCTTGTAGCTACCCGTGCAACGCCCATCCTTGCATTCGCCTGAGCAACAATCCGAGGCCGTGCTGCAGACTTCAAGAAGCTCGCGGCAGCCACCGTCAGGAGGCGCAATACCGGGAGCCGGCGATGGACCCGAACAGCCGAGGGCTCCCGCAACGAGCCACGCATCGATGCGCCACGCGGCCAGCGACCCCAGCGCCTGCAAGGCCGGCTTCATGTCGCCGTCACGGAGAATGACCCCGTCACCCCTGCCGCGAAGCTCGTGCATTCCACGACGAAGTCCGTGCCGTCCTGCACCTGCGTGGTGTAGATGATCTGCGAGTCCGTTCCCGGACCACTGTCGTCGTCCTGCGCGAGCAGCACCCCGTTCTTGTCGGTGCCGCCCAGCAGATACATGTACGTATCGAAACCGCCGCCCGTCATGTCGATCGTCAGCGTCGTCCCAATCGGCACCGAGAGCCGGAAGTACTTCGCGAGGTAGGTGGAGCCGCGCGAGACCGACACGCAGATCTGCCCCGCGATGAGGCTGCTGCTCAGCGCTCCCCCACCCTGCGTCAACCGGCGGTACGCACAGACGTCGGGGTCGGCGACCTGCGTCATCAGCACGATGTCCCAGCGGATCTCCGTTGCCGGTCCCCCAACGACTTCGAGGTCCACACCCCCGCTCCCGTTCGCGACGAGCTGGGCCTGCCAGTTCGCCGCGCTCCCGCCCTCGAAGCCGCCCTGGAGCCCGATGCTCCCCGACTGGATCGCGACCCCGCTGAGGTCCCGGCGAAACGTGGCCTCGATGTCCCACCACCGGTGGTTCACGTTGTCGGCGCCCGTACCAAGGACGAGCGCACGGAAGCTCGACTTGCTCGCCGTGGGCAGCGCCTGGCTCGCGACCACCAGCGGCGTCGCGTCCACTGTGACGCCCTCGGCCTCGACCTTCTGGACGACAGCCGACAGCCCGGGCGGCCCCTGCAACCCGACCGACGACCCGTACATCTGCAGGCGATGGGTCAGCTCGCTGCGAAGCCTCGCCTCAAGCTCTTCCAAGCCTTGGCGGCTCTCTTCCCACCGAGGGCCGATCTGACGAGGCAGACCGAAGTCCCCAATAGGGTGACTGAGCACCTCCTCTCGCTCGAGTGGCGGCGGTTGGAGGCTCGCCGGCAAGACGAACGGCGCTCGGTCGAAGAACTTCGTGGCAATGGCCTGCGGCTCTTCGGCGTAGACCTCGCTGCACCCGCTGCAGGGCGCGGCGACGACCGCGCTGGCACAGCCGCAGCCCTTCTTGCCGATGGAGCGTTCCATGGCTCTACAAGGGCGAATTCGTGACGCCCGTGACCTTGGCGACGGATTCCAGTTCCCAGGCGACGAGCGCGTAGGCGCCGTGGACCATGTACTCTGACGTTGCGAGAGGAGCCACGACCGGATCGCTCTCGACGACGAGTCCGAACGAGTCGGTCGATCCGTAGCCGTACACGAGGTTGAGCCCGGTTCCGCCAAGGTTCACCGCGTAGATCGTCGTCGTGGCGCCCTGGACCACGTCGGCTCGATAGAACGGGATCCCCATGTAGTGGTAGATCATCAGCCCCGTTCGGCGATCGACACGCCAACCACTCTGGCCGTTCTGTCCCGTGGCGGTCGCCATGAGCCGGCGCATCGCAAGAGTACCTCCGACGAGGCAGTGTGGCCCATCGCCTGCGCCCGTGCCACTCGGCGTCACCAGGGTGAGGAGGTTGCGGATGTCGGCCTCGAGCGACGCCGTTGCCGCGAAGCTCTGTGTGCCGACCGCCAGGCTGTCCAGCCCGTTCAGCGTGGCGATCTGGTTGGATCCTCCTGCGAGACCCGTTCCTTGGATGATCTGGGTGTCGAGGAAGCGAAGGACCGACTGGGCAGCTGCGTAGGTACGCACCTCCACGCCGTCGACCGCCGTCCCTCGCGCGGTGACCTGAGCATCGATGCGGGGCAGCGCGAACCGGGCGCCGACGCGGGCCCCGATGAAGTTGGTCGTGGTCATTCCGCTGTTGATGTTGGTCAGACCCGCGGCCGGGAGCAGGTTGTCGTAGTAGGCCGCCGCTGGCAGAGCGCCGTTGATACGTTGGACCGTCACCTGGAGCGTGTACGGAATGCTGGAGTTCGTCGTGGGCCCAGCGCCACCCATCGGCGAGCCCTTGATCATCGTGATGGCCTGCAAGAACTCGCTGACCCGCGTGCTGCCGCCGACGCGAAACAACGGCCGAGAAGCGTCGAAGAGAATCGATTCCTGGGCAGCCTGGCGAAGATTGAGCATCGGTCCCCCTGCGTGTCTCTGGACGTGAACAGCGCCTGCCCGAAAGGTATCCCCCCCCCCCCCTCGTCTCGGCAAGCAACAAAATGGCGTCCGAGCGGGGCCCGAGCGGAGAAATGCGACCGGACCATGATCCAGCGCAGGTGTTCGAGTGGACAGGAAGCCAGGTCCGCCTCCCGTCAGAGCCGGGCAAGCAGGCGCTTCGCGAACAGGTAGGCGTCGCCCGGCCAGCGCGCCGAGAGGTACGCGCCGTCCTCCACGACGAAGGCGTGGCGGTCGTCGTCGGCGGTCCCGCGGGTGAGGCCGAGCGGACCGCGCACGAACTGACCCGGCGAAGCGAGGGTGCTCTTCACCTCGTCCTCCACGTAGGCCGGGTAGGTGCGGTAATAGCCCCCGAGCTTCCACGCGGTGATCGCGTACGCCGACCACTCCATCCACTTCGGCAGGCAGGTGGTCGTGCGGTCGCGCAGGATCCCCGCGCGCGCGGCGACGAGGACGCCGTGGCAGATGGCGGCGATCGGTCGACCGCTGGCGGCGAAGTCGCGGACCTTCGCCTGCAACGGCGCGCTCGCCAGGTACTGCTTCATCCCCTGCGCATGACCACCTGGGAGGAGCAGCGCGTCGTGGTCGCTGGGGACGATCGTGTCCCACGCGATCGGCGCCCGGAACGCCGCGTCGGCCTCGAGCTCGCGATAGAACGCGCGGGGCTCCGGGTCCGCGCCGAGCTGTCCGAAGAGCACACCGCGGAGGAGGAGCGGATCGCACGCCGCGGTGGCTCCCCGCTCGGTGGCGAACACCACCTCGTGGCCGGCGCGGGTCAGCAGGCGCCACGGGACCGCGACCTCGGTGGTGTCGAAGTCGCGATCGGGCAGCGGGCAGAGGACGCGCTTGTTCGCCATGGCCCGGTGTAGCGGCGTCGACGGCTTCCGTCACACTCTGCCCGGTCCGCGCGACGTCGGGGCGTGTCCACCCTCCTCGCCTGCTTCTTCCTGCTGATCTCGAGCGCGAACGAACACCGGCTTCCGCCGGACGACTGCCAGCTCGGCGAACGGCGGCGGTGTGCGGTCCAGCTCCCCGCGGGTGCCAACGGGATACCCGGTAACCTCACGATGCGTTGCCTGCCCGACTGGCAAGGCGTCCTGCGCTTCAACCACGCCGACTGCAACACGCCGCTGGTCCTCGCCTTCGACGAAGCGCCGGTCCTCTTCACGCCGGCCGCGGGCACCTTCACGCTCGGCGCCACCCCGCGCACCGAGTGGGTCTCGGCCGCGACGCCCTGGCTCGTGCTCGACCGCGACGGGAGTGGATGCGTCGACGACCAGTCCGAGTTGTTCGGCCATATGGGCTCAGCGCTCGACGGCTTCGCGAACCTCGCCGAGCACGACGCCAACCACGACGGGAAGATCGACGCGGCCGACCCGGCGTTCGCTCGCCTCGCCCTCTGGTACGACCGCGACCAAGATCGCAGGTGCACCGCGAAGGAGATGGTGGGGCTCGCGAAAGCCGGGGTCGTGGCGATCGAGCTCTCCGCGACGAAGACGCCTTCGCTCGTGGTCGGCTCCTACGAGGGCGCGTGGGCCACGATGGTGTTCCGCACCCCGACCGGCGCGCTGCGACGCGGCAAGGTGATCGACGTGTACCTGGCGCCGCTCTAGTAGTTGGCCGCCGCCAGCGCGACCTCGTGCGGCGCGGACGGCCCGAGCACGACGACGACGAGGTTTCGGCCATCCAACGGGCTGGCCCCGATCTTGGAATAGGTCGTGAAGACAGGCCCGAGTGGCACCCGCAGGGCGCGTGGATCCGAGAGCGGGGCGCCGTGCGGGACCAGCGTCAGGTTTGCGGTCTCGCCGGCCTTCGACGGAAACCGCACGCCGACCGAGGCGCCGAGTCCGCCGTAAGACAGGCCCGTGGTGGACTCGAGCGAGACGGGGACGCCCGGGCTCGGATCCTGGAAGTAGACATCGAGCGCCTGGCGCGCGGGGTGGGGCGACAGATGCAGCACCTGGAGCCCCACGCGCGCCCCGATGGCCCCCGCGTACGAAGGCAGCGGCAAGTGGTTCGGTTGGTAGAGGCGCACGCCGAGGCTCGGGGGAGCGCCCGTTGCGCCGCAAGGGCCGTCCGCCGTCGGGCTCGACTTGCACCCGGTGGCCGCGATGATGGTGAAATTGACATCGGGCTTGATGGTGCCCTTGGGCACGAGGAGGAAGGAGGTCGGATCCGCGTACGCTGCCGGCCACACATCCGCGCACTTCTTGCCTTCGAGGAGGGGGTTCTTCTCGACGAAGTAGAACGCTGTCGTGAACGCCTTGACGGCTGCCACGGCCGTCGGCGACATGGGCAGAGGAACGACGCTGCCGAAAGGCAAGGGCTTGAACAGCGCTGGATCGGTTGGGCTCGCTGGGTCAGGAGCGCCAATGGGCCCGAGCGCCTGGACGGCGGTGAGCGCGGTCGGGGCACCGGTCAGCGCAGCGAGACAGACGAAGCGGGGCCCCAGGTCGGGCGAGGCGTGCACGATCGTGACCCCTGCGCCTCCGCGCGGGGGTGGCCCGGTGTCGACCTCGGGTCCGGTATCCGCAGCCACGGTGTCGAAGACGAACGTGTCGGGCATCCCACCGGTGTCGATGGCGAGCGTGTCGGGCGTCGTGTCGACGGTGACGGTGTCAGGCGTGGCGTCGAGCGACAAGTCCGGGATCTCACGCGCTCCACAACCAGCCAGGAGTGACAGCCCCAAGACGCACGTTCTCATGAGACTCACGCGATGAGGGTATGGGGGTCCGCACCCCTGCGACATGGTCATTTGTACGGTGGCACAGGACATGAACGAGACGCGACATGCGCACGCTCGTCCTCGCCGCGCTGCTCGTCTCCTGTCGGGGTCCGGTCGCCCCCAGCCCGGCGCCCGAGTCCACGCCGACGCCCAGCACGTCGGTGTCCACGAAGGCCCGGTCCCCCGTCGAGACCAAGACCTGGCTCTGCGGCTGCCACCACGCCTCGGGCATGCTCGGGTCGTGCGACGAGATGGGCTTCGACGACCCCGACCCCGACTGCCTGCGCAC
>Ga0154020_10002081_pt1 | contig 24376 bp, 24 predicted proteins | sample Klosneuvirus_201_FD_109709 | JGI IMG/M metagenome (GOLD analysis project Ga0154020, IMG submission 109709) | Active sludge microbial communities from wastewater, Klosterneuburg, Austria - Klosneuvirus_20160825_MG | ecosystem: Engineered > WWTP > Aerobic digester > Activated sludge | place...
AGATCCGGAAGGCCAATGATCAAATTCTTCCGCAACATCCGCCAACGCATGGTCAACGAGAACAGGGTATCCAAGTATTTGCTGTACGCTACCGGCGAGATCATCCTCGTGGTGATCGGGATCCTGATCGCGCTGAACATCAACATGTACAATGGCGACCGTAAGGACCGTGCTCAGGAACGCGTCCTGCTGGAGACCATTCAGCAAGACCTGCGACGCGATACGGTGGACATGCACATGAATCTCTCATTGCATAGATCCACCTTGGTGGAAGAAAGCAAACTGCTTGAATGGATGATCGGAATGGCAGATACCACAGGGCTCGCTATCCGATACACGGATGCCTTTGGCATAGACCTGATCCTGACCACCCACAGGTCCACGTACATGAATCTTCAGAAGCACGACGTGGGGCTATTGCGCGATCATGAACTACACGAACGGATCGAACGACACTACGATTTCTTCTATACCGTCATGGAAACGGTAGAGAATAGTCTGCCGAGCTATGACATGTACAGTAGAAAAGCGCCGTACTTCGAGAGACACTTTCGGGTGAAGGGTGCGACCAAAGCGTTTCTTGACCGGGACAAGGCGAACAATGGTGGGAAGAAGGACTATCTGGATGCGAATCCCCAGCGGAACGAGCTTGAACCGATCGACCTTGAGGCCATGCGCGCCGACAATGCTTTTCAGGTAGTGCTTTCCGAGTGCATCGTTCAAAGAAAGGTGATGATCCAATTCTACACGGACCTTCTTGATCGCACAGCCGAGCTCGATGGATCCATCAGCGCCTATCTCAACAAGACCGAATAGGGTACGAAGCGCCCATCGACCATGATCAAGATCTTCCGCACCATACGCCAACGCATGTTGAAAGAGAACCGCTTCTCCCGTTACTTCCTGTACGCCATCGGCGAGATCGTGCTCGTGGTCATCGGGATCTTGATCGCCTTGCAGATCAACCTGTGGAACGAGCAACGGAAACTAGCGAAGGAAGAGCAACTCGTGCTGATCCAACTGAGAACGGACTTCCGGTCGGATCTGGAACAACTGGAAGGCAAGATCGCTTCGGGGGTCCACATCGTTGTATCAAGTGCGGCGGCCTTGCGCTACATGGACAACCCTGTCGGGGTGCAACGGGACAGCCTGATCAAGGAACTGGGGGCGATCCTTGGCTGGCCAACCTTCAAGGCGACGAAGAATGACATGAGCACCACTGGTCGCCTACAGCTGATCAGGAATCCAGAACTACGATCCATGCTCTCCAATTGGCCCACGGAAGTGACACGGGTCCAAGAAACGGAGCAAGAGATCAAGAGCCTCTATCTCGATGTCATCCTTCCATTCACGATCGACTTCGGCATTGCGCGGGAAATGGTCATCTCCTACTATGGTGACACCACCAATCTTGGGTTCCTGCTGGACAAGCGACCCTTCCAGCACCTGCACATGGCGCGATCGGTCAAAGCTCCAGCGCTGGAAGAGATCCTGAACAGCGCTAAACTGGAGGGCATCCTGATGAATACGATGACCATCAACGAATTGAGCAATTGGGAGTCGGCTACCTTGGAAGAGATGATCCACGAGATCCTCGCATTGCTCGACAAGGAGATCGAGGATGACCTGAACAGCGCACCATGATCAAATTCTTCCGCACCATTCGCCAACGCATGTTGAAAGAGAACCGCTTCTCCCGCTACTTCCTATATGCCATCGGCGAGATCGTCCTGGTGGTGATCGGCATACTGATCGCCTTGCAGATCAATACTTGGAACGAGAACCAGAAGCTGCGGCACAGGCAGGTGGACCTGATCAATGCTCTGATCTTGGACCTGAATGCGAAGATGGAGGAGAACACGGGCGACTTGGCGTACGGTGAGGATATCATGGCAAAGGCCGAAAAGGCATTGCAAGACATGGGATCCGGAGCCGCTATCGATACTGCTGATGTCAGGGACCTGCTGAAGAACATGGCAGCGGATGAGTGGCGCTATATGACCACCACACCCACCTACAACAGTATCATCAACTCGGACCTTTGGCAACAACTACCGGATACCCTTGCCAATGGGGTCCAACACATCTACGATCATCATTCCAACGGGTTGAGGGTATGTTTCGAGAAGCACAGTGAATATGCCACGCACTGCCGGTTGACCTATCTCGCACCCCATGACCTGCTTGACCTGGACCAGGACCCTATGGTGCTGAGCATGAAGATCGCCGAGGACCCCGAAGCCTTCCGTGTGAACCTGACCACGTTCATGAGCGGGGTGTACCGACTGATCAAGTACAACCGAGCATCAGGCAAAGCGATCGAGGCACAGATCCCAGCACTCAACTCCTACCGGGACGAGCTATCCGAAGGATCGCACTGACCCATTCGATCAACAACCCACTCTATGATCCGTTTCTTCCGCACCATCCGCCAAAGCCTGTTGGCCCAAGGCCGCGTAACCCGTTACCTCACCTACGCCATTGGCGAGATCGTGCTGGTGGTGATCGGGATCTTGATCGCCTTGCAACTCAACCTCTGGAAGGAAGATGCCAAGAGCGTCAAGGTGGAACACAAGATCCTGGAAGAGATACGCAATGGCTTGGAGAAGGACCTTGCCGATATCGCGCACAACAGGAGGGGTCATACCAATGGCATACGATCCTGTGCGTACTGGAACAAGGTGATCCACGGCCAGGAGGTGAGCACCGATTCGATCGATTTCTACTACTGGTATTTGACACGAAGCTTCACCCTAGCGCAGAACACCGCTAGCTATGAGTCGCTGAAATCACGAGGCTTGGAGCTGATCACCAACGACTCCCTTCGGCTTCGGATCACGAACTTGTACCAAGTGGAGTATGTGCCTATGAAGGCCTTGGAGGAATCGTACAGCGAAACACAATTCCACGAAGCATACCAGTTGGCCATCAACCGGATCATGGCCCCCCTTCTCGTTTTCAACGAAGCTGGCGAACTGGTCTCTGTGAACACATCGGTGCGGCTTGGGGATGATGCCCGAAATGAGTTGATGAGCTACCTCTGGCGGATCACAGGCAATCGGCAGCATGTCCTGAAGAACTATGCAACACTGGAGGAACAGATCCAACAGCTACGTACACGCATAAATGAAGAATTGGCCAAGCGGCCGAATTGACGACATTCCCCCAAGCACCTGCAAGCACCCTATGGCCCGCATCTTCAACTCCATCCGCCACCGCCTCTTAAAGGAGAACCGTCTCACCCGCTACTTGGTCTATGCCATTGGCGAGATCGTGCTGGTGGTGATCGGGATCTTCCTGGCACTTCAGCTGAACAACTGGAATGCTGGCCGTAAGGAGGCCGCCAAAGAGCTCGGGCTACTGGCTGAGATGCGCCAAAACCTAGAGGCTGACCTGAAGGATTGCCGCTACAACATCGACATGAACCAACGTCTTTTGCGTGGGAATGTCGCCGTACTGAAGCATCTGGAGGATCGCACCCCCTTCCTTGATTCGCTACGCGTGCATTACGGCAACCTCTTCGGAAGCACGGTGCTCACACCGAACACTTCAGCCTTCGACAATCTAAGAAGCATCGGTTTCGACCTCATCACCAACGACAGCCTGCGCCGCAGCATCACTAAGCTATACTCAGAGCGTTACACGTACTTGGACAAACTTGAAAGCGGTTTCGATGGACATCTACAAATGGACGATCTGGGTCCACACATCTACACCAAGATCATCGTGGACACCATCTGGGTCAGTGGCTATCCCATCAACGCCGAAGCGCTCATGGACGACATCGGGTTCAAGGGCGTAGTCCGGATGAATGTGTCGATCCGCGGTTATATGATCAATATTTACAAAGGCTTTGAGAAGCGGATCCTGGCGCTGATGGAGGAGATCGATGGGGAGTTGAATGAGCGGAGAGAGTGATCACTCCGCGCTCCAGAGCTCCCGATAGGAACCCTCGGGGTCATACATCGACGCCTGACGCTCCGGGTCGAAACGCCTTCCCTCGCGAGGGTCGTTGCCCACCCCTGCCACGTATTGCCAATTGCCCCAATTGCTGCATGGATCATAGTCGATGAGCATGCGCTCGAACCACCACGCACCCATGCGCCAGTCGAGTTTCAGGTCGTGCACCAGATAGCTCGCCACGTTCTGACGCCCACGGTTGCTCATCCACCCGGTATGCAACAGCTCCCGCATGTTGGCATCGATGAAGGGCTGACCTGTGCGTCCCTCGCACCATGCGTTGAACCGCCCTGGGTCTTGGTCTCCACGTTCAGGCATCCGCCCGATACCCCCTCGCTGGAAAAAGGAGGCGCCATGTTTCGCAGCCGTGAACTGAAAGAAGTCGCGCCATAGCAATTCGAAGTAGAGCCAGTATGTGCTCTCGTTGGCGCCATGCTCAGCCTCATAACGCTTCACGGCATGGTACACCTCGCGCGCAGACAATGCACCGGAGGCCAACCAAGGACTGAATTTGCTGCTGTAGTCCGCACCCAAAAGTCCATTCCTGGTCTCCTTGTAGGTGGAAAGAGCGCGGGTATCCCAGAGATAGTGCTTTAACCGTGCGAGGCCTGCGGCCCGTCCACCGGAGAACACCATGGACGCGCGGTGATCATTCGGATACGGCACATACGGGAGCTCTTCCTGCGCCAGGATCCGTTCTCCCCAATAAGCCGGTGAAGGGATCCTTTCGGGCTCGGGCAACAACTCGTGGACGGCGCTGTAATTCTCCACCTTGGTGCGGAACGCAGTGAACACATGAGGGATCTCGTTCACGGTGAAAGGAAGGTCGTCCGGCAGCAGGAGCGTGTTGGGGGCGTGCAACCGCAGGTCGAACGCGGCGGCCACTGTCCGTTCCTGTTGTTGTTCCTCCCATCCGTAGAGGCGCTGCGCATGGATCACGTTGGCCTTCCATAGTGTGGCCACTTGGTATAGCACACTTGCCGGATCACCAACACGCACGCTCAACGAAGTTCCTTTTGAGCGAAGTGAAGCAGCCAGATCAGCGATCCCTTCATGGATGAAACGGCGTCTGAAGCTCCCCGACCGCTCGAACCCGAACGGCGAAGGTCCGTGTTGATCGGGGTCGATGACAAGCACGGGCAGCACTTCATCGTGTTCAGCCAGAGCTGCCGTCAAGGCCGTATTGTCAGCGAGACGCAGATCATTCCGGAACCAAACGATGCCCCTGCTCATAGCGTTTCGATGTGCTTCAAAAGGTCATCGCCCTTGTCCAACAGGGCGTGTTGATCGCCTGGTGCCATTTTCTCCCACGTGCGGTACACCATGCCCACGCGTTGCATGGTGCCGGGGCGGGCCTCGTTGCTTTCAAGTCGCGTGCGGTTCCGCGCATGGAAATGCCAGTACAGTGCATTGAACGGACAGGCTTTCTCGCCGGTGCGCTCCTTCACATTGTAGTGGCAGGAGGCACAGTGATGGCCCATCTTGTTCAAATAGGAACCGCTGCTCACATACGGTTTGGTGCCCACGATCCCGCCATCGGCGAACTGGCTCATGCCGCGCGTATTGGTGACCTCCACCCAATGGATCGCATCGGCATAGATCCCTAGGTACCAGCCGTCCACCGCATCCGGATGCACGCCTGCCAACAATGCGAAATTGCCGGTTACCATGAGGCGTTGGATGTGGTGGGCATAGGCATTCTCCAAGCTGCCTTTGATCGCTTCCCGCATGCAGGCCATGCGCGTTTCTCCGGTCCAATACCACGACGGAAGCGCCCGGTCATGGCCGAAGAAATTCATTCCGGCATATTCCGGCATGCGTGCCCAATAGATGCCACGCATGTATTCGCGCCAGCCGATGATCTGGCGCACGAAACCCTCGATCTGCGATAGCGTGATCCGATCCGGGTCGGCCTTCCATGCGGCCACGGCAGCCTCGCATACTTCCATCGGCGAGATCAGCTTGGCGTTCATACTGAAACTGAGACGGGAGTGGTACAGTGACCATTGGCCGGGGACCAGTGCATCCTGATAGGCGCCGAAAGCCGGTAACAAGTGGTCACAGAAATAGTCCAGCAAGCGAAGGCTCTCTGCGCGATCCAATGGCCAAGAGACCCGTGACGCATCCACCGTGCCAATGGTTTTGACCCCATGCCATAACACCATATCGGCCAGTTCGCGCAGATCGTGGTTGAAGAGCAGCGGCGGCGGTGCTTCATGGTCCTTCTCCGGTCGTTGCCGGTTCTCTTTGTCCAGGTTCCAAGTGCCTCCCTCGGGCCTGCCATTACGCATCAGCAATCCGGTGCGCTCGCGCATCACCCGGTAGAAGCGCTCCATGAGGTACTGCTTCTTTCCTGCGAAGAGTTCCGCGACCTCTTCGCGCTGCGTGAGGAAGTGCTCCGTATCGGCCACCTCCACCACGCATCCGGACGTTTTAGCGAAGCGCTTGATCTGTTCATCCAACCGGTATGCATCGGGTAGTTGGTACGCGAAGGTGCTCGCCCCGCTGGCCTCCAGGATCCAAGCCAGGTTCGCCGCCATATCCTGAACATTGCGTTCATCGTCCAGTTGCAGGTAAAGGACACGATGCCCATTATCGCTCAATGCCTGACCAAAACGGCGCATGGCCGCGAAGAAGCACAGGACCTTCTGGATGTGCAGCGGGGTGTGGTCCGTTTCCTGCCGAACTTCCATGAACACGTGCAACGCATCGGGATCCGCATTTCGATACCACGAATGCGCGGCGTTCAACTGGTCGCCCAGGATCAGACGGACTGTTCCTGCGGGGCGTGGTTCTTGTTCCTTCGGCATCGTTCACTGCAATATTTTACTTCCTCCCAGACCTGCTCCCACTTCTTCCGCCACAAAAATGCACGCCCACATGCAACGCATACTTTCTGTGCCCTGTCGCTAGGCATCTTGTGTTTAGGCATTGCTCAAGCGATGATAAGCCCCTCCTCTTCTCGACCGAAAATAGTGGCCCGGCCAGAGCGATGTCTTTCGCCAATGACCCAACACAGCCAGGCATCAGCCTCGTGACGATCGGCGGGATCGGGAGGTGGGAGTTGCACCATACCGGCCATGATGCGAAGTTTGTGTTTCGGGATCGTTCGTCCAGAAATGACCTTCAGCATATCCCACTCTTGCCGTATGAGCGCCGCCGGATAAGCCTCGTGCACAGCGATACCGAGTTTCCGCCACTCCTTGGAAAGAGCGATGGCTCGAGCGGTCAATCCTCCAAGGAACATTGGGCTCATACCCTTGGATTGGCGATCCGCCATGCGGAAGAAGTGATCCGTTCCGCGATCGAAATAGGCATCCGGAAGGCTCAAGGGGGCATCGATGTAGATCGAATTGGGACGCAATTCCTCAACGCAAGCACGCAGCCACGTATCACCGTCCTCGTCCTTGGCACAGCGATGGAATCGGAACAGTGATCCACGCCGTTCGCACACCACCGTGTTGCCCGCCGTCCGCGCACCAAAGTCGATACCGATGTGTATACCAGAGGGTGCCGGATCCCCTTTGGACATCCTTTTTCCAGCTAGCGTTCTTCTTGTAGGTTGTTGCTCTTCCTTCCGCATTGATCACTGTCGAATTCCAACTTCTTCGGACCATGTATGCTCACTCTTCATGCCATAGCAACGCATGACACTCGCTACGCGCAACTACCTGTAATTTTCGGTAGAAGCTAGTTGTTTGGTCATGATCACACGTACTGTCCTGCGAGGACGATACTATTCCGACACCCATGGTCTTTATTAAATGAGATCGACGTGCTTAAACAACAGCCAATGTGTTCCCATTGTTCGGGTCGAACAGTGTATTGCATGAATATGGTCGATCATTCTGAAAGACCAGCAAAAGAGGGCACGGCATCTCCTTAAATGAAGCGACAGGCTCGATCTCCGGAACATCACCCCCCCGGTACACGGATCCGGGCTGCGTTCAGAACAGGTACATCGGTGGTATATTCCGTCAAGCCGCTTTCGTCTCCGCCTTCACCGCGCGCTCGGTCAAGTAGAGCAAACCAACCGCGACCAACAGGAAGCCCGCGAAGAACCACCACGTTACCGTGTAGCCGAACTGCGCGATCAAATTCAGTCCTAATGTATGGCCGAAAATATGGGCCGCGCTCCACGAAATGGTGAACAGCGCCATGTAAGCACCGGGCGGTCCATGGTCGGAACGATCGTAAGCAAAGCGGTTCATGAATGGGAAGTTGAGCATCTCACCAAATGTCATCAACGCCATGCCCACCCAGAGAAAGGCGAGCATGGGAAACACATTCAAGACAACAAAACTGAGTGCGATCAACAACACGCTGAACCGCATGATCTTGAACCGATCGATGGCCTTGTCCTCGCAGTATTTGATCAATGGCATTTCCAACAAGAAGATCAACAGCCCGTTGGATCCGATCAGAATGCCGATGTATTCTTCGCTGAGTCCGTGTACTTTGTTATAGAACAATGGAACCGTGCTGAAGTATTGCAGGAATGGAACACTGATGAGCACCATACTTAGCAAGAAGAGCAAGAAGGGCCCATCGGTGTAGGGGGAACGATCCGGGGCGGTTCGCGCCGTACCAGTATCCAAAACGGGTGCTTTGCTTGAAAGTGCTATCAACATCAACGCCGCGGCAGCAAGGCAGGTAATTCCATCTACCCAAAATAGGCCATCATATCCTACATATGTAATGAGCAACCCGCCAATGGCCGGACCGAAACTGAAGCCCAAGTTGATCGCCAAGCGGATCAGCGTAACAGCGCGCGTGCGGTTCTCTGGCTTTGCATAACTGCGGAGTGCCACAAAGATCGCCGGGCGCGATGCATCCATGAGCAGACTGAGGATGAATATTCCCGCGCAGAACGGAAGCAGTCCATGCACAAATTGCAAGAGAATGAAGGCCAACCCACCGCTCACGAGCGAAGTGACCATGACCGCGTAGTAGCCGATCTTGTCCGTGAGTTTTCCACCCAGCCAAGAGCCCAGCACAGAGCCCAGACCGAAGCAACTCATCACCCAACCGACCTGCTCCAAACTGTATCCCTCGCTCGCGGTGAGGTACAACGACAAGAACGGGATGACCATGCTACCGGCCCGGTTGATGAAGGTGATCGCCGCCAACAACCAGACCTCACGACGGAATCCGCGAAAAGAATCGATGTAATAGTTGTATGCGCGGGAGATGGGATCCACGCGGCGAAGCTATCCCTGCGAACGAAGAGATGTGCATTGCCCCCTCAAGATGATCGACATTTGGAACGCTCAGATCATTCTACGGCTTTTCCTCTGAATGATCTCAGGCTCAGAACTGGAGATCCAGCATCTTCTCCTCCACGCCCAAACTGGTGAGCGCTCCCTGCACGGCTTTCACGAAACCTTCCGGCCCACACACGTAGAACGGGCGATCCGAATTGCTGACGTACTTCTTCAAAAGCTCTGCGCTCACCATGCCATGGAGATGCCCGGGCGCTTCCTCTTTGCTGAGCACACTATGGAAATCAGCGCCCAAGAGACTCTTCAATTCGTCTTCCAAGAATACATCTTCACGCTTCTTGTTGAAGAAGAACAAGCTGTTCCCAGCCAAGGTGCCATCTACTTTCTTCTGGCGCAGAATGGCGATGAATGGGGTCATCCCGGTGCCGCCAGCAATGAAAACGCCAGGGCCCTGCAGCGTCACCGTGTCCCATGCATCGCTGAGGATGATCTGGTCTCCTGTCTTCAACTGCGCGATCCGCTCCGTCATACCATGATGCTCCGGGTAGCATTTGATCATAAGCTGCAGGTGCGCGTCGGTGTCCAATCCGGTCAAGGTGAAGGGCGCTCGTTTGCCTTCCAAACCGGGCAGGTCCAAACCAAGCTCGATCGCCTGACCAGCATTGAAACGATAGCCCTTGGGCCGTTGCATAGTGAGGTGTACCACATCGTGCGTCACTTGCTCCGTATTCAATAATTCAACTTGATGTTCCATGTTCAAAGCTCTTTCGTTCCTGCTTCTGCATCTCATCGATGGCGATGGCGGCATGTGCTGTGGCAGCACCAGCACGCATTTCCGCAGCCACCCAAATGGCCTCCATCATTTCCTCCTTGGTGGCTCCTTTCCGCATGGCATCCTTGGTGTGCGAGCGAATGCAGTACGGGCATTGTGTAACGTGCGCCACGGCCAAAGCGATCAGCTGCTTGGTCTTGGCCGGCAAAGCACCGTCCTGGAATACCGTCTTGCTGAAATTGCGCCACGCTTCCATGGACTCTGGAGCAAGCGATGCCTGCATCTGGATGCCCTCACGTGAAGCTTGGGGGAATAGGTGATCGTGTTCGTGTTCCATGGTCTTTAGTATTGATCGTTCAATTCCGACCTTGATCCAACGACTTTTCGGTAGGTGGCTTCACTCCTGCTTCTCGCTCTGCACAGTCCGGGCAGTTGTGTACATGGCCCTCCCTCAAGTGGACCCCATCCACATGTTCCACCATAAAGGCCCGTATCATCGTAAAGACCGCTTGGTGGTTATTCACATCAACCTGCGTGTCCTTGTAAAGGTCGCGGATCTTCTGGTCGTATTCATTGTAGCCCCAGCACACCGAACATTGGCCTTCTGGTACTTGGTCCTTGGTTTCTTCATGGGGCTTCTTGAAAAATTCGATCAATGTTTCGATGGCTTTCATTGTAATTTGGATCAGGAGTGGTGTCTGTGGAGGTGTTTTACAATGGCAGCAACGTTCGTGTTGGAGTAGGTTCCGAACGCATTCACCACAACACCTTTCAGCTGGTGAACGTCGGATGAAATGGCATAGACCACCATCTCATCTCCCGGATCGGAATTGCCTTCGAAACGGTAGATCTCATCGATGCAGAAATCGTCCGGAGCTAGCTCCAGCGCAGTACTATGACACATCAAACACACCTTCTCTGGATGGATATTGAGGTCAAGTGTATAGCCTCTTTCCTTGAGGCCTTTTATCGCTTCGGTCACCGTGTCGTAGTTGTACATCACTGCATTATTTGTGTCCTGTAAATTCCAATGTGGCGGTGCTTCCCATGGTAACGATCGCCTTGAATGCTCGCGTTACATTGAGGGTATGTGGCTTTCCAACAGGGATCAAGAAGCTCGAGCCCGCCGTCAACGGCGTATCGCCACCTTCCAAGACCAAGGTCGCTTCACCTTCCAATACCACGATCACTGCATCACTCGTGCAGTAGTGCGCTGGCATCACAGCCCCCGCTTCCGCCGTAACCTCGAGCGTCTTGAATTGCTCACCGACCTGGATCGGCTTCAATTGTGGTTTTACCAATGTTTTCATGTTCGCGTTCATTTTACCAATGTTGCCGATGCTGTGATCTTCGCTGTGCCGCCCGCGTACAAACGGGAGATCGGACATTTCTCTTTTGTAGTGGCTGCGAGCTCCTTCAACTTTGCTTCATCCAGCCCTTCGCATTCCACCTTACAATCCAATGCGATCTCCGTGATGTGTGGCCCGGAATCATCCTTCGCAATGGTGACCGATGCGCTGGTGTTGATGCTCGTTGGTGTTAACCCGGCTTCGGTAAGCAGCAACGAGAGGTACATGGAATAGCAGCCCGCGTGTGCGGCTCCTACCAGTTCCTCCGGGTTGGTACCGGTACCACTTTCGAAACGTGAAGCGAACGTGTACGCCCCTTCATACCCGGTGAAACGCATGGTGCCATTCCCCTCTTTGATGGTGCCCTTCCAGTGGGCATTGGCTTTTGATGTTGACATGGTGTCTTTGTTCTGATCGTTGGCCCCGGCAAAATGACCGAGTCCTATTTCGGACAAATATATCCTTTTATATTTTGAACGATACGATCGCCGCGATCCCTTTAGGGACTTTAACGTGATCACCATACGTGAATTTGGTCTTTGCACGAATGGCGCTCCCGAAGCGCACTTGGTCGATCAACCCCGGCCAACAACCTTTTCGAACATGCGCTTCCCTTGGGCCATCACCTTCAATCGTCGGCGTTTCAAGATGATCACTGCATCGCCCTGCTCATGTTCATCGATGCGACTTCCATAGGCCTTGAGCAGATCCGTGTGGGTGATCAAGCCAACCACTGTTCCTTCCGCCACCACCACCAACGGCCGGTGTTCCGCACGCACCGCTAACATTCGTGCGGCCCTGCGCAGGTCATCACCGGACCGCACAATTCCGGGTGCAAAAGCACAGGTGCCCACCCGATCCTCCGGTGACCTTGCTTGTAGATCACTTCGTGCAACAACCCCTTCGAAAAGACCTTCAGCAGACGTTACGAGCAGATATGGCACTTCCATTCCGTGCTGCTTGAATACGTCCGCAATTGTGCGGTCCGCGTGCACTTCGGGCATATCGCTTCCCATCACCTGCTCCACCGATATCTGCTCCAGGACGTCGGGCTCATACGAATCCGGAGTTCGAATGCCGCGTCGCGCGATCTTCTCGGTCATGATGGTGTTCGTCATTAGGAAGTACGACACCAAGTAAGCAGCGGCGCAAGCGGCGAGCAATGGCAACAACGCCTCGATGCGACCTGTGGTCTCCAAGGCAAAAACGACACTTGTAAGGAACGCCCGCGATGCACCTGCGAACATCGCCGCCATGCCAACGAGGACAGCCACGGGCAACACGATACCAACGGATGGAAAGAACGAGATCGCCGCCATTCCCAATAGACAGCCGATCGCACCACCAATTGTCATCAACGGTGCTAGTGTTCCACCAGAAGTGCCGCTGCCCAAAGCGATGAGCCACGAAAGCAATTTCAATACGGCCAAAGAAAGGATCAACTGCATGGGCGCATTTCCGCTGAGCAGGTCCGTGAGGTTCTCGTAACCCACTCCCAACGTGCGTGGCGCGAAATATCCGATCACACCAACGGCCACTCCCCCTATCGCGGGCCACCACATCCAATGCACGGGCAAACGTTCGAATCCATCTTCGACCCAATAGACGGCCTTGGTCAGGAGCAACGCTACAAGACCGATGATGAGGCCGATGATACTATATCCGAACAAGGCCTGATTCCCTGCGATCTCCACCGCTGGCATGGCGAACATGGGCTCGCTACCGAAGAACACATGATGCCCCGCAGCACCGGTGATACAGGCCATCGCCACAGGCAACAAGGAGCGCGGCGCGAATTCGAAAAGCAACAATTCGATGGCCAGGAAAATGGCGGCGATCGGACTTCCGAAGATCGCCGACATGCCTGCGGTAGCGCCTGCGGCCAACAACACTTTGCGTTCGTTCGGTGTTATCCGGATCAACTGGCCGACCATCGAACCCAAAGCGCCACCGGTGGAAATGATCGGACCCTCCGCTCCGAACGGACCACCCGAACCAATGCTGATCGCTGCGGACAGTGGTTTCAAATAGGTGATGGCCGGTTTGATCTTGCTCTGGTTCGTGAGGATCATTTCCATAGCCTCGGGGATCCCGTGACCACGAATGGCCTTCGATCCATAGAGTGCCATCAGGCCGACCACAATGGCGCCCAGCACTGGCACAAGGATCACCCAAGGACCGAGGTTATTCTCTCCCGGTGGAACATACTCCAATGTGAACGAACCATGGAACGCGATGTTCGTGATCAGGTCGATCAAAAGCACCATGCCTTTTGCAAGGACGCTAATGACCATGGCCGCTAGAACGGCCAATAACGTGATCAATAACAGCCTGCGCTTGTCTTTCCCATTCACGCCGACCTGCAACGTTTCGACTTTCTCTTCAGAACCCAAGGCAGGACCTTCTCGACCTTTTCGCTTTACCGACATCGCGGTGCGAATTTACCGATGGGATGTGATCACTTCGGTCCTATGGTCCTCGTAGAACCAAGCATCGGTCCTTACAATTTGTCCAATGTAGTGGTGACCTCCTCGCTCAGGTTCTTCCACTGCTCAGCATCGCCACTGATCGCCAACGCAGCTTCCTTCACCTTTGACTTTCCAAAACCGAGCATCTGTTTGAAAGTGATATTGGGCGGAAAGGATAATTCCCCGCCGCTGACAACCGCATCTATGATGAAGGGCACCTTGGATCGCTTTGCCTGTTCTATTGCCGCAGCCACATCCTTGGCATGTTCAACGCGAACGCCATCTCCCCCGCACAGTTTGGCGTATGCAGCAAAGTCAGGATTGAACTGATGCAAAGCATCGTACTGTGGAACTAGTCCGGCCTCTTCCATCTCCAGTTTCACAAAGCCCAGTTCCTTGTTGTTGAAGACGATGATCTTGATCGGCAACTTCCGTTCAACAGCCGTTAGCATGTCCTGCATGCCCATGGTGAAGGAACCATCGCCCACCATTGCCCACACTTCTCGTTCAGGATATAGCGACTGCGCACCAATGGCCGATGGAAGTCCAACGCCCATGGAGCCGTGATTGAATGAGCCCAACGCCCGGCGCTCGTGGTGGAATGAGATATAACGTGCAGCCCAGATCGCAGAGGTGCCGGTCTCTATGGTGAAGATCGCATCATCTGAAGCGCCTTCATTGATCGCTCGTGCAAAGAGCTGCGGATGGAGGGGCTCGTGATCGTTCTCGTAGTTGGCATCCGATCGCATGTGCACTTTCCACTTGTTGAAAGCCGCTTGCATCGAGCAGAGGAAGCTATCGTCCTTCACTTCCTCTACCATCGGCAGCAATTGTCGCACGGCCACTTGCACATCGCCGTGCACACCCACCTCCACAGCGGTGCGATTACCGATGTTCTCCAGCCGCGTATCCACTTGCACTGTCCGCGTTCCATGTGGCAGAAATGCTTCATATGGAAAATCCGTTCCCAACATCAAGAGGCGATCCGCCTTCATTATCGCATGGAAGCCTGATGGGCATCCGATCAATCCCGTGAGGCCCACAACACCCGGCGTGTCGTGATCGAACACATCAGATGCTCGAAATGTGTGTACGATGGGTGCCTTCAATTTCCGCGAAAGTTCCAGAACATCCGCGTGTGCTTCGCGGCATCCGTCTCCCGCCAAAATGGTGATGAGCTTGCCGGAATGTAGACACTGCGCAGCCGCTTCGAGAGATCCTTGACCGGGTACCAGCAACGCATCAGAACGCGGAACTTGGTGCATGAAACGTTCACCGCCTGCGTCCATTGCAGCTACATCAGCCGGCAATTCAATACGGCAAACCGCACCCTGCGCCAATGCGATCTTGATGGCACGTAAGATCACACGAGGCGCTTCTTCCGGCGTTCGGATAATGGCCTGGTAAGCGCATACATCGCTGAACGCGTTCTCCAGATCCACCTCTTGGAAGTAATTCGTACCACGTTCCACCGCAGCTACTTGACCGGTGATCGCGATAACGGGCGAACGCTCCTTCTTGGCATTGTACAATCCGTTGATCAAGTGCAATGCCCCCGGACCTACCGTTCCAGCGCACACCCCAATGTTGCCACTCAATCGACCTTGAGCGTAGGCAGCGTAGGAGCCGGTCTCCTCATGCCTTACGGTGACCCATTCCAATACCTTCTGTCTGCGAATGGCATCAACGAAATGGTTCAATGCATCGCCGGTAACACCAAAGACCTGCCTGACACCGGCATTGATCAGGATCTGTAATAATTGTTCGGATACGTTCATGGTAGACCGAAGGTAGCGGCCCGAAACACCATCAGCGGGTGCCGATAACAAGCCTTCACATTGATGTTGCCTACAAATTCTCCGGTAGCACTTTCACTTCCAAAGCGTTGTATTCCGCTGGAAAATAACGCTCCAGAACGGCCACGTAATAGTTGTACGGTTTATGCTGAAAGAAACTCGGCTCCTTCTGCAATTGCTCGAGATCAGCTTCCACTTTATCGTCGTTCAGACCTTCTCCCGTGGCCTGTTCCTTTGCAGCGGCATCGGCCAAGCTCTGTGGATAGGGGAACGGACCCACCTCCAACTTCGTGGCCATGGGTTCGAAGTTCCACTCTTTCCGGTAGGCTGGCATCTCCACCTCTCCCAAGGCTCCCTCCACGCGCTTGGCAATGGATACATCCGCCGCTCCCGTGACCTTTTCCATACCTCCGCTGAACAGGTTGAGCAGCGCGTTCTTCACGTTGCTCTTCAAGCTTTCGCCACCGGTGATCATGGCCATGATGTTCTGCATGGAAAAGACACTGCCCTCCTTGTAGGCAACCGGCATTTTCGGAATGGGATCACCGGGGTTCACGATACTGAAACTGCTCAGCTTGGTGCAGTAATTCCGCTCATATTCCTTTGCAAAGGCCTTATCGCCAACCATGGGTGCCGCGAATGCATAGGTCTTGAAATTCGTGTCCTTGGCCAGCTTTCGCCCAGGTAAATGCTCCAAGTAAGCCCTGAGCAGATGGGCCAATGCACCACCTTGACTATGGCCCGTAATGATCACATCATGGACACCGCTCTTGTGAAGCTCCTTGATCTGTGCCACCACATCATCAGCAATGGTGGCAACGGCCAAGGCGAAACCACTGTGTACCGCTGCGGATGTATCCTCCGCGAATTCGTAATCGAACTTCTTTCCGTTCACCACGATCCTTCCTTTGGCAGGGATCATGGCGGAATGAACGTTCACCATCCAGCTCATCATGCTCGCAGTGGAACCCCTGATCTCGATAACGGCCAGGTCGCCCTTTCTGAAGATCTCGAATTTATTGTCCAACGGTGTAGCTACGCTCGAGTAAACACGCTCATAACCTGCAGGCACCATCTTCTCATCGGACCCGTACAGGTCGATGAAGGTGTGGGTGTTACATAACATGACCATGTCGCGTGCCTCCCTAGGTTGAAAACCCGGCTGGAACTGTGCAATAGCCGGCAATGTCACCAAGCTGGCAATGACAAAAGTGATCAACTGGATAAGTCGCATGGAGGCAAAGGATGATCGGTTCATGGCGGGGCACGAAAATAACGTGCCACCTTGCAAATTCGTGTGCTGGCAGGATATTGTACTGCGTTCTTCCTCATGGCCTTTTCGATAAGGTACATCACCTTGGAAAGGACCCTCTCCACATGAGATCGAACACGCATGCTCATTCCCAAAAGGATCGCCTATCGCGGCTTTATCGATGATATTCCATAATTTAGCATTCCGAACAAACGTTCCATCGACATGCCTATCCGCGACCGAAGTAAGGACACCATCATTTTGGACGAGTCCTTTCTGCATATGGGACATTCAGCCACGGACAGCCTTATCCACCTCCGTTGGATGGGCCATGCCCGAAGTGATGAATACCGTTCCAGTCTGGAACAAGCAGTTTCATTCGTCATCGAGAACGATATACGGTATTGGATCGCCGACCTGCGCAAAATGACCGTGATCCTAAAGGATGACGAGACTTGGGCCAATGAAGTGTGGTTCCCGAAGTTGTTCAAGACCGGCTTGGAGAAAATGGCGATACTGGAATCGGAGGATTACTTCAACAAGACCAGTGTGCAGCGTTCCTTCACGGCATTGAAAGGTTCGATCTCCTTCGAAGTGGCTTGGTTCCCGAGTTACCTGCAGGCCATCGATTGGCTCAATGAACAGGAACTGATCAACGCGTGAACGTGCCTTTGCATCGCTCTGCCTGCTAAGGGTTCCCGGCCTGAACGGATCTTGTCAACTTCTCGCTGGTCCCGGTGTGCTACATTGCGGGCAACCTGCTCCATCGTATGCTCACTGTACCCGCTAACACGGACCCCACTTATACTGAACCGGCCAGCTATTCGGCAATAGACCGGTTCTTCCTGAGCTTGATCCGTGACAAACGCGACCTGCCTTTCATCTATTTGGGCCTCCGCGTCACATTCACGTTGATCCCGATGGCTGTGCTCCTTTACATGCCTTTTATCACCGGGTGGTTGTGGTGGACCATTGCCATTGTCTATCTCTTCATCAATAACATTACCTATAAAGGGCCGTTCGGGCTGATGCTCCACTGCACCACCCACAGGGCGTTCTTCAAGAAGGAGTACGGGTTCATGAACCACTATCTGCCGTGGGTGCTCGCACCGTTCTTCGGACAGACGCCGGAGACCTATCGCGCACACCACGTGGGTATGCACCACGCAGAGAACAACCTGGAACTGGACGAGAGCAGTACCATGCCCTATCAACGGGATTCCGGCTGGGATTTTCTGCGCTACTTCCTTCGATTCCTCTTTACCGGAATATGGACATTGGTGCGCTACTTGATCGGCAAGAATCGCAACAAAATGGCCATGCAGGCCGCGCGGGGCGAAGTACTTTTCTTCGTGTTCTGTGGATTGCTGTGTACCGTGAATTGGCCAGCGACCGTGGTGGCCTTCATTCTACCCTTCATTGCTTTCCGATTGGTCGCCATGGCCGGCAATTGGACCCAGCATACGTTCCTGGACCCCAGCGATCCAGGCAACCATTTCAAGAACAGCATCACATGCATCAATGTGAAATTCAACCACAAGTGCTGGAACGATGGCTACCACATCAGTCACCACATAGACCCCACGATGCACTGGACGGAGCACCCGATCTATTTCCACAGCCACCTGGAAGATTTCGGAAAGAACAAGGCGGTGGTCTTTTCCGGGTTGAACTACGGGCACGTTTTCCTGTTGCTTAACCGGAACAAGTACGAGGAATTGGCCAAGCACTTCGTGGACGTTGGCAACAACTTCAAGAACGATGCTGAAGTAGTCGAATTCCTGCGCGGATTGGTGAAGCCTATTCCATTTGCGGGCCAACAGGTCCCAGTCTCCTTCGCTGCTTGACCCCAACGCAATTCCTTCTCGCAATGGAAAAAGGCCAGATCCTTTTCAGGTCCGGCCTTTTTGCATAGTAGTTGAAAAGCCTATTTGAACAGCTTGCCCAACATGCCTTTCGCCGCATCGGCGATACCACCGCCATTGCCGCCCAATAGCGACTGAAGTGCACCCGCGTTGCCACCGGCGTACTTGGTGATGAGTTCGGTCACCATGGGAATGAGCATCGCGGAAACACCGCCCGCCTTGTTGCTGTCCAAACCCACTTGACCCGTTAGTTTGCTCATCAGCACCGTGCCTATTTTGCCCAGGATACCATCGGCACCGGAGCTGTTCGTCGCGCTGCTGAACAGGTTCATCACATCGTCCATGCCGAAGCCGTCGCCTCCGCTTAGCACTTCCTTGGCACTATCGGCTGCTGCCATAATGGAACCGCTTGCTTGTTTCTGGTCGAGCCCGAGCTTGTCCATGAGCGCTGGTGCTGCTTGCTCCTTCAGTGAGGAGAGAATTTGATCGAACATTTCGTGTTGTTATTTTGGGTGAGTAGTTGTTGGGACGTTGAGCCGAGTAAAAGTCACGCATCCATAAAATTAGGCCTTCCTCGTCATTCGAACCTGCTTCTGTGAAGAAGTCCATCTTTGCATACCAACATTCCACCTCGATCAGCATGTCAGACGGCCACGTACAAAGCTCCATTACCAACGGCATAGCCACGGTAACATTCCATCACCCCAAGAGCAACAGCTTGCCCGGACATGTGCTGCGCGCAATGGCTGCAGCGATAGAGAATGCAGGGCTGGACACCAACGTACGTGTGATCGTGTTGCAGAGCGAAGGTGAAAAGGCGTTCTGTGCCGGTGCCAGTTTCGATGAGCTCTTGGCGATCGACAATATCGAGGACGGCACGGTGTTCTTCAGCGGTTTTGCCGCCGTGATCAATGCGATCCGAAAAGCACCTGTGTTCGTTATCGGCCGCATCCATAGCCACATCGTTGGCGGTGGCGTAGGTCTGGCCTGTGCCGTGGATATTGCATACGCTCATGAGAACGCTTCTGCGCGGCTCAGTGAATTGGCCATTGGGATCGGACCGTTCGTGGTCGGCCCTGCGGTGGAACGCAAGACCGGTGCCGGCACTTTCGGCCTATTGTCGGCAACACCTGCAACACGACGTAGCGCTGCGTGGTGCGTGCAACATGGCATTTACGCTGATACGTTTGCGACGGTGGAAGCATTGGACGAACGGATCGCCGCACACACGCAAGAGCTCGCAGGATACAATCCAGAAGCCATGGCCGATCTCAAGAAGGTCATGTGGCGAGATACCGAGGATTGGGACGACCTCCTTCCACAACGCGCGATCATGAGCGGCCGGTTGGTCCTGAGCGATTTCACACGGAATGCCATTGCCAAATTCAGAACAGCCACCAAAAATTGAACGAACATGCGCCTTACTACGCTTCTCTTGGTCTTGGTCCCGTTTCTCGGTCGCGCGCAAAATGCAGCACCTGTCGTGGCGATCACCGGGGCCTCCATTGATCTTCTCGCGGGGACGGTCACTGTCACATATGACCTTAGCGACTTTGAGAACGATGCGTGCAACGTCCATTTCCATGCCTCAACCGACGCGGGCTTTTCATTTATGGAAGACACCCAACTCGCGACAGGATCGATCGGCCCCGCTATCACCCCTGCGAATGGACTGAACATTACTTGGCCATACGCCGGGATCGCGGATATCCAAAGCGTGATCGTGCGGGTCTCTGCAGATGATGGACATACGCCCGATATCCAAGCGATGGTGGACCAAGTGCAAGAAGCGACGATCGCTGCAAGGCTTACGAACATCGCCATTCCACGCCATTACCAGTCTGCACCCGCTGGGCTCGCTCAGGTGCGCGATTCCATTTGGCAACAATTCTCTTCCGCCGGCCTTCAAACCGCAGCGACACCGGTTCCCTACAACGGCAGCTTTTCGGACAACGTGATGGGAAGGCAGCCCGGCTTCATCAACGAAGCAAGCACCTTCACGGTGGATGCGCACTACGATGCAGTAGCCAACACAGCCGGGGCCGATGACAATGCGACCGGAGTGGTCGCAACATTGGAGATCGCGCGGATCCTTTCCCAGTACACATTCAAGAACAGCATCCGCTACATCGGATTCACCTTTGAAGAACAGGGGTTGATCGGCAGCGAGTTCCACGTGCAAGGCGATTTTCCAGAATGGGAAACACACGATGGCACGCTGAACATGGAAATGATCGGATACTACAGCGATGAACCAAATAGTCAGACCGTTCCTGCGGGCTTCGACTTCCTATTTCCGGATGCCGTAGCGGCCATTGAAGCAGATGAATACCGTGGGAATTTCCTTACCGTGGTCGGGAACACGAATTCACAGGCATTGATCGACACCTATTCCGACGCGTGCGACCAATACGTGCCAACGTTGCGGCATATCACCTTGGAAGTACCCGGAAATGGACAGATCGCTCCGGACCTTCGTCGCAGCGACCATGCATCGTTCTGGGATGAAGGGATCCAAGCGCTCATGCTTACCGACGGCAGCAACTACCGCAATGCCAACTACCATTCCCCGAGTGATGCCGTGGCCACGATCAACATCCCTTTCTTGACCCAAAACACGAAAGCGACACTGGCCACCGCAGCCGTCCTAGCGGAGCCTATCAACTTGGGGTCCGATCAATTCGACCTGGCCAATGCCGTCGGAATTGCGGAGAAAGGGCTAGTACGAACCATGGTCGTGTTCCCGGTTCCTGCGGAAGATGTCCTGCACATCAAGGTCGATCATGTACAACAGGCCGTCTTCGGTCTATTCGACCTGAGCGGCCGGACCATACTGTCCGAACAGCATCTTCAACCAGGGAAGGATGGAACGTTCCACGTTTCAGTGAGCACGGTAGCTTCTGGCCTGTACGTGCTTCGCATGAGCAGCCAAGGTGGGACCACGGCTGTGAAGGTGGAGGTGAAATAGCCAGTTCAGCAGGTCAACAAATACCTATCGAAGCCGGTCCACACTCCGCACCAAGTCCTCATCGGCCTTGATCGATCGTTCCGCAAGAAAGGCCAATACCAAGGCCACAATGGGGAGAAAGAACGAAACGCCCAAGTGGTTGATCGTATCGCCCCCTTGCTCCAAATAGCTGCGCATGGAATTGTCCGTGATGAACAGGAAAACACTGATGCCCAAGAGCAACAAATAGGTACTGCGCACAAAACGCTGTTGCCGTTTTCGGTCCTTGTACAGGAAGATCGTCACCAACAAGCCAACGCCCAGCACGGACAACAAGATGGAGAACGGCACTTTCACCCCTATATCGAGCAGCTCTGTACCATCGGCTGCATAAAGACCGTAAGTGCGGAAGTCGAAGTGCTCGGAGCCGCGATCGTAGCTGGCCACAGGGAATAACCACGTAGCGAAGCATAGCAGCGCCGCCAAGAGCAGGAAAAGACTTTGTTTTCGTTGGAGCATGGTATCCTGATCGCAAAGCGACCCTTGTTCGAGGGCGCGAAAATAAGCCCCGTAAAAAAGACCCGGGTTCTTTCGGATCGTTTCCGTAACATTGCAATCGTCTTCACAGGTCCGTGGCGTGTAACAACGTTCTGCCCGTCCTGCGTAATTCCACCTCACTCTTTTCATAGTCGCTTACACAGGCCACTTCGCCTTTCCGCTACCGGACAAAGTCCCGAACTACGGGCAAACCCATTGATACCGTACATGTACGACCAGAAAACGCTGAGCGCTATGAAGCTCTCCGAATTGAAGGAGATCGCTCGCCAGACAGGCCTCAAAAAGGCCGATACCTTGAAGAAACAGGACTTGATCGCCAAGATCCTCGAAGAACAAGGAGCCAAAGCAGAGAAACCGAAGTCCATCGGCCCCGCTTTCGTGGGTGATGACAAGGCGATCCTCGAAATGGCCACTGCCGACGAGGTCCTTCCTGTTGAAGACCCGGAGCCTGAATTGCCATTGGGTGGCGATGAGGACGATGACGACGATGAGGATGACGACGACGATGATGAGGATGACAATGATGATGACGACGACGATGATGATGAGGATGACGCCGAGGAAGAAGCCGGAAAGAAAAGCGGCAAGTCCGATCCAGCAGTAGAGACAAAGCCTGCCGAAAAGGTGACTTCCGAAAGCGATTCGGGTACCAACCCGGATAGGTCCAGAGATCAACGCACCCGGGATAGGAACCCACGGGACCGCCAGCAGAACAAACAACCGGAAGGCGGCAAACAGCAGCCTGACGAAACGAGCAACGACCAACGTAAGGGTGGCGACGGATCGCAACAGCGCGGACGGAACGATCGTCCTGATCGCCAACAGGGCGGCGCCGATGATGGCAGCGGAAAACAAGGGAACGACCCTGGTGCAAGCGGCCAACGCCAAGACAACCAAGGAGGCGGAAGGCAAGACCAAGGTCAACGCCAGGACCGCAACCAACCCCGGAACGATCGGGATCAACAACGGAACGATGGCCGTAATCGCGATCAACGGAATGATCAACGGAATGACCAGCGTAACGAACAACGTCCGGAACAGCGTAACGATCAGCGTAACGAACAACGCCCGGAACAGCGTAACGACCAGCGCAACGAACAACGCCAGCCACAACGCGAACAGATCAGTTTCGATGCCTTCGTGGAAACGGAAGGGGTGCTGGAATTGATGCCCGAAGGCTACGGTTTCCTGCGGAGCAGCGACTACAACTACCTAGCCTCACCCGATGATGTGTATGTGAACCAACAACAGGTGAAGCAATACGGCCTGAAGCTCGGTGATACCGTTCACGGCTACGTTAGACCACCGCGCGAAGGGGACAAATTCTTCCCGTTGGTGAAGGTGGACACGATCAACGGACGCGACCCGGAATGGGTCCGCGATCGCGTTCCGTTCAAATTCCTTACGCCGTTGTTCCCCGATGAGAAGTTCAACCTCGCCGGCAAGGACCCGAACATCAGCATGCGTGTGTTGGACCTCTTCGCCCCTATCGGCAAAGGCCAGCGCGGATTGATCGTGGCCCAACCAAAGACCGGTAAAACGGTTCTTTTGAAAGATGTCGCGAATGCGATCGCTGCGAATCATCCCGAAGCCTATTTGATCGTATTGCTGATCGATGAACGGCCTGAGGAAGTAACGGACATGGCACGCAGTGTGAAAGCGGAAGTGATCGCGAGCACCTTCGATGAACCTGCATCACGCCACGTACAGGTCGCCGGAATGGTGCTGGAAAAGGCCAAGGCCATGGTGGAATGCGGACACGATGTCGTGATCCTGCTCGACTCGATCACACGCCTTGCACGCGCCTACAACACGGTACAACCCGCCAGCGGAAAGATCCTCTCCGGTGGTGTGGATGCCAATGCGTTGCAAAAGCCAAAACGTTTCTTCGGTGCTGCACGAAAGATCGAGAATGGCGGATCGCTCACGATCCTTGCCACCGCGTTGGTGGAAACCGGTTCCAAGATGGACGAGGTGATCTTCGAAGAATTCAAAGGGACGGGCAACATGGAATTGCAGCTTGATCGCAAGATCAGCAACCGCCGTATTTTCCCTGCGATCGATATCATGGCAAGCGGTACCCGTCGTGATGACCTGCTTCACCACAAGGATGTGCTCCAACGTACATGGATCCTACGCAAACACCTCGGTGACATGAACAGTCTTGAGGCCATGGAATTCGTGAAG
>Ga0154020_10002082_pt1 | contig 24354 bp, 15 predicted proteins | sample Klosneuvirus_201_FD_109709 | JGI IMG/M metagenome (GOLD analysis project Ga0154020, IMG submission 109709) | Active sludge microbial communities from wastewater, Klosterneuburg, Austria - Klosneuvirus_20160825_MG | ecosystem: Engineered > WWTP > Aerobic digester > Activated sludge | place...
AGCAAACAAAAAAAAGCAGGTATGATCTTTTTAATCATACCTGCGAAGTTAGTATACCGGTTGCATTAAAGCTGTTCTTTATTATTTAGGAAAAACCATGCGGTAATCAACTTTGATCTTGCCCCTGGAGATATCATCCAGCTTGCGTTTCATCAGTTTGCGCTTGAGAGGTTTTAAATGATCAATGAACAGTTTGCCTTCTATATGGTCATATTCGTGCAGGATAACCCTGGCGGTTATGCCATTAAAGGTTTTGGTATGTACAGCAAAATTTTCATCTTCAAACTCCAGTGTTATTTCTTCGTTACGGTAAATGTCTTCACGTATTTTGGGGATACTGAGGCATCCTTCATTATAAGCCCACTCCTTACCGTTAAGTGTGATGATCTGAGCGTTGATGAAAACGCCTTTATAGCCCGGCTCATCAGGGTATTCACCCTTTTCATCTTCTTCCTGGTTCTCAAATATCTGCTCACTATCCATTACGAATAACCGAATGGGGACATTTACCTGGGGAGCTGCAAGGCCTACGCCATTGCTGTTGTACATGGTTTCCCACATGTCGGTGATCAGTTTATTCAATTCCGGGTAACCGGGCGTGATCTCATCGCAGACCTTTCTTAAGACCGGCGAACCATATGCTACAATCGGAAGTATCATGCTGCAAATTTACGTTAAATGGACTGAAGATATTCCTGCAACATAATGGTGGCTGCAATTAAATCCACATTTTTTTTATCACGGCGGTCTTTCTTTTTCATGCCCATTTCCAGCATGGCGTCTTTGGCCATTTTTGATGTGTAGCGTTCATCCACGGTTTTTAAAGGCATTTGCGGAAATTCCTTCTGTATCTTTTTAATGGCCGATTCAACCAATGAAGTGCCATGGGTATCGGATTCATCCCAGTTCTTTGGCAGGCCGATGATGATCTGTTCCACTGCTTCATGCTGAAAATATTTTTTTAAATAAGGGATGAGTTCCCTGGATTCAATGGTTTCCAAACCGGTTGCAATGATCTGTAAAGGGTCGGTTACAGCCAGCCCGGTTCTTTTACCGCCATAGTCTATTGCAAGGATGCGTGCCATGGGGCGAAGATACAGGATTCTCGGGATGCTGGTTGCTCCGGTATCAAGTGACCAGAATCCAGTATCAGCCTTAACTTAAAAAAAGATCCAGGATCACAAAGACAGCAAATACAACTGATGCAATGCCATTTGTTGTAAAAAAAGCCATATTCACTTTGCTGAGGTCATTTGGTTTTACCAGCAGGTGTTGGTAAATCAGTAAGCCTGCAAAAAATACCACCCCGATCCAATACCAGGTACCAAAAGCACCGTAAAAACCGGCAGCAATAACACAGGCTGCAGAAAGTAAATGCAGCATGTTGGAAACCATTAGTGCTTTTGTTTTGCCCAATGCAACGGGGATAGAATGAAGCTGGGTTGTCTTATCAAACTCTTCATCCTGCAGGGCATAAATAATATCGAAACCGCTTACCCAGAATAAAACGGTAAATGAAAAAAGGATCGGCAGCAAAGCAAATTGGCCGGTAACTGCCAGGTAAGCGCCAATAGGAGCCAGGCTTAAACCCACGCCCAAAACCAAATGGCATAAAGCCGTAAAGCGTTTGGTATAACTGTAAAACAATACCACGAACAATGCCACCGGGGATAAATAAAAACAGATGGTATTGATGAAGAAACAACAGGAAATGAACAACCCGCAATTGATAATAACAAAGAGCAGGGCATTATTAGCCTTTATAACACCAGCCGGAATTTCACGGATGGCAGTACGGGGGTTTTGGGCATCAAAATTCTTATCGAGCCAGCGGTTGAAGGCCATGGCAGCGGAACGGGCGAAGATCATGCAGAGGATGACGAGTATAAAAAGCCACCATTGATACTTGAACAATAATATTGTTTTCTCCAAAACGGGACGTTGCCAATACATGTACATTTTCACAAATGGAATTATACTTAGATCTTTAACACCCAAAAAAAATCCGATCAGTGCAAACGGCATTGCAAAAATGGTATGGGAGAATTTTACGAGTGAAAGGTATTTTTTTATTTTGCTCACTATCAGGTAAATACACTTTTAATATTCAACAATCAATATTCAATGTACAATGTTCAATTACAGCGTTTGCGAGATCCTGCTTCTTACGATCTCCCAAAGCACCACACCCGCAGCCGTTGCAATGTTCAGAGAATGCTTCATGCCCAGTTGCGGTATTTCAACACAGCCATCACACTGTAAAATGGTGTCCTGTTCTACACCGCTTACTTCATTACCAAAGATAAAAGCAGTTTTTTCAGCATTGCCGGGCAGGAATTTTTCAAGTGAGATGCTGTTCTCCACCTGCTCAACTGCATACACTTTATACCCTTCCTTTTTTAATTCAGTAATGGCATCATTGGTATTTGCAAAATGTCTCCAGACCACTGTTTCTTCAGCCCCCAGGGCGGTTTTTTTTATTTCTTTATGGGGAGGTACACAGGTATAACCTGTAATGTAAATGGCCTGTAATAAAAATGCGTCTGCAGTCCTGAAAACACTGCCCACATTGTAGGCACTCCGGATGTTTTCCAAAACGGCAATAACCGGAATTTTTTTGGTGCGTTTGAATTCTTCAACCGTTTTGCGGTTGAGTTCATCCATTGAAAGTTTTTTGTTTGTTGCCACAAGTTATTTTGTTTTGTCACAGAGGTACGGAAGCACAGAAAAATGTTTTGAATTTAAGGCGATGAATAATGGTATGTAGTACAAGTGAGTCCCGATAGCGATCGGGACAACAATGTTGAAAAAAATTACAAATGTTTGTAAAATATAAATTCTTTACTTATTTACCGTTTCTCGACTTCGCTCGAAACTATGTGATCTCTCCTTCGACTTCGCTCAGGACCGTTCTAGATCATCTCACCCTGCATGGCCGGTGTTTTTACCGAATCTTTTTTGCCGGCATATTCCTTGGCTGCTTTAATAAAATGTACAAATACGGGCTGTGGATTTTCCACGGTACTTTTTAATTCGGGGTGGTATTGCACGCCAATAAAAAACGGGTGATCCTTCAGTTCCACTATTTCAACAAGCCCGGTTGCCGGGTTTTTGCCGCTGGGGATCAGGCCGGCTTTTTCAAAATCAGTAATGTATTTATTGTTGAACTCCCAGCGGTGCCGGTGTCGTTCACTGATCAAGGTGGTGCCATAGATCTTATGTGCCAGGCTGTCTTTTTTTATTTCGCAGGGATATGCACCCAGCCGCATGGTGCCGCCTTTGGCTTCAATATTTTTCTGGTCTTCCATCAGGTCAATCACCGGGTGCGTGGTAGCGGTATCCATTTCGGTGGAATGTGCATCGGTCCATCCCATCACGTTCCTGGCATATTCTATTACGGCCATCTGCATACCCAAACAAATGCCAAAGAATGGCAACTTATTTTCCCTGGCAAATTTTACGGCAATGATCTTTCCTTCCACGCCGCGGATACCAAAACCGGGTGCAACCAGTAAGCCATCCAGGTCTTTCAGTTTTTCTTTTACGTTTTCAGCGGTAATAAATTCGCTGTGCACATTAACGATCTGTACTTTACATTCGTTTATGGCGCCGGCATGTATGAATGATTCCAGGATGGATTTGTAGGCATCCTGCAGTTCAATATATTTCCCGATCAGTCCTATGGTAACTTTGCTGTGCGGGTATTTAAGTTTTTCCAGGAAGGCCCGCCACTTGGTGAGTTCAGGAGCTGCATAACCGTTGATCTCCAGTTTTTTCAGTACGATCACATCCAGCCCTTCCTGCAGCATTTTAAGCGGAACTTCGTAAATGCTGCTGGCATCCATGGCCTCGATAACCGCATTGGGTTTTACATTGCAGAACAGTGCTATCTTTTTCTTCAGGTCATCATTCAGCGGGTGTTCGGTTCGGCATACGATCACATTGGGATGAACCCCTTCCTGGCTCAGCATACGCACACTGTGCTGGGTGGGTTTTGTCTTTAATTCCTTGGCTGCCTTTAAATACGGGATCAGGGTAAGGTGTACTACCATACAGTCTTCTTCGGGCAGTTCCCACTGTATCTGGCGAACGGCTTCCACAAAAGGCAGACTTTCAATATCACCTACGGTACCGCCAATTTCTGTGATCACGATATCATATTTTCCGCCCTTGCCCAGCAATAGCATTCGGTTCTTGATTTCATCGGTGATGTGTGGGATCACCTGTACGGTTTTACCCAGGTAATCGCCTGATCTTTCTTTATTGATAACGGTTTGATAAATGCGGCCGGTAGTTACATTATTGGCCTGGGAAGTTGGAATGTTTAAAAAGCGTTCGTAATGGCCAAGGTCAAGGTCGGTTTCGGCACCATCGTCGGTTACAAAACATTCGCCGTGCTCGTAGGGATTTAATGTGCCGGGGTCGATGTTGATGTAGGGATCAAATTTTTGAATGGTTACTTTTAAACCCCTTGCCTGTAACAGTTTTGCAAGAGATGCGGCAATGATGCCCTTACCTAAAGAGGAAGTAACACCACCGGTTACAAAAATGTACTTAGCCATAAAAAATAATTTGCCAACCCTTCCCTTATTTTTTGGGATGCCGGTTGCCGTTAAAAAATATGACCAGAAAAATTTGGAATAAAATCTTGGAGGTCAGGCAAAGATAGGAGGAATATTTGGGTGAAGGAAATTTGGGGAGGGGTTTGTAAAAAAAAGTTACTTTATATGATTAAATAACAGATAAAGTAAATATAGGATAATCAAAACGATTTAGTGAAAAGAGCAACCCTTTGTTTATTTCTTTTTTCGTGCTCAAATCTTTGCTTTTCACAGGTAAAAACCCTGTAATTAAAACTGGCCTATTTGCAGAATTTTCTTTTTAATAATCCTTCTGCAATGGCAGAACCTAAGTTTCCACCACCGATGATGGCAATCTTATTTTTCATGAATGCTTTTTAATAAAACGTGTTTTTAGAAAGATAGTTCCTTACATAATCATCCACCCCTTTCTCCAGCGAATAAAAATCTTTTGTATAACCGGCAGCTTTCAGTTTATCCATATCGGCTTCGGTAAAGTATTGGTATTTGTCACGGATATCCCCGGGTATATCAATGTATCCGATCTGTGGTTGTATATCCAGCCCGGCAAATGTTGCTTTTACCAGGTCGTTGAAAGTGCGGGCTTTACCGGTGCCGAGGTTGTAGATGGCAGAGGTGATAGGTGAGTCGAGAGTCGTGAGTCGTGAGTCGTGAGTCGTGAATACCTTATTCACACTTTCCAACAGCCAGTAGCAAACCGCAACCACATCTTTCACATAAATAAAATCACGCAGTTGCTCGCCATTGGCATATCCTTCTTTATGAGATCTGAAAAGATTTACTTTGCCGTTTTGTTTTATTTGATTGTATGCATGAAAAATAACACTGGCCATTCTTGCTTTGTGGTATTCATTGGGACCGTACACATTAAAGAATTTTAAACCTGCCCAAAAAGGAGGGTGATCTTCCTGGTGCAAAATCCATTTATCAAATTCGTTTTTCGAAATGCCGTATGGATTCAGCGGATGCAGTTGTTCTATGATATCATGATCATCAACATAACCCAGTTCCCCTTCACCATAAGTTGCAGCAGAAGAGGCATACACCAGCGGGATAAGATTGATGGTACAATAATTCCATATTTTTTGAGAGTACTCCACATTTAAATGCTGGTGAACGGCATAATCAAATTCGGTGGTATCTGTACGGGCACCCAGGTGAAAAACAAAACTGACTGCCGGTTTTTCTTTTTGAACCCAGTTGAAAAAATCTTCCCGTTCTACACGAACGAGGTATTTTTTATGGAGCAGGTTCAGTTCTTTTTCTTCATCGTCAAATTCATCAACGAGGATCAGCTTCTCAAATCCCTGTTGGTTTAAATAGCTTACCATGCAGCTGCCGATAAAGCCCGCAGCGCCGGTTACTACAATAAGCGACTGTAAATTTTTATGATCCTTTTCTTCATTCATTATAACCTAAATTTAATATGCAATGATCAATTTTCAATAATCAATATTCAAGGTTAACACAATAAAATTTTGAACTGACTATATCTGTAAAAGCTGTTCAACTTGAGCACCTGCCTGCCGGTAGGCAGGTTGGGTGTTGAGCATTGGATAATGAACATTTTTTTACAAAGCCGCCAATGCATGCTCACTCTCATGCCCGGCCAATAAATTGGCAATGGCATTTTCATATTTTTCCTTCCACTCTTTTACATGCCCCCAATCTTCTCCATTGATATTTATTTTACCACTGGTGACCTTCCCTAAGTAAGTAACTGTCATTTCCATCTTTTCCAACAGCATATTAAAATCATTCCTGTTCTCTTTTGAAACGGAAACAATTACACGGCTCTGTGATTCGCCAAACCAATATGCATCAGCCCTTATTCCGGCATCTGTTGTGGAAACATCAAAGCCCAGGTTCCTGTTAAAACAACTTTCGATCAAGGTTATAAATAATCCGCCTTCACTCACATCATGTGCCGAGTTGACCAGTTTTTTATGGATCATTTTTTTTACCTCGTGCTGTACTTCAAATTCTTCCTCAATGTCAAAATACGGGCAGGGCGAAAATTCAACGCCATGTATTTTATGTACATATTCTGATGAGTTGATATCATTTCGTTGTGTACCAACCAGGTAGATCTCATCGTCTTCCTGTTTAAAATCCATCGTCATCTTATCTTCCACATTTTCAAGCAATCCCACCATACCGATCGTTGGAGTGGGGTACACGGCGCCATCGGGCCCCTGGTTATAAAAACTTACATTACCACCGGTAACGGGTGTATCAAATTTTATACAGGCTTCGCCCATGCCTTTGATGGCATGCACGAACTGGTAATACACTTCCGGATCAAAAGGGTTGCCAAAATTTAAACAGTTGGTTACGCCTAAAGGCTGGCCGCCGCTGCACACAATATTCCTGGCAGCTTCTGCAACAGCGATCATGGCGCCTTTATACGGATCTGCAAAAACATAGCGGCTGTTGCAATCTGTTGTTAAAGCCAACGCTTTATTGGTTGGTTTTGCCAAAACGATAGCTGCTTCACTGGGTGCATTGGTGCTGGCATTGCCGGTGCCAACCATGCTGTCGTACTGCACATAAATCCATCGCTTGCTGGCAATATTCGGTACCTGTATGATCTGTTCAGCTACTGCTTTCAGATCTTTAGGCACAGCTATACTATCCGGGTTAAACGCTTTTATCTTTTCAAAATATTTTGGTTCTGTGTACGGGCGGTCATAAACGGGGGCCCCGCCACCCAATACCAGTTCATAAGCAGGTAATTCAGCTTCCAGTTTTCCATCTACAAAAAAATGCAAAATTCCGTCGTCGGTCACTTCGCCGATCTCGCTGCAGGGGAGGTCCCATTTTTTAAAAACATCGATCACCAGCTGTTCCTTTCCTTTTTCGGCAACCAGCAACATGCGTTCCTGGCTTTCGCTCAGCAGCAGCTCCCAGGGTTTCATGCCCTGTTGCCGGGTTGGCACTTTATCCAGGTCGATCCGCATACCGGATTTTCCTTTTGCACTCATTTCTGATGTGGAACAGATGATGCCTGCAGCTCCCATATCCTGCATGCCCACCACGGCCCCTGTTTGTATCACTTCGAGGCAGGCTTCCAGTAATTTTTTTTCCTGGAATGGATCGCCTACCTGCACGGCGGGCAGGTCTTCGGCACTGTCGGCCGTAATGTCAGCCGATGCAAAACTGGCGCCGCCAATGCCATCCTTACCAGTAGCACTGCCCACAAAAAAAACAGGATTGCCTTTTCCTTCTGCGGTAGCAGAAACCGTTTCCCCATTTTTTAAAATACCCACGCTCATGGCATTCACCAGTGGATTGGTATGATAACATTCCTCAAAATATACTTCACCGCCAACAGTGGGTACCCCAAAACAGTTGCCGTAATGGCCAATGCCATGTACAACGCCGGCGAGTAAGTGCTGTGTTTTTGCTTCAGTCAGTTTGCCAAAGCGCAATGAGTTTAAAGAAGCAATGGGCCTGGCACCCATGGTAAAAATGTCACGGTTGATGCCTCCAACACCGGTAGCAGCGCCCTGGAAGGGTTCAATGGCTGAAGGATGATTGTGCGATTCAATTTTAAAAACAACACCATAGCCATCACCGATATCCATTAACCCGGCATTTTCTTCACCTGCTTTTACCAACATCTTTTTTCCATCACGGGGTAATGTTTTTAACCATTTGATCGAGTTCTTATAACTGCAGTGTTCGCTCCACATGGCACTGAATGAACAGAGTTCATTAAAATTGGGCGTACGTCCCAGTTTTGTTTTAATGAGTTCAAATTCTTCGGCTGTTAATCTTAACTGCTCCGCTGTTTTGGCTGTTATTTCCATAAAAAATGATGAGAAAAGTGTTGAAAACACAAAGGTAACGCCTCACTGCCTTTTATCCTGATTAGCAAAGCAATTATTTTAACTATCTTCCCACACCGAAAATTAAATGTATTGAATTACCTGTTATTTGTTGTTTACCTGGTCATATTATCCTGGTTATTGCTGCGTGTTCCCTTTATTAAAAATGCAGGCATCAGCAGCAGGTTCATCTTGGGACTTTTTTTGATCAAGATCATGGCCGGTATTGCCATTGGCTGGGTTTCGATTCATATTTACGGGCCCGGTAATGATTATTGGGATGTGAATGATTTTGCCCGGGAAGAATATCAATTGATGCTTACAAACCCGGGGCGGTATCTCAGCAATTTATTTACTTCAGATTATGAAGGGGGTTATGGGGGCATATTCAGCTCATTCAATTCTTACTGGAACGACCTGGAAAACAATATCCTCATCAAACTCGTTTCTGTATTCAATATTTTCAGTCGTGGCAACTATTATATCAACAGTTTATTCTTCAACTTCATCATTTTTTTCGGACATGTAATTTTATACCGGTTGTTCATGCTTGTTTTTCCCGTCCTGCCCAACCCCAGTGGCCAAGGCTCTGTGAACAGGCAGTTTTTGGTAATTAGTGGATGCTTCCTGCTTCCATCCACGCTCTACTTTACATCGGGCATTCATAAAGACGGATTGGTATTTTTAATGCTGGCGGTTTTGCTGTATAGTGTATACCAGTCTTTGCATAAAAAAAATTTTTCTGTCAAGCGGTTAATCTTGATCGGTACTGCATTCCTCTTTTTATTTTTATTGCGGAATTTTGTTTTCCTGGCATTGCTCCCGGCTGTTTTTGCCTGGATACTGGCTGAAAGAACCAAATGGAATGCCATCTTAACTTTTACCGGGGTGTACCTGGTCAGTGGTTTGTTGTTTTTTACAGTCAGTTTTATTAACCCTGCCATTGATCCGCCTGCCATCATCGTCAATAAGCAGTCAGATTATATTAACCTGCCTGTTGCATCAACGCAAATACCACTTACACCTTTGCAACCCAATTTTTTAAGTTTTGTATCCAATGCGCCACAGGCTCTGCAACATAGTTTTTTAAGGCCATACCCGGGGGAACAGCCCATGCGATCCCTTTTACCTTTCAGCATTGAACTGCTCCTGTACCACATTTTGCTGTTGTTGTTGATTTTTTTCCGGAGAAAGGATGCCGTTGTTGCACGTAATAGCTTCCTGGTTTATGTACTGTTCTTTACCCTGACTGTATTTTTATTTATCGGCTATATTGTACCCAACCTGGGTTCTTTGGTGAGGTACCGCAGCCTGTTTCTGCCTTTTATCATCACCCCCATTCTATGCACCGTGGGTTGGAGAAGGTTGGGGGCATTATTAAAAATTAATAAATAAAATAATATAAGTTATTTTTCCACAATCTTCAAAATTTTACAAGAATTGTGCAAAATATATTGGTTTATAAAAGAATTTAATGTTTTTTTGTGCTTTAAAATAAAAAAATATGGATTCTTTAAGATTTAAGGCATTGGATAATTTAAGTAAAGGACTTCCAAAAGTAAAGGTGGAAGGCTCTCAAAAAATTACCGAAATATTCAATGAAAATGTTTTCACGCTTGATGTTGCCCGCAAATTTTTGAGTGATGAAGCATACAAGAGCCTGGCAGCATCAACCAGGGGCCATAAAAAAATTGACCGCAATATGGGTGCTCATATTGCCAATGGCATACGTACCTGGGCCGAAAGCAAGGGAGTTACCCATTTTACACACTGGTTTCAGCCATTGACTGGCCTGTCGGCCGAAAAGCACGATTCCTTTTTCACCTTAAAATCGGATGGTACCCCCATTGAAGAATTTGAAGCAGGCGCTTTAATTCAGCAGGAACCTGATGCGTCCTCATTTCCCAGTGGCGGCTTGCGTGCTACTTTTGAGGCCCGTGGTTATACTGCCTGGGATCCTTCATCGCCGGCTTTTATCATGGAGATAGGGGAGGGTAAGACCTTATGCATTCCTACCATCTTTGTTTCTTATACCGGCGAATCACTCGATACAAAAACACCGTTATTAAAAGCCCTGGTTGCTTTGGATAAAGCAGCAACCGATGTTTGCCAGTATTTTGATAAAAATGTAACACGTGTTACCGCTACCCTTGGCTGGGAGCAGGAATATTTTGTGATCGATGCCGGTTTGGCCAATACCCGTCCCGACCTGTTGTTAACCGGTCGTACCGTTTACGGGCACGCGCCGGCAAAAGGGCAGCAGCTGGATGATCATTATTTTGGCGCCATACCCGAAAGGATATACGCTTATATGCGTGATTTTGAACAGGAGAGCTACAAACTCGGCATTCCCATCCGCACCCGCCATAATGAAGTGGCGCCTGCACAATTTGAATGTGCGCCTATTTTTGAAGAAACCAACCTGGCCGTTGACCACAATACGTTGCTGATGGATATCATGGACCGTGTAGCCAAACGCCATGGTTTAAAATGTTTACTGCACGAAAAACCGTTTGCGGGTATCAATGGCAGCGGCAAGCACAATAACTGGAGCATGGCTACCGATACCGGGGTTAATTTACTGGCACCCGGTAAAACGCCCAAGACCAACCTGATGTTCCTTACTTTTTTTGTGAACAGCATCAAGGCGGTGCATGATTATGCCGACCTGTTGCGTGCATCCATTGCAAGTGCGGGTAATGATCACCGTTTGGGAGCTAATGAAGCACCCCCGGCCATCATCTCCATCTTCATCGGTAAATACCTCACAGAAGTATTGAACCAGGTAGAGCGCCGGGTGTCGGATACCTTTGATGAACAGGATGAAGCCATGCTGAAACTGGATATACATAAAAGTATTCCGGAACTTATGCTGGATAATACTGACCGGAACCGTACTTCACCGTTTGCATTCACCGGCAATAAATTCGAGTTCAGGGCAGTAGGCTCATCTGCCAATTGCGCCAATGCCATGACGGCACTGAATGCGATCATGGCCGAAACGTTGAAACAGTTTAAACTGGATGTAGATGCCCTGATCGATAAAGGTGAGAAGAAAGAAGTGGCCATTATGCAGGTGATACAGAAATATATTGTGGAAAGTAAAACGGTGCTGTTTGAAGGTGATGGATACAGTGAGGAATGGGCGAAAGAAGCGGAAAAACGCGGTTTACCCAATATTAAAACCACGCCATTGGCTTTGGATGCTTATGTTACGGATAAAATAAAACATCTTTTTCACAGCAATGATATTTACAGCCATTCCGAACTGGAAGCCCGTCATGAGATCATGCTGGAAGCTTATATTAAAAAAGTACAGATAGAAGCCAGGGTGATGGGAGATATGGCAACTACTTTTATTCTGCCTTCTGCGATCAAGTACCAGAATGTGCTGATAAAAAATATTGTGGGCTTAAAAGAAGCCGGTTTACCGGAAGCAGCATACGCTAATCAGAAACAGGTGCTGGAAGCCATCAGTGAGCATATAAACCTCATCAGCGATAACGTGGAAAAAATGATTGAAGAAAGAAAGAAAGCCAACGATATCAAAGGTACAAGGGCCATGGCCATTGCCTATTGCGATAATGTAAAAGGAAAGTATTTTGATATCATCCGTTACCATGTTGATAAACTGGAACTGCTGGTTGATGATGCTTTCTGGTTATTGCCTAAATACAGGGAACTGCTTTTCTTAAGATAATTTCAGATCAGGGCCCGTCCTGTGTTTGTCGAAGGATCCCACAAAGTCACTAAATCACAAAGTATATTTTTTCAAACTTTGTGTGCTCTGTGACTTTGTGGGATATTTTTTTGAACAGTATTAAACTTCTGCTTTGAAATAATATCTATGATACAGGAAATTAAGTTTACATAGTAACCACAAGGTTTTTCAACACAGGGTAAGTTTCAGTCACTTACCCATGTGCGTAAGGTTGGGCAAAAGAAGCCGTTCATTTGTGGGCGGCTTTCTCTGTATTATATATCTCGCCTTGTAAGGGCTGTTATTAAAAATTACCTCACTATCAGTACCGTTCCATTTAACAGTATTTGTCTTTTTGATTCATATCCTTTTATCAGGTAAGTATATGTTCCGTTTGGAGACTTTGCACCTTTATAAGTTCCATCCCATCCTTTATTTATATCTGTTGTCCTGAAAATTTCATTACCATATCTGTCATAGATCAAAAAGTATTGTAAGGTAAATGATGGCCCGGGAGGAATACGGAAAATGTCATTTATGCCATCCCCATTCGGGCTAAAGGAGTTAGGGATATAAATATCACTGAACACAGTTACAGTAATATTTTTACTTGCAATACAGTTATCTGTGGAGATCACATTTAATTTATAAACCGTAGTTGCCGTAGGGTTGGCAACAGGATTTGATATAGCTGTATTATTTAAGCCCGTTGATGGTGTCCAGGTATAATCAGCTATATTACCAGTAACTGAAGCATTCAGGTGAACAGAACTGCCTGAAGGTATGGTAGGGTCAATTGGATTGAAGGTTATAACAGGAATTGGCCTGACGATCATAGTAACTGTATCTGAAAATACCAGTGGAGTGATCGAGCATACTGAAACGGTATTCATGATGCAGCTTACCTTGTCTCCATCCGCTAAATTGTTGTTGATATAAGTTAAACTGTTTACTCCTGCATTAATTCCATTTACCTGCCATTGAAAGGAAGGAGGGGTTCCCGCATTTGAAGGTATTGCTGTAAAAGTGACTGGCCTGCCTGCACAAATTTGTCCTGGCGGATTAGCGCTAATCCATAGCGTTGGCTTAGTATTTACACTGCTGTTGATTATGTTGGAAGAAGCGGTAGTTATTGAGAGGCAATTTCCACCGGTAATAGTTATATCGCAGCTAACAGTATTTCCATTGGCCAGGGTTGCGGTGCTGAAGGTATTGGAAGCACTGTTTTGTATTGTAGTACCGTTCACTTTAAAATTATAATTGATCGTACCGCCTCCACTATTTGTTACGGCAGCCGTAAAAATTACCGATGTGCCCGCACAGATAGTACCCGAAGGGTTTGCCGTAATATTTACAACAGGGCTGATGTTGGGATTTACAACCATCGTTATGCTATTGGATGTTGCAGTGGTTGGTGAAGCACAGGCAGCATTGGAGGTTAGAATAACTTTTACTATATCAGTATTGTTTAAAGAAGCAGAAGTAAATGTTGCTGCATTTGTTCCTGTATTTATACCGTTAACCTGCCATTGATAAGAAGGAGAAGAACCTCCACTGGTTGGGGTAGCCGTAAAGCTGACCGAAGTGCCCGAACAGACCGTTGTCGCCGAGGCTGTTATGCCAACAGACGGAATCAGGGTAACGGTAACATTCATGGTTAAGGTATTGGAAGAGGCCGTGGTTGATGCCATGCAGTTTCCGCCGGTAACAGTCAGGTCACAAGTAACTGTATTTCCGTTTGTAAGGATTAAACTTGTAAATGTATTTGATGCACCATTTTGGATACTGGTTCCATTAACCTTGAAATCATAATTGAGCACACCGCCTCCTGTATTGCTTGTAACTGCAGTAAAAGTTACTGCAGTACCTGAACAGGTATTTCCTGCGGGATTTGCAGTAATGTTTACGGTGGGAGTTAAATTCGAATTCACAACCATGCTTATAATATTGGAAGTGGCAACTGTAGATGTAAGGCAGTTGCCACTTGCGATCGTTATATCACAGCTAACGGTATTTCCATTGGCCAGGGTTGAGGAGGTGAAAATATTGGAAGCGCCATTCTGAATACTGGTGCCATTAACTTTAAAATCATAATTGACCGTGCCACCCCCTGTGTTATTTGTGGTAGCCGTAAAATTTACTGAAGTGCCTGCACATATCGCCCCTGGTGGGCTGGCAGTAATGTTTACTGTTGGGGTTAAATTCGGAATAACAACTATGGTTATGGTATTTGAATAAGCCGAAATAGGTGATGCACAGGTCAAACTCGATGTCATGTTAACATTAACCAGATCACCATTGGCTAAAGCGCTGCTGGTATACACAGCTGAATTTGTTCCTACATTTACTCCATTAACCTTCCATTGATATATGGGTGTACTGCCTCCATTTGTTGGCGTAGCCATAAAAGTTACTGAAGTGCCTGCACAAATGGTTGTGGCTGATGCGGTGATTCCAACAGCGGGTGTCAGGGTTGCAATAACAGACATTGTAATGGTATTGGAATTTGCAATAGTTGGTAAAGCACAAGTGGCATTTGATGTCAGAACAACTTGTACTACATCGGCATTGCTTAAAGTGGATGTAGTGTATGTCGGCGAATTTGTTCCCACATTTATTGCATTAACTTTCCATTGATAGGCCGGTGTACTTCCTCCATTGGTTGGCGTTGATGTAAAGATCACTGAAGTGCCAGTACAGATAGGGCCAGGAGGGTTAGCCGTAATATTAACAGCGGGAGTCAGGATGGGGTTTACCAACATCGTAATACTGTTGGAAGTTGCATTAGCTGGCGAAACACAGTTTTCGTTTGATGTGAGAATAACATTTACAATATCCCCATTCAGCAATGATGCAGAGTTATATGTCGGTGAATTTGTCCCCACATTTATTCCGTTAATCTTCCATTGATAGGCCGGTGTATTGCCTCCATTGGTTGGTGTTGCAGTGAAGGTTACTGAAGTACCGGCACAGATAGCTCCGGTAGGGTTGGCAGTAATATTCACAGCGGGAGTCAGTATCGGGTTTACCAACATCGTAATATTGTTGGAAGTTGCAGTAACTGTGGAAACACAATTAGCATTCGATGTCAGAATAACATTTACAATATCCCCATTCAGCAATGACGAAGAGCTGAATGTCGGCGAATTTGTTCCCACATTAATTCCGTTAACCTTCCATTGATAGACAGGTGTACTACCCCCATTTATTGGCGTTGCCGTAAAGGTCACTGAAGTTCCTGCACAAATAGCACCCGAAGGGTTAACCATAATATTCACAGCGGGAGTGAGAATCGGGTTCACCAACATCGTAATACTGTTGGAAGTTACAGTAGCTGGCAAAACACAGTTTGCATTTGATGTGAGAATAACATTTACAATATCACCATTCAGCAACAAAGCAGAACTGTATGTAGCCGCATTTGTTCCCACATTAATTCCGTTAACCTTCCATTGATAGGCGGGTGTATTGCCTCCATTGGTTGGTGTTGCAGTGAATGTTACTGAAGTACCGGCACAGATAGCACCCTGCGGGTTGGAAGTAATATTCACGGTCGGTGTTAAGATCGGATTCACCAACATATTTATTGTATTGGAAGAAGCCGTAGTTGAAGCCAGGCAACTTCCTCCGCTAATTGTTATATCGCAGGTGACGGTATTTCCATTAGCGAGGGTAGAAGTAGTAAAGGTATTAGAGGCACTGTTTTGAACACTGGCAGCATTCACTTTAAAATCATAATTCACTGTGCCGCCTCCCAGATTTGATGCAGTGGCTGTAAAAGTTACTGATGTACCTGTACAGATGGTTCCTACAGGATTTGCGGTTATATTTACAGCAGGGGTAATTGGTGTGGTACAGCTTTGCGTATATTTTGCTAAGTAAACGTCTTTTTCACCAGTTGCTGTCATATTATATACAGCAGTACCTGGGTCAAAATCAACTGTACCCAAAAAATAGCCTGTTATAAAAAGATCCAGGTTATTATCAACTTCAAAACCATAGCCTGTAAAATTTCCAAGATAATTCGGAAGAATAAAATCTGTTGCCCAGACAAAATTCCCAAAAGCATCAAGTTTGGAAATGAATAAATGATTTAGATTATTGGGAGAAGATAAATAATAATTACCTGGCCCCGGATCAAAATCAACAGTGCCATTAAAGTAACCAATAGTATAAACATTATTACTTGCATCAGTTTTGATCATATAGCCCATATCATCATATTGCCAAAAACCGGTTCCTCCAAATTGTGCCACCCATAAAAAATTACCTCCGGCATCAAGCTTTGAAACAAAAGCATCTCTTCTATTAAGAGCGGTTTTAGTATAAACACCTGGTCCGGGATCAAAATCACTAGTTCCGCTAAAATAACCTGTTGTATAAATATTTCCTGCAGCATCAACAGAAATCGCACTTCCTGCATCCCCAAAGGACGTATTTGCACCCCCCATTCGTTTTGCCCATAAAAAATTACCTGAAGCGTCAAGCTTGGAAACAAAAATATCCTGGTCACCTAAAGCAGTTAGGTTATAAATTCCTGCCCCGGGATCAAAGTCGCCAGTGGTAAAAAACATTCCTGTAGTATAAATATTGCCACTTGCATCGACTTTTATTGATTGACCCCTGGCTTCGGTGCTTCCTGAACCTATTTGTTTAGCAAAAATAAAATTGCCTGCTGCATCAAGTTTAGAAACGAATATATTATATCCACCTACGGCAGTTAAATTATAAACTGCTGGTCCGGGGTCAAAATCTACGGTGAGAAAGAAATAACCTGTTGTATAAACATTTCCAACTGCATCCAGCGCAACGGAATAGGCACCATCTACGAACGTACTCCCAAACTGTTTTGCCCAAACGAAATTTCCTGTTGCATCAAGTTTTGCTATAAAAATATCGGGATTATTAGTTCCGGAACTAATTAGATTATACACAGCAGGCCCTGGGTCAAAATCGTTAGTACCTGTAAAATTGCCAGTTATAATGATATTCCCACTTGCATCAATTGAAATAGATCTTCCTTCATCACTTACGCTGGTATACGGGGGTGGCATTATTCCAGTCATTTGTTTTGCCCAAACAAAATTTCCTAAAGGATCTAATTTTGACACAAAGATCTCGCCGGCGAAAATGTTTATACCGAGTGGTGTAGAAAGATTATAAATACCAGGCCCTGGATCAAAATCTGCAGTTCCATAGAACACTCCCGTTGTATATATATAACCAGAGGCGTCAACCGCAACGGCATTGCTAATAATTTGATGTGCAGGAGATTGGTTAGGATCATTGGGTAAACTACTCATTTGTTTTGCCCATACAAAACTTGGTGTTTGAGCATTTACATTGCTGGTCTGTATACAAATGAATATTCCAACGCAAATGCTCGCAAAAAAAAATTGCTTTCTGAATGTCAAATGGTATAAACAGGCCCAATCAAAATAAAAATTATGAATACCCATGATAAGAGTACTTAGTTAATTAATTATTTTCGTAGTTTACCTGGGGGACTGAAACGGTATACTAATATAGGAGAAATATTTATTTTATCCTAGTGGTTCGATAAAATTTAATTATAAATAGTGTTTAAACTCTTTTATTATGCTATAAATCCACCCTCCAATTTTGTATTCCTTAATAAATAATGAACGCCCTGTTACTTAAAGGCGTATAAATTTCAATTACTTTTGTTTCATGAGTATAACCTTCCCTTACAACGAGCTATTCAACTTCTCAAAAAATATTTTCGTAAAGATCGGCTGCAGCGATGCCGAGGCAACTATAGCAGCTCGATCCTTACTCTCAGCCGACCTGCGTGGTGTTGACAGTCATGGTGTGGCCAGGTTAAGCGGTTACATACGTTTATGGGAAGCAGACCGGGTCAATGCAAAACCAGCCATTAAAATTATTCATGAAACCCCTTCTACCGCAGTTGTTGACGGCGACAGGGGATTGGGTTTGGTGGTTGCTCCATTCGCCATGCAGGTTGCCATTGACAAAGCCAAAGCAGTTGGTACCGGATGGGTAAGTGTAAAGAACAGCAATCATTTTGGTATTGCCGGTCAGCATGCCATGATGGCCCTGGAACATGATATGATCGGTATTGCCATGACCAATGCATCGGCGCTGGTGGCGCCTACTTTTTCAAAGGAAAGAATGTTGGGTACGAATCCCATCGCGGTTGCCATACCTGCCGGAAAAGAACCGGCCTTTGTTGCCGACTTTGCAACAACTACGGCTGCCAATGGCAAACTGGAGATATTGCAGAGAAAAAATGAAGCCATGCCTTTGGGTTGGGCGCTTTCAAAAGCAGGAGAACCTTCCACAGATCCCCATGAAATAAAAAATGGCGGATCACTGTTACCGCTTGGCGGCGATAAAGAACATGGCAGCCATAAAGGTTATGCACTGGGAGCCATCGTCGATATTTTTTCGGGCATACTCAGTGGTGCCAGTTACGGCCCCTGGGTTCCTCCCTTTCCTGCTTATATTCCCATGCCCGAAAATATGCCGGGCGAGGGCATCGGGCATTTTTTTGGAGTGATGCGCATTGATGCATTCAGGAAGGCGGATGAATTTAAAGAACATATGGATAAATGGATAACCCGTTTTCGGATGGCAAAAACAATTCCCGGGCAGGAAAAAGTGATCATCCCCGGCGATCCGGAAAGGGAAATGGAAGTGGAAAGAATGAAAAACGGTATTCCCCTGGTATCCTCAGTGGTTGCTGATTTGAAAGGGATAAGTAATAAGTTTGAAGTTGCCTTTTAGGGGTTATATTTGCTGCCTGCCAAAAGTCAGGCAGGCTCAAATTTTTTAAGTAAATGAAAGTAATGAAGTTTGGCGGTACCAGCGTTGGCAAGCCGCAGCGGATGCAGGAAGTTGCAAAACTGATAACCCGTGATGATGAAAGTAAGATCGTTGTTTTATCCGCATTAAGCGGTACCACCAATGCACTGGTGGAGATCAGTGAATCACTGGCAGGGGGAGACCGCTTTGTTGCCAAAGAACAGATCGATAACCTGCACGCACATTACCGGAACTTCATCCATGAGTTGCTGAAAGAACCTGTTGCCATTGCAAAAGCAGATGCTGTGTTAAATGAGCACTTCGAATTCCTTTCCATCATTTTAAAAATATCTTTCAGCCAGTCATTGAATAAAGATATACTGGCACAGGGCGAACTGCTGAGTACCAAATTATTCAGCATTTACCTGGAAGAAATAAATGTTGATCATGTGCTTTTACCTGCACTTGATTTTATGACCATCGACAGTTATGATGAACCACAGGTAGGTACCATCAAGGTAAAACTGGTTCAACTGTTAAATAAACACAGGGATACCAGCATATTCATCACCCAGGGATATATCAGCCGCAATGCCAGGGGTGAAGTGGATAATTTAAAAAGGGGCGGCAGTGATTACAGCGCTTCTTTAATTGCAGCTGCCATCAACGCCAGTGTTTGCGAAATATGGACCGACATTGACGGTATGCACAACAACGATCCCCGTGTAGTGGAAAAAACAAAAGCCATTGAACAGTTGAGTTTTGAAGAAGCGGCCGAGCTGGCTTATTTCGGGGCAAAAATTTTACACCCGGCCAGTATCTGGCCTGCACAGTTCTTTAATGTACCCGTTCGGCTGCTGAATACCCTGGAACCTGATGCCAAAGGAACTTTGATTACCGAAAAAGCCGGAAGTGTCGGTGTAAAAGCCGTAGCTGCCAAAGACGGCATAACTGCCATCAAAATAAAAAGCAGCCGCATGTTGCTTGCCTATGGATTTTTGCGTAAGGTTTTTGAAGTGTTTGAAAAATACCGCACTTCCATTGACATGATCACCACTTCTGAAGTTGCAGTTTCTGTAACCATCGATGATGATGTGCATCTACCTGAAATTTGTAAAGAACTGGAAGCATTTGGAACGGTAGAGATCGATACGAATCAAACCATTGTTTCCATAGTAGGTAATGAAATTGCCGAGACTAAAGATGTGATGAAAAAAATATTTGATGCCCTTGAGCCAATACCTGTGCGTATGGTCAGTTATGGCGGCAGTAAGCACAATGTTTCATTACTGATCTCCCGGAATTATAAAGAAGAAACACTGCAGTTGCTGAATAAGGGATTGTTTGGAATGTAATTCAAAAGGGAAAATTCAAAATTAAAAAGTCAAAAATCAAAAGTAAAAAAAAGCGTTCAAGTTTGAGATCAACTTTTGACTTTAAAACCCTTTCTTCCAAATTTTATCTGACGCTTCAAGATAAGCTGGCAATGCTGCCGAGCCATACCATTGATACAATTCTGCTGCCAATAATCTTTCTTTTATGGCCGGGTCGGTTTCCAGTAAGGCATTAGCTTCCTCAAAGGTTTTTACATCCAGTATAAATATACCGCGGTAGGTTTTTTCATTTTTCGTTAAAGGGCCGGCCACAACCAGTTTATTTATTTTAACCAGGCGGTTGATATTATCCATATGCCCGGCAAACAAACTGTCTTTAATTTTTTTGTCATCGGTTGTATTGGTACCTGTTTTAAGCATTACCAATACATACTTTTTCATGCCATAATCATCAGCCTCCATTTTTTTGGCAAGCGTTGAATCGTAGTTGGGATTTGTTTTTTGAGAGAACCCTGTAGAAGTTGCCAGGCTAAGTGCCAGGAAGATCACAATAATTTTCATCAGTAGAAAGTTAGATGGTAAATAAAACGGGTTATATGGCTATCCCCAGTTTTTTATAAATAAAACTCATCAGCCAGGCAGGGCCGATCATTAAGAACTGGATGTCTTTAAAAAAAGAAGGTTTTTTGCCTTCCACTTTATGTCCATAAAACTGCCCGATCCAGGCAACCACAAAAATAACCAGGTACAATAACCAGGGTTGTATAAAATCAGCCTGCTCAATCATTTGGCATAGCCATAAACACAAAAGGGCAAATAATAACAAACCGATCCACAATGTTTTTGAAAGAGAGATATAATAGATGGTTATCAAAGCCAAAACAACCATTGCCACATTTAACTGAATTCCTGAAATAATAAAAGGGAGCTTTATGCTGTACAATAACCCGGTGATGGAGAAAAAAATGGCGGGTACACATATCCAGTGTATGGCCTTATTGGTATCGTTTTGGTGGCTTTCGCCGTATTCGTTTAGCCATTGATGAATGGTTTTCATACTGTTAAAATTTTGGTCACTTAAAGTTAATTAAATCCATTAACAATTCATTAGTAACACAAATTCACTTTTTAGTGTCTTATACCTGGTTTTTCATAGGATATTGGATTTTTAATCGGCCCGGATCTCTATCCGGGCCTTCTTATGTTTTTAAAGTATTTCATTAAAACCAGGATTTCCTTTTTTTCGTATATCATTTTGGTTTTTCACAGGATATTGAATTTTAAATGGCCCGGATCTCTATCCGGGCCTTCCTAATAATGCCACGAATAACACGAATTACACGAATTGACACGAATGCTTTGATTTATTAGTGAAAATTCGTGTATTAGTGGCATATACAAATTATTCCTGCAAAAAAAAATACTCCCCGTTAAAGCGGGGAGTATCAAAAATAATCTTTGTAAGTATTTATTTAGATGATCAACATCGCATCTCCATAACTGAAGAAACGGTATTTATCCTTGATCGCTTTTTTATAAGCTTCCATCATCAGGTCGTAACCGGCAAAGGCACAGGCCATGATCAGCAAACTTGTTTTAGGCAAATGAAAATTGGTTACCAATGCATCTGCAATATTAAAATTATAAGGCGGATGTATAAAATGATTGGTCCAGCCTTCTGAAGGTTTTAATAACTTCTGGGCGGTAAAGGAAGATTCCATTGCCCGCATGGTGGTGGTGCCGATAGAACAGATACGGTGGCCCTTTTCCTTTGCTTTATTAACGATGGCACAAGCGGTTTCCTCTATGCGGTAATATTCTGCATCCATTTTATGTTTGCTCAGGTCTTCCACTTCAATCGGCCTGAACGTTCCCAAACCGGTATGCAGTGTTGCTTCGGCAAAACGGATCCCTTTGATCTCTAAACGCTTGATCAGTTCCTGGCTAAAGTGCAGGCCCGCTGTTGGTGCAGCAACGGCACCTTCATGTTTGGCATACACGGTCTGGTACCGTTCTTTATCCTCTTCATCCGGTTTGCGTTTGATGTATTTGGGCAAAGGTGTTTCTCCTAAAATACCCAGCATCTGCCTGAATTCATCTTCAGTGCCATCCCACAAAAAACGGATGGTACGGCCGCGGCTGGTGGTATTATCAATTACTTCGGCTACCAGTTCATCACTTTCACCAAAATACAGTTTATTGCCAACACGGATCTTGCGGGCTGGGTCCACGATCACATCCCAAAGCTTATTGGCTTTGTTCAGTTCCCTTAACAGGAACACTTCGATCTTGGCGCCTGTTTTTTCCTTACGGCCATACATACGTGCCGGAAAAACCTTGGTATTGTTTACAACAAACACATCCTTATCATCAAAATAATCCAATATCTCTTTAAAGTGTTTGTTCTCTATCTGCCCCGTTTTGCGGTGGATCACCATCATGCGGCTGTCTTCACGGCGTTTGGTTGGATTCTGGGCAATTAAATTAAGCGGGAGGTCAAATCTGAACTGGGATAATTTCATGTAACGGTTTTATTTTTGTTGTTGTCACATGCCCGTACTGTAGTTTTACAGAGATCGTAGCCCTTATTAGCAGGACATTTATCATGTTACGGCATGATTTTAAAGGTGGCAAAGGTAATAAATACTGATGAAATCCGGAGTTTAATTATTTTTTCCGCGTTTAACTTGCTCTAAGGCACCGGCAACAGGAAGAAACGGCAGGTTTTCAGGCGATATATAAAATAGGCAGTTTTTATAGCATAACGGTATTTTTTAGGTTGATGGAAATATACCGGGATTTAGATATTGAAGTGACCAGTACAATTAAAATATGTTTTTACCGGGTATGGCATCAACCAGTTTTTGTGTATACTCATTTTTTGGATGATGGTAAACCTGTCCGGCTTCCCCTTCTTCAACGATCCTTCCCAGGCGCATCACGAGTATCCGGTTGCAGATATAATGTACAACCGCAAGGTCGTGTGAGATAAAAAGGGCAGAAAAACCAAATTCCTTTTTAAGGTCATTCAACAAATTAAGTACCTGTGCCTGTACGCTTACATCGAGCGCCGAAACCATTTCATCAAAAATTAGAAAAGAAGGATCCAGTGCCAGTGCCCGGGCTATGCAAATACGCTGGCGCTGGCCGCCGCTGAACTGGTGCGGATAGCGGTTAAAATGATCAGTATCCAGGCTCACTTTTTCCAGCAGATCCATTACTTTTTCCCTGCGTTGTTTATTGCTGTTTAAAACAGCATGAACTTTTAATGGTTCCATAATGGCTTCGCCGATGGTAATGCGTGGGTTAAGAGAACCGTATGGGTCCTGGAAAACAACCTGCATGTCTTTACGGATGTTTCGTAATTCAGCCGGCTGAGCATGGGCAAGGTCTTTGCCGTTAAGAATGATTTGGCCTGAAGCGGGTTTGATCAACTGAAGGATAGTTCTGCCTAAAGTTGTTTTACCGCAGCCGCTTTCACCAACCAGGCCAACAATATCACCGCGCTGTACCCTAAAACTTACATCATCAACCGCATTAAAGAATTGAGTTACTTTCCCAAAAACATTTTTCTGAACAGGAAATTTTACAACCAGGTTTTCTACAACTAAGTTTGTTGTTTGCTGGTCGTACTTTGGGTTGATAGTTAGTGGTTTTGAAACTGCCTGCTCAACTATTTTTTCCGGTACATTCATAAAATCACTCACTACCGGTAATCGATGCCCTTTTTTTTGTCCGGCCGGCCTGCATGCCAGCAATGCCTTTGTGTATGGGTGTTTTGGCGAAAGCAGGATCTCTTTTGCAGGGCCCTGCTCTACAATTTCACCTTTATACATCACCAGTATTTTGTCGGCGATATCTGCAACTACACCGAGGTCGTGCGTTATAAAAACAACACCCATGTTATGTTGCCGCCCTGGGCCTCCCCGCAGGGCCCCGGGGGTGGGTTCCTGTAAGGATTTGATAAGTTCCAGTATCGTTTTTTGTACGGTCACATCCAGCGCCGTAGTGGGTTCATCGGCAATCAGAAGGGCAGGTTGGCAACTCATGGCCATAGCGATCATCACCCGTTGTTTTTGTCCGCCGCTGATCTCATGTGGGTA